>Ga0190274_10000870_pt1 | contig 17530 bp, 7 predicted proteins | sample Popmic531T_FD_133002 | JGI IMG/M metagenome (GOLD analysis project Ga0190274, IMG submission 133002) | Populus adjacent soil microbial communities from riparian zone of Yellowstone River, Montana, USA - 531 T | ecosystem: Environmental > Terrestrial > Soil > Riparian zone | place: USA: Montana... | reverse complement strand
TTCATGGACACTGATCACAAGACAATAATCAGCTACACAATCGATAGTGGAATCCTGGATAATGAGACACACCGTATAATTTCCAGATTCGGAATAAGTGTGAACGGGGTTTTCATCATTAGAAGTTTCTCCATCTCCAAATGTCCAATAATAAGTAGTATGCTCAGTAGTATTGGAAGATGTATTGTCAAAGTGCACCACAAGACCTGCTGAGTCAAGAGACGCTTCAAACGATGCATGGCAAGGTTCATTACCGTCAGTTACATGGACAACATGACAATAGGTATCAGCACATTCATGATTGTCATGAATCGTAAGACAGACTTCATATGTACCTGCGTGGTTATAGGTATGGGCAGGATTAGAATTGTCTGATGAGCTGCCATCTCCAAAGTTCCAAAGCCATGAAATGATATCATGCATGCTTGTGGATTGATCGTCAAATTGAATGGTAAGCGTATTCTCTAATTGATTATAGTTAAACAAAGCCTCACATTCAGGTTCGCTGATGGGCTCTACTACCACAACCTGGCAATAGGTGTCTTCACAACCATGATTGTCATGGATCGTAAGGCAAACTTCATAACTCCCCGGTACTTCATAATGGTGATCAGGATGAGGGCCGTCTGCCATATGCCCATCTCCAAAATTCCAAACCCGGGAAATGATATCATTAGGCGTGTATGAAGAATCAAAAAATTGAATGATAAGGGAATTTTCTAATTGATAGAAAACAAACCAAGCTTCGCATTCTCCTTGATTAATTGGTTCTACAATGACCTCATGACAAACGGTGTCGGTACAGCCAACATTATCTTGTATGATAAGACAGACTACATAGGTTCCCGGATGATCATAGGTATGTGATGGGGCATGATTATCCGATATCCCGCCATCTCCAAATGTCCAGGACCAGGAAATAATGTCGTGCTCACTTGAAGAATGATTAATAAAATGAATAGTGAGTGAATTATCCGCTTGCTCATATTCAAATGAAGCATTACACCCCTCAGGATTGATGGATTCCACAATGACTACATGGCAATATGTATCTGTGCAATCATGATTATCGTGAATCGTAAGACATACTTCATAAGTTCCGGGTACTTCATAATGGTGATCAGGATTAAGGCCGTCTCCTGTATGACCATCGCCAAAATTCCAAAGCCTGGATGTGATATCATTTGGACTATAAGAAGAATCAATAAACTGAATCGTAAGTGAATTTTCGAATTGGTAGTAAACAAACAATGCCTCACATTCCCCTGGAACAATCTCTTCTACAATGACAGCATGACAATAGGTGTCAGTACAGCCGACATTATCATGTATGGTAAGGCAGACTTCATAAGTCCCCGGATGATTATAGGTGTGCGAGGGATTATGATCATCAGATTCTGAACCATCGCCAAATGTCCAGAACCAGGAAATAATGTCATGTCCACTTGTGGAATGATTGATAAAATGAATGGATAGCGAATTAGCCGGCTGTTCATACTCAAATAATGCTTCACAACCATCCTGGTTTATGGGTTCCACAATGACCGCATGGCAATAAGTATCCTCGCAACCATGATTATCATGTATGGTGAGGCATACTTCGTAAGTGCCCGGTTCATCATAAGTGTGGTTTGGATTTGCACCATCACCTTCCGACCCATCTCCAAAATTCCAAAACCTGGAAATGATTTCAAATTCGCTGGAGGATTGGTTGATAAAATGTATGGTGAGCGAATTAGCTAGTTGTTCATATTCAAATAATGCTTCGCAGGTACCTGGATTTATGGGTTCTACAATGACCGCGTGGCAATAAGTATCCTCGCAACCGTGATTGTCATGTATGGTGAGGCATACTTCGTAAGTGCCCGGTTCATCATAAGTATGGTTTGGATTTGCACCATCACCTTCCGAGCCATCTCCAAAATCCCAAAACCTCGAAATAATTTCAAATTCGCTGGAGGACTGGTTGATAAAATGAATGGTGAGGGAATTATCCAATTGTTCATATTCAAATAAGGCTTCGCAGCCGTCCTGATTTATGGGTTCTACAATGACTGCATGGCAGTAAGTATCCTCGCATCCATGGTTATCATGGATGGTGAGACATACTTCGTAAGTGCCCGGTTCATCATAAGTGTGGTTTGGATTTGCACCATCACCTTCCGAACCATCCCCAAAGTCCCAAAGCCTGGAAATAATATCAAATTCGCTGGAGGATTGATTGATAAAATGAATGGTGAGCGTATTAGCCAGTTGTTCATATTCAAATAATGCTTCACAGCCACCCTGGTTTATAGGTTCTACAACGACCACCTGGCAATAGGTGTCATTACAGTCATGATTGTCATGTATGGTCAGGCAGACTTCATAAGATCCGGGTTCGGCAAAAGCGTGGTCGGGATCATTATTATCAGACATGTGGGTATCTCCAAAATTCCAGAGCCAGGATACAATCTCAAAGGAACTCGAGGATGAATCCACGAATTGAATCACAAGGGTGTTTGGTATTTGATAATAGCCAAAATCGGCATTGCATTCCGCTATGGATCTTGCCTGGAATGACATCAGGAAAAGCATAGTAAGTAAGCCGGAATGAATCAGGTAGGTAATTGATTTTTTCATAGTTGAGGAACTCTTCTTTTGTTATCAATTTTAGAATTCTGGCCAATTTACACTATATAAAGAAACCAGTCAGGTTATAAGGGATGAGACTTTGCCAAAACCGGCTTCAAGCCGGTTGCAACCTAATATTGATACAGGACCGGGCTCACCCGCTGCTTTCTTACCTGCTTTTATTTATCTTTCAGGCTCGGTTGAAACAGAGTGATTTATGCATCTAAAAATGCATTAAACCATTTTTTCAACTGTATTTAAAGATCAATTCCGTATCAAATGAAAAAGAAACTCAATTTTATCCCGGTGACATTCCTGGCCATGGTACTGATGTTTTTAGCTGGTTGCAAGGGAAATACCCCGGCATCTGAGACGACCATTGTGGACCAGGGATCTGCAGACACCACAACTCAGAATATTCCGAAAGGCAATGGCTATACCTATGTGATGAAAATGGAAAGCAATCCGGATATTATCGAAGCCGGAAAACAGGTTGTTTTTTCATTGAAACCTCAAATAGACGGCAGAGAAAGTGAACCGGTTCCTTTGGAAGCACGGGGAGGATTTGAAATTCACACGATTTTGGTCAGTGATGATTTGAGCTGGTTTGATCATCGTCACCCGGTTTTATCTGATTTAGGGACATATGAATTGAAATATACGTTTGAAGAAGGGGGTATTTATGACTTATATGCTGACTACAAACCAACCGGCTCATTTGAGACATATGAAAAGAAAAGTTTTGCAGTCAATGGAAATTCCACTTTAGGTAAGGCTTTTAAAGAACCAAAACTATCTTCAGCTGCGGGACCATACCAGGTGAGTATTTCCCCGGGACAAGATGATTCATTTGTAAGTAGCAGTCCTCAGCTTTTGAATGTGACGATTTCTAAAGATAACATTCCTGTGAATCCATCCACACTTGGCGATTACCTCGGCAGTAAAGGACATATGGTGATCATCAACCTGAATGATAGAAATTTTCTCCATGTACATCCCAGCTTGGAAAATGGAAATTTGGTTTTTCATGCTACTTTCCCTAAGCCTGGTTTGTACAGGGCATGGCTTCAATTCCAAACTGAGAATATCGTACAAACTGCTGATTTTGTATTGCAGGTCATTGATGGGAATACAAAATCAGGTGAATAAAACAACGATCGTATTTCATTTAACGAAAAACAACTAACGCTTCAGTGCTGAATGCCGCGAAATCCATGGATTTGATGATGATCTTCCTTTGCGGAATATTTTCACTTGGATTCGCCATATTTCACACCCAATTCTGGAGACTGTTTGATTGGAAAAATGAACTCCCAAAACTGCACGCTGCCAATAAAGCCATTATGCAGATTGCAAACCTGCGTTTAATTTATTTTTTTCTATTCGTCGCTTGTGTATGTTTCATTTTCCCGCAGGAATTATTAGAAACAAGCATAGGCAATTTTTTCCTGGGTGGTATGTCCGTCTTCTGGTTGGGGAGAACGATTGAACAATTTATTTTCCTCCGTATCAATCATCCGATGGCTCATTTGTTGACTTACCTGTTCATGATCGGGACCTTACTATTTGCTGCTCCGTTGCTGCTTTAAATAATAGTTAAGGTAAATCCGGCCATTTCTAGGCCCTGGCTATTTTCCAGCTTGAGATAATAGGTTCCGGGAATTTTGATGGAGTTGCCGCTCCAGATACGGTAACCTGCGCTTGTATTCCTTAAGATCTTATGAGGAATGTTCCAGATGATTTTACCTTTCGGATCGATGAGCTTGACATATACTACATCAGCATCTTTTGGGCTATTGATGTTGGCGACATAATAGATGGATTGACCCGCTTTAAAGGTGGTTACTTTTTTTCCCGACTTTTTGCTTTCCCTGTCATATGAGATCGTCGTAAAAAACAGATCCTTTGAGACCATACTGGCTTCCCTCGGGCTGGCCTCTTTTACTTCTGCTCCGGCCACCCTGAAATTTTTTCGACCTACTTCAATGCCCTGGCTGTTATACACTTCCACTCTATAGCTTCCGGGTATATTGATGGTTGATGTGGCGATGATCCATTTGGTGCTGCTATCTGCTTTCACTTCCACATAGTATGGTTCTCCGATAATTTTTCCATCAGCAGACATCCATTTGAGTTGAATAAACTCACTTGGTTGGGGCGTTTTAAGGTAAAGGGCAACGTTTACTTTTGAAGATTGAAATATCGAATCTTCACGCAGAGTAGCTATTACTTTAGCTGTATCATTCGTCATCAACATCCTGTTGACGGAAATATATTCAGATTCCATTTTGGTAACATCCATGGTATCATTGCTTACAAACGATTTAAGCGTAATGAGGGTCTTTACTAATTCTGATTGTGGCAAAGATCCGGATGCAATAGAATCCATTCTTCCAAATTGTTGCTGTACCTGTGCAAGAATATTGGCGGTAGAATCTCGTTGATGATTTGAAATATTTTTTTCTTCCTGGAGCTGATTCGCTCTTGTACTGGATTGTAAAGCCATAAACACAGCTATACCGGCCAGACATGAAGCGACCACCAGCCATGTTTTGCGTGTATGAGCTAGTTTCTTCTGTTGCTGGATTTGATGTTCCTGCTGCAACCGATCTTTTTCCTCAGATGTTCTGCGTACGATATCCGCCTCGCATTTATCAAGGAACTGCTTGATTTCTTTGGACAAAGCTATATAAGGAAGAAACTCTTCAAATGAAGCTAACTGTTTTTGATTGAGGAATGCTCCCGTTTTATTGTATTCGTCAAAAGCATTCATTAATCTCTTGCGTACACTCTGTAGCCGACGCTGATATTCGGATCTCTTGCTGTCAATGATCAATGCGAGGCTATCATGTGCCAATTCAAAATGATCATCGCCTCTCCTGAGAATTCTGTCTTGTTGTAAAGTATTGAGCATCTCGGTCAACATGGGGATAGGTATGTCCTGTATACTGGCAGCGACTTCATCCACCAGGAAGATCTGATCTCCTGTTTGTTTATACCGGATAGGTCTTTTCGTGCCTTCATCACTGACAAAGATGTCGAGTAACGATTGCACCACATTTGGTCTTACATATTTATTCTTTGAAGACAATTGCTCCTGCAATTCCCTGATCTGGTCTTCGAGAAACCTTTCGAGCACATTTTCAATTTTACCAATGTGCGCAACTTCATTTTTTGTTATGGCTATACCGGGCAGGACTTCAGTAGTGTCTTGTGGAAATTGTTTGCGATACTTATCGCGGTATAACATATCGAGATAAACCTGCAGATAGGGCAGGGTGATTCCTGACCTGGGATCGCTGATATTCTGAACCATCGTTTCAAGCAGTTCTGCTTTGGGTTCTGCAAGTTCTATATTGAATTTTTCAAAGGATGAATTGATGACACTCTTTACTTTGGAAGGGCCCATGGGCTCGACACGGAAACGATGATCAAAAAGTTCAGGAATTAATTTCTCAGAACTGTATAATTGTCCAATGTATTCTTCACGCATGATCAAAATGATCTTGGATGGAAGTTGTGCATCAAGAAGTTCCCTGATCGAGGTCATAAAAGTCAATTGCTCTTCCTCTTTCCCCAGGACAAACAATTCTTCAAATTGATCAAAAAGTAAATACACGGGACGAAGTGTCTTGCGCAACAAAAGGGAAACATTATCTGCCATGTTGTCCGTAGCAAGATCACCTAAAACATTTTTCATCACTGAAGTCATGGAATGATTGATGTTATCATTCCTGCGAATAAACACCGGATACCAATCCGTCCCATCGAAGCGGCTCGCCAGTCCGCATTGGATCAGGCTTGTTTTACCGGTGCCTGAAAGACCATAGACAAGCAACAGGGGAGTTTTGAAAACAAGGGTATAGAGGGATTCAATTTCCAGCTCCCTTCCGAAAAAGGCATCCTTATCCTGAAGAGTATAGGCATCCAGAAACTTAAAAGGACTCTTCATATGCTTTGCATGGGTTGGTTGAAGATCGATTCGGAAAACGCGTCAAATTGGGCTTTCAGGATCTGGAAATGTTTCCGTGAGTCAATTTGAGGGAGGAAATGGATATTAAACCGTAATCCTTCAAAGCTAAACAATTCCAAGTGGCTTATTTAAATCTCCAGGTCATTGTCAAGTTGGATGTCGATCAAAATGGTGTGAGTGCTGGTAGGTTAAAATCGTCGTACAATAAACTTTCATACAATGAACTTTCGCGAAGTTGAATGTGTATAGACAAAATCAAAGAGTAGGTAAGGTGCGGGATTCGTCAGTGTAGGCCGAAGGGGCCGATCGGAAGCCAAAGCACTTAATTTTCTACCTTTATACGTTCATTTATTCTCCTCCTCACCCGGCAGTCCCAAATAGGTTGGTGAAACCTGTCAAAAACGTGAAAAATGAAGAATCTTTATGTCCTTCTTGTAGGTATCAATGAATACTCCGCACCCTTGCCCAAACTCAATGGTTGCATCAAGGATATCAATCAACTGGAAGCATATCTCAATGATTTTTGCGCCACAGATTACAATCTTCAAATCCGGCGCCTGGAAAATGCTACAGCCACCTATTCCAATATCATCACAGGATTTCGGGATCACCTTGGAAAAGCAGGGCCCGAAGACATCGCCTGGTTTCATTTTAGCGGCCACGGCTCGGAAGAAAAAACAGCACCGGAATTCCTGGCACTAGAACCAAACGGAAAAGACCAAACGCTGATCTGTTCAGACAGCAAGTCCGGTGGTGCTCATCATCTCGCGGACAAAGAACTTGCTGTGCTATTAAATGAGCTTGCTTCCAAAAATCCCGGCAAACCACCTCACATAGTAGTATCACTTGATTGCTGTCACAGTGGTTCAGGGACTCGCGATGCAGGAGAAAATATTGAGTGGGGTACCAGGGCAGCTCCTTCAAGTGGAGCTACACGCACTCTCGACTCTTATGTCGATGGCTATTACAGCAAACAGAAATCTCTCGAAGTTCCTTCGGCTAAACATGTACTCTTATCCGCTTGCAAGAGTGTTCAGACTGCAGGTGACATGCCCCAGGGTGGTGCGTTTACTACCGGGCTTGTCAAAGCTTTGCATGCTGCCAAGGGAAACCTGAGCTATGCAGACCTTTTCATTCGTGCCAGGTCAACTGTCCAACAAGCGCGTGAAAACCAAACACCCCAGTTTGAAACAATCCAAAATTTTGATCCCTATGTCCGTTTCCTGGAAGGATCTCCGACAGGTGAACGAGATCTATATGAAGTCATCGTCAAAGACGGAGATTGGTATGTCAAATGTGGTGCTATTCATGGGCTGCCAACACAACCAGCTGAACCTATCGAATTAGAGATCTTCACTTCGCCCCCGGAAAAGAAATCCATGGGGAGTGCAGTGATCAAATCGATCGGCGCCCAGATGAGCCGGATTGATTTTGAAGGCAGTTTTGGAATCGGCCATTTTTTCAGAAAACTGGTGAATGATGATAATACATATGTCGCTGCTATCCGTCATCTTCCAGCCCCACCTGAAATAGTAAAACTAAGTGGTGATCCACAACTCATAGAAGCCATAAAATCAGAAAACAGGCTTCAATCAAAAAATATATTGTGGGCGGAACCCGGTGATAAAGCTACCATTGAAGTTTTGGTGGAACAAAATAATGTCACCGTTTTTGATCTCGATAAAAACAGGAAAGCATTTGTAACGGATGGGAGTAGTCAGTCGCACCTCGATACTGTACTCGATGCCTTGGATAAAATCGTTCACTGGCGCCGTTTTATAGAACTGCAAAACAAAAGTCAATCATCGCGGGTAGCGGATATGGCCAAATTTGAGCTTCATGAAATAAATGAAGAAGGTCAAATTAAAAAACACCAGTCATCACAGGTAAGGATTTTTGCCACAAGTGAAAGTCTTGCAAATCGCATCCCTGCTTTCAGGCCGGTAGTCCACCTGGAAAATATTCAGCAACCATTATATTTCTATTTGTTCTTTGTAGCATTTGATTATTCGGTTTCTTGTCCCGGCGATGAAATTGTATACAGGCCCAGTGAATATGATGACAAATCACATGTGGAGCTTCCTTTGTGGAAAAAGACATTAGGATGGGGCCCGGCTAAAAATGATGTAGAAGACACATGTTATTTTAAGCTCCTTGTCACGACGGAACCCCTCGATCATCAACAGTTTCTGCAAAGTGGACTTGGCATTCATCGTGATATTCTTGGCGAACCCACACCACAAAAAGTATTTGATGACTGGACAGCCAAAATGATTGCTGTAACCATGGTGCGCCAGGATAATGCATTAAATATGTCCGGTGATGTTTCACTCGCTGATGGAAACATCACCATCAAAGCACATTCTTCGATCACCGGATCAATAAGTATAGGACAGGCAGAAACCAATTCAAGAAGCGGAGGTCCTATTCATGCCTTCGCCAGGTTGCAGAACCATCAAATGCAGATGGTTGATTTTAGTCCCAGCAGAAGCACATTATCGCAAAATGTGATTGAGATCAATAACATCGTCACGGGTGATGATAATGCATTGGAAAAAGAACCTCTCGAAATATCCCTACGTCAGCCTCTCGCTGAAAATGAAATACTGCTGCCTGTTGCATTTGATGGCAAGTTTTTTCGCGTGGTGGGAGATGCTACTTCTGACGAACAAGGCACCAAAATCAGCATCAGAGAGATTCCTGAAACGGACAATTCTTCAAATGGGGTAGGTGAGAGAAGCAGCATGAGATCATTGAAGATGACTTTTTGTAAACTCTTTCTTGGAGAACAGAACGTCAACCAATTGAGATGGGCTGAAAAGATGCCTGATGGTACCGTAGAATTGAGAAAGGAGAACCTCGGCATTAAGGTCGCGAAAGCAAAAAAAGTATTGTTCGTGCTTCATGGTTTAGGTGGTGATGGCTTGACGATGGTCAGAGCACTCAATGATCATCTGCCGTTGGAAAATATCAATAACTATGATCTTGTTCTTGTCTATGATTATGAAAGCCTGAATACCCCATTGAGTGTTACCGCGGCTGCTTTGAAGTTGATCCTGACAGGATTTGGTTTTGGCCAGAATGATAAACGGATGACGATCATCAGCCATTCGATTGGAGGATTACTTGCAAGGTGGCTGATCGAGCAGGATGGAGGCAAAGCATATGTCGACCATTGCATCATCGTAGGCACTCCTAACAACGGTTCATTATTTGGAAAGGTGGAAGGATACGTCAAGTGGGCAAAATCATTTTTGGATCTGGCGATTAATTTCATCCCTATAGTGGTTCCATTTTCAGGAGTATTACTTAGATTTTTCAAAGGAGCAACCGATTTAAGTGGTTCCATTGCTCAAATCGATCCGGGATCTGAATTTATCAACAGGCTCAATAGCAGCAATGATCCAGGTGTCAGGTATACGATTATCTCAGCTGATGCAGATGGTCTGGATGTTCCGGGGAATGGCTTTGAAGGATTTATTCAGAAGACACGACTAGGCCTGGGTAAATGGATGAACAGTAATGAACCAAATGATTTGTTTGCTACGATTAATAGCATTCAATGCAAGGAATTATGGGAAGGTCGTACGTCTGAGATCAATATTCCTGATCCTGTATCCAATCATCATTTTGGATATTTCATTACACCTCACGGCACACGTGATGCCAATACCGTTTGGCAAGTGTTGGCCGAGAAACTATAATACTTCAATTCCCCCTTTAGGGGGTAGGGGGCATAAAAAAAACGGGCAGTTGTCGACCAGCCCGTTTTTTTATTTCATTTCATTATCATCATTTGCATCATCATCCATCTCCACCATCAGAAGCTTTACCTCTGCTTCCGCCAGGGACACCTGTCACATAGGCAACAATAATACCAAGCAGAACCATTTGGACCAATCGATATACACAATCAACCAGGTAAACACTTATTGGGTGATCTTTTATCACAGCATACCAAATAAGATTCATCGGTACCCACATAATTAAAGCTGCCCATATGCCAAATCGCATTCCTTGTTGGACGGGAGTACCAGCCTCAGCACCTTTGATATAGATATGAACAAATGCTACTGAGAATATCAGCAAGCCAATGATCAGCCACATGAAATCTGGTGGTTCACGACCATCTTCTTTCATCAATACCATATACCAGACATAATCAAGAAGGAAAATAAAGATGGTCGACACCACCGCACCAATAGCAAGTTTTCCGAGATTCATTTTGATTAATATTTAAAGGAGTGAAATAATCGTGCAATAACAGGATTTAAGAGTGTCAGTCGAAGTGTGTGGTGAACTTTTAAGAACCGGATCAGGGACGCAGGGCCCGTTTCCAATATGACCAATTTATTCCTGAAAATGGGAATAACAGTCATCAATTACGCTCAGGGGGATTATAGCTTGTCCGTTGACTTCGTAAATGTAAATTATTTATTCTGCATTTCCACCACCGTAAAACTATGACCGTCTTAATTCAATATCTTTGGCGATATCGCCCCAAAAAAATTAAATGGCAGAAAGGGAAGTCAGGAAATTATCCGCCGTAATGTTTACGGACATCCAGGGGTACACAGCTTTTGTTCAGGCAGATGAGAAGGAAGCCCTTAATAAAGTTGCCACACACAGGAAACATCTCGAGGATTTTACAGCTCATTACAACGGGCGGGTCATTGCGTTTTATGGTGATGGCAGCCTGAGCATTTATGAAAGTGCATTGGATGCCGTGCATTGTGGCATTGCCATGCAAAAGGCATATCAGGCAGAACACCCGATTCCGGTAAGAATAGGTATTCATGTAGGGGATATCGTTTTCAGGGATGAGACAGTATATGGTGATGGAGTGAACATTGCTTCAAGGCTGCAAACTTCAGGAATACCTGGTTCTGTATATATTTCTGACCGCGTAAGGGCGGAATTGGCCAATCATCCTGAGATCAAGACGAAATCTGTTGGATTTAAGAAGCTGAAAAATGTCAAGACCCCCATCGAAATTTTCGTCATCACCAATGATGGGCTTGCCGTACCGAAGGTGCGCAGAGTGCCCGGACAGAAAAAATTGATTCGTTTTGGTCCCCTGTTGATCATAGCTGTCCTGGTTTGGTGGTTGATTGCACGACCTTACAAAAGCAATCCAATTGAGAAGAGTTTTACAGACCAATCCATTTCTGTACCATTATTCAGCAACAATACTGGGGACCCGAAATGGGATCACATTGCGCAAATGGCTTCCCATTGGATTACGAAGGAGCTTAGCTCTTCTTCCAATGCTAATGTTGTTTCCTACGAATCGGCAAGTGAGAATATCAAATTGGCCGGTGTTAGTCTAAACACGAAGCAAGGCAAAGATAAATATGCGTCATTGACCGGTGCTGTCAATATTGTGAATGCCAATTACACCATAATTGGGACGGATAAAATCCAGATGAGTGGATACATTGAAAATATTGTCACCGGAAATATCAAGCCGCTTAAAGATGTGGAGTGTAGTTCTACAAATCCGATGGATTGCATTAAGAAGATGTCAAGTAATATCAAAGGATATTGGGTCAGCCGTGGAGATAAAATTTTGACAGCTCCTAATTATGAAGCCTACAAAGCATATTTGGCCGCTCGTTCTTCATGGTTATCCCCGGATAAAAAAGAATTTGTGATTGAACAACTTAATAAAGCCATATCACTTGATTCTAACTTTTTGGATCCCTATTTTTTAATGCTCGATAATTTGTTTAACGAAGGTGAGCACGCCGCAGCAGCGGACATGATTGTAACTATTCGCAAGAAGTTCCCGGATCTTGATGATGAGCGACAAATCAATATGCTCTATTATCATACAGCTGATGTAGAAGGCAGGAATGAAGATGCCTACAATTATTTTCTTGGTGAGTACAAAGAAGATTCAACAGATTTATTCACAAACAATTCGGCTATGGTTATAGCCCTGATGTATCGTAATAAACCACTTGAAGCACTTCGATATTTTAACGCCATTCCTATTGACAGCCTCCACATAGATGGATGCACTTATTGTGGTCAACGACTTGAACTTGGTTTGTGGGCTGCACTTAATTTAGATAGTATGGCATTGGCGGACCGCCTCGCACCTAAACTCAGGGATGCATTGTACAAGCGACAGAGTTACGGCATGCTGATCATGTATGATGTTTGGAAAAAGGACACTACAGAAATTAATCTTCTATTAAAACAGGCAGAAACCCACGTTCCGGAACTTGACAAGGATTGGGAATATCTTGTCTACCTGACCGGTCGTTTATTTCTTTTGCGCGGCGATACCACACTAGCCAATCTTTATGCTCAAAAATCAATTGATGTTCATCAATCAATAAAAGGAAGAATGCTTGGCAGAAGTTATTATTTAAATAATCAATTTGATAAAGCATTACTCTACTACAAAGAGGCAATTAAGAAAGATCCTGATGATGCCATGTTTCTTTCTGAGTTGGGGATGGTTTATGCACGAATGGGCAATATTGCTGAGACACAAAAGATTATTAAAAAGCTTGAAACCCTTCGTACAGATTATGAGTATGGTGCTACAGAATATTATCAAGGACGACTTTATGCTTTATTAGGCGACCTTGAACAAGCCACATCATTGTTCAATACTTCTCTTCAAAAGGGGAGAAAATTTGAAATGTGGGTGACCTTCATCCATGACCCCGATTTGTTTCCCCTGCGTGATTATCCTGGGTATGTAGAGTTGATATCTCGCTGATCCTTCCACTTTCCTCTTTCCACTTTCCTCTTCCCCCTACCTCCTAAAGGGGGAACAAGTAATTATTATTTTCCGGTTCGCTTCGGCTCCGCTCAGCGAAATTCCATCGTTTCACTTCGATTTCGCTCAGTGCCCTTCCATCGTTTCACTTCGACTTGGCTCAGTGCCCTTCCATCGTTTCACTTCGACTCCGCTCAGTGACCGATGAAACATTACCAAAAGTAGTTTCGGCTACGCTCAACTAGAAATTATATATGTCTATTATTTTCTACATGTGATACTTGGTCTCAAGTTGAGCGGAGCCGAAACTTAGTAAGAAAGATATCGCCGGTCACTGAGCGGAGTCGAAGTGAGCGAAATAACAAAATCGTCAATTGTCAATCGTCATTTAAATGATTGTCCCAAACGCCCTCACAGGAAACGTTCCCATACCTACAACCTTTGGAGGCACTGCAGAAAATAAAAATCCTGTTTCCGGCAATTGATTCAAATTTGTTAAGTGTTCGACAATCAGGATTCCTGCTTTGAGTAGTGTTGTATGTACCGGTCGGCGATTACCTGACGTGTCATCAATGTTGTGACTATCAATACCTACAAGTGCAGCACCATTTTCCCTGAGATAAACAGCTGCTTCTTCCGTGAGGAAGGGATGACCTGAAAAATATGATTCTTTGTTCCAATTCTTTGACCAATCTGTATACACCAGGATAGCTTTACCGGTGATGTCATGATGATAAAATAAATCTGGTCCGATATCCGGACGTCCTAAGGCATTTATAGTGACTGCCGGAAGATTCGCTACCTGGTAGAGATGAATTTCAGATAGGTCATGACCGTCTTCATAACGATGAAACGGACAATCAAGGTAAGTCCCTGTATTGGCCACCATATCTATACGGCCAATTTGAAATGAAGTGCCTTCTTCATAAAATGATTTCGAAGCTTCACGTGACAGGTAATCACAAATGACCGGCGCCGGCAGACCTTTATAAGTGATGAGGCCATCAAAAATGGTGTGACTGAGATCAATTAATTCCATAGGTGAAAATTAACCCTTTAGATGATTCAGGGCTATCTTTAGCATCAAGGATAAAGGAGAAACTATCTATGAATTCTTACTCCTAAAGGATGCCTTCAGGGGCATTTGTCTACTTTATCTACCCCTCAGACCGACAATCTTTATATTGCTGACTTAAATCAATGATCATGAAAAATAGTTTGTTCCTCTGCCTTTTCTCCTTGTTTTTACTTCAATCCTCACAGGCCCAGGTGAGTGCCCGCTTATTCCGGACACCGGATGTATCGGCCACTCAAATCGTCTTTGTCTATGGCGGAGACCTATGGATCGTAGATAAAGAAGGAGGCACAGCTTCAAAATTAAGCTCACCTTCAGGGGCAGAAGGATTTCCCCGTTTTTCACCCGATGGTACTAAAATCGCTTTTTCTGCAAACTATGATGGCAATCTCGACATCTATGTCATACCATCACTGGGAGGTGTTCCCAACCGGATAACATACCATGGTATGGCTGATCGTATCAATGAATGGTATCCCGACGGCAGCCAGTTGTTATATACTTCTTCACGTGAAAGCGGGAAACAACGTTTCTCCCAATTTTACAAAGTGAGTGCAAATGGAGGCGTTTCAGAAAAACTCCCATTAGCTTATGGCGAATATGGTTCTCTTTCTCCGGATGCGAAACAAATTGCATTCAATGAAAGAGCAGTGGTCAATGATACCTGGAAAAGATACAGGGGTGGAATGAATGGCAATCTCTGGATTTTTGATCTCGGGACTTTGACTTCATCGAATATTTCAAATACAAATGCCGGCGTAGAACTTCCTATGTGGTATAAGGATAAGATTTACTACATGTCTGACCGTGGTACTGATCAACGTGACAATATATGGGTATACAATACCAAAACAAAAACAACCGAACAGGTAACCTTCTATTCAGATTTTGATATTCACTTTCCTTCCATCGGACCATCAGAAATTGTGTACGAAGCGAATGGTGGGATGTATTTGCTTGACCTGAATACTCATAAATCAAGAGAAATAAAAATTACTGTCATCACCGACCTGATCACGGTGAAGTCAAGAAAAGAAAGTGTTTCGAAATATGTGAGCAATGTGATGATATCACCTGATGGTAACAGGGCTTTGGTTGAAGCGAGAGGAGAAGTTTTTTCATTGCCGGCTGAAAATGGTTATGTTCAAAACCTGACGCGTACTTCAGGAGCTGCAGAACGATATCCGGCCTGGTCACCGGATGGCAAATATGTGGCTTATTGGAGTGATAAGTCGGGAGAATATGAATTGACGGTTCGCGATCTCACACGCGGCTCTGAAGAAGAAAAACTTACTTCCATGGGTCCCGGTTACAGGTACAATATTTATTGGTCACCCGATAGTAAAAAGATGGCCTTTGTCGATCAGACCATGAACATCAATTTATTTAATATGGATGGGCATACAGTGGAAAAAATTGATCACGACCCGAATCTGTTTGAAGGAGGACTTCAGAGCTGGCGACCAAGCTGGTCTTCGGACAGCCAATGGCTGACCTATGGACGTTCAATGGAAAATGGCAATTCAGCCATATTTATTTATAATACAAAAACCAAAGCCCTAAAACAGGCTACGAGTGGTTTCTATTCAGATCGTAGTCCCACTTTTGATCCGGATGGAAAATATTTATATCTCCTCACTAACCGGTCATTCAATCCATCTTATAGCGACTTCGATAATTCCTGGTCTTATCCGAATGCAACTCAGTTGGCCGCCATTACCCTGACGAAGGAGCAAGAAAGTCCTCTCTCAACGAAGAATGATACGGTTGCTCTTGCAAAAGCAGAGGAAAAGAAAGAAGAACCTAAAGATGAAAAAGCAGATAAGAGCAGTAAGGAAAAGAAAAAAGAAGATGTAGCAAAAGAGGACGACAAAAAAGATGAAAAAGATAAACCCAAGGAAACAAAAATCGATTTTGAAAACTTCGAAATGCGATTGGTGATCCTTCCGCCGGAAGCAGGAAATATAGGAAGCCTTTCAGCCGTCAGTGGAAAAGTAGCTTTTGTAAGATATCCCAATACCGGCTCAGGAGAAGAGAATTCAGATCTCAAGTATTTTGATCTTGAAGAGAGGGAGGAAAAAACCATACTCGAAAAAATAGGTGGTTATGAATTAAGTGCAGATGGAAAAAAGGTATTAGTGGGCCAAAACGATAGTTGGAGCATTGTTGATTTGGCAGCAGACCAAAAAGTTGAAAAGTCGCTTCCACTTGCCGACATGGAGATGACTATTGTACCACAGGAAGAGTGGAACCAGATTTTCAATGACTCCTGGCGTTTTATGAGAGACTTCTTTTATGATCCGGGTATGCATGGTGTAGATTGGAATGCCATACGCACACAGTATGGAAGCCTGATCCAACATTGTGTCAACCGTTCAGATGTCAACTTTATCATTGGTGACATGATCGGCGAATTAAATGCTTCACATACCTATCGCGGCGGAGGTGACGGAGAAGTACCGAAACAAAGAGCTGTCGGTTATCTTGGAATAGACTGGACACAAAAAGACAGTTTTTTCCAGGTGAGCAAGGTGATCCGTGGAGCTGCATGGGATAATGAAGTCCGCTCTTCTCTCGATGAACCGGGTGTCAATGTTGGTGCGGGGGATTATATCCTTGCTGTCAATGGCATAGCATTGAATGATTATCCTGATCCATGGGCAGCATTCGAAGGACTCGCTGACAAGACAGTTGAATTGACGGTTAATTCCAAACCATCATGGGATGGTTCGAGGACAGTTGTGGTCAAGACCATGTCAGATGAAACACGTCTGCGCAACCTTGCATGGATTGAAGAAAACCGCAAAAAAGTGGATGAAGCCTCCGGTGGAAAAATCGGTTACATCTATGTTCCTGACACAGGTGTGAATGGTCAGAATGAATTGGTTCGTCAATTCTATGGCCAATGGAATAAAGAAGGACTCATCATTGATGAACGTTTCAATAATGGTGGTCAAATCCCTGATCGCTTCATTGAATTACTCAATCGCAAACCACTTGCTTACTGGGATGTTCGCGATGGCAACAACTGGCAGTGGCCACCTGTGGCTAATTTCGGATCCATGGCAATGCTGATCAATGGTTGGTCAGGATCAGGAGGTGATGCGTTCCCTGATTTTTTCCGTAAAGCAGG
>Ga0190274_10000869_pt1 | contig 17535 bp, 16 predicted proteins | sample Popmic531T_FD_133002 | JGI IMG/M metagenome (GOLD analysis project Ga0190274, IMG submission 133002) | Populus adjacent soil microbial communities from riparian zone of Yellowstone River, Montana, USA - 531 T | ecosystem: Environmental > Terrestrial > Soil > Riparian zone | place: USA: Montana... | reverse complement strand
CCGCGCGGTCACCTCCGACGACGCGATGACCGCCGACTGGGCCCGCCTGCCCTACGACCTGCTGGAGCGAGTCTCCAACCGCATCATCAACGAGATCGCCGACGTAAACCGCGTAGCGCTGGACATCTCCTCGAAGCCACCGGCAACCATCGAGTGGGAGTAGCGAACTGCATCAAATTCTCGATCTGGCAGAGAGAGAGAATTTGATGCAGTTCGCCTAATGGAGGGTGACAGTGCCCTCGTTTGCGGTTTCAATTTCCATCCTCGGCCTGGTTCAGGCGGCGCTGGTGGCGCTGCCGGCGCCGTGTCCGCTGCCGGCCTGGCTGGGCTGGGCGAAGAGCCCATGGTGGGCGCTGATTCCGGCCCTCTCGATCGCGGCCGTGATCGCCGCAATCGAACTCGATTCGGACTCCGCGACATGGCTCTCCTACCTGGCCCTGGTCACGGTGCCACCCCTGGCCGCCTACGCATTGGGGGCCTTGATCCACGGCTCAAACACGCTGACTTCGCCTTTCTTGGCCAGTAGCGCGAGTAAAGGCGAAGTCAGCGGTTGGGGGGCGCCGGTGCTCGTTGCGGCTGTGCTCTTTGCGATTGCCTGGGGCGCTGATGGCTCGCTCGTTGGAGAGACGGCGGCGATGGTGCTTTCGGGGCTTGCCTGTATCGCTCTCGGCTGGCTGCTGGTCTCCGTCGTGCCCGCTCTTTGGCTGCGGCTGGGGATCTACGCAATGGCGGCGATTGACACTTGGTTCGTCGCATCGGACCTCCTCCAGGGCCCCAACGCCGTGCTCAGCACCGCTTCGCCCGCCGGCGATCTGCCGCGCCTGCAGGCCGTTCACTTCGGCGCGGCCCAGATGGGCTTCGGCGACCTCTTCATCGCCGCTCTGGTCGGCTGCTTGCTCGCCGGCAAAGGAGCACGTCAGTTAAGGGGGGCGATCCTGGTCGCCGCGCTGGCCCTCGCCTTCGACCTTCTCTTCTTCGCGGTCGACGAGCTGCCCGCGACCGTTCCGGTGGCGCTCGCGCTGGCCCTGTTGCAGAGGACCGGGCGCGAGCGCATAAATCACAAACCTATAATTTAAATAACGAGAATAAGATCAATAACGCACCCCCAGTGAGTTTGTACGTCGCATCCCATTTGATGCTCGCTTCGCAGGGTTCGCCTTCGACGAGTTTCATTTTTATTTCGTTGGCTAAGGCCTGGGGGAAGCCGGTACCCGTCGGATTGTCGATTGGAAGAGCGGCGGTTTCCAGTTCCGGAGCGTATACACAGGACGTTTTTTCTTCACACTGAATTGCTATTTTTGGATTGACAAACTTCAGGGAGTATTTATCGCCCGCTGCGACGGTGAATTTCCCTGAAGTCAGGTTTTCAAACCGGACGGTCAGTTTGTTGCAACCTTCTCGTCCGCATTCTTTGAATTCCTTGGCCGTGACTTTGTAGGTAAGTTGCGCGGCCATTTCCTCAACCGCTTCGCCCACCATTTTGGATACTTTGCATTCAACCGTATTGGCTGATAACAGTTTCACCACAGCTTCGTTTGCTGCCGTTATTCCCTTGCCCGCGTGCCAGACTTTCGCTTTCGGGCATAAGACCACGGCTTCTTCGCACAGCACTATTTCGGGGTCGCCAGTTTCTTCTTCGGCGGATGCGGAGCCGACGCCGGCGATCACGATCAAGGCCACCCCAGCAAGCGCGAGAAGCGCAGCGAGGCCGGCCACCTTGACTGGTTTCATTTCGATCTCCTCCCGTTCCGGCAGCGGTTGCCGCCGGAATAGATTGAGTCGTCGTAGCAGACTGGGACTAGTTAGTCAAATTAATCAGAGCAAAATGCGATGTCCTTGGGTCCTCCCCTTCGTCACAGGCGATCGATCCGGTCGAGGCTCTCCGGCGGCGAACAGGCGTCGCGCCCGCATTGGCACCCAGGTTTTCTTGACCAAACTGTCGACGTGCGAGAACCTCCCGAATGTGCGAGCTGACTGAGGCTCCGCACAAATCGTAACTAGATAGTTCAAGAGAGGAAAAAATGATTAGACATGGCCTCAGGGTCCTGGGCTTGTCCCTTATGACCGTACTCAGTCTGATGGCGCTCTTCGCCGTCGCCGCCCAAGCGGAAAACTTAAAAGACGGAGGTACTCCCGGCTTATATCTCATTTTAGGATCGTCGGCCTTAGTCACGGGCGCAAGCTTCCTCACGAGGCTGGAGAAATTAACGGTAAAAAAAGAACCTGAACTACACGGAGTACTCTTAGTTCCGGGTCTGAACATTTCTATTTTATGTTCTGCGGCACACGGGGACGGAAGGTTCCTATCCGATACTCAAGCATTAGTTTTCCTTGAATTCTTAGAATGCTTAACTTTTGTTCTGAGTACCGGCGAACATCTAGCGTCGTGCATCATCGACGACCCAGAAAATGCTCTAAACGATGACAGGATCGTCTTAGCGTTCGCAGTTGGGTTACCCAAGTTACATGAAAAAGAGTTATTCATTTTATTCGATGGCGATGGATCGAGCGTATTGTCGACCATCCACTACTTAAAAGAAACCGGGTGTCCGCTGCCCCTATCACCAGAAATCAAAGGCTCGCCGGTTGGCTTACTCAGTGAAGAAACTGCCGTGGTTCACTTAATCACCTTCAATCAAGAAATCCAGAAATTATTCCAAGTCAAAAACGGTGCCGTGATCGAAGGTGACAGAATTCTATACGGAGCTCAAGAAGCTTTCATTGACGCAAACGCAACCATTGAATTGACCGAAATGCACATAGGTTGTAAATTCACCGTCATCTAAGCGCTGGATCTGGATGGGCGGCATCACCATAGGTAGGTGAAGTATTCGGGGGTCCGTTCAAATGCGGGCCCCCGGTTTCAATCTGCGGTGAATAGCAGTCAGGTAGTCTCGCGGGCATGGACGGGTCAGGGGGCGGAAATTGAAGATCGAAATGCTGAACGTTGGCTGGATGACGGCAGCAGCGGGGGTTTGGCGCCAGGGTGAAGAGGAGCCCGAGCGGCCAGTTCGCCTTCCGGTTCCCGCCTACCTGGTCGAGACCGAGACGGAGCGCATCCTCATCGACACCGGACTGCACCCCGCCGCGGTTGCCGATGCGGAGGCTCACTACGGCGCCCCGGGCGCGCTCGGCTTCTTCGGGCTGGAGCAGGAGGAGTCGATCGCCGATCAGGTCGATCTCAGCACCGTGACCCGGGTGGTGCTCACCCACCTGCATTTCGATCACGCCGGGGGTCTTTCGCTGCTCCCCGCCTCGGTCCCGGTCTTCGTCCAACGCGCCGAGTGGGAGGCCGGTCGCGATCGAGCGGCGATCGAGCGCAACTTCTTCCTGCCTGGGGACTACGCCGATACCGGGGCGGATCTCACCCTTGTCGATGGCGACCACGATCTCCTCGGCGACGGCGCGATCGAGCTGCTCAGCACGCCTGGGCACACGCCCGGACATCAGTCGGTCCGAACTGGCGACCTCGTCCTCGGTGTCGACGTCGGCTACTTCGCCGGCAGTCTCGATGACCGCCGGTTCCCGGCCTTCGGCGATGATCTGGAGCAGCAGGGCCGTTCTGCCGAGCGGCTCCGCAAGCTGCGCGACGGCGGCCTGACCATCCAGCCGGGGCATGACCCCGATGTGCTCGAGCCCGGTCCTCTGGCGATCTGACCCTGGCGGCGGCCCTTGGGGCCTGGCACGGCTCAGCTGTAGCGGTCCCACTTTTCGAGATAGGACAGCGGGTCGATCGGACTGCCGCCCTCATACCAGCCCGGTGCGGTCCAGATCTCGAAGTGGAGGTGGCAGCCGGAGGCGTCGCCGGTATCGCCGACGATCCCGATCGGCTGGCCGGTGCGCACCGCTTCGCCGGTCTGCAGCGGCGAGGGTTCGGCCAGGTGCGCGTACATGAAGTCCAGCGAGGTGCCCTTGCCGTCGATCACGATGTAGTTGCCGGCGGCGCTCTGGTAGCCCGAGTATTGGACGGTGCCGCCGCGGGCGGCGATCAGCGGCGTGCCGCAGGCGGCCATCGTGTCCTGGCCCTCGTGGGTGTGGCCGGACCGAGCGGCACCGAAGCGGCCTGCGCCGAGGCTGAATTCATGGGCGCCGAGAATCGGGAAGGCGTAGCCGTAGAGGGCAAAGCCGAGGTTGAGCGGTTCAGTTGAGGTGGCTGCGCGGGCCGTTGGCTGCGCGGCCCCTTGGGCCTCGATGCGAAAGCTGTAGCGGCCGTTGCGGGCGGGGCGCGCTTCGCTTGTCGTCCCGTCCCAGCGGATCCGCACTTCGGCGTCGGGCGCGACGTCGTTGCGGTAGAAGCTGCGCGCAACTTCCCCTACGGAGTTGACCACGTCGATCTGCAAGTCGTTCTGGGCCTGGCTGCTGGAGATCGCAAAGCGGACGCTGGGGTAGCGGAAGCCGTAGAAGAAGGATTTGCGTGGCGTCGCGGTGGCAGCGACGAGGCCCAGAGTTCCCGCGCTGGGCGCTTCGGCGGCGGGGGTTCCGGTAGGGCTGCCAGGGGGCGGTGGCCCTCCGGCGGCCGTGAATGCGCCCCCAGTGCTCGCCGCGGCGGACGTGGCAAGGATCAGCAGCAGTGCCGCTGCGACCGTGAAATTGATTCCCGCCAACCAAGGCCTGGCGCTCTTGCGTGCCACGTGCCCTCTCTTTCGTTCGCCTACGGAGTTAGCTGTCGGGCTCGCGCTGAAAGAGATGCGCTACGACCTGTTCGGCCGATTCGCCCCTGGAACCTGCAACGGTTCCTGCGGTTCCTCCGCTCCCACCCGCCTGTGCGGCTGGGATTAGGCACTGTTGGCGCGGCAGTATACGTCCCCATCCGGCCCGAAAGAGTCAGATTGCGATCGCGACCGGATGAGGACGATGAATGCGCCCACGGCTCCAGCCTGCGGCCTCCGTCATATGCGGGCAATGCCCACGTTGCAGACTTCCCTATGATCCCCCGCCGGTGAAGACCTATGTCGCCACACCTTCCGACCGCCAGCGCGACTGGTATGTCGTCGACGCCGAGGGGCAGACTCTGGGCCGTCTGGCGACCCGGATCGCGGACGCCCTGCGCGGCAAGCGCAAGCCCGAGTACACGCCGCACATCGACACCGGTGACTTCATCGTCGTCATCAACGCCGAGAAGATCCACGTCACCGGCGACAAGCTGAACCAGAAGCGCTACTGGCGCCACAGCGGCTATCCGGGCGGGATCAAGTCCCGAACCCTCGCCGAGATGCTCGAGCGTCGCCCCGAGGAAGTCATTCGCAAGGCGGTCAAGGGGATGCTCCCGCGCAACCGCCTCGCCCGCCAGCAGCTGACCAAGCTCAAGGTCTACGCCGGACCCGAGCACCCGCACGCTGCGCAGCAGCCGAAACCGATGGAGATCCAGACTTGATCGAAGACGAGAAGCGCGACGAGACTTCAGAGCAGCCAGACGACTCTCAGGCTGAGGAGACTCCGGCTGAGGGCTCGGAGGCCACGCCCGCGGGTCCTGTCGCGGAGGAGGACGATGCGGTTGAGGAGCCCGTCGCGGAGCAGCCCGATGACGAGGCGCCACAGGCCGATGGAGATGCCCCCGAGGAGCCCGTTGCCGAGGAGCCCGAGGCGACTGAGGAGGCTCCGGCCGCCGAGGAGCCTGCTGCCGAGGAGCCCGCTCCTGAGAAGCCCAAGGCTGAGGAGAACAAGAAGGACGTCATTCCCGGTGCCGACCTCGAGCCGATCGCGGTTGAGCCGGAGGAGCGGCCGCTCAGCGCTGAGGAGCAGGCGCGCAAGGAAGCCGAAGACGAGGAGCGGGCCAAGCGCGAGGCCGAGCTGGTTGGCGATGCCGAGGAGGAGCCGAGTGCCGCGAGTCGCGCGCCGGCGAAGCTCGAGGGCGACGCCCGCTACCTCGCCACCGGCAAGCGCAAGACTTCGATCGCCCGCGTCACCCTGCTGCCCGGCAGCGGCAAGATCGTGATCAACAAGCGTGAGCTGGAGGAGTTCTTCCCCCGGCCGCTGCACCAGACGATGGCCAAGCAGCCGCTGACCACGACCGGCTACGAGGGCAGCGTCGACGTCCGCGTCCGCGTCCACGGCGGCGGCATCAGCGGACAGGCCGGAGCGGTGCGCCACGGGATCGCCCGGGCGCTGACCGAGATCGACCCCGAGCTGCGCGGCGAGCTCAAGCGCCGCGGCTTCCTGACCCGTGACGCACGGGCCAAGGAGCGCAAGAAGGCCGGCCTGAAGAAGGCCCGCAAGCGCCCGCAGTTCTCCAAGCGTTAGGAGGCATCGCATGACGACAGGGCGCAAGCTCTTCGGAACCGATGGGGTCCGAGGGGAGGTCGGGACCTTCCTCACGGCGGAGATGGCGACCTCGCTCGGCCGTGCCGCCACGACCTCGCTCGAGGCCGAGCGCCCGCAGGTGCTGATCGTGCGCGATACGCGCGAGTCGGGGCCGATGCTCGAGGCCGCCCTCGCCGCCGGGATCGCGGCCGCGGGGGGCGACGCCCTGCTCGGCGGCGTGCTGCCGACACCGGCGGCGGCGATCCTGGTCAAGCGCCTCGGCCTCGACCTCGCCGCGGTCGTCTCCGCCTCTCACAACCCCTACCGCGACAACGGGATCAAGTTCTTCTCCGCGCTGGGGACCAAGCTCGACGACGAGGCCGAGGCGCGGATCGAGGCCCTGATCGACGCCGAGCCGGGCGTGGCTGAGCCGGGCCACGTGCGCGAGCTGAACGGTGGCCTAGAGGACTACCTGCGCGCGCTCGAGTCCGCTTTCCCGCTCGATCTGTCCGGTCGCAGGGTAGTGCTCGACTGCGCCAACGGCGCCACCTTCCGCGCCGCTCCGGCGATCTTCGAGCGCCTCGGCGCGACGGTCGAGACGATCGCCGCGGAGCCCGACGGGCGCAACATCAACGACGGCTGCGGCTCGACCCACCTCGACCTGATCGCGGCGACCGTGGCCGCTTCCGAGGCGACGATCGGCTTCGCCTTCGACGGCGACGGCGACCGCCTGCTCGCCGTCGACGGCGACGGCCGCAGCCACGACGGCGACGAGCTGATCGCGCTCGCCGCGCGTGGGATGGCGGCCCGCGGTGAGCTGGCCGGTGGCGTCGCCGTAACCGTGATGAGCAACTACGGCTTCCACCAGGCGATGGAAGAGGCCGGGATCGAGGTCGCGGTGACCCAGGTCGGCGACCGCTACGTCCTCGACGAGCTGCGCGAGCGCGGCTGGGCGCTCGGCGGCGAGCAGTCGGGCCACATCATCGACACCCGCTTCGTCGCCACCGGCGACGGGATCGCCGCCGCGCTGGCGACGATGCGCGAACTCGATGACCGCGACCTCGCCACGGTGGCGCCGATGGAGAAGCTGCCCCAGACCCTGGTCAACGTCGAGGTCGCCGATCGCGAGGCGATCGCCGGCGCGGACGCCGTCTGGGAGGCGGTCGAGCGCGAGGGGGAGGCGCTCGAGGGGCGCGGCCGCGTGCTGCTGCGGCCGTCGGGAACCGAGCCTCTGGTCAGGGTGATGGTGGAGGCGCCGAGCGCCGAAGAGGCCGAGGGCGTTTGCGAGCGGCTTGTCACGCTCGTGCGCCAAGAGCTGGCCTAGCTCAGCGGCCTCTACCCTTAATCGCCTCTCTATGTGCGGAATCGTTGGATATGTGGGCGGACGTCCCTGCCTCGACCTCCTGGTCGCCGGTCTCGAGAAGCTCGAGTACCGCGGCTACGACTCGGCCGGGGTCTCGGTGATCGACGACGGCCGCATCGACAGCGTGCGCGCGGTCGGCAACCTCGACAACCTGCGCGCCGCGATCGAGCAGGAGGACGGCGGCGGGGTCGCCGTGGCCGCGCCGCCCGCGACGACGGGCGTCGCCCACACCCGCTGGGCCACCCACGGCCGCGTCACCGAGGAGAATGCCCACCCCCATAGCGACAGCTCCGACCGGGTCCATATCGTGCTCAACGGGATCGTCGAGAACCACGCCAAGCTGCGCCGTAGGCTCGAGGGCGAAGGGCAGGAGTTCAGCTCCGAAACCGACGCCGAGGTCGTCGCCCACCTGATCGCCGGCCACTACGACGGCGACCTGGCTGCCGCCGTCCGTGCCGCCTTCGCCGAGCTGCGCGGCCACTACGCCTTCGTCGCGATGCACGTCGACGAGCCGGGCCTGCTGGTCGGTGCCCGCAAGGAGTGCCCGCTGGTAGCCGGGGTGGGCGAGGGGGAGAGCTTCCTCGCTTCCGCGATCCCGGCCTTCCTCGCCGAGACCCGCGAGGCGGTCGCGATCGAAAACGACGAGGTCGTGACGATCGATGCCTCCGGCGTGCGGATCACCGACGCCGAGGGGAATCCGGTGCAGCGCGCGGCCGAGGAGATCGAGTGGGACGAGGAGGCCGCCGAGAAGGGCGGCTATGAGACCTTCATGCTGAAGGAGATCCACGAACAGGCCGACGCCGTCGCCGAAACGATCGCCGACCGCCTGCCCGGCGATGACGGCGTCGACCTCTCCGAGGTGGAGCTCGACGACTCCTACCTGCGCGATCTGAAGCGGATCGTGATCGTCGCCTGCGGCACCTCCTACCACGCCGGCCTGATCGGCCGCTACGCGATCGAGGAGTGGGCGCGGGTACCGGTCGAGATGGACATCGCCTCCGAGTACCGCTATCGCAACCCGGTGATCGGCCACGGCGACCTGGTTGTCGGTATCACCCAGTCGGGAGAGACGGCCGACACCCTGGCGGCGATGCGGCTGGCGCGGGAAAACGGCGCCAAGGTGCTGGCGATCACCAACGTGATGGGCAGCCAGGCCACCCGTGACTCAGATGCCGTCCTCTACACCCGCGCCGGCCTCGAGATCAGCGTCGCCGCGACCAAGACCTTCGTCGCGCAGGTCGCGGCGATGTACCTGATCGGGCTGAGACTGGCGGAGCTGCGCGGCACATTGGAGCCGGATCGCCTCACCGAGCTGGTCGCCGAGCTGAAGGCGATTCCCTCGAAGATCGAGACCACCCTCGAGGCGATCGAGGATCGCGTTCGCGAGGTCTCGGCCACCCACCACGAGCAGCAGTTCTTCCTCTACCTCGGACGCCACATCGGCCTGCCGGTCTGCCTCGAGGGGGCGCTGAAGCTGAGGGAGATCTCCTACATCCCGACCGACGCCTACGCGGCCGGCGAGATGAAGCACGGCCCGATCGCCCTGCTCGACGAGTCGACCCCGGTGATCTGCGTGGCGACCGAGAGCCCGGTGCTCGACAAGGTCCTCTCCAACGTCGAAGAGGTGCGCGCCCGCGGGGCGGAGACGATCGCGATCGCGACCGAGGGCTGCGAGCGCGTCGGCGACGTCGCCGACCAGACGATCGAGGTCGCCCGCACGGACTGGATCCTGCAGCCGATCGTCGCGATCCTGCCACTGCAGCTGCTCGCCTACGACATCGCCCGGGCGAGAGGTCTGAACGTCGATCAGCCGCGCAACCTGGCGAAGACCGTCACCGTCGAGTAGGCACCATGTCGGTACGCTTCTCGCCAACATGGTGGGAATTCGTCCGACTATTCCAATTGTTGCGATCATCGTTTGCCTCGCCGTGGCCGGCTGCGGGGGGAGCGACTCAGCGAATTCCGATCTCGCCGGCATTGCCCCCCCGGGCTCGCTGGTTTTCGCCGAAGCCAAGCTGAAGCCGCGCGGGGCGCCGAAGGAGAATCTCGACGGCGTAGCGTTCGGGATCGCCGGCATCAACGACCTCAGAGCCTTCCTCGTCGCGGAGCTGGAACGTTCCGCGCGCAAGGAAGGCGAACCGCTCGACTTCGCCAAGGAAGTCGAGCCCTGGCTGGGTGAACGCGCGGCCGTCGCCTTCGATCGCCTCAAGGAAGGCAAGCTCTCCGACCCGCTGATCGCGGTCGAGACGACGGATCCGCGAGCTGTTCGGGCCTTCATCGACGAACGGACCCAGAAGAGCAAGGGCTCGTTTGAGGACGCCTCCTATGAAGGGGTGGAATTCTGGGTCGGCGGCGCGGAGGGCAAGGCGTTCGGCGTGATTGACAAGACGCTTGTCATCGCCGCCGGTGAAGGGGAGTTCAAAGCCGCTGTCGATGCCGCCGATGGTGACTCCCTGGGCGACGAGGACCGCTTCCAGGAGGCGATGGGCGCTGCAGCGGACGGCAGCTTCGCCAATATCTACGCTGATCTCGGCGGGGTCGTCGAACAGTCGGGCGGCGGGATCGACCCACAGGCGCGGGAAATCCTGGCGAGCATCGGTGTCGATCCCACCGAAGCGACCGCGGTGGCGAGCGTCATCCCACTGGGCCAGCAGATCGAGGTCGACCTGAGTAGCAGCCTCGGCGGGGAGATGGCGCCCTCGGGCGACGCATCGAAGCTGCTCGGGTCGCTGCCGGGCACCGCGTTCGGCGCCGTCGCATTCTCCGGCGTCGGCGAGCAGCTCGAAAAGGCGATCGACAAAATCGACGCTTCCGGCATCCCGCCCAACCTGCCGCCGGGGGAGCTGAAGAGCAGGCTGAGCAATGCTGGGATCGACATCGACAAAATCGCCGCTTCGCTCGAAGACGGCGCGATCTTCGCCGAAGGCACTGATCGAAGAAGTCTCCGCGGGGGGCTGGTCCTGACCACCGACGGCTCGGACGAAGCGACCCGCGCTGTCGCGGGTCTCGGCACGCTGCTGCGCGATGCCAAAGTGCCGGGGGTCACCGCCGTCGGCAGTCAGGCGAGCGGATTCTCGATCGACAGTCCGAAACTCGGTGACAAGCCAGTCGTCGTCGTCACCAGAGGCGACCGGATCGCGATCGGCTACGGCTTGGGCCCGGCGCTGGCCGGGCTCGACGCGGACTTGAGCACGACGCTGTCGGGCTACCCGAGCTACGAAATCGCCGTCTCCGAGCTCGGCGACATCCCGATCAGCGCCTATTTCGGCGGCCCGGAAACGCGGAGCCTGGCCGAAGTCCTGGTGCCCCGCTCCGAGGACAGCTTCTGGAGCATCGCGCCATATCTCAAGTTCACCTACATAGCTCTCGGCACCGGCACCGATGGCGACCTCGCCACGGCAAAGCTGGTCCTGGGCATTGGCACCTAGGCTGCAGAGGGCTCGCAAAGCCGCGACTCCCGCAATCAAGTTATCCTGACCGCCATGTCCAAGACCCGGCTCCTTACTCCAGTCCTCGTGATCCTGATGGCGATGGCCATCGCCGGCTGTGGCGGGAGTGGCTCTTCGGGCTCCGGCTCCGACTCCGGCGTCGACCCGGCCAGCGTTGCGGCCCCCGGCTCGGTGGTCTACGTCGAAGGCAACCTGAAGCCCGCGGGCGAGTTGAAGTCGAACGTCGACTCGGTCGCGAGCACGGTCGCCGGTATCGACAACCTCGGCGAATTCATCGTCTCGGAACTGGAAAGCTCGGCGAGTGGCGAAGGCGAACCGGTCGACTTCGCCACGGAAATCGAACCGTGGCTCGGCAAGACGGCGGGCGTGGCCTTCAGCCACCTCGAAAAAGACGGCGAGCTCTCCGAACCGCTGATCGCGGTCGAGACCACCAACGCGAAGGCAACGCAGGCGTTCATCGACAAACAGGCGAAAGGGAGCAAGGAACCCGCCAAAGACGGGACCTACGAAGGGACCGACTTCAAGATCGGCGGTTCGGAGGACAACGCGATCGGCGTGGTCGGCGACTTCCTCGTCATCGCCGACGGCGAAAAGGAGTTCAAGGCGGCGGTGGATGCCGCGGACGGCGATTCGCTAGGCGGCGAAGACCGCTTTCAGAACGCCATCTCAGCGGCCTCGAACGGCAGTCTCGCCGACGTCTACGTCGACGTCGGCGCGCTGATCGATCAGTCGGGCGACAGCATCGACGCCCAGACCAAAGAAATCCTCAGCAGCGCCGGCATCGATCCCAGCGAAGCGACCGCGGTCGCCAGCGTGATCCCCGGCTCCGACGAGATCGAGGTCGACCTGAGCAGCGAGCTCGGCGGCGAGAAAGCGCCCAGCGGTGACGTCTCGAAGCTCCTTGGCTCGCTGCCCGCCAGCTCGCTGGCGGCCTTCGCGGCATCCGGCTTCGGCGAACAGCTGGAAGAAGCGGTCGATAGCCTCGATGAAGCCGGCATCCCGCCGAGCCTGCCGCCAAACGAACTGAAGAGCACCCTGAGCAAGGCAGGGATCGACCTCGACCAGATCGCCGCCTCGCTCGAAGACGCGGCCGTCTTCGTCGAAGGCAGCAACAAAGGCAACCTCGGCGGGGCTCTTGTGGTGATCTCGAGCAACTCCGAAGCGGCAGAAGCCATCGCCGACCTTGGCACCCTGCTGCGCAGCGCCAGCGTCCCGGGGATCACGGCGGTGAGCGGCAAGGCCAGCGGCTTCTCGATTCGCAGCTCCGAACTCGGCAACAGCCCGGTCGTGGTGGTCGCCAAAGGCAATCGGATCGCGATCGGCTACGGCCTGGCCGAGGCACTGAGGGGGATCAACTCCGGCTCGGGCGCCCAGCTCTCCGGCTCCGCAAGCTATAAGGCCGCCGTCTCCTCGCTCGGCAATACGCCGATCAGCGCCTACGTCGACGGGCCCGCCGCACTGGGCCTGGCGGAAGCGCTTGTGCCGCACTCCAAAACCGACTTCTGGGACGCCCGTCCTTATCTGAAGAAGATCGCCTACCTCGCGCTCGGGACCGGAACCGACGACGACTTGGCGACGGCAAAGCTGATCGCCGGCCTGAAGAAGTAGGTCGGCCGCGATGGCTTCCGGCGTGGGCATCGACCTGCTGGAGATCGAGCGGCTCGAGCGCGCCCTCGCGCGCTACCCGCGCTTGGCCGAGCGCGTGTTCACCGAGGCCGAGCGCGAGTACGCAGCCGCCCGCTCCCGTCCCGGCCGGCACCTGGCCGCCCGCTTCGCCGCCAAGGAGGCCGTGGTCAAGGCCCTTGGTCTCAGCGGGGGCTTCGGCCTGCGCGACATCGAGGTGATCGCCGGTGAGCCACCGACGGTGCGGCTTGCAGGGCGCGCTGCCGAGGCAGCCGGTGGCGGTCAGATCCATGTCTCCCTTACGCACTCGCGCGACCACGCGGCCGCTGTTGCGATCAGGTCAAGCTGAGCTGACGCCGGTCCCGAACCACCACAAACGGATCCTCATCGGCTCGAGGAGGTCGACTGGCTTTGACTTGATCTCTTATCGCGGTGGGCTTGCCGCCTGCCAGGTAGTAGCGGGCGCGACGCTCCCCGCGCGGCTCGAGCAGTTTTTGGTCGACCATTGCCCTCAAGTCCCGCGAGGCGGTTTGCTCGCTCACCTCCTCGCCCGTCACCCCTTCGACCGAGGTCCTATAGCTCCCTCTGCGAATTCGCAGCCCGTATGCCGCATCCATCAGTGCCACTGCGCAGCGTTCGGGTAGGCCGCTTTTCTCCGCCAGCGTGAAACACGAGTTCCAAAGTTCCTCGATCTCTTGGCGCCGCCGCAGCATCGTACGAATCTGCAGGTAGTGCGCCCGCAAGCAGAAGCGAATCCAGGCACGAGCATCTCGCTCGGGCTTCCAAGAGCCGGCACCGACGTCCGCGAGGACTTCGTAATAGGCATCGGTGTTACGGCCGAGGAACTCCTCGATGCTGGAGAAAACCGGAGCAAGAACTCGATCGCGGGCAAGTACGAGGGTCTGCAGGCAGCGTGCCATGCGGCCATTCCCGTCGCTGAAGGGGTGGATCAAAACCAGGTTGAGGTGCACCATCGCTGCCTTGATCAAGACCGGGCTCTGATCGGATTCCAGCGCCAGGAGCATCTCGGCGACCAGTCCGGCAACTTCGTCGCTCGGTGGGCCCTCATAGACGATCTCTCCACTCGCGTCGTTTCGCGCGTAGACGTCGCCCGGGCGCCACTGTCCGGGGTTCTTTGCAAGGTCGTACTTGAGCATCATGAAATGAAGGCTCTTGATCAGCCCCTCATCCACGTTCGGTCCCTCGCCACGGGCAAGTTGGAGCACGTAGGTCATCGCGTCCCGGTAGCCCGCAAGGGCAAGCTGAGTCTCGGCGCTGGCGTCGATGGTCGGCTCTCCGTCCACTGCGGCGACCACGTCGTCGAGCGAGGCGTTGTAGCCCTCGATGCTGTTTGAGCCCTGCACCGCTCGCGCGAACGTCATGCGTCGTAGGGTTCCGGCCCATCGGCGGGGCTCCGCCACTCGATCTCGCAGCTGCTCGCGCTGCTCCGCGAGCAGCTCCAGGACGCTGTGCTCGTCCTCTCTGAGCTCAGGAGTTCGAAAGATCATGATGTTTGCAAAATATCATGATCTTGCAATTTCAATGACACTTTATAAATGTCATTGACTCATCAGGCCAATTTGCAGGCCTTTTCAGGCAGGCTGGCAGCTGGATAGGCTCAGCGGGTGGAATCATGGCTCAGTCCCCTCTATGGCGCCGAAGGGATTCGCGCGGTCGATCGCTGGGCGATCGAGGAGCAGGGGGTTCCGGAGTCTGAGCTGATGGAGGCCGCCGGGACGGCTCTGGCGGAGGCCGTGGCTGAGTTGGCGCCGCAGGGGCCGGTTCGGATCGTCTGCGGCAAGGGCAACAACGGTGGCGACGGGCTGGTCGCGGCGCGTCGTTTGGGTGGAATGGGCTTCGAGGTCGAGGCGCTGGAGCTCTTCTCGGACCAGCTGCCGGAGGATTTCGACGCTTGGATCGCCGGCGCCGGCGCCGTGGTCGACGCGATCTTCGGTACCGGTTTCTCCGGGACGCCGCGAGAGCCCGCGACGATGGCGATTGACGCGATCAATCGCTGCGGAGTCCCGGTCGTCGCTTGCGACATCGCCTCGGGGGTCGACGCCTCGACCGGCGAGGTGGCGGAGGTGGCGGTCGAAGCGGACCTGACGGTGAGCTTTCACGCCGCCAAGATCGGGCACCGGATCGCTCCCGGAAAGTGGCACACGGGCGAGCTGCGGGTGGCGCCGATCGGCATTCCGGCCGGGGCCCCGGGGGACGCTGCGGCGGGGACGATCGAACCCGCGGTGCTCGCGCTGGCGCCGCGCCGGGGGGCGCGGTCGACCAAGTTCAGCTCCGGGCAGGTGGTGGTCGCGGGCGGCTCGCGCGGGCTCACCGGGGCGGTGCGAATGTCTTCGTTGGCGGCGATCCGGGCCGGTGCGGGCTACGCCACCGTGGCCGTGCCGGCGGATCTGGAGTCGATCTTCGAGCTGGCCCAACCGGAGGTGATGTCGATCGGCTGCCCCGGCGGAGACGGTTGCCTGGCGCCGGCTTCGCTCAAGGCCGTCCTCAGGGCTTTCGAACCCGCGGCCGCCGGGGTGCTTGGGCCGGGGATGGGTCGCGACCCTGGGTCGGTCGAGCTGGCCCGGGACGCCGTTGCTGCAATCGAAGCGCCCCTGGTGATCGACGCCGATGGGCTCAATGCCTTCGCCGGCGAGGTCGAGCGGCTTGCGGATCGCGACGCGCCGACAATCCTCACGCCCCATACGGGCGAGCTGGGACGGCTGCTCGGGCGCCCGTCCGCGCAGATCGGCGCCCAGCGCCTCGCCTCGGCTCGGGAAGCGGCGCGGGGCACCGGGGCGATCGTCGTGCTCAAGGGCGACGACACGATCGTCACCGACGGCGATCGGGTCGCGGTCAACGCAATCTCGGCACCCGCCCTGGCCACCGCGGGAACCGGCGACGTGCTCTCCGGCATCGCCGCGGCCCTGCTTGCCCGCGGCCTCGACCCCTTCGCTGCCGCCTGTGCGGCCGTGATCGCCCACGCGCGCTCCGGTCGCGAGGCCGCGGCTCGCATCGGTATTGCCGAGTCGGTGATCGCGAGCGACGTGATCGAGTCGATCCCGGCCGGGATGGCTCCCGGCGCTTCCGTCGAATAACCTCGTCCACTGCCGATGAAGACCGCCGCCGAGATCATGGATGCCGACGTGCCGACCGTCTCCCCGGAGGCCGACGCGCGCGCCGCGATCGAGCTGCTGGCGAAGACCGAGATGGGCGCGATCCCGGTGATCGACGCGGAGCGCAGGGTGGTCGGGATCGTCAGCGAGTCCGATCTGATCCTCAGCGATGAGGAGGCCGATCTGCACCTGCCGCACTACCTCAACATCATGGGGGGCATCGTCTTCATCGGTTCCATGAAGGGCTTCGAGAAGCGGCTCGACAAGGCCTTCGCGACCAAGGTGTCGGAGCTGATGACCGCGGATCCGGTCGTTGCCCGTTCTGACGACGACGCCGAGTCCGTGGCCAGGACGATCGCCGAGAAGCATCACAACCACCTGCCCGTCGTCGACGGCGAGGGTCGCCTCGCCGGGCTGGTCACGCGGGCCGACGCGCTGGCCGCGCTGGTCGCCGACCGCTAGGGCGATGGTGCGGGCGCTCGCCCGGATCGACCTCGCGGCCGTCGAGCGCAACTGCGCGCGACTGAGGTCCGAGCTGCGCGACGCCGAGCTCTGCGCCGTGGTCAAGGCCGACGGCTACGGCCACGGTGCCGACGCCTGCGCCAGCGCTGCCCTCGCGGGCGGGGCGAGCAGGCTGGCGGTGGCGACCGGCGCCGAGGCTGCCCAGATCGGCCGTCGCTTCCCCCAGATTCCCCTGCTGACGATGGGGGCGCTCACCCTGGAGGACGTCGAGGACGCGCTTGCAGCCGGCTCGGAGGTCGCGGTCTGGTGCGACGGCTTCCGCGAGATGTTGAGCGCCCGCGGGCGCGCCCAGGGGCGGCCGGTCCGCGTCCACGTCAAGTACGACAGCGGCATGGGCCGGCTCGGCAACCCCGACCCCGAGGAGGCGTTGGCTCTGGCCCGAGCCTGCGCCGCCGATCCGCAGATCGATCTGGTCGGTGTCTGGACTCACTTCGCCACCGCCGACGAACCCGACTCCGACTTCTTCGACCAGCAGCTGGGCCGCTTTGCGGCGTTCGCCAGCGCGGTCAAGGCCGAGTTTCCCGGCGTCGTCGCCCACGCCGCCAACAGCGCCGCGGTCTTCCGCGACCCTCGTTCCCACTTCGACATGGCCCGTTGTGGCGTTGCGGTCTATGGCCTCGATCCGTTCCAGGGCGACCCGGCGCAGCGCGGTCTCTCGCCGGCGATGTCGCTGCGCTCCTACGTGGCGGACGTCAAGCGCTTCTCGGCTGGCGACAGCGCCGGCTACGGCCAGACCTGGAGGGCGACCGGCGACACCTGGGTCGGGGTCCTGCCGCTCGGCTACGGCGACGGGGTGCGGCGCGCGCTCTCGAACAACGCCGAGGTGCTCATTCGCGGTCGCCGCCATCCGCTTGTCGGCACCGTCTCGATGGACAACGTGACGATCGACCTCGGCCCCGAGACCGAGGTCGAGCCGGGCGAGGAGGCCGTGCTGATCGGCGCTCAGGGCGAGGAGTCGATCCTCGCCGAGGAGGTCGCCCGCCGCATCGGCACGATCAACTACGAGGTCACCTGCGGGATCTCCGCCCGCGTGCCGCGGGAGCGGGGATGAGGCTGGAGGACCGGCTCCTCTCCTCGCCGGTGGTGCAGGTCGCGCGCGGGGCGCTCGCCGAGGCCGGGATCGAGGCCTGGGTCGTGGGTGGCGCGGTGCGCGACGCGGCGCTGGGCGGCGAGGTCGCCGACCTCGACCTCGCTCTCGCCGGCAGCCCGGAGGCGGCGGCGAGGG
>Ga0190274_10000868_pt1 | contig 17535 bp, 15 predicted proteins | sample Popmic531T_FD_133002 | JGI IMG/M metagenome (GOLD analysis project Ga0190274, IMG submission 133002) | Populus adjacent soil microbial communities from riparian zone of Yellowstone River, Montana, USA - 531 T | ecosystem: Environmental > Terrestrial > Soil > Riparian zone | place: USA: Montana... | reverse complement strand
AGCGCGGGACGCATCGGCCAGCAGCAGCAGGATGTCGAGCACGCCGAGGAGAGCGTGGCCGCGGTGGAACAGCGCTTCACGGAATTGAAATCGCAGTGCGACGCCGAGATCGCCGCGCTGGGCGCGGCGCTGGATCCGGCCACCATCACGCTGCGCAGCGTGCAGGTCGCGCCGCGCAAATCCGACACCGCCATCGGCGAAGTGTCGCTGGCGTGGGTGCCCTGGCGCGCGGGCGCTGATGGCTTTCCTGCACCGGCTTTCTGAAGCGGTGTCATGGCTGACCTGAAGCTCAAGGATCTGCGCTACCTGGTGGCGGTGGCCGACACGCGCCACTTCGGCCGCGCCGCCGCGGCCTGTTTCGTCAGCCAGCCCACGCTGTCGGCGCAGCTGCGCAAGCTGGAGGAATACCTCGGCGTGCAGCTGATCGAGCGCCAACCCAGGCGTATCGCGCTGACGGCGGCCGGCGAGGCCGTGGTGGCGCACGCGCGGCGCATGCTTGAGGCCGGCGACGAGATTGTCGCGCTGGCCCGCGCCGGGCGCGATCCGATGGCCGGGCAGCTGCGCGTGGCACTGCTGCCGACGATTGGTCCCTACCTGCTGCCGCAGGTGGCGATGAAGATCCGCAAGGCCATTCCTCGACTGGAACTGATGCTGTACGAGTATCAGACTGGCCCGATGCTCGAAAAACTGCGCAGCGGTGAAATCGACCTGGGCATCCTGGCGCTGCCCGTCGCCGCCGACGGCCTGGTCACACGCAAGCTGTATGCCGAGCCCTTCGTGCTGGCCGTGCCCGAAGCGCACCGTCTGGCGTTGCAGGAACAGGCGCGCGTTGCCGATCTGGATGGTGAGACGCTGCTGTTGCTGGAGGACGGGCATTGCCTGCGCGATCAGGCGCTGGCGGTCTGCGCGCGCAGCAATCTGCATGAGAAACAGAACTTCCGCGCCACCAGCATCGAGACGCTGCGACAGATGGTGGCCACCGGCGCCGGCATCACGCTGCTGCCGATGCTGGCCACGCAGGGCGCCTATGGCAATGCGCGTGGCGTGAAGCTGCTGCCGCTGGTGCGGCCCGTGCCGACACGGCAGATCGGCGCGGTGTGGCGCAAGAGCAGCGCGCGCCTGCCGGCCATCGAAGCGGTGTGCGAACTGCTGGTGAAAAACTCCGGCCTCACCGAGCGCGAGCGCGCATGAGCGGCGCCGAGCCGCCCAATCTTTCCGGCTACGACCGCGCCCGACGCAGCGACGATGAACTGATTGCCTGGCTGGCCAGCGGCGCGCATCCGCGCGAACTGGCGCAGTACCTGAGCGAAGCCGAGTGCCGCGTGCTGATGCCGCTGGCGCGTGCCGTCGCGAACCTGCCGGAGGCCGGCGCGCGCGGCACCGTGCTGCTGCTGCCCGGCATCATGGGCACGCAGCTGGGACTGGCGCGCAACGCACCGTGGCCGCACGACCTGCTGTGGGTGGACGCCGTCGACATCAGCGCGGGCCGGCTCACCGAACTGCGACTCAGCGCCAACGCCGAACTGCGCACACTGGGCGGCATCAGCTATTCGTATCTGGCGCTGCAGCTGCGGCTGCGCGCCGCAGGATTTGCCATCACGGTGTGGGACTACGACTGGCGGCAGAGCCTGCGGTCGCTGGGCCAGTCGCTGGCACAATGCATTCGCGGGATCGGGTCATCGCTGTCCATCGTCGCGCACAGCATGGGCGGACTGGTGACGCGCGCGGCGCTGGCCCTGGATGCCGGGCTGCCGCTGCAGCGCGTGGTGACGCTGGGCGCGCCGCATCTGGGCACGCTGGGCGTGGTGCAGGCGCTGCGCGGCACGTACCCCACGGTGCGGCGGCTCGCCGCCATCGACGAACTGCACAGTGCCGAGCAGCTGGCGCAGCTGGTATTCAGCGGATTTCCCAGCATTTACGAAATGTTGCCAGTCCGCGGCACGCTCAGCGACATTGATCTGTTTGACGCCACGGCCTGGCCCGCCGCCGACCCGCGCCCCGACGCGCAGCAACTGCAGGCGGCCAGCGGTTTCCAGCATGCAGTGGCCGGCGCCGATGCGCGCTTCCACTGCATCGCCGGCATCGGGCAACGCACCGTCACCGGTCTGGCCAGCGGTCCCGAGGGCTTCGAGTACCACATCAGCTCGGATGGCGACGGCACCGTGCCCACACCCTGGGCCACGCTGACCGGCGCCAGCAACTACTTCGTCAACTGCGAGCACAGCGAGCTGCCGCGCAGTGAAGCCATCGCATCAGCAGTGGTCGAACTGCTGATTGACGGCCGCACCGCGCGACTGCCGCGCAGCTGGCGGGCATCGGCTGAACGCGTGGTACGCGTCAGTGACGCCGAACTGCGCAACACCTACAACGCCAGGGTGGACTGGCGCATGTTGAGCGCCGACGAGCGGCGCAGCTATCTGAACCGGCTCAACCAGGCGCCGCCGCAGTATTCGGCCGCAGCCGGACGCCCCCTGTAGAATCGAACGACAACTCAAACAGGAGAGATGCCATGACCGTCGCACGCGTCACTGAAATCACCGCGAGCTCCACCAGGAGTTTCGACGATGCGCTCAAGGTCGGTCTGAAACGCGCCACGAAGACACTGAAGAATGTCACCGCCGCCTGGATTGCCGATCAGGAAGTGACAATTCAAAACGACAAGATCAGCGAGTATCGCGTGCGGATGCGCGTGACCTTCGTCCTGGCCAAGTAGGCGATGCGGCGCCGGTCTGGACGGCGTCAGCCGCGCGCTCGTTGACGCGGGACCGGCGGGTGCTGCCCGTCGCTGCAGTGGCGCGAACGCCGCCATCGCCGGCGGCCAGCAGCATTGCCGGAGCTGCCTCGGCGATCCTGCGCATGGCATCGGCGAGCTCGTGATGCCGGACGGGCTTGCAGAACAGGAACCCCTGCAGGTAGAGATTCGGATACGGAGCCAGCATTGCAAACTGCTCCTGGAATTCGATGCCCTCCGCGGTGATCTCCAGGCCCAGGCCCTGGCAGATGTCCACGATGCCACGCGCAACGGCCGCGGCCCGGGGGTTGGTGTGAATCTGCGCGATGAGACTGCGGTCGAGCTTGACGCGGGACAGCGGCAATTGCTCCAGCGAGGCCAGCGATGAATAGCCGGTGCCGAAGTCATCGAGCGCGATCGCAATGCCCTGTTCACTCAGCAAGCGCAGGGCCTCAACCGTGGCCACGCCTGTCTGCAGGATCGATTCGGTCAGTTCGATTTCAATGCAGCGCGCTGGAACCCGGTACCGGGAAAGCAGATTCTGCACCCGCTGGGCGAAACGATGGTCGAGCAGCTGTCTGCCCGAGATATTGATCGCCACGCGCACGTCGGGCCACGATCCATGATGCCAAACTGATGCTGCCTGTATGGCGGCTTCCAGCACCCAGTCGCTGATTTCAACGATGAGTCCGGACTCTTCGGCGACTTCAAGAAACTGGCCAGGTGGAGTCAGCGTGCCGTCGGGGCACCGCCACCGGATCAATGCCTCGACCAGCGCCGTTTCCAGCCTGGCGGCGCTGATCTCGGGCTGATACACCAGTTCGAACTCACACTGTTCTATCGCCCGGCGGAGACCCTGCTCGGTGGTGAATTTTGCAGCAGCGGCGGTGACCAGCTCGGGCGTGAAGACGGAGAGCTGGCACCGTCCCAGCGCCTTGGCGCGGAACAATGCGGCGTCAGCGGCCTGCAACAGGGCCGCGGGCTGGCTTTCATGGTCAGGATAGACACTGACCCCGATGCTCACGCTGATCCGGATGTCGCGGTCCTCGATGGTAAATGGCTCGTGGAAAGATTCGATGATCTGCAGGCCCTTGCGGCGAATCGAATCCACGTGGTCGGCATCCGGAATGACCACGGTGAACTCGTCGCCACCCAGGCGGGCGGCGAAGCCGAAGCCGGCCGTCGTCGTGCCAAGCCGTTGCGCAATGGCCAGCAGCACTTTGTCGCCGAAGGCGTGCCCCATCGAATCGTTGATGTTCTTGAAGTTGTCGATGTCCATGAAGAAGACACCCACATGCCGATCCGCAGCCACCTGTTCGAGAGCGGCGCCCAGCAACCGGAACAGCTCGCGGCGGTTCGGCAGGCCGGTGAGCGGATCGTTCTCGGCCAGTTGCCTGAGCTGCTGGGTGCGTTCTTCCACGCTGGTTTCGAGTTCTGCCTGGTGATTGCGCATGCGCGCCCGGTTGCGCGCAAGCTCGGTGGCCATGTGATTGAACGCGCCGGACAGTGTGTCGATCTCGGCGATGCCCGCATTGGCGATGGGCTCCACCGTTTCATCCCGGGCCACTCGCCGGCTGGCTGCGACCAGCGCGCGTATCGGATGAACGATGCTTCTCACCGTATGGATCGACAGCACCAGCACCAGTAGCACCAGACTGGCACTGACGGTGCTGATCAACAGCAGCAGGCTACGCTCCGGCGGTGTATCGCTGACGGTGGTTATCGGTGCGTCCGGGAATGCCGGGGCAGCCGTGGCGGTCGCCGGTGACGTATTGGCCGCGTGCGTGTCCACCGCTGCAGCCGCAGCGCGCTCAGCCTCGCGCGCCTGCGCAGTGGCGGCGGCTACGGCGCGCGCTTGCAGCGCGGAGGAGGAACGCTGGATGCGCTCGCGGAACACCGCAATTTCGTTGCGAATTGATCTGAGTTCTGCTTCCACGCTGCCGAGTGCCAGCCGTTCCGCCTCGAGGGCGACCACGCCATCGGCCATGAAATTCACCCAATCCTGACCCTGCGAGCCGCGCAGCGAAGCAGCATTGCCGTTGAGCGTCTGGCGGAACTGGGCCTCGCTTCCTGACAGCGCGGTCATCGTCCGGCTGTCGACGCCGATCGTCGTATCAGCCGCGCCCAGATGGCGGGCAATTTCGTCGAGCTGGTCGCGCAGATTGATCAGCGATTCTCGGGCGATGATCCGTCCGAAGATCTTGAAGGCCGAGTCGAGGGATTTCTTCATGCGCGCAGTCATTGTTTCCAGCCGGACCGAATAGCCGGCGATGCGTGCGCGGCGCTGGTCGGAGAGATCGATCATTTTCTGCGCTGCACGCCGGTAGCCGTCGAAGTCTGTGGAGAATTCCCGGGTCAGCACACCGGAGAAGCGGCGAAAATCCGCGGCGAAGGTACGCACTGCAAGGTCCAATGCGCCGCCAGTTGCGTCGAACGTGCCGGTGGCCTCCATGTCCTGGTGCTGCGCGCGAAGAAGCGCCGCGCGTTCGAATCTGTCCATGGCCAGCAGCAGCAATTCGGCCCGAGGAAGATCGCCGACCGCAGGCGCAACCCTTGTTGCAGGACGCAGCGCGGGGACCGGCGCCACAGCGACAGCTCTTACGCTGGTGGTATGAACGATCTTGCCGCCCTGCAGGGCGATGAGATTGGCCAGGACAGCCAGCAGTGTCATTGCGACGAAGGACAGGCCCAGGCGGCCCGCGATTCCCGATCTGATCGCCTGCAGCCGATGGATTCCGTCGCGAAAGTGGTGGCGTGCGCCGTCGAACAAATGCCCCCCAACGGCGCGCGGTACGCCGCCAAACGAGCGGACAAGCTAGCGAACGATGGCTGTAGGACAGAAGCGAAACGCGTCACGCTCCCGGGTGAACGCTGCCTTTAGGGCGATGCGCAGTGCGCGGCATCTCCAGGCGGCAGCCCCAATTCCGTCTCTTCCACCGCGGCCAGCAGATTCGCATTCGCATTCTCCCGCGCCCGTTGCAGCGCTGTGCGCGCGGCACGACCGCAACCCTGCTCGCCCAGCACCTGCGCCAGATTGTTCCAGGCGGCGTTGAAGGCGGGCTGCAGTTCTGTCGCGCGTCTGTAGCTCATCGCTGCGCCCGGCAGATCATGCTGCTGGTAGCGCACGTTGCCATCGGCAAACCAGAAGCGGCTGTCATCCGGCCAGTGTTCGATACCCTGCCGATAGCCGCGCGCGGCGGCGGCGTGATCGCCGGTCTGCTCCAGCGCGGCGAAGGTATCCAGCCAGCGCAATGGATCGGGCTCTCCCGGCCAGGCGCCGGACGACAGCACCACGAAGCCCCAGCGATCGGCGTAGCGCCAGCTGCGTTCAAAACTGCGCAAGCTCATTTTCTGTTCGGCGTTGCGCCCGGAGCGCAGCGTGACGCTGCGCGAGTCGATGCCGATCACCACGGCGTAGTGCCAGCGAGGCCAGCGCGGCAGTGCGAGATTCTGCAGCACCAGTACCGGTCGGCCGGCCCGCAGCTCGGCGGCGATGGAATCGAGTCGCGGGGCAACGCGATAGGGCGCGCGGCCGAGACGTCGCGTGGCGGCCAGCAGTTCCACCTGCAGGCTGCCTTCGCGCTCGGGAAGGTAGACGCGTTCGGCCAGCTGCTCGGGTGTCACCGTGACACCGTCGGCCACCAGCACCGTGGCCAGCGCGGCGGGACCGCATTGATGGATTTCCTGCGGAAAGAACGGCGTCGCTGTCAGCGGCGCCACGGCGGGCACCGCGGTGGCCGAAGGCAGCGAAACGCAGCCACCGGAAAGCAGCGCGGCGGCCAAAGCCGCCGCGCTGTATCGGTACCGGAGGAAAACTTCTGCCGGACTCAGGGACTTAATTGGCTGTGCTGACCGGGCCGATCGACTTGAACATGTCGATAACGCCTGTCAGTTCCAGCACCAGCAGCACCAGGAAGGCGATGCCGATCACCGCCAGCGCGTCGCCACCGGCGGGGGCCTGCTCGAGACGATCGGCCAGCGAGGCGAGTTCGGCATTGCTGAGGCCAGCCAGCCGCTCATCCACCGAGCCCGACGACACGCCCATCTTCAGCATGGTGTCGCGTACCTGTTCGCTGGACAGCGCGCGCTGCACCCGCTCGAGATTGGCATTGCGTTCCGAACTCTCGACGATCACGCCGGTCGGAAGAATGGCGGCACTGGCATTGCGCGCCAGGACCGGTGACAGGCTCAGGGCACAGAGAACATAGACGGCATACCGATAGGCGCGATTGTGGTTCATTGTCGTATCCTTGAGTTCGTTGTGAAGCTGCGGCTCAATGCCGTAGCAGTGTTTAATCATGGCGTCGCATTCCGGTCAAGTACGGCCGCATGTCGGCGCTATCCGACATGAGCAAAGGAGAGTTTCGATGAGCCAGCACCGATCCGATGACGGTATTTCACGCCGCGATGTCCTGACGGGTTCGGCGGCGCTGCTGGCCACTGCGTCGGGCACGCGTGCGGCCCAGGCGCCTGCGGCCGGTGGCGCAGCACCGTTCACGCTGCCGCCGCTGCCCTACGCGGACAACGCGTTGGCGCCCGTGATCTCGGCCAACACCATCGGCTTCCACTACGGCAAGCATCATCGCGCCTATCTCGACAACCTGAACAAGGCAGTGGCGGGCACGCCGATGGCGGCCATGCCGCTGTCGCGGATCATCCGCGATACGCATGGCAAGGCCGATCAGGCCGGCATCTACAACAATGCCGCGCAGACCTGGAACCACACCTTCTACTGGAACAGCCTGCGACCCAATGGCGGCGGCGAACCGCCGGTCGAGCTGAAGCAGCGCATTGAGACCAGCTTCGGCAGCGTCGAGAACTGCAAGAAGGAACTGGCCACCGCGGCCACCACGCAGTTCGCCAGCGGCTGGGCCTGGCTGGTGCTGGACGGGCAGAAGCTGGCGGTCATGAAGACCGGCAATGCCGATTCGCCGCTGGTCGCCGGCAAGACACCGCTGCTGACGATCGACGTCTGGGAGCACGCCTATTACCTGGACTACCAGAACCTGCGTGCCAACTACGTCAATGCGGTGCTGGACAAGCTGATCAACTGGGGTTTCGCAGCCGAGAATCTCGGCTGAGATCGCGCGGCGCGGCTAATTGTCGCTGCGCGTCGAAATCGTGATGCGGTTGCGTCCGTCCTGCTTGGCTTTGTAGAGCGCCCGGTCGGCGCGATCCATCATCGCCACGAATTTTTCGCCGTCCATGCGGACGGCGACGCCCGCCGATATCGTGACGCCACCGACGGGCTCGTCGCGGTCCTGCCGGCGGATGCGGCCTTTCTCGACGGCCGCGCGTACGCGTTCGGCCAGCTCGGCGGCTTTCGCAGCCGCGACACCGGGCAGCACCGCGGCGAATTCCTCGCCGCCCATGCGCGCAACTTTGCCCTTGTCGCCGACGCATTGCCGGATCACGTTCGCCACGGCTGCCAGCACGCGGTCGCCCAGCAGATGGCCATGCTGATCGTTGATGGTCTTGAAATGATCGATGTCGAAAATCATCACGCTGCAGCCGTCGACACCCTCGCGCTGCAGGCTCTTCGCCATCTGCTCGAAACCGCGACGGTTCAGCAGGCCGGTCAGCGGATCGGTCAGCGCCAGGCCCTGCGCCATCTCCAGCTGCTCGCGCAGCCGCACCACCTCCTGGCTGCTGCCCTGCAGGTTTTCCTGGATATTGCCGGTGCGTCCGCGGATGCGGTTGGTGTCGTCCAGCAGCGATTCGACCAGGCCGGTCATCGCAGCGCGATCCAGGTCGTCGCGCAACAACTGCTTGTGGATTTCGTCGAGGCCGCGATTGTACTGCGTGACTTCGTTGCTGGCTTCGGTGGCCACTTCGCTGACACGCTCAATCACCTTCTGCATGTGGGCGCGCACGCCCATCGACGACTCGATATCGCGCAACGCCACATGGTTGTCGAACAGGGCTTCGATGTCGGCATCGTTGAACAGTTGACCGCCGGCAGTCTTCTCGTCGATGGCCGACTGCAGCGCCTGGTTGTTGCCCGACACATACTCGTACCAGACGGCATAGCTGAGCGGACTGAACGCGGCCGGGTGACGCGACATCAGCGGCAGCAGCATGCGCAGCAGCTCCGCCGACTCATCACGACCCTCGTAGTAGCGCATCAGCGGACTTTACCCCTCACGCGGAAGCACTGAGCGTGACGCCGCCCGCAATCAATGCACCATAGGCCGGTATGCCGGAATGTTGCTGCTGCTGCAGCTGGTCGCGCAGGGTCTCGATGCCCACCGGATCGCCGAACAGGCGCCCCTGGCCATGATTGCAGCGGTTGGCGCGCAGGAAGGCCATCTGGGCTGTTGTTTCTATGCCCTCGGCCACCACCTCCATGCCCAGGCCATGCCCCATGTCGATGATGGTGCAGACCAGCGTGGCATCGGCCGGATCCACCGACACATCGCTGACGAAGGAGCGATCGATCTTCAGCGTGCCGATCGGGAACTGCTGCAGGGCTGACAGCGAGGAATAGCCGGTGCCGAAATCGTCGATGGACAGATGCAGCCCCATGGCCGCCAGCTGGCGCAGCATCTGCACCGTGCGATGCGGATCGGCCATCAACGTGGTTTCGGTGATCTCCAGTTCCAGACTCTGCACCGGCACATTGTGTCGCTCGAACACCGAACGGCACTTGAGGATGAAACTGGCCTGCCGCAGCTGCTTCAGCGACAGATTGAGCGCGATGCGGCCCGGATTGCCGCCCGCGCGCTTCAGCATGTTCAGGTCGATGCAGACGCGCTCCAGCACCCATTCGCCGATGACGTCTATCAGGTTGTTCTCTTCGGCCAGCGGAATGAACTGCGACGGCGGAATGTCACCGTGCCCAGGCAGGCGCCAGCGCAGCAGCGCCTCCGCGCCGATCACGCGCCCGTCCTTCAGGTCCACCTTGGGCTGGTAGTGCACCACGAACTCGTCGCGTTCGACGGCGCGGCGCAGCTTGCTCTTCAGCATCAGCCGCTCGACCGCCGCCGCGTTCATCTCCTGTGAGTACAGCGCGAACGTATTGCCGCCATTCTGCTTGGAGTGGTACATGGCCGCATCGGCATTGCGGATCAGATCGATGACGTTCTCGGCGTCACGCGGACAGAAGGCCACGCCGATGCTGACGGTCAGGAACACTTCCTGCTGGTTGATGTGGAAGGCAGCGCCGGCCGTGTCCAGCACGGTGCGCGCCAGCGGCGTGATCTGCGCCGTAGCCTCCTCGCTGTCAGCACTGACGCCATCGAGGAACAGCGCGAACTCGTCGCCGGCGAGGCGTCCCAGCACTGCCTCGCCGGGCAGCACCCGTGTCAGACGTTCGGTCAGGACCTCCAGCACGCGATCGCCGGAAGCGTGGCCGAAGGTGTCATTGACCTCCTTGAAGTGATCCATGTCGATGTAGAGCAGCACCACGCCGAAGCCATTGCGGCGCGAGCGCGCAATGGCCTGCTGCAGCAGATGCTGGAACTGCATGCGGTTCGGAATCTTGGTCAGCGCGTCGTAGCGTGCCAGGTAGCGGATGCGGCGCTCGGCGCGCTTGCGCTCGGTGATGTCGCGCGCCACGTAAATTTCGCCAGCGTACTGCGCATCGTCGGTGGCGATGGTGGATGCGACGAAGGACACCGGAATGGTCTGCCCCGAGCGCGTGCGCAACACGGCTTCGCCGGCCTCACGCACCTGCGCCAACGCATCAACGCTGCTGTCGCCGTGCACCAGCAGCGATTCCACCGTGCTGCCGAGCAGATCGGCCTCGCTGTGGCCGGTCAGCCGCTGCGCGGCGTCGTTGGCGATGCGGATCTGTCCGGCGGGCGTGGTCACGAACACTGCATCGCTCATGCTGTTGAGCACGCCGTGCAGGTAGTTGCGGCTGAAGGTGGTCTGGCGCAGCGCCAGCCGCATGCGCTCGAAGGCCTGCTGGATCTGGCCGAACCGGCCGGTGCGCTGTACGGCGATGCTTTGCGTGAAATCACCGCGGCTGATGCGCTCGACCGCTTCGATCAGTGCGTGCGCATCGTCATGGATGACATGGGCCTGGCGCCAGGCGCGGTAGGCCGCCAGCAGCGAGAACACCACGGCCAGCGCCATCAGTGCCACCGACAGCGGCGCGGGCCGCGCCGGCCGCATCGCCATGACGTCCAGCAGCCAGCCCGCAATGCCCAGCAACATCGCCGCCAGCACCAGATGGCTCAGCTTCAATACTCGACCCAGCGGCATGCGGTCTCCGGTCGTGGCGCCTGTAGAATCATGCCCGATGCCCGACGCAGCCGCCAATTCACCACGACTGGATGTTTCCGCGTTGACCGGGCAGATCCACAGCCACATCGAGGAATCGCAGACGCCGCCATGTCGGCTGCATCCGGCCGCAATGCAGGCCATGCAGGCGATGCGGGCCGCGGCGGCCGGGGCCGGCATCGATCTGGTGCCACAATCCAGCTTCCGCAGCTTCCAGCAGCAGCTGGCGATCTGGAACAGCAAGTTTCTCGGCCAGCGCGCCCTGCTGGACGGCTCCGGCCAACCGCTGCTCGCAGCCGGCATGTCCGAAGCGGAACTTGTCGATGCCATCCTGCTGTGGTCGGCGCTGCCCGGCGCCAGCCGGCACCATTGGGGCAGCGACTTCGACGTCATTGACTGCGCCGCCCTGGCGCCCGGCGAGCGGGCCCGGCTGCAGGCCGGCGAGTATGCCGCCGACGGGATATTCAGCCGGCTGTCGGCCTGGCTGGCGGAAACGGCCGCCGACTTCGGTTTCTTCTGGCCCTATGATCGCGATCGGGGTGGCGTGCAGCCGGAGCCCTGGCACCTGAGTTTTGCGCCGCTGGCAGTGCCGGCGCTGCATCAATTGTCGGTGGAAGTGCTGGCCAGGGCCCTGACCGGCGTTGAGCTGCAGGGACGCGCCACGGTATTGGCGCGCCTGCCGGAACTGCACCAGCGCTATGTGCTCGCGGTGGCGCCGCCACCGCTGCGCGCGCTGGCCGCGGCGGCGCTCAGTCGCGCAACCAGGCCTTCTTGATATACCCCAGCATCTTCACCCGCACCGTATTCATCACGTCGGGGTCGGCGGCATACAGCGGCGGATTGCGGCGGAGCATGCGCCAGCTTTCGCTGCGCAGTACCTGGTCGAGGAACTGCATGTTGCGATCAATGGCCACCATGTAGGGATTGGTGCCGTTGAACAGCACTTCCAGATAGCGGTAGGCCTTGCCGAAATCGCCGTCCAGCCGGCTGTTGCGGGTATCGGTGACAAACTTGGGGGTCTGGCGCAGCAGATCCAGGCCCGAGGAATAACGCGCAGTGGGTACCTGCTTGTCACCCAGCGGCAAGGCCACGCCGGCCAGCACGAATTCCGGATAGAGGCGATCGCGGCACTTTTCCAGGTAACAGCGATCGGCCATCTGCGTGATCATGTCGGCGGTGCCCAGCAGGTGCCCGAGCCGCAGGTCGCGCGCATCCGCCACCTGGATGTCACCGAACGGGCGCTCATAGCCGGTGAAGTGCAGGAGTTGCGCGGCCACCGGCACCCACGGTGCCAGACCGATGCGCGGCAGATACTGGTCGAGAAACTCGATGCCGCGACTGATATGCGTGCGCGTGAACTCGGCGCCATTCTGCGTGGTTTCATGCGCGCGGCGCAGATAGCCCACGTCATGGAACAGCGCCATGACCACGCCGGCCACGGCGCGCTCGGCGCCCAGCCGCCACAGGGGTTCGACCTGTCGTTCGTAGCCGGCCACCAGTCGCGCCATGGTCAGCGTGACGTCCAGCGTGTGCTGGCGATCGTGATAGACGGTGTCGACGCCGTGATAGCCGGGCGCGCGGCCGTCGAACATGTTCTCGAAATCCTCGAAGGCCTGGCGCAGTGGCGCCGCCGGAATATCGGGCCAGGTGGAGTCGAGCAACTGGCCGACGGCGCGCAATACAGCCTGCGGCGAGCTGACCTTGACGGTGTTGGTGATGTCGAAGTCGCTGCGCCGGATACCGCCGGTGGGCACATCACCGTCTGCCGGATTGAAGCGCCAGAGGTCGGAGGTGGCAGCCATGAGCGGAAAGTCTAGGCCAGCGCTGCACCGCTCACCAGCGACCTGACGCACAGTTCTGCCGCTCCGGCTCAGTCCGGCCAGCCCCGTCGCAGCAGGAACAGCCGCAGATACTTCTCGCGCACGTACTGCGCCTCCATCCAGGCGTGCACCAGTCCGCGCCAGCCATCCAGGCATCCCAGCCGCAGCACATAACCCCGGAAGAAGCGCCAGCCTGGATTGAACAGTAGCTGGCCATAGCGGGCCTTGCGGCCGGCCGCGTGCATGGCCTCGGCCATCAGTCGCGCATAGCGCTGCAGCCGCTGTTGCTGGTCGCTGAAGCTGCGGTAGGAAAAATGCTCGAGATCGCCACTCAGGTGGCGCACCGGGCCAGCAACGCCGATGCTCTCGTGGATCTCGTAGCCGCGCAGCCCGCCGCGGCGCCGGTCGAACAGACGCACGCCGCGATCCGGATAGGCATTGCCGTGGCGCAAAAAGCGCCCGAAGTACTCGGTGGCGCGGTTGCAGCTGAAGCCGGCGTAGTGGCCGAAGCCGTGCGCCCGCCACTGGCTGATCTGTTCGCGCAGCGGGGCGCTGACGCGCTCATCGGCGTCGATGATCAACACCCAGTCGTGCTGCGCGGCCTCGACGGCGAACTGCTTCTGCGAGCGATAGCCCGGCCAGTCGCGCTCGATGACACGGGCGCCCAGCGACGCTGCAATCTCACGCGTGCGGTCGGTGGAATGCGAGTCCACCACCAGGATCTCGTCGCAGCAGGACAGCGAACGGATGCAATCGGCAATGCGGTCGGCCTCATTCAGCGTGATGATGCAGGCGCTGAGGGCAGCGCCCACTTCAGGCGCGGGCGGCTTCGATGCCATACAGTTTCAGCAATGCAGCCACGTCGGGCGCGCGGCCGCGGAACTCGATGAAGGCCTGCAGCGGATCACGGCTGCCGCCGCGCGACAGGATGCTGTCGAGGAAGCGCTGGGCGATGCCGCGGTCGAACACGCCCTGCTCTTCAAACGCGGCGAAGGCATCGGCTGCCAGCACCTCGGCCCACTTGTAGCTGTAATAGCCGGCCGCGTAACCACCGGCGAAGATGTGCCCGAAATTGTGCGGATAGCGGTTCCACTCCGGTATGCGGATCACCGCCACTTCGCGCCGCACTTCCTCGAGGATTTCATGGACGCGGCCGCCGCGCGCCGGGTCATACTCGGCATGCAGGCGCATGTCGAACAGCGCGAACTCCACCTGGCGCAGTGTCTGCAGACCGGCCTGGAAGGCACGCGTGGCAATCAACTGCTGTTGCTGGGTTGCTGCCAGCGGTTCGCCGGTGGTGACATGCGAGGAGAGTTTCGCCAGCACTTCGGGCAGCCAGGCAAAATTTTCCATGAACTGGCTCGGCAGCTCGACGGCATCCCAGGCCACGCCATTGATGCCCGACAGGCTGGGATAACCCACGCGCGTCATCATGTGATGCATGCCATGGCCGAACTCATGGAACAGCGTCACGACATCATCATGGGTCAGCCGCGCCGGCCGGTCGCCGGCTGGCGGCAGCGAATTGCAGACCAGGTAGGCCACCGGCAGCGTCAGCGAGCCATTGAGCTGCTTGCGGCCGACGCAATCGTCCATCCAGGCGCCGCTGCGCTTGTGCGGCCGCGCATAGGGATCGAGATAGAAACCGGCCAGCGGTTTGCCGTCCGCGCCCAGCACTTCGTAGTAGCGCGCATCCGCATGCCACAGCGGCGCGTCCGCGCGCTGGCGGATCGAGACGCCATACAGCTTCGCGGCCACCTCGAACAGGCCATCGAGCACGCGCGGCAGCGGCAGATAGTCGCGCAGCTCTTCCTGCGAAACCGCGAAGCGCTGCTGTTGCAGGCGTTCGGAATGGAACGTGATGTCCCAGGCATCGAGGCTGCGGCCGGCGAATGCCTCCAGCTCGGCCAGTTCGGCACGTGCCGCATCGCGCGCCGCGGCCGCCAGCCGGCGCAGGAAGCTGTTCACTTCCGGCACCGTGTGCGCCATGCGATCGGCCAGCGCGTACTCGGCGAAGTTGTTGAAATCCAGCAGCCGGGCGGCTTCGTGCCGCAGCTTGAGGATGCTTTCGATGATGGCCGTGTTGTCCCAGCGGCCGGCCGAGGGTCCGCGATCCGAAGCGCGCGTGCTCCAGGCCTCGTAGAACGCCCGGCGCAACCCGGCCGATTCGCAGTCGGTGACCACGGCCACATAGCTGGGCTGGTCGAGGCCGAACAGCCAGCCCTCGAGGCCCTTGGCGCGCGCACGCTGCGCGGCCTGCTCGACGATGGCCGCATTGATGCCAGCCAGCTGCGCCGCGTCGGTGACGTGATGACTCCAGTCGTTGGTGGCGTCGAGCACGTTCTCCTCGAACTTTGCGCCAAGCTGCGACAGCTCCATCATCACGGCCTTGAAACGCGCCTTGCGTTCACCGGTCAGCGCCACACCCGCCAGCCGGAAATCGCGCAACGCATGCCGCAGCACTTCGCGTTGCACTTCGGACAGCTGCGCCGATTCACGCGCCGCGATGGTCTCGTAGGCCTGGTACAGCTGCTCGCTCTGCGCCAGATCGGTGTGGTACTCGGACAGCAGCGGCAGGCAGGCGTTGTACGCAGCGCGCAGCGCCTCGGAATTCATCACGCCATTCAGATGCCCCACCGGCGACCAGACGCGCCCCAGCCGGTGTCGCATCTCCTCCAGCGGCACCACCACTGTGGCAAAAGTGGGCTCGGCGATGGCTTCGATCTCCGCAACGCGCCGGCGGTTTTCAGCCAGCAACTCGCGCAGCGCGGGCTCGACATGTTCGGCCCGGATGTCGGTGAAGCGTGGCAGGCCATCCACGGCCAGCAGTGGATTGTCGGTCATCAGCTTTGCTGCATTGGTTATGGAGGGCGGCAATTCTAGCGGCTTGGACGCGGTGTAACATGAGACATGAACGACGAATTCGATCTGGTGGTGGTCGGCGGCGGCAGTGGCGGCCTGGCCTGCGCCCAGCGCGCGGCCGACCTTGGCGCAAGGGTATTCCTGGCCGAACAGGGCCGCATGGGCGGCACCTGCGTCAATGTGGGATGCATCCCCAAGAAGATCATGTGGAATGCGGCCGCACTGGCGCATGCCAACCACGACAGCGGTGATTATGGCTTCGATGTGTCGCCCGGCCGGCTCGACCTTCCGCAGCTGGCGGCGCGCCGCGAGGCCTACATTGCCCGGTTGAATGGCATCTACGAGCAGAATCTGGCCCGGCGCCAGGTCGAGGTTGGACGCGGCCATGCACGCCTGACCGGCCTCGGGCAGGTGCAGGTGGACGATCGCATCATCGCCGGCAAGCACATCGTCATCGCCACCGGCGGAAAGCCGCAGCTTCCCGCCCTGCCGGGCGCGGAACTGGGGCTGGATTCGGATGGCTTCTTCGCGCTGCGCTCGCTCCCGGTGGGCGTCGCCATTGTCGGCAGTGGCTACATTGCCGCCGAGCTGGCCGGCATTTTTTCAGCGCTGGGCACGCACGTCACGCTGGTGATCCGTCATGAACGGCTGCTGCGCCAGTTCGACACCATGCTGGGCGATGGCCTGATGAAAATCATGCGCGACGAGGGCGTGGAGATCGTCACCCGGGCCCATCCGGCCGCCTTGACGCGGGCTGCCGGCACAGCGGTGCAATTGTCGCTCGATGACGGGCGCGATCTGGGGCCTTTCGATGCAGTGGTCTGGGCCACCGGCCGCGGCGCCAATATTGCCGGCCTGGGGCTCGAGGCGCTGGGCATCAAGCTCGATGCCAGCGGCCATGTCGCCGTCGATGCGTATCAGCAGACCAATGTGCCGGGCATTCATGCCATCGGCGATGTCACCGGCCACGCACCATTGACGCCGGTGGCCATCGCGGCCGGTCGTCGCCTCGCCGACCGGCTGTTCGGCGGCTGCAAGGATCGCCGGCTGGACTACGACAACATCCCGACGGTGATTTTTTCGCATCCACCCATCGGTACTGTGGGCCTCACCGAGGAGCAGGCACTCGGGAAGTTCGGCGCGCAGGTCAAAGCCTATCGATCCAGCTTCGTGCCGATGTATCACGCCCTGACCACCCGCAAGCCACGTGTGGACATGAAGCTGATCACCGTCGGCCCGGAGGAACGCATTGTCGGCCTGCACGTGATCGGCGCCGGGGCCGATGAAATGCTGCAGGGTTTCGCCGTGGCGGTGAGGATGGGCGCGACCAAGCGCGACTTCGACGACACCATCGCGATCCACCCCAGCAGCGCCGAGGAATTCGTGACGATGCGCTAGTGCGCGCACGGCAGGGCTAGTTGCTGCCGCCCTCCTGCGGCTGACCCCTGATGTCCACCTTGCGACCGTCCGGGAAATGCATGGCGATCAGCAGGCCAACCGGAGCGCCGTCGCGCGACGGGGAATACTGGAACCGGTAGTTGAGACCCACCAGCAGATTGCCCCTGGACGCCACGCCGAGCCGGCGCCAGGTCGCCGGCGGCGGCGTCTCCAGCGCGAGCCCGGTCAACCCATCGGCTGCACCCTTGATTTCGAAATGCAGGTAGCCGTGCGGGCTGGTCCATTCGACCCTGACCAGCCTGCCTGTCGCATCAAGGATGCGGCTTACGTCGAATTGAGCGGACGGCGCATGATGCGCGGCGCCCGGTGCCGCGACGCAGGCCAGCAGCGCGGCAATGCTCAGGCATCGGACCATTGTCCTCCGTGCAGAAACAAGAAAGCCGCCGGGTGGCAAATCCCGGCGGCTCGCGATCATCACCGACAATCAGCGACCTTCGT
>Ga0190274_10000867_pt1 | contig 17554 bp, 19 predicted proteins | sample Popmic531T_FD_133002 | JGI IMG/M metagenome (GOLD analysis project Ga0190274, IMG submission 133002) | Populus adjacent soil microbial communities from riparian zone of Yellowstone River, Montana, USA - 531 T | ecosystem: Environmental > Terrestrial > Soil > Riparian zone | place: USA: Montana... | reverse complement strand
TGGGGCGTTACCGTGCTGCATCCGGGTCCTCCTTGAGGTCTTGGGCGTCGAACACCCACAGCCTCTCGGCGGGCCCGGATCTATCTCATGGCGTTCGGAACGTGGTGAGGCACGTCATCTAGCCAGCTGAGCTACAGCCGCACGGGGCGAGATTCTAGCCCTATGTGGGAAGCCTTGGAGGGACTACCTATTATTTGGTAGGGTTGTCGCAACCAGGAGGGCGGTTGCCGGGCCGGCGAGCAGCTTCTGGCACTTCACGCCGCGGCGGCCACTCCCTCCGTCGCCATGACGTGAAGACCAGCCGGCCAGGCGACCGCCCATCCCGGGAGCGGTATTCGGGCAGCCCCTCCACCTAGGACTCTGGCTCGGCGAGGAGGTTCTGGAGGTCGAGGGGGCGGGTGTACATCTCGACCTTCTGGCCGGGTTGTGGCTCCGGACAGTCCTCCTTCGGCCGGTCCCAGTAGAGCTCGATGCCGTTGCCGTCAGGATCGTCGAGGTAGAGGGCCTCGCTGACCCCGTGGTCGGAGGCACCGCCGATGCCCACCCCGGCGCTGACCAGACGCCGCAGGGCGTCAGCGAGGGCAGCGCGCGTCGGGTAGCGGATTGCGAAGTGAAAGAGGCCGGTCGTGCCGGGCGGGGGCGGCGAGCCGCCCTTGGATCGCCAGGTGTTGAGCCCGATGTGGTGGTAACCGCCGGCCGAGACAAAGGCCGCCTCGTCGCCGTAGCGCTGCTGCAACTCGAAGCCGAGGACGCCGCAGTAGAACTCGAGCGAGCGCTCGATGTCGGCCACCTTGAGGTGGACGTGTCCGATGTCGATGCCGGGGTCGATCGGCTCAGCCATGGCCGTCCAGCGCCTCGTTGACAAGGCGATCGGCCTCGGCGTTGTGCTCGCGGCGTACGTGGCGAATCGACCAGCGATCGAAGTCGCGCAGAGCCCGCTTCACCTCGGCGTGGAGCTCGCGCATGGTCGCGTCCTTGACCTTGTACTCGCCTTTGACCTGCTTGACGATCAACTCGGAGTCGCCGACCAGCTCCAGCTCGTGGGCGCCGAGCGTCGCCGCCATCTCGATCCCCAGCAGCAGCGCCCTGTACTCGGCGACGTTGTTGGTCGCGCGGCCGATCCGCTCGCCGCGCTCGGCCACCACCTCGCCGCCGGCCTGTGCCACGGCGGCGATCGCCGCCGGGCCGGGGTTGCCGCGGGCGCCGCCGTCGACATTGACGACCAGCTTCTCGAGCTTCTCGAGCGCTTCAGCCAACCGGCTCTCCATCGCGCTCGGGACCCGCCGCCGGGGCGCCGAGGGCGAGCTGGCCGCCCTCGGCGGCGCTCGCGTTCCACTGGCGGGCCGAGCGGTCGAGCTGCTCGACCTCGCTGCCCTTGTCGATCTGGAATACCGGCCGCAGCTCGTCGCCGAGGTCGACGCCCCACTGGTACCAGGAGAGCTCCCAGGCGACCGTGATCCGGACCTCGCTGGGCGAGCCGGCAGCGGCGCCGACCGATACCCAGGGCTGGCCCAGGCTCCGCATTAGGCCGGCCACCGTGCGCGCGGCCTCGCTGGAGTTGAAGCGGGACACGGCGCGCTCCAGGCGACTGTGCGGCGCCTCGCGCGCCTCGGGATCGCGTTTGCCGACGTTGGCGCCGGGCGCCGCCGGATCGACCCAGCCAAGCTGCTCGGCCCGCCCGCGGCAGAGCTCGCAGACCATCCGCGGCCCCTCCTTTGGGCTCATGTAGGTCCGCGTCCGCTCCCCCGCCAGGATCGTCCGCCCGCAGATGCCACATTTGTCGTCGCCAGGGCTCACGTCTGGAAACTAGTCGAACAGTGGCGCAGCTGGCCAAGCAGATCAAGGACGCAGGGAGCGTGGCGTGCTCTGCACGCGAGCGACTGAGGACGCCGATATGCGCCGCGCCAGATGCGTCACCCTCCGAGAACCTTCTCTGTCAGTTGCGCTGGCACCTCCTGGTAATGGTCGAACTCCACCTCGAAATCGGCGCGGCCGCCGCTGATCGAGCGCAGGTCGGGGGTGTAGTCGAGCACCTCGGCCATCGGCACCTCCGCCCGGACGTCGGTCATCGAGCCCTTCGGCTCCATCCCGAGCGGGTGCCCGCGGCGCGAGTTGAGGTCGCCGATCACGTCGCCGACGACGTCGGCGGGGCAGCTCACCACCAGCCGAACGATCGGCTCCAGCAGCACCGGGTCGGCGGCTTCCATCGCCTCCTTGAAGGCCATCGCGCCGGCGATCTTGAAGGCCATCTCGGAGGAGTCGACGTCGTGGTGCTTGCCGTCGACGAGGCGCACCCGCACGTCCTTGACCGGGTAGCCGGCGACGGTGCCGTGCGCCATCGCCTCTTCCACCCCCTTCTCCACCGCCGGGATGAAGCCGCCGGGGATCGCCGCGCCCTTGATCTTGTTGACGAAGTCCAGGCCGGTACCTGCCTCGGCCGGCTCGATCTCGATCTGGCAGTCGGCGAACTGGCCGCGCCCGCCCGACTGCTTCTTGTAGCGGGCGCGGGCGCTGGCCGGGCCGCGGATCGACTCCTGGTAGGGCACGCGCGGCGGATGCAGCTCGATCTCGACCCCGAAGCGGCGCTTCATCCGCGCCACGATCACCTCGACGTGGATCTGGGTCAGGCCGGCGATGATCTGCTCGCCGGTCTGCGGATCACGGTGGACGTCGAGGGTCGGGTCCTCCTCCGTGAGGCGGCGCACGGCCGCCGCGGCCTTGTCGTCGTCGCCCTTCGACTTCGCCTCGTAGGCGAAGGCCATCACCGGGTCGGGCAGATCGAGCGGCGCGAAGGCGATCTCCTCCTGGCCGGCGCAGAGCACGTCGCCGGCGCGGGTCTCCTTCAGCTTGGCGACCGCACCGATGTCGCCGGCGCCCAACTCGGAGGCCGGCTTCAACTCCTTGCCGAGTGGCTGGCCGAGCTGGCCGATCCTCTCCTTCTCGCCACGGGTGACGTTGACCGCCTGGGAATCCGAGCCCAGGGTGCCGCGGAGGACGCGGAAGAGGTTGACGCGGCCGGTGTAGGGATCGGCGAGCGTCTTGAAGACGTAGGCGACGAGCGGCCCCTCCTCGTCGGGCTCGATCTCGATTGCCTCGCCATCGGCGCCGGTCGCGGTCACGGCTCCGCGCATCGCCGGCGAGGGCAGATCCTCGACCAGCGCCTCGAGCAGGCGGCCGGTGCCGAGATTGCGGGTCGCGACCCCGCAGGTGACGGGAAAGACGCGCCCGGCCGTCACCCCCTGCTTCAGCACCCGCACGATCTCGTCGTGATCGATCTCCTCGCCCTCGAGGTAGCGCTCCATCAGCTCGTCGGAGTTCTCGGCCACCTCGTCCATCAGCTTCTCCCGGTACTCACCGGCCTGGGCGCGCAGCTGCTCGGGGATCTCGACCTCCTCGGCGGCCCCGGGCCCGGGGCCGCCGTAGACGAACGCCTTCTGGTCGATCAGGTCGACCACGCCGCGCAGCTCGTGCTCAGCCCCGATCGGGATCTCGGTTGCGACCACGTGCGGGCCGAAGGCCGTCTTCAGCGAGTCGAGGGCGCGAAAGAAGTCGGCCCGCTCGCGGTCGAGCATGTTGACGAAGACCAGCCGCGCCAGCCCGCCGGCGTCCGCCCGCTGCCAGAGCCGTTCGGTGTGGACCTCGACCCCCATCACGCCGTTGACGACGACCACGGCGGCGTCGGCGACCCGCAGCGCGGCGATCGCGTCGGCGACGAAGCTCGGCTCCCCCGGCGTGTCGATCAGGTTGATCTCGCGCCCGCCGTGCTCAAAGCAGGCGACCGCCGCGTTGATCGACATCGAGCGCTCCTGCTCGTCGGGCTCGTGGTCGGAGACCGTCGTGCCCTCGGCAACCGTCCCCAGCCGCCCGACCGCGCCGGCCTCGAACAGCATCGCCTCGTGCAGGCTCGTCTTGCCGCAGCCCCGATGCCCGATCAGAGCGACGTTGCGAATCCGATCTGCGGCCTTATGAGGCACGCCTTGAAGGTACACCCGCGGCGACGTAACTCAAACAGGGTGAAATACGGGTCAGGCGGCGGCCTGGAGACCGGACTTCAGGCGCATGACCGCCTTGGTGTGAAGCTGGGAGACCCGTGACTCAGTGACACCGAGCACCTCGCCGATCTCGCGCAGGGTGAGGTTCTCGTAGTAGTAGAGCGCAACGACGAGCTGCTCGCGCTCGGGAAGGGTCGCAATCGCGTCGGTGAGGCGGTCCTTGATCTCGCTGCTGGCGAGGGACTCCTGCGGATCCTCGGCGCGCGGGTCGGAGATCGTGTCGAGCAGCGAGACCTGATCGCCGGAGGAGTCCGAGACGGTCCAGAGCTCGTCGAGGGCATAGACGGAGGAGTTGGCGATCTCCAGCAGCGAGGTCTGCAGTTCGTCCTCGCTGATTTCGAGCCGCGCGGCCAGCTCGGCCTCGCTCGGCGCCCGCTGCAGCTCATGCTCGAGCTTGGCCTGGGCGGCCTCGATTTCACGGGCGCGGGAGCGGACCGAGCGCGGCACCCAGTCGAGTGAGCGCAGCTCGTCGATGATCGCGCCGCGGATGCGGGTCATCGCGAATGTCTCGAACTTGATCCCGCGCTCGGGCTCGAAGCGCTCGATCGCGCCGATCAGGCCCATCAGGCCGTAGGAGATCAGGTCGGCGTCGTCAACGTGCGACGGCAGGCCAGCGCCAAGGCGCCCGGCGACGAACTTGACCATCGGCGAGTAGGCGACGACCAAGCGCTCGCGCGCGCTCGCGTCGCCATCGTCCTTGTAGCGGCGCCAAAGATCGCGCAGCTCCACCTCTTTTACGCCGGTTTCCATGCCCGTTGGCCCGATTCTATGGTCGCTGACAAGTTATTGCTGCTCATGCGCGCGGGTGGGTGGCCGCGTACGCGTCGCGGAGGCGAGCCGCATCGACGCGAGTGTAGACCTGCGTGGTCGAAATCGATGCGTGGCCGAGCAGTTCCTGGATCACCCGCAGGTCGGCGCCACCCTCGAGCAGGTGCGTGGCGAAGCTGTGCCGCAGCGAGTGCGGGGAGATGCCGGCGGCCAGCGCGGCGGCGCGGACCCAGAGGCCGAGGCGGCGGGTGACATCGGAGTTCGAGAGGCGGCGGCCGCTCTTGGAGAGGAACAGCGCCTGCTCGCGCGGGTCGGTGGCGAGCGCGGGTCGGCCACGCTCGCAGTAGCGCTGCAGCGCCTTCTGCGCCGGCTCGCCGACGGGCAGCAACCGCTCCTTCGATCCCTTGCCGAGCACGCGCAGCTGCTCGGTCTCGAAGTCGAGCGCACCGAGGTCGAGGTTGACGATCTCCTCGCAGCGCAGACCGCAGGAGTAGGCCAGCTCCAGCATCGCCCGGTCGCGCAGCTCCAACGGCGTGCGCGCGGGAATCCCCTCAAGCAGCGCCCGCATCTGCTCGGTCGAGAGCACCTGCGGCAACTTCTCCTCCCGCTTCGGGCTGGAGACGAGGTCAGCGGGGTTCTGCCCGACCCGCTCGGTGCGGACAAGGAAGTCGAAGAGCCCCCGGATCGCCGCCAGCTTGCGCGCGACCGTCGCGGGAGCGGCGCCCCCCGAGGAGAGCCCGGCCGCGTAGCGCCGCACGTCGCGATGGCGAAGATCGCCAAGGCCACGCTCCCCCGCCCACTCGACGAACTGGCCCAAATCGACTGCGTAGGCCCTTCGGGTCCTCTCGGCCGCACCCCTTCCACTCAAATCTCGGTCATACGCGATAAGAGCTTCAGCCCAGGTCACAAAACAGGATTCGTCTTTGCTCATCCACGTCCTGCGAGCGGCGCGGGAACCAAGCAGATCAAGGACGCAGGGAGCGTGGCGTGCTCTGCACGCGAGCGACCGAGGACGCCGATATGCGCCGGTTCCCGCGCCGCTCGCGCTAGCCGATAAAAATTGGCGTGCCTACTTCAACCTGGTCGTAGAGTTCTTCGACGTCCGATATCGCCATTCGCACGCAGCCGTGGGAGGCGGCGGAGCCGAGCGATTCGGTCTCTTCGGTGCCGTGGATGCCGGCGCCTTCGAAGATCCCCATCCAGCGAGCCTTGATCGGGTTCGAGGGGCCCGGGGGAATGTCCTGACCGGCAAGGCTCCCGGCCCAGTCGGATTCGGGCACGTGCCAGGTGGGGTTTTCTTCCTTTTCCTGGATTTCGTAGAGGCCTTCCGGCGTTTCGAGCCCTTCCTGACCAACCGCAACGGTGTACGTCTTCGCCAGCTCGAGGTTCTTCCAGAGGCGCAGGGTGAAGGTGCCGCGGTCGAGCGTCAGGTAGGACGGATAGGCGGCGGCGACTTCCTTCGTCGTCACCTCCGGCTTGGTGAAGTGGGTGCGGGCCGCGATCGTGTGGTCGGCGTCGGCGTTCAGCACCGCCGCCTCGAGCTGCCGGGTGAGCAGCTTGTCGCGCAGCTTGCGGCCGTTCTTCGCCGCCACGACTTCGAGCGAGTCGGCCGTCGGTTCGACCGTCGCGTCCTGCGCTTCGCGATCGACGGCATGGGCGACACGGCGCACGAAGCGGTTGATCGCCGGCTGCGAGTAGGTGACGTCGGCAGCGATCTGATCGTCGAGATCGCCGCCGGTGACGTAGCGAACCAGGCGAGTGGGAAGGCCGCCGTCACGGCTTTCGGCAAGCGCGTCTTCGACCGCGGCGTCGATTTCCGCGTGCACCTTGAGGCTCTTGCCGTGGAGCTCCCAGCTATGGCCGTCATAGCCGACGCGCAGCGAGTGACGCAGCGGACCGAGCAGCTGGCGACGCACCGCCCGCTTCGCTTCGGCCTCGTCCATGCCGCCGACGTCGACACCGCCGACGGTCACACCGTCGGCGATCTTGTCCTTCTGCGAGCTGTCGTAGGCGAACGCCGCGGCGACGCCGAGGAGCAGAAGCGCCACGAGGGCGACGATCGCGATTTGAGTCTTGCGCCCCATCACCTTTTCCCAGTGGCCATCATCGGCTCAACCACAGCTGACCTACGCAAAAGTTTAGGCATACGGATCATTCGGCCAGATCGGAGTCTTTCCCTGCAAACTCGCATTCGGCAGGGTGACGGTCGTGGCGGATATCTTTCCCCCGTGCGCTCCAAGGACGACGTCCGCAAGGAGATCTGGAAAGCGATGGACCGCGCGGGCGTGTCTCGCTTTCCCGGTGCCGAAGGGCGGATCCCCAACTTCGCCGGCGCCAAGCTGGCGGCGGAGAAGCTCGCCGCCCAGCGGCTCTGGAAGCGCGCCCGAGTGATCAAGGCCAACCCCGACTCCCCCCAGACCTACGCGCGCCGCATCGCCCTCGAGGAGGGCAAGGTCGTGATCATGGCGGTGCCGCGACTGCGCGACCCGCACCCGTTCCGCGTCCTCGACCCGAAGAAGCTCTCGAAACGGGCGGTGAAAGAGGCGGCGACGATCAAGGGGGCGCTCAAACATGGTCGCGTGACCGCCCTCGACGAGCTGCCGGAGATCGATTTCGTGCTCTGCGGCTCGGTCGCGGTCAACCTCAGCGGGGCGCGGGTCGGCAAGGGCGGCGGCTACTCCGACCTCGAGTACGGCGTTTTGATCGACGCCGGCAAGATCGACGGCCACACCACGGTGGCGACGACCGTGCACCCGACGCAGGTCGTGCGCAGTCATCTGATGATGACCTCGCACGACCTGCCGGTCGATGTGATCGCCACCCCGCGCGCCGTGATCGAGGTCGAGCGACAGTACGACCGCCCCCGCGGCATTCTCTGGGACCACCTGCAACCGCCGCAGATTCGCGAGATACCCATACTTGAACGTATGGGCTATGCCTGACGAGGACTACGGCAATCCCGATCCCGAGTGGATGGGGATCGACTGGCGGGCGCACCTGCACCGGGTGGCACTGCCAGGGGGTGAGGTCAACTACGTCGAAATCGGCGAGGGGGATCCGATCGTCTTCGTCCACGGCATCTCGGGCTCCTGGCAGAACTGGCTCGAAAACCTCCCCCACTTCGCCCGTAGCCACCGCGCGATCGCGCTCGACCTGCCCGGCTTCGGCGCCAGCCCGATGCCCTCCTGGCCGATCGACATGTTCGCCTACGGCCGCCTCCTCCACGACTTCTGCGAGAAGCTCGGGGTCGGCGGCGGCGCCACCCTGGTCGGCAACTCGATGGGCGGCCTGGTCGCGGCCGAGGCGGTGCTCTCGGCGCCCGGCCGCTTCGACCGCCTGGTCCTGGTCTCGGCAGCGGGATTCATCAACACCTGGCTGCCCCACCAGCGCGGAACGGCGACCTCCCACGCCTGGAACACCTTCGGTCCCCACTTCGGCGCAGCCGCGCGCTTCGTCGTCAGCCACCGTCGCTTCCGCTACTTCATGTTCCGCTTCTTCGTCCGCTACCCCGGCAGGCTGCGGCCCGAGCTGCTCTGGGAGCAGATGGCCTCCGGGCTCTCCTGCCCGGGGTTCGCCGACTCGCTCGACGCGGTGATCGAATACGACGCCCGCGACCGCCTCGAAGAGATCGAGATCCCGACGATGATCGTCTGGGGCACCGACGATTGGGTCATTCCCTCGGTGGCCGCTCAAAGCTACAACCGCCGCATCCCCCACTCTCGCCTGGAGATTTTTGAGCACACCGGCCATGTGCCGCAGCTGGAGCGCCCGGCCAGGTTCAACGCGCTGCTCGACGACTTTCTGGCTTCTTAGCCGGTTACGGCGCCATGGGAGGCGGAGGACACGGCTGCGGCGTACTTGGCCATTACGCCTCTGCCGAAGGGAGATTTGGGAGATCCGTATCCCTTGACGCGCTTGGCGATCTCCTCGTCGGATAGATCTACGTCGAGACGACGGCCGACGATGTCGACCGTGATCTGGTCGCCCTCCTGGATCGCGGCGATCGGGCCGCCCTTGGCGGCCTCGGGGGCGACGTGGCCGATCATCAGGCCACGGGTGGCGCCGGAGAAGCGGCCGTCGGTGACCATCGCGACGCTCTCGCCCAGGCCCTCGCCGACGATCGCTGCGGTCACCTGCAGCATCTCGCGCATGCCGGGGCCGCCCGACGGGCCCTCGTTGCGGATCACCACCACGTCACCGGCGTCGATCTGCTGGGCCTTGACCGCGCGGAAGCATTCCTCCTCGGACTCGAAAACCCGTGCGGGCCCGGTTTGCCGGGTCCGCTCGGTGCCCGCGAGCTTCACCACCGCCCCCTCGGGCGCGAGGTTTCCGCCCAAAACCGCCAGCCCGCCTTCGCTCTTCACCGGATTGGCGAGCGGGCGCACGACTTCCTGCCCCGGTGCCTCGGTCGCTTCCGCGGCGACCTCGCCAATCGTCTTGCCGGTGACGGTGATCGCGTCCTCGTGCAGGCTGCCAGCTTCAGCGAGCCGTTTTAGGATCACCGGCACACCGCCGGCGGCGTAGAGGTCGGTCGCGACGAAACGCCCACCGGGCTTGAGGTCGGCGAAGAGCGGCGTCGCGCGTGAGATTCGCTCGAAGTCGTCCATGCTCAGATCGATATCGAGCTCATGGGCCAGCGCGATCAGGTGCAGGACGGCGTTGGTCGATCCGCCCGAGGCGCAGACGCAGGCGATCGCGTTCTCCAGCGAGTCGCGGGTGATCACCTTGCTCGGCCTGATGTCCTCGGTCAGGACGTTGATCACGAGCTCACCGATCCGCTCCGCCACGGTGCCCTTCTCGCCGTCTTCGGCGGGGACCATCGCCGAGCCGCCGGCGCTGACCCCGAGTGCCTCGAAGGCGCAGGCCATCGTGTTTGCCGTGAACTGACCGCCGCAGGCGCCGGCGCCGGGACTGGCGACGCCCTCCAGCTCGTTCAGTTCCTCGTCGCTCATGTCGCCGGCGTTGTGAGCGCCCATCGCCTCGAAGATGTCGAGAATGGTCACGTCGCGGCCATGCCAGTGACCGGGGACGATCGAACCTCCGTAGAGGACGACGGAGGGGACGTCGAGGCGAGCAAGGGCCATCGCGCAGCCGGGGATCGTCTTGTCGCAGGCGCAGAGGGCGACGATCGCGTCGAACTGGTAGCCGCGCGCCATCAGCTCGATCGAGTCGGCGATCACCTCACGGCTGACGAGCGAGGCCTTCATCCCCTGGGTTCCCATCGTGATCCCGTCCGAGATCGCGACGGTGTTGAACTCCAGCGGCGTGCCGCCCGCGGCACGAACGCCCTCCTTGACGTGCTCGGCGAGCCCGCGCAGGTGGAAGTTGCACGAGTTCGCCTCGGCCCAGGTGTTGGCGATGCCGATCGTCGGCCGGCTCAGCGCCTCGTCGTCGAAGCCGACGCCCTTCATGTAGGCACGGGAGTGGGCCCGATCGGGACCGTCGAAGAGGGCACTCGAGCGGGGACGGGGAAGCTTGGTCGTGGTGGCGCCGTTTGAGCTCATCGCCAAAATCTACTGAGGCGGTCCAGAAGTCAGGTTGAAGACGTCGACCGGGCCGGGACCCTCGCCCAGGTCGTGCAGGCCCGCGGCGACCGCAGCGGAGGCTATGCCTCGGGCCTTGCGCGCCGCTTCGAGCGGCGTTTCGCCCAGCGCGAGAAAGGCAGCGAGCGCCGAGGAGTGGGTGCAGCCGGAGCCGTGAGCGGCGCCACCCGGATGGCGCTCTCCGGCGATCTCCACCGACTCGCGACCGTCGAAGAAGAGGTCGACCACCCGCTCGCTGTGCCCGCCGGTGACGACTACGGCGTGCGACCCCAGGGCGAGCACCTCGCGGGCGAGGTCCTCCTGTGAGTCGCGCTCGTCGTCTCCCGTCAGCGCCCGCGCCTCGGGGATGTTCGGTGTGACCACGGTGGCGAGCGGAAGCAACCGTACGATCAGCGCTTCGTGCGCCTCGGGGTCGAGCAGGACGGCACCGCTCTCCGCCACCATCACCGGGTCGACGACGATCGGAACCTCGTCGACGAGCAGGGCCAGCGCGGCGACCACGGCCTCGATGGTCTCGGCGCTCCCGAGCATCCCGACCTTCACCGCGGCAACGCCAATGTCGTCCGCAACCGCCCCGATCTGGGCGATGATCATCTCCGGCGAAACCGTCTCGATAGCCTCGACCCCGACTGTGTTCTGGGCCGTGATCGCCGTGATCGCAGTCATCCCGTGCACGCCGCAGCGGGCGAAGGCCTTGAGGTCGGCCTGGATGCCGGCGCCGCCGCCGGAGTCTGAGCCGGCGATCGAGAGAACGGCTGGGATCCGCCCTGAGTCCACGTCGCGCAGCCTAGACATCGGGCGTCGCCAGGAGCGTTCGCGAGTAGACGCCCACCAGCGAGCAGGAGACATACCCGAGCACCTCCAGCGTGGCGAGGGCAGAGGCCGCCCCGGGCCCAGACAGATCGAGCCGAGCGGCAATCGCATCGCATGTCCCATCCCCGCCCTCGAGTGCCGCCAGCACTCTGATCAGCTCCGGCTCGAGTTGGGCGCCGCTGCGCTCCGCCTTCTGCACACCCGGACCGAGCATCGCGTCGAGCACATCCTGTGCGTCGCGAACCAAACAGGCGCCACCGGCAAGCAGCTCGTTTGTGCCGGCTGAGCCACGCGCGTTTACCGGCCCCGGCACCGCGCCCAGGTCGCGGCCGAGATCGGCGGCAAGGTCGGCGGTGATCAGAGAGCCCGAGCGCTTGGCTGCCTCGACCACCACGGTCATCCCGGCGAGGGCGGCCATGATTCGGTTGCGGGCCGGGAAGGTCCAGCGCCAGGCACCGGTCCCCGGCGGCAGCTCCGAGAGGACCAGGCCGCGTTCGCAGATGCGGCGCCAGAGCGAGCGGTGCGAGGCGGGATAGGCGACATCGGCACCGCAGCCGAGGACGGCGACCGTGAGGCCGGCATCGAGGGCGCCACGGTGCGCGCATGCGTCGATGCCAAAGGCGAGCCCGCTGCTGACGACGAGCCCGGCGGTGGCGAGCTCCCGCCCCAGCTCGCGCGCCACCTCCCGGCCGTAGGTGCTGGCTCGCCGGGAGCCGACGATGGTGACGGTCCCCTCTGGCTCGAGCTGCTCCAGCAGGGCCGGATCGCCGCGCCCGATCAGCGCCCAGGGCGCGTCGGCAGCGTCGCGCAGCCCGACCGGATAGCGCGAGTCGTGCCGGCAGCAGGCCCAGCACTGCGCGGCCAGCAGGTCGGCCGCAAGGCGATTCTCCGGCACCGCCGCGACCTGCGAGAGCACCTGCACCGCGATCTTCGGCCCGACTGCCTCGGCGAGGGCCTCGTTGGAGAGGCGCAGCAGTTCGGGCGATCGCGACCCCGGCGCTCCGGTCGCGATCTTCTCGATGTAGGGAGCGAGATGGGCGAGCAGCCGCGAGCGGCGCAGGCAGTCGGGGCAGGCGCGCGGCTCCGTCATTCCTGGTCCCTCCGGCGCAGCTGCAGGGCCTGCGCCATCTGCTCGCGCCCGATCGTCTCGGTGCCGGCCAGGTCGGCAACGGTTTGGGCCAGGCGCAGGACGCGGTCGTGGGCTCGGCCACTGAGCCGGCGACGAGCGTAGGAGTCGGCCAGCAGCGAGGCGGCACCCTCCTCGAGGGCGCACTCGCGCACCTCGCTCGGGGTCATCTCGGCGTTGCAGCGACCCGGACCAAGGCGGCGTTCCTGGCGCTCGCGGGCAGCGCCGACCCGGCCGCGCACCGCGGCCGACGCCTCGCCGGGCGGCCCGCCGATCTCCTCCGCGCTTGGCTGGCGAATCGCGGAGAGAACGTCGACCCGGTCGGCGAGCGCTCCGCTGAGCCGAGCCTGGTAGCGCTGAACCGCAAGCGGTGCGCAGCTGCACTCGGGGTCGGTGTCGCCGCGCCCGCACGGACAGGGATTGGCGGCGGCCACCAGCATGAACCGGCAGGGCAACCGCCGCCAGGCGCCGGCGCGGGCGATCGAGACCCAGCCCGTCTCCAGCGGCGCTCGCAGCGCCTCGAGCGTATCGCGGCGGAACTCACAGAGCTCGTCGAGAAAGAGGACGCCGCGGTGGGCGAGCGTTGCCTCGCCGGGATTGGGCGGGTTGCCGCCGCCGACCAAGCCCGCCGGACTGACCGTGTGGTGCGGGGTCCGGAACGGCCTTCCTCCCGCCCGATCAGCACCGAGCCTCCCGCAGGCGCTGGCGATCCGCGCCACCTCGAGCGCCTCGGCCGGGGCCAGTGGCGGCAGAATCGAGGGCAGCCGACTGGCCGCGAGCGACTTGCCGGCACCCGGCGGGCCGACCATCAGCAGGCTGTGCCCGCCGGCGGCGGCGACCTCGAGCGCGTAGCGGAGGTGGCGCTGGCCGCGTAGATCGGCGAGGTCGGGCTCGCCCTCCGCGGCGCTCAGTCGCAACGGCATCGGCTCGGGTCGTCGCGGCGCCCACTCACCGCCAGCGAGCGCCGAGAGCTGACCGAGGCTCTCGAGGCAGATCACGTCGACGTCGCCGACCAGCGCCGCCTCGGAACCGTTCTCCGCCGGCACCACGATCGCCTCGGTGCCGCGCTCCCGTGCCGCCTCGGCGATCGCGAGCACACCGGGGACAGGACGGACGGAACCGTCGAGGGCGAGCTCGCCGACAAGCGCCAGAGCCGGCATGCCCTCCATGTCAAGTTGATCCGAGGCCATCAGCAGGGCGGCCGCGATGGCCAGGTCCATTCCCGGCCCCGCCTTGCGCAGGCTGGCCGGAGCCAGATTGGCGACGATCCGCCGCAGGGGGAACTCGAAGCCGCAGTTGACCAGGGCCGCCCGCACCCGCTCCCGCGCCTCCCGCACCGCCGTGTCGGGAAGGCCGACGACCGAGAAGGCGGGGAGGCCACGGTGGACGTCGACCTCGACCCGAACCGGGCGGGCCGAGATGCCGTCGAGGGTGAAGGTCTGCGCCGTGGCAAGCACGGAAACCACGCTAGGGAGCCAAATCCGACCCGTGGCGCGCACTTGCGCGCGGGTATGAGCAGCCTGTCTCGCGAAAGGCGCGCAACCGCACGAGGTACCTGGAATCAGCCCTATCGTCGGCCGAGATGACCGCCCAAAGACAGCGGATCGGCCGCGCCGCCGAGGACCTGGTCGCCAGCCGGCTGATCAGGTCGAACTGGGAGATCGTCGAGCGCAACGCCCGTACCCGCTACGGCGAGCTCGACCTCGTCGCCCTCGACGGCCGCACGCTCGTCTTCGTCGAGGTCAAGGCCGGCCGCGAGAACTCCGCCTTCGGCCCGGAGCGCCCGATCCTCGGCGTCGACCGGCGCAAGCAGCAACAGGTCCGCCGTCTCGCCACTGCCTGGATGGGCGAACGCCGCGACGCCCCCTACTTCGCCGAGATCCGCTTCGACGCTGTCGGCGTCACCTTCGACCGCGCCGGCCGCGCGGTCGAGGTCGAGCACATCCGCGGCGCCTTTTAGCTGGCGAGCTCGAGCTGGCTGTAGGCGACCGACTGGAAGGAACGCCGGTGCAGGGGCGAGATGCCGATCCGCTCGATCGCCTCGCGGTGCTCGGGGGTCGAGTAGCCGACGTGCTCCTCGAAGCCCCAGCCGGGATAGTCGCTCGCGGCACCGTGCATGTAGCGGTCGCGGGTCACCTTGGCGAGGACCGAGGCGGCGGCGATCGCGGCGCTCGTCCCGTCCCCTCCGATCACCGCCCGGTGTGGCACCGTGCAGTCGCGCAGGGAGAAGCCGTCGACGAGGCAGGTCGCCTCGGCCTCCGGGCGCAGCCGTTCCAAGGCGTTGGCCAGGGCTTCGATGTTGGTCACGTGCAGTCCGCGCTCGTCGATCCCACGGGCGCTGCGCACGACGACGCTGACGCGCGAGGCGGCACTGAGGACGCAGGGGAAGAGCTCCGCCCGCTTCTCGACGCTCATCTGCTTGGAGTCGTGCAGGCCGGCGAGAGAGCGGCGGTCGGCGTGGGAGAGGGCCTCGTAATCGATCAGCACCGCGGCGGCGACCAGGGGGCCGGCGAGGCAGCCTCGGCCGGCCTCGTCGGCACCGGCGACAAGGCGGCTGCCGAGACCGCGATCGAAGGCGAAGAGGCGTCGCGTCCGCGCCAGCCGGCGTTGGTGCGCCTTGCCCTTGGTGCGGGCCTTAGAGGATGCCGATGCGATCGGGGGGCCAGTAGGTGGCAAAGGCCTTGCCGATGATCCATCCACGGGGTACGGGGCCCCAGAAGCGGCTGTCGTCGCTTTCGCCACGGTTGTCGCCCATCATGAAGTAGTAGCCGGGTGGAATCTTGATCGCTTTCGGCAAATTGCATGCTGTGGCCGCGCCGCAGGGCCTGATGTAGGACTCTTCGCCCTTCTCGACCCCGTTGACGACGGGGTGCCCGTCGCGGACGCTGAGCGTGTCGCCCGGCCCGGCGACGATGCGCTTGATGAAGTTCTGGCTCGACTCCTGGGGCGTCGGCCTCGCGCAGGCTTCCCGGGGCCCGTGGGGTGCGCCGCATTCGGTGCCGTTGTCGGCCCCCTTGGGCGGGTGGAAGACGACGATGTCGCCGGGGCTGGGATCGGTGAAGTGGTAGAGGAACCGGTTGACCAGGACCCTCTGGCCGACGTCCAGCGTGGGTTCCATCGACTGCGAGGGGATCTGGTACGGCTTGATCAGCCAGGCCTGGATCGCGAGGGCCAGCCCAAGGGCCAGCGCGACGATGACGACAAGCTCTACGAACCCGCCGCCTCGACTCTTCGGCTTCGGGATCGCGAGTTTCAGGCCGGGTCCCCGCCGGAGTCGTCGGACTTCTCATCCGGCGACTCATCCTCGGCATCCTCAGCCGCGGCGTTGTCCTCGGTCTCCCCCGCCTCGGGCGCCTCTGCGTCCGTGTCTGCCGCTGTCTCACTGGCAGCCTCCGGCTCAGCCTCAGCCGCCGGCTCCTGCGCAGCAACCTCCACCACAGCCTCCGGCTCTGCCTCGGGGGCTTTGGACTCGACCTCGTCTGCCACAGCCGCCTCAGGCGCAGCCTCGTCAGATGCAGACGCCTCTGCAGCGGGTGGCGTGGAGGTGGGCTCCTCGCCCGCAGCTTGCGAGGACGAGGAGTCCTCCTCCGCGACAGGACCCGCAGCCCCGGCGCCCTCATCCTGAGCCGCTGCATCTTCCTCGGCTTGGGAAACCCCCTCAGCGTCCACCGCTTCGGGCTCGGCAGCAGCCGTCGGAGCCGAGATCAGCTCCTCGTCGATTCCCCAGCGCCGCTCGGCGACGCGCGCCGCCTTGCCGATGCGGCCGCGCAGGTAGTAGAGCTTCGCCCGGCGCACGGCGCCGCGGGCGGCGATCTCGAGTTTCTCGATCTTCGGCGAGTGCAGCGGAAAGGTCCGCTCCACGCCGACCCCGAAGGACTGCTTGCGGACGGTGAAGGTCTCGCGCGCCCCCGAGCCCTGTCGCCGCAGGACGATTCCCTCGAACACCTGGGTGCGGCGGCGGGTGCCCTCGACGACCTGGAAGTGGACGCGCACGCGATCGCCAGGGTCGAAGGAAGGGAGACCCTTCCTCAGCTGACTCCGCTCGATGTCGTCGATGACAGTGCTCATTGGCGAAAAAAGACCGCCGGGCCCGACAGGGGCGCCGCGCGGTGCGGGCAATCGTACCTACTTGGGGCCTTTTTCGAACTGCTCGGCTCGAACCCGGCTCTGCTCCAAGCGCCAGAGCCGCACCCGCTCGTGATCGCCGGACACCAGCACCTCCGGCACGCCCCACCCCCGGTACTGGGCTGGACGGGTGTAGTGCGGGTACTCGGGCATCCCCTCCAGCACCTGGCTGAACGACTCCTCGACCGCGCTGTTCTCGTGCCCGAGGGCCCCGGGCAGCTTCCGCATCACGACATCGGCAACCACCATCGCCGGCATCTCCCCCCCAGCCAACACGTACCGCCCGATCGAAACCTCATCATCGGCAAAGTGCTCATGCACCCGCTCGTCAAACCCCTCATAGCGCCCACACAGCAACGCCACATGCGGCTCCCGAGTCAACTCGTCGGCAAGCTCGTCGTCCAAGAGCCGACCGGTGGGCGACAGCAACACGACCCGAGGCTTCTCCCCGCTTGGGTAAGCAGCCTGCAACGCCGCATCAACGACATCGACGCGAAGCACCATGCCGGCCCCTCCCCCATAGGGCGCATCATCAACCTGCCCAGCTCCCAACGGAGTCGTATCGCGGTAGTTGAAGAGACGAAGCTCATTCCCTTCGGCCAGCGCATTCTGCACCGACCGCTGCGACTGAAACCAGTCGAACGCCTCGGGAAACAAGGTGAAGATGTCGAGCTTCATAGCCTCATCCTGCCTGCCGCGAGGGCGGGCCCCCGGGCTCAGTCAAGAATGTCGACGATCACGCGTCGATCCAGCCGCACAGCCGCTGCCTTTGCAATCATCCGAATCGCGTTGGCCACCCGCCCGCCCTTGCCAATGACCCGCCCCAGGTCCTCCTCGGCCACCGTGATCTCATAGACCAGGTCCCCGTCCTCTTCCATCTCCTCGACCACGACGGCGCCGGGATCCTCGACCAGCGACCTGACGAGGAACTCCAAGAGCTCGGTCATCTACAGCGCCCTAGCTGCCGGAGGCCGGAATGCCTTTGGTGCGCAGCAGGGTGGCGACCGTCTCCGAGGGCTGGGCGCCGTGCTCGAGCCAGTGCTTGGCGCGCTCCTCGTCGAGCTCGATCGTCGACGGCTCGGTCTGCGGGTTGTAGCGACCGATCGTCTCGATCGTGCGCCCATCGC
>Ga0190274_10000866_pt1 | contig 17559 bp, 15 predicted proteins | sample Popmic531T_FD_133002 | JGI IMG/M metagenome (GOLD analysis project Ga0190274, IMG submission 133002) | Populus adjacent soil microbial communities from riparian zone of Yellowstone River, Montana, USA - 531 T | ecosystem: Environmental > Terrestrial > Soil > Riparian zone | place: USA: Montana... | reverse complement strand
GTATCCGGCGAGGGCCGACGAGCGTTCCATGCTCGATCGCATGACCGACGGCACGCCGCCGGTGGCGCGGCCCGTGCTGCATGCCGATGACATCCTGCGCGCGCGGAAGGGCGTCGAGCGGGTGCATGTGGACGGCCGGATCAAGGAGTACGTCCTCGACCTCGTCGCCGCGACGCGTCGCCCCGGCGAAGCCGGCCTGGCCCAGCTCACGCCGCTCATCGCTTTCGGTGCCTCGCCCCGGGCCGCTATCTACCTCATCCGTGCCGCCAAGGCACACGCCTTCCTCGCCGGCCGCGCCTTCGTCATTCCCGAGGACGTGAAGTCGGTGGCCACCGACGTGCTGCGTCACCGCATCGTTCCCACCTACCGCGCCGACGCCGATAACGTGACCACCGACCAGATGGTCGACCGCATCCTGGGGCAGATCGCCGTTCCATGATCACGGACGAGATCGCCGAAGAGGTGCGGCGACTCGAGCTCGCGACCCGCCGGCTGGTGCGTGACCTCTCGGCGGGCGACTACGCGAGCGCCTTCCGCGGCCGTGGCATCGAGTTCCAGGACGTCCGCGAGTACCAGCCGGGCGACGACGTGCGCACCATCGACTGGCGCGTCACGGCACGGCTCGGTGTGACCTACCTCCGCCGGCACCACGAGGAGCGGGAGCTCACCGTCCTGCTGCTGGTGGATGAAAGCGCGTCGGCACAGGTGGGCAGCCGGCGGCGAACCCGGTCGGAGCTCGCGGCACAGGTGGCTGCCGTGCTTGCCCTCACGGCGGCACACGCGAATGACCGGGTCGGGGCGGCGTTCTTCAGCGATGGCCTCGGGCGCATGGTGCCGCCCAAGAAGGGGCGCCGACACGCGCTCCGCGTGCTCGGCGAACTTCTGGCCGCCCGCGCCGACGGACCCACCACCGACCTGGCCGCCGCGCTCGATGCGATCGAGCCGCTCCTCCCGCGCCGCGTGGTGCTGGTGATCCTCTCCGACTTCTACACCTCCGGCTACCAGCTGCCGCTCTCGCGGCTCGCCCGGAAGCATGAGATCATCTGCATGCAGCTCCGCGACTCGATCGAGCAGGCGTTGCCCGCGGTGGGCCTGATCCGGCTGCGTGATCCCGAGAGCGGCAGCATCGTCACCGTGGACGCGTCGAGCGCTGCCGTGCGCGAGTGGGTCGCGGAGCGTCGTGCCCGCTTCGAGGAAACGCTTGCCCACGATCTGTACGCCAGCGGGGCCGAACTGGTGCGCCTCGATGCGTCCGGCGACTTCGCCGAGCCCCTCGTGGCCTTCTTCCGCCGCCGCGCGCGTCGCTGATCCTGTCCATGCGCCGCTTCGCTCATGCCATCCTGCTGCTGGCGGTTTGCGCTACCCGCGCGGAAGCCCAGTACTTCGGCCTCGAGATGAATCGCGACAGCGTCAAGCTTGGCGAGGTGGTGGAGCTCCATGCGCGCGTCTACATCGGACCGCAGCAGACCCTCGTAAGCCACACTCCCGTCACGGTCGAGGGGCTGCCCGACGGCGGGCGCATCGTCGGCATGGATACGCTGGAACACCAGGCGGACCGAAAGCAGTTGCTGGGCACTGTGCGCCTGGCGTTCCTCCGCACCGGCCGGCTCCGCATCCCGCCATTCCGCGTCATCGTGAGGGCCACACCCTACGACCGCGGGTTCGTGCTCGAGAGCGAACCGCTCTACATCGACGTGATTCCAACGCTGCCCGCGGGGAGCCCGGCGCTCAAGGACATCCGGGATCAGGTGCCGGCGCAGACCATCGATCCAGTCATGGTCGCTGGTGCGGCCGCTGCGCTTGCATTCCTGGCGTGGCTGACCCGGCGGCAGCTCGCCCGCCGCTCGAGACGCATCGCGGTGGCACCGGTCGTGGCCGGGGTGCGGACGCCGGCCGAAGTGGCCCGGGCGGCCCTGGCCCGCATCGAGCAGGAAGGCTGGATCGATCGTGGTGACATGGGCCGGTACTACGAGTCCATCGCGGCCGTGATGCGCGAATACCTCGAGTCGATCGATCCCAAGGTGCATGCAGCGCAGACGTCTACCGAACTGCTGGGCGTGCTGGCCACCCGGCGCTCGAATGGCACCTGGCACGGCACCGCCCGCCTCTTCGGCGACGCTGACCTGGTGAAGTTTGCCGGCGTCTCCCCCGACGCGAAGACGGCGCAGGCCTATGTCGCAGGTGCGCGGAAGGTCATCGATGCCTGGGCCCAGCCGGGAGAGTCCGGCTGATGCGCTTCGCCTCGCCCTGGTTTCTCCTGCTGCTGCTCGTTCCGCTGCTGCGGATCTGGCTGCGCTGGCGCGGTGAGCGACGCCGCGATGGGGCCCTGGCATGGGTCTCGGCCGGCGTGCTCGAGGGGATTCCGCGCACCCCCCGGGCCCGGCTCACCGGGCTGCCACGCTGGCTCGAGTTCGTCGGGGGAACGCTGCTGGTCCTGGCGCTGGCGCGTCCGCAGCTCGACGCCGGCAAGGAACAGATCCGGCTCCGTTCGCGAAACATCATCGTGGCGCTCGACATCTCGAGCAGCATGAAGGCCACGGATTTCCAGCCCGGCAACCGGCTCATGGTGGCCCGCGCCACCCTGCGCGACTTCGTGGCCCGGCGGGAAGGTGACCTGGTTGGCCTCGTGCTCTTTTCGGGCAAGGCATTCCTGCAGGCCCCGCTCACTGCAGACATGACGCTGATCGGCCGCATGCTCGACCTTACCGACATCGGTCAGCTGCCGGACGGCACCGCCATCGGCACCGCGCTCGCGGTGAGCATCAACCAGCTCAAGCAACTGCCCGCCGCGTCCAGTACCGTGGTGCTGATTACGGACGGCGCCAACAACACTGGCTCCCCGACGTTGCCCCAGGCCACCGAAATGGCGCGCGCGCTCGGCATCCGGGTGCATGCCATCGGCCTCACCTCGGCCGATACCACTCAGTACGACCTCAACGGGGTGTGGAGCGTGCGCACGCGGGCCGCGAAGCTCTCCAAGCGCGATGAGGAGACCTTGCGTCGCGTCGCGGAGCGGACCGGCGGCACCTTCGCACGCGCCACTGATCCTGCCGCACTCGACAGCGTCATGCGCGCCATCGATCCGCTCGAACGCACCGAGGTGCCGATCCGCGAGGTGCGCGATCACCGAGAGCTTTTTCCGGTCGTGCTCTTCTTCGGCCTGCTGCTGCTGGGACTGCAGGCGATCCTTGGCGCGACCTGGCTCAGGACGGTGCCATGATCTTCGCGGTGCCTGCGGCACTCGTCCTCCTGGTGGCACTGCCGTTCGCGGCGACCTGGCTTATCCGTCACGCGCATCAGGCGCGCACCGCCGCTCTCCAGTCGCTGGGTGATCCGGTGGTGCTCGCGCGCACGGGCCTGCGCATCGATCCTGGCTCCCGGCGTATCCGCGCCATCCTGCGTGCCTCGGCGATTGGATTCGGCCTGCTGGCGCTGGCCCGGCCGCAAGGTGGGGAATACGACACCCGTTCCAACCGGTCGGGTCGCGACCTCCTGGTGGCTCTGGACCTCTCACGCTCCATGCTGGTGCAGGATGCGGGCGGGACGCGGCTCGATCGCGCCAAGTCGCTCGCGAAGGACCTTGCGAGCGAGTTGCCAGGCGATCGCGTCGGCCTCGTGATCTTCGGCGGCGCCGCATTCCTTCAGCTGCCCATGACGAATGACCACGCGGTGTTCGATCGTTTCGTCGATGCGGCCACGCCCAATGCCATCGAGGACCCCAGTACCGACATCGCGTCGGCGCTGGAGGTGAGCCGCACGGTCTTCGAGCACGAAGGCGGCGACGGCCACCGGGCCATCGTGCTGCTGACCGACGGCGAGCGCAGCGAGGGCAGCCTCGACCAGCCACTCGAGAAGCTGGGTGAGGCGCACATCCCCGTCTTCGCTTATGGGGTCGGCACGCCGGCCGGCGGATTCGTGCCGGCCGACCCCGAGGCGCCGAGTGATTCGGGGAGCCGGTGGCACCGGGACAACATCGGCCGGCCAGCCGAGTCGCGCCTCGACGAGAAGACGCTGCGGCGCGTCACCGAGGCGTCGGGGGGAGCCTTTGCGCGCTGGGATGATCGAGCCGCGCGAAAGGATCTCGTAGCGGCGCTCCGCAAAGTGGCGGAGCGGCCACTCGGCACCCAGCGCGTGCCCCAGCACATCGAACTGTTCCAGTGGCCGCTCGCTGCGGCGCTCCTGTGCCTCGTGCTGGAACTGCTCGTCGCGATCGGATGGTCGCGACGCGCCGCGCCGGCACTGGTCACGGCCCTGCTGGTCATGATGGTAGGATGCGGAGGCGAGAGCGGCGCGTTCCGGCGTGCGGTGCGGCTCTACCACAAGAGCCGGTACCCGGAGTCATTTGCGCTCTACCAGGGTCCGTTGCAGCAATCCAAGGATCCGCTGGTGCAGCTCGGTGCCGGAAACGCCGGTTACCGGGTCAGCCGGTTCGAGGACGCGGCGGTGCGCTACCAGGCGGCGGTCGCGTCTGCGACGCCCGAACTGCGGACGATCGCCTTGTTCAATCTCGGGGATGCCTGGTTTCGCGCCGGGCAGGCGGGGAAGGAACGCGCTGGTGACTTCTACGACCGCGCCATTGCCGCGTTCGAGGAAGCGCTGCTCGCGGCGCCGGAGGACGATAATATACGGTGGAACCTCGAGCTCGCCCTCAAGAAGCGCGACGAGGTCGAGAGCTCCGGCTCACCTGGCCGCGGGGGGCGGGCGTTGGCGGGGCAGAGCACCGGCACCCAGGAAGGCCTGAATGGCGAGCGCGAGCAGGCCATTGGCGCCATGGCCGGCGGCGGGTCAGGTGATGCTGCGGGTGAGTCGGCTGAGGAGCTGAGTGAGGAGGAGGCGAGAAAGCTCCTTGAATCGGTGGAACGCCAGCAGCTGACCGAGCATGAGGGGCGCCGGCCCAAGGGAAACGGGGGGGACGGGCGGGACTGGTAGGCCGCGACAGTTTGTCACGGCGCTGCGTGCCACTCGCCACGACTGACCCATCATGCCCGCTTCAGGTGTCACATCCTGCCTGCCGGGCGGACCTCGTGTTCACGCCGTAAGAACCTGCAATTTCAACGTTTGGACCACTCGACCGTCCCGCGAATATTTTCGGCGCGATCGATGCATTGATCTCGTCAATCGTTACCTGCTGGAGCCCACGAACGATGCTGCACGATCCCGCCAACTCGAGTCCGAGTCGTTCCGCCGCGTGGCGCCGCGTTCGCGCGGGCCTGCTCGCCGGCGTGACCGTCCTCGCGGTCGAGGCGAGTCACCCGGCGTGGAGCGACAGCACGGCGTGGGTGGGCATCGAGTGGCTGGCAAGCGGCGACGTCCCAGCCAGCGCGTACGACCCCGCGACCACTTCACTCCTCGCCGATATCCAGCGGAGCTCCTGGGCCTTCATTGCCCGCCGGTCCCTCGGCCTGGTCGACTCGATTCCGGTGGTGCCGCTCCCGCGTGAGCTCGTGGATCCACTCACCCTCGGGGTGTACGCCGCGCCGCATGACATGGTGTATCTGCGCACGTCGCACCACGCGCCGCGCACCGACGCCACCAGCAGCGCGATCGACGGGGTGCCGATCGGGACGTTCCAGGTCTACGTGCACGAGCTGGTGCACGCGAGTCAGGCGCGCGATCCCGAGGTGTGGCGGGCGCTGTTCAGGGGAGTTCCGCGGCAGAAGGACCTTCGGCGCTATGGGGCCATCAATCCCCTGGAACAGCAGGCTGACGCGGCCAGCTGGGCCCTTACCACCCTGATCCTCGAGCGGAAGCACGAGTGGGTGCGCCACTCGGTCTCCGGCGTGAGCCAGGAGATGCCCGGCGTGAAGCGGATGCTCGGCATCTTCCTTCGGCACCCGGTCTTTTCCAGCCAGGTCGACAGCCTCGGGCGCTGGCGCGCCGACTCTACCGTCGTGCCGGGCGACTCCGTCCTCGCCAACCGTCTCTTTCTCCCGGTGTCGAACAACGCCTGGTCGCGCGCGCTGGCCGTCTTCGGCCTGCAGCAGGAAGATCCCCGCTGGTGGCGCTGGATGCAGGTGGTGGGGCAGATCCCGCAAGCAAGTCCCGATACCACCGGACCAGCCACGGCCGAATAGCCTGCCTACCCGACCGTCTTGACGGCCGGCTTGTCCTCTGGCTTTGTCAGCTGGTCGCCGACCGGCAGGCTCCTGATGCGCCGACCGGTCGCCGCGAAGATCGCATTCGCAAGGGCCGGTGCCACCGGTGGCACGCCCGGTTCGCCGATCCCGCCCGGCTTCGCCTCGGATGGAACCAGGTGCACCCGGATTTCCCTGGGGGCTACATTCATCCGGGCCACCTTGTAGTCGCTGAAGTTCGACTGCACCGGACGACCCTCGCGGAAGGTGATCTCGCCGTACAGCGCGTTGCTGATCCCCATCATCGTGGCCCCCTCGAATTGTGCCGTGACCCGGTCGGGATTGGCGATGAACCCGCCGTCGGCGGCCACATCCACCCGCTCGATCGAGATGCTGCCATCGGCATTCGACGCCACCTCGATCACCATCGCGACATAGCTGAGGAAGCTCCGATGCACCGCGAGGCCGCGTCCCCGTCCGGCCGGCAGCGGCTGTCCCCAGCCGGCCTTGCTCGTGGCGAGTTCCACCACGCCGCGCAGGCGCGCCGTATCGAGCGGGTGGCTCTCGAAGCTGTCACCGTAGTTCCAGGCCTTCCCGGTCAGCCCCGCCTTGCCCATGTCGATGACGCGATCCGGGCCCAGCAGCTCGAGCACGAACTCCCTCGGATCCTTGCCGGCCGCGTGAGCGAGTTCGTCGATAAACGAGCCAATCGCGAACGCATGCGGGATGTTGATTACCGACCGGTACCAGCCGACGCGAAACCTGGCCGGGGCGGGGCCCATCTCTTCCTGGAGGTTTGCGACGGCGTAGGGGAAGTCGGTCATCCCCTGGCCCACTTCCCATTCCGCCTGATAGGTCACGTCGGGGGCGAATAACGAAGCAATCGAGGGCAGCGCCGAGCGCTGCAACCACGCGGTGACCTTCCCGTCGGCATTCACCGCACCTTCGAGATGTTCCGCGGCGACGGTATGGAAGAAGTCGTGCTGAATGTCGTCTTCCCGCGTCCACACCACCTTTACGGGTGCCGCCATCTCCTTCGACAGCAACGCTGCCTCGACGACATAATCGGGCTTTGACTTCCGCCCGAACCCGCCGCCGAGCAGCGTGACGTTCGATGAGACGTTCTCCACCGGAATGCCCAGTGCCTTCGCGACCGTCTCGCGCGTGCCGCCGGGATTCTGGGTGCAGGACCAGGTGTCGCAGCGTCCATTCTCGAACACGGCGAGCGCGGCCGGCGGCTCCATGGCGGCGTGTGCGAGGTGCGGGATGTAGTAGTCGGCGCTTACCCGCGTGCCCGAGTTGAGGGCCCGCGCGGCGTCACCTTGTGACCGCACCACCTTGCCAGGCTTCCGTACCGCCTTCTCCAGCTCGGCGCGATAGCGTTCGGAGTCGTAGCTCGCGTTGGGGCCATCAGTCCAGGTGATCTTGAGTTTCCTGCGGCCCTGCATCGCGGCCCAGGTGCTGTTCGCCACCACGGCAACACCACCAAGGGCCTGGAAGCCCGTCGGAGGAGTCGCATCCGGCAGGCGCACGATGCGCTCGACGCCGGGCACCTTTTCCGCTTCACTCGAGTCGACCGTGGCCACCTTGCCGCCATATACCAGCGGCCGGGCCACCACTGCGTACTTCATCCCCTCGCGCCGCAGGTCCTGTCCGAAGATCGCCTTGCCGGTGGTCAGGTCGTGCAAGTCCAGGCTGGGTATCTCCTTGCCGATATAGCGGAACTGCGCCGGGGTCTTGAGGACAAGACTTGCCACCGGTGGGATCGGCAGGGTTGTGGCGGTCGAGACCAGCTCGCCGTACCTCAAAGAGCGCTTGCTCCCGGCGTGCACCACCTTGCCGTTCTGCGCCGCCACCTCCGTGACCGGGACATTCCACTGCTTCGCCGCAGCCGCCTCGAGGAGCGCGCGCACCGTGGCGCCCGCCTCGCGGTACTTGGGCAGGAAGTCGCGGATACTGGTGGAGCCATCGGTGTTCTGCGACCCGTATTTCTTCTCGTCGCCCGGGGCCTGCACCACCTTCACGTCCTTCCAGTCCGCTTCCATTTCATCCGCGACGATCATGGCGATCGTGGTGCGGATGCCCTGGCCCATTTCGGAACGAGGGCACACGATCGTGACCGTACCGGTGGGATCGAGACGCACGTAGACCACGGGCTCGAAGGGTTCCCCGGTCGGAGCCGAAGGTCCCCGAGCCTCGTCGCTGATCTTCCTGCAGCCGCTGGCCGTGACCGTGATGACCAGGCCGCCGATGGCGACGGCCTTCACGAAATCGCGGCGGGGAAGGGACTGGCTCATGCACTCATCCCGCTCGCGGCGGCCTGGATCGCTGCCCGGATACGCACGTAGGTACCGCAACGGCAGATGTTGCCGTTCATCGCGGTATCGATTTCCTGCACGGTCGGATTTGGGGTCGTTTCGAGGAGTGCGGCTGCCTGCATGATCTGGCCGCTCTGGCAGTACCCGCATTGCGGCACGTTCGCTGCCCGCCAGGCCACCTGGACGGGATGATTGCCTTCCTTGTCGAGCCCCTCGATGGTGACAATGTGCTTGCCGTCGAGCACCTGCATCGGCGTGGAGCAGGAACGGATCGCCGTCCCCTCGAGATGCACGGTGCATGCGCCACAGGCGCCGATGCCGCACCCGAATTTGGTGCCGGTCAAGCCGAGTTCGTCGCGAAGGTACCAGAGGAGGGGCATGGCGGCGTCCCCGTCGAAGGTGCGACGCTCGCCGTTGATGAACACTTGCATGCGGAATCTCCAGCCGGGTTGTGGAACTGGCTCCCGGCTGGAAGATATCCGCTTTACTGCATACGGGTCAGTAGTTGCTGACCGTCAGCTGAGACTTGGTTGAGCCGAGGACGTCCTTCGGCACAATGTTCTTGTCGGCCAGCTGGTCCACCGACTTGTAGGGGCGGCCCTTGATGATCTTGTCCGCGTACGGCTTGAGCGCGGGGATCGCCTCGAGCTGCGCCTGCGTGGCCGTGTTGAGGTTCACGCTCGCAACCTGACCCGCCTGCTTCATGGCGGTGTCGCTCTTCATGGCGCCCTGCTTCATGGCGCTGTCATGGGACCACTTCGCAGCGCTATCCGCCTTGGGCGGGGTCGCTGGGGTGTCCTGGGCTGAAGCCACTGCCGTGCCGCCAAGCACCATCAACGCTGCGGCGAGAATAACCTTGCGCATTTCTGTCTCCTCGGCGTCTGGCGCCGACAGGTGTCAACAAAAAAGGCGCACTCCGACCCGACGGGTCTTGGAATACGCCTTCACGAACGGAGGCAACATCCCTCCGGCAGTAAGGTGGCATCGGGTTGCCCCCGACGCTGCAGACAGTCTACTCAGGACCCGGATTACGCGCAGTGACTGTCATCACATGCGGCCCGATGTCACCGGGCAGTTCGAATCCTCCACTATTACTCCTATACGGGATCGAGGTTTCGGGGCTGGCACTCGGTGTGGGAAGGGGCAATATTAGGTCAATCTTTACAGAGACCCGGGACGAGCCTGGGTCACCTTGTCGGGCAGCGTTGCAGTGCTGCCAGGCGAAGGCGCGAGGCGGGCCCCGATCTGGGGTCCTTCGCGCCTTTTTCATTGCCCGCCGCTCTATCGAGAGGTACGCAAAATCATGGGCCAGTCTGCCGAGTCGCGATCGCACTCCCTGTCACTCGAAACCGGAACCCTGCTCCGTATGCCTGCGGCGCTCAACACCCGCGCGCTGGTGGCCAACTGGCAGTTGCTCCATTGGAGGTTCACCATGCTTCGCTGGGCGTTCGGCCTGCTGGTGGCGGCGCTCGTGGCCGGCTTTTTTGCCTTTCTGGGGCTTGCCTCTCCAGTAGAGGCGGCGGCGCGGGTACTCTTCGTTACACTACTCGCTGGTTTCTTCGTCACCCTGGTGGCTGGCCTGATCGGGGGTCGCAAGTCGGCGTAAGGCCAGCCCCACCCCGGGAGTTCTGCGTGGCAATGGAGATCCAGACCTGCTGACCGTCATGCGTGGCCCGAGGGCCCGCACAGTGGCGCGCTGGGGGGCGGTCACCTGCGTAGCCATCGGAGGGCTGGTGGCGCTGGGGTGGGTGCTCGGCGTCGTCGAGTTGGTCAGTGTCGTGCCGGGATATCCGCCACTGCACATGAACGCAGCCGTGGCCCTACTCGCCGCCGGCGCGGGGCTTTACGGTATTGCCGAGGCAAAGCGTGGCTGGTTGCTCGGCGGGGCGCTCGTGGCGCTAGCCATTGGCGGGCTCACGCTGATTGAGTACATGGCCGGTGTCGAACTTCGCATCGACCGCCTGCTTCTCTCCGATCCATCCCGGTTCGAGATCCGGCCGGAGTATTCCGGGCGCATGGCGGCGTCCACGGCGCTGGCCCTGATCCTGGTCGGAGCGGCCTATCTCACTATCCTGTACGCCCGGGCCGAGGAGGCAGCGCGCGGGATCGTGGGGACGGTGGGCCTCACCCTTCTGGCTCTTTCCGTCGTCACGCTTCTCTCCTACAGCACCGGTGTTCTTAGCGATCTTCGCTTCGGCGCGATCACCGGCGTGGCCATCGGCAGCGCGGTGGCGTTCCTCGGCATCGGTGCCAGCCTCGTCGCCTTTGCATGGGAGCAGGGGCGCCCGGCACTGCTCCCTGGCTGGGTACCACTGGCTGCCGGCGTGGCAACCCTCTGCACGACCCTCGTCCTCACCCGCGCCGTCACGAGCCAGGAAGAGCTGCGCGGCCGCCAGCAGGTGCAGGCCATTGCCGGCACCGCCACGGCGGAACTCGTGGGTGAACTGCAGTCGACCTTCAAGCTCGTGGCGCGAATCGCCGCGTTCTCCGCCGACCAGGGCGTGGCGAACCCCGACGAGTGGGCCACGTCCATGCGCCGTGTCATGCAGGACAACCCCGGCATCCAGCGCGTGGTGTGGCTCGACTCCGCCTGGACGCAGAAGACGGTGGTGGGCATCGACGCGGCGCCGGTCGACTCCGTCACCTTGATGCGCGTGCTGGCCGACGAATCGGCCCGGGGTGCGTCGAGCGGACGGGCACCGGTGGGCATCGTCGAGGTTGCCGGGCGCGGGCCCGGCACGATGCTGCTGGCAGGTGCGCCCGCATGCAACGATGACCGTTGCAACGGGGTGCTCCTGGCGTTCGTAGACGGAACGCACCTGGTGCGGGACGCGCTGGCCCTGTACCCGGCAGAATACGGCGTCCGGGTTCGTGGCCTCGCCCGGGAGCTCTACCGCAATGACACGCCCACCACCGAGGTCGCATGGTTCGCCACCGACACCGTGCACGTGGGGGGACTGCGCTGGACGGTGAGTTCCTGGCCGATGAGCTCGGTCCAGGGCCTCTACCGATCCGACCTGCGCGAGGTCATCGCCGTCCTTGGCGTCATCGTCTCCATCCTGGTGAGCCTGCTCCTGCGCCTGCTCCACTTCACCCAGGCTGCAGCCCGCACCGTCGAGCGGGAACGGCTGCAGCAGGCGCTCGACAGCTCCACCGACGGGCTCTGGGAGCAGGACCTGGATACGGGCGAATCGCATCGGAGCGAGGGTGTCTGGCGGGGACTCGGGTATGACCCGCACACGCTGACACCCCGGGGCGCCACCGCCGTGTGGGACAGCCTCATCCACCCGGAAGACCGCCAGCGCGTCCAGCGTGCACTGGAAGAGCATCTCGCGGGGCGCACCGACACACTGGATGTCGAGGCGCGGCTGCAGGCGCGGGACGGCGAGTGGCACTGGATCGTGGAGCGCGGGCGGGTGGTGGAGCGGGGGCCTGACGGCCGCCCGATCCGGCTGCTGGGCGCCATCGCCGACGTCACGGAGCGCAAGCATGCCGTCCAGGCACTGGCCGCCAGTGAGCGTCGCTTCCGGGCCATGTTCGACGGAGGGGTGCAGCTCAAGACGCTGCTCGACCTCGACTGCACCTGTCTCGAGGCAAACCGCGTCGCCCTGGACTTCGCGGGCATCCCGCTCAGCCAGATGCGAGGCAAGATCATCTGGGAAACGCCGTCCTGGGCCGGATCGCCGGTGCGCGTCGAGCGATTGCGGAAGGCGTGCGACGAGGCGAAGCTCGGCAAGATCGTGCAGTACCAGGAGGAACTCGACGGTCCGGATGGCCGCCGCGCCACCATCGAGTTCTCGATCAAGCCGATTCTCGGCGACGAAGGCCAGGTCATCCAGCTCCTCGCCGAGGGCCGGGACGTGACCGAGCGCAAACAAGTCGAGGCCACCCTCCGCGAGCTGGAGTCGATCAGCACGATGGGGCGCCTCGCGGCGAAGGTCGCTCATGAGATCAACAACCCGCTCGCCGGCATCCAGAACTCGTTCCTGCTGGTGAAGGACGCCATCCCGGAGACGCATCCCTACTTCCGCTATGTGGGGGCCATCGAGCGCGAGATCGGCCGCATCGCGGGCATCACGCGCCAGCTCTATGAGACCTACCGGCCGGAGCCCGAGGGTGCGTCCAATGCCTCGATCGGCACCATCATCGCCGATGCCGTCGCGATGATCCAGCAGATCAATCGCAGTTCCACCGTCACCATCGAGGTAGATACCACCGGGTCGCCGGGGATCGTGGGCGTGCCGGCCGGGCTCCTGCGCCAGGCCATCTACAACCTGGTACAGAACGCCATCGACGCGTCGCCCGAGCACGGCCGCGTGTCGGTCCGCGCATGGCAGGAGGCCCAGTCGTTCATGCTGTCGGTCACCGATACCGGCCCGGGCGTGCCGCTGGAGATGCGCGAGCATATCTTCGAACCGTTCACCACGTCCAAGGTGGGGGTGAGCAACAGCGGCATGGGACTCGGCCTCGCGCTCGTTCGGCGGTCGCTGGTGGCGCTCGGGGGATCGATCAAGGTCACCGACGCGGAGGGTGGAGGCGCGGTGTTCACGGTGTGTGTGCCGCTCAAGGTGGTTGCATGACTCTGGCAAAGGAACGCACAATGGATGCTGCCCGTATCCTGCTCGCCGACGATGAGGTCACGTTCCTGGCCGCCACCGCCGACCTGTTGCGGCGCGAGGGATACCACTGCGATGAGGTCGGCGACGCGGCCTCCGCGCTGGCCCGTGTCTCCGAGGGTCACTACGACCTGCTCATCACCGACCTCGAGATGCCCGGCAACGCTGATCTGCAGCTCGTGCGCGATGTCGGCGAGAGGAGCGGGGGGTTGCCCGTCATCATCCTCACCGGATATCCCTCGGTCCGCTCGGCCGTCGCCTCCATCGAGCTCCCGGTGGCGGCCTACCTCACCAAGCCGGTGAGTTTCCCGCTCCTCCTCGAGAAGGTGCAGAAGCCCGCTGCCCGCTTCCGCTCGTATCAGGTCATGCAGAGCACCGAGGACCGGCTGCGCCGCATGCGCCAGGAGCTCGGTGACACCCGGAGCGTGGCACAGGACGGCAATGCCGTAGACGTCTTCCTTGCCCTGACGCTGCGCAACGTCATGGGATCGCTCACCGATCTCCAGCAGCTGAGCCGGGCGCTCAACAATGCGCCCGCGGCCCAGACGCCGTGCCAGCTCCTGAATTGCCCGCGCGGACTTCAGCTGCAGCAGGCGGTGAAGGACACGGTCGACGTGCTGGAGGAGACCAAGGGCGCCTTCAAGTCGAAGACGCTTGCCGATCTTCGGCATCGCCTCGAGCTGCTGCTGGAGCATGTATGACGTGATGGGCGTCACGGGCGCTGATTGTGACAGTGCAGGCTCTTGCGCGCGCGGCAGGGATCTTTAGGTTGCGAAGTGCAGGGATGCAAAGGGCTGTGAACGTGGCAGCTACCTTGTACGGGCGAGCGAGGTCGGTTCGCCAGTCGAAGGCGCATGGTGGATCGGCTGCAGCCGATCCCGTGTGCCTTTTCTCGTTTCGGCGCCCCTGCCGCCGGTGATGGGCATAGATTTGGGCCGGCTCCGGCCGGCCCAAGCGAATCCCCCCGCGGCATGGCCGCGTACTAAGGAGGTCTGTATGAACTGGGATGAGATCAAGGGCTCATGGCGGGAACTGCGCGGCCGCGTCCGCGAGCAGTGGGGCCAACTCACCGACGATGACGTCGACATCATCGCTGGACGGCGTGATCGCCTAGTCGGCCTGATCCAGCAGCGCTACGGCACACTCAAGGAAGATGCCGAGGCTCAGGTAACGGCGTTCGAGCGGCGGCTTGCCGATATGCACAATCCGGTCAATTCGTGACCTGGCCGCTCGTCGGCATATTTCTCCTCGTAGCAATTGCGGCACTCAAAATCGGGAGCACATTCGTGCTCCCGATTGTTGTATCCGTCCTCTTCATGTTCCTGCTCGGCCCGCCTGTACGCTGGCTCAAGAAGCGCCGGGTGCCAGAGGCCCTGGGTGCCGGCATCCTGGTTTTCGGTACGGTGATGGTGCTCTGTGGCGCCCTGTATTTCCTCTCCGATCCCGCGTCGGAGTGGATCGCACGTGCCCCGAAGACGATGCAGCAGCTCGAGCGGAAGATGAAGTCGGTAGTGCGACCCCTGGCCAGCATCCAGGCGACGGCGAGCAAGGTGGAGGAGGCGACGACTCCCACCTCGAGCGGTGACGACACCCAGAAGGTGGAACTTGCGAAGCCCGGGCTCATGACCCGGCTCTCCGGCACGACCGCCAGCTTTCTCGGCGCGGCGCTGACCGTCATCTTCCTGACCTACTTTCTCCTGGCAGCCGGGACGCTTTTTCGCCAGAAGCTTGCGGAGGTGCTTCCCGGTCGGGCCGAGCGGGCTCACGTAGTCGAGGCGCTCGCCGAGATCGAGGTGCAAATGTCCCGCTACCTCTTCCTCACCACCATCATCAACACCGTGGTGGGCCTCCTCACGTGGGGTGCGCTCTCGTTGCTCGGGATGCCGAACGCCGCCCTGTGGGGTGCCGTGGCCGGCGTGCTCAACTACATCCCGTACGTCGGCGCGCTCGCGACCGTCATCCTCATCGGCGTGGCCGGGCTCGTCTCCTTCGACCAGCCGAAGACCGCATTGCTCGCGGCCGGGGCCTTCTTCATCATCAACATGATCGAGAGCAACCTCGCCACGCCGATGATCCTCGGGCGCCGCCTGCCGCTCAACGCGGTCGCGCTGTTCCTGGGCTTGCTCTTCTGGGGATGGATCTGGGGCATCACCGGCGCGGTGCTGGCCGTTCCCCTCACCGTCATGGTCAAGATCATCTGCGATCACGTGGAGCCGCTCGAGCCCCTGGCACTGTTCCTCGACAGCTAGCCGCTTCGCGCGTATCGTTCGGCATGGATTCAATGTCGACGGGAACGGCCATCGCGCTTGGCGTCGGCGCAATCGGCGTCATCTTCCTCATCACCCTCGTACTGGTTGGCCTCTCCGTGGGGGCCCTCGCCCGCTTCCTGCTGCCCGGTCCCGACCCGATGAGTCTTCCCGCCACAGCCGGCTACGGTATTGCCGGGTCGCTGGTAGGCGGCGTGATCGGGCGGCTCGGTGCCGGCGTCGTGCCGGGCTATGTGCTCTCAGTGGGTGGCGCGATGCTGCTCATCTGGTTCTTCACGCGGCGCGGCAGGGGTCCGACCGACGGTGGATCCGCTCCGGTTGCCTGATCCGTCCGGCGCTACTGCCGGAAGCTGAACTTGAACTCCCAGTCCACACCAGCGTCGTAGGAGGGCCCCGACAGGCGGAAGCGCGGGCCCGTGCTCAGCCGGAGCGAGTTCACCGGGCCGAGCAGTGAGGGGTGCGTGCTGCGCCAGAGCAGGATCGAGGGACCGATCGACACGGTGAAGTGGCTCCCGGTGATCGCCGCGTCCGGGATGTAACCCACCGTGGTGTACCAGCTGACCCGCTGGAAGAACGAGCTGAAATACGACAGGTTGAACGCGATCCCGCCGTCGGTGAAGTCGTCGGATCCGATGAGACCGAGTTCGAGCGTGGTGAAGCCACGCGGTTCGATCGGCAGCCGGATCCATGGCAGCACGATCCCTATCTGGACCTGGCTGCTGTTGCCGGGCCAGAACGTAACGCCCCACGTCACATGCCGAAGGACATCCTGCGGCCTCTCGATGCTCTTCACCGAGGGCGGGTAGAGGTACGACTCGAAGACGTCCGATGGTGAGGCGTCGTAGAAATCGTGCCTCCATACCTGGCCGCGCTTCGGGGACAGCACGCCGCCTCCCGGTACGTTCGGTGCGATCATGGGGCGCACCCATGCCTCCATGCGCAGCACCGCCGTCGTATCGAGCTCTTCGACGCCATTGAACTGCTGCCGTCCCATGAGGGTCGCGATCGAGTCGAGCAGGGTGCGGACCTCGGTGATTCTTCCGGGCCACTCGCCCGGCTTCACCCCAGCGGCGATGCTGTCGAGGACGACATACAGCGCCTCGAAGAGCGGGGCAGGAAGCAGGCTGTAATCCTGCCCGTACCCGTGCGCGCTGCCCCTCGGCCAGTAGACCACCGGGTGCTCGGTCGTGTCACGCGACAGGGTCATGTCGGTCTGGTAGGCCCCGCCGTATCCCATGCGCGCGAGCGCCTGGATGTCACGAACGCCCCAGGCCTTGGTCGCCTGCCAGTTCACGTCCAGGCCGAGACGGAATCGCCCGTAGGGCGGCACATCGGGTGCGCTGGAGTGACCACCGAGCTCAGTGAGGATACCCGTAAGCGTGTCGACCTGACCAAGGTTGATGTTGCCGAGCACCAGCTCGTTGCTGAGCACGAGGACGTTGTTGGGTACCCAGCTCGTGTGCCCGGCGCCGGCGACGATGCGCGCAACACAGCTGAGCACGGGGTCCGCCGGCACGAACACGAAGGCGAACTCGATGTCCTGCGGATGCCCCACGAGTCCGCGATCGCGGGTGTAGTAGAACCAGTATTCGATGACCTTGAACGGCTTGTTCAGGACATCGAGCGACCCGATCGCCGTTGCCTCCGCATGGTCCCAGGCCAGGATGTCCTTCTTGAGGAACCGGCTCATCTGGTCCTCCTGAGCCTCGGTCAGGTTTCTCACCCGATAGAACACCGCGGGCACCGGGGCCACGGGTGTTCCGCCGGAAGGCGTGTTGCGGTTGAGCGCCGCAGCGTAACGCTGCTCCAGGATCTGCCACGACGTGAGCGTGGTATCACCAGGGTCGAAGGCAGCTATTTCGTCGAGATCAGCGAAGTCGACCAGTTCATTGGCGTTGTTGTCCACACCATCGAACGCATAAAAGAACGGCAGGGTGGGAAAATTCGGTTCGCCGGGGGCGAAGCGAAGGACGGGTGCATAGCGGCGTGCCAGGGCGACATCGGAGACGTCAGTCCCGGGCCGGCATTGTGGCTGTTCCTGCGCCTCCATCAGGGCGGGAAGCAGCAACAGCAACGTGATCGAGCGGACAGTCTGCATGAACGGAATCCCGCTTGAAAAAACGAGAACCCCGCCATGATATGGCGGGGCTCCGTTGTGTCGATCGGGGCGCCCGGATTTGAACCGGGGACCTCCTGCTCCCGAAGCAGGCGCGATAACCGGGCTTCGCTACGCCCCGTACTACCTAGTGCGCCCAAGAGGACTTGAACCTCTAACCTTCTGATC
>Ga0190274_10000865_pt1 | contig 17563 bp, 9 predicted proteins | sample Popmic531T_FD_133002 | JGI IMG/M metagenome (GOLD analysis project Ga0190274, IMG submission 133002) | Populus adjacent soil microbial communities from riparian zone of Yellowstone River, Montana, USA - 531 T | ecosystem: Environmental > Terrestrial > Soil > Riparian zone | place: USA: Montana... | reverse complement strand
TGCGGATAAAAAGATTAAGCAGCAAATTGAATCGATTAATGGTGTCGGTCAGGTGACGATCATTGGAGGTCGATCGCGCGAGATTCAGATTTGGGTCGACCCGGACAAGTTGCGGGCTTTCAATGTCACAGTTGCTCAGGTAGCCGACGCGGTGAAGGCCCAAAACATGGAACTCCCCGGGGGTCGCGTAGACGAAGGCACTCGCGAGCTGACGGTCAGAACTATGGGCCGCATCGTCGAGCCAGCCGATTTTAACAACCTGGTTGTCGGCAGTAGGGGCGGTTATTCCGTCAAGCTGAGTGATGTTGGCTATGCGGAAGATGGAGCCGAGGAACCGCGCACCGAAGCGAAACTCAATGGGCTGGCTGCGGTCACTCTGATCGTTTCAAAACAGTCTGGACAGAACACTGTGGCTGTTGCCGACGCCGTCAAGGCGCGGCTGCAGGAACTGCAAAAGAACCTGCCAGCCGGTTACAAGACGCAGATAGTTGGTGATCAGTCGATCTTCATCAAAGCCTCGATCGAGTCTATTCAAACGCACCTGATTGAAGGCAGTGTGCTGGCAGCAATCGTTGTTTTTATTTTTCTCTGGAGCTTCCGTTCCACTGTAATCGCCGCCCTCGCTATTCCGACTTCATTAATCGCCACCTTTGGTCTGATGGCAGCCATGGGATTCACGCTGAACCAGATCACCATGCTTGCCTTGACCTTGATGGTAGGTATCGTGATCGATGACGCGATAGTGGTGCTCGAGAATATCTTTCGCTTTATTGAAGAGAAGGGAATGCCTCCATTCCAGGCAGCGATTGAAGGAACCAAAGAGATTGGCCTGGCCGTAATGGCGACGACCTTATCGTTGCTGGCGGTTTTCCTGCCGGTCGGTTTCATGGGCGGCATTGTTGGCCGTTTCATGTCTTCGTTTGGATTGACATCCTCTTTTGCCATCGCGGTTTCTTTGCTGGTTTCATTCACCCTGACACCAATGCTGGCGGCGCGCTTGATTAAACGCAGCAATGATGCGGAAGAAGGGCCGCTCGAGCGAATGGTGGAACCGGATGACCACGGTTCGAAGCAGTCGCGATTTTATCGTCCTGTGGATCGGGCCTACACCGGAATGCTTGGTTGGTCGATGGCCCATCGTTGGGTCATTGTGGTGGCCTGCCTGCTGGTGATCATCAGCATTGTGCCGTTGTTCATGTTTGTCGGAAAAAACTTTCTGCCGGTTGACGACCAGTCGCAGTTTGAGGTCAACGTCCGCGCGCCTGAAGGCTATACGCTTTCGGCAACATCGACGTTGGCCGAACGGATATCGGCCGACATAAGGAAGCTGTCTGGAGTGACCGACACCCTGACTACGATTGGCGGCGGCCAGCAGCAACAGGTAAACCTGGCCACGATCTACGTCAAGATGCAGCCGTTGGAGGAACGAAAGGTCTCGCAAAGCGACGTCATGGTGCGAACCCGCAACGAGATTCTGGCGAAGTATCTGAAGGAGTTTCCGGACCAGCTCAGGACCAGTGTGCAGCAGGTAGCCGCTATTTCCGGTGGTGGTTTCCGCAACGCCGACATTCAGTATGTTATTGGCGGTCCGGATCTAACCAAGCTCACTCAATACTCCGCTGCGATGCTCGAGAAGATGAAGACGATTCCTGACGTGGTTGACGCCGACTCGACGTTGGTTACCGGCAAGCCCGAGTTGCGAGTGGTGATTGATCGGGACCGAGCCGCGGACCTGGGAGTTCGCGTTGCTGATATTGCCCAGGCCCTGAACACCCTGGTCGCTGGTCAGAAGGTGTCTACTTTCAACGCGGGCACGGATCAATACGATGTGCGCGTGCGAGCTATTGGGCAGTCGCGCGCCAGCGTCGAGGGTCTCAAACAAATGATCGTGTCTTCAGCCAAAATTGGTTGGGTCAGTTTAGACAATCTGGTGCGCATTGAAGAGGGAACCGGACCATCCGCAATCGATCGTTTGAACCGGCAGCGCCAGGTGATGTTGTTGGGAAACGTGAGGCCGGGCGGGTCACAGGCCGACGTGATTACCAAGCTTAACCAGTTTGCCAAAGAGGTAAATATCGACGCGGCATACTCGACCGGGCTGGCGGGCCGATCGAAAGAATTGGGACGCGCCGGTTACTACTTCATGCTGGCCTTCGTGCTCTCGTTTGTTTTCATGTATATGGTGTTGGCGGCTCAGTTTGAGTCGTTCATTCACCCGATTACGATCTTGCTGACCTTACCGCTGGCAATACCGTTTGGGATTTTGTCGCTACTGATCACGGGCCAGACCGTAAACATCTTCTCGGGGCTGGGACTGCTGCTGCTCTTCGGCGTCGTCAAGAAGAACGCCATTCTGCAAATCGATCACACCAATCATTTGCGCGCTCAGGGCATGGAACGATTGGAAGCAATCGTTCGCGCCAACCGCGATCGTTTGCGGCCCATCCTGATGACTACGATCGCGCTCGTAGCCGGAATGTTGCCTTTGACGATCTCGAGTGGACCAGGCTCGGGCACAAACAGGTCGATTGGCGTGCTGGTTGTTGGTGGACAGTCGCTTTGTTTGTTGCTGACGCTATTGGCAGTGCCTGTTTTCTATTCTCTCTTCGACGATCTTGGCAGAAGCAAAGTGTGGGGGACGGCGGGGTCGCGACTTACCGGGGTTCTTGGCCGGGCGCGACGCAAAGCGGCAAGCGCGACAGCGTCTTTGCTGAGTTTGATTTCGAAGCATTAGGCTTTAACGATGGAAATCTTCAGGATTGTAATGACAAACAGAAATATTAGTGCGCTTTCGTGTGATTTCGTGGATCGCATCTTCTCGAAGTCTTTGATCGTTGTTCTCTTGTTCATCGGCGCCGTCGCTTCAGCTTCGGGGCAGGAACCCACGGCTTCGCCGTCGCCCCAGGATTTGCAAGTTCCTGCAATCGCGCCTGATTTCAACCCGGCTCAGAAGTCTCTGCCAGAGCTTGGTCGGGTTGGGGTGGATTTGACTCGTCAGAAACCGCTGACGCTCCGGGAAGCGCTGGCTATGGCTTTGGAGAACAACAAAGACATCGAAGTCGCGCGACACAACGTGAAGATCGCTGAGTTTGATTTCAAAGGCGCGCACGGAGTTTATGATCCGAGACTGTCGTCGTCGTCTTATTTCGAACGAATTGAGAACCCGATCTCGAGTTTCCTGAGCGGTGGTACAAACGGTTCCACCACCACCTCAGACTTCACCGCAAACGCGCGACTCGAAGGGCAGACGCCGATGTTTGGCGGCAACTATAGGCTGGACTTCTCGTCGATTCGGCAAACCACAGATAATCAATTTGTGCCGCTCAGTCCTCAATATCCGACTGCATTGACATTCAACTACACGCAGCCGCTAATGCGCGGTCTCAGATTTGATAACAATCGGAGGCAGATCGAAATCGCCAAGAAGAATCTTTCATTGACCGATGCGCAATTCCGGCAGCGAGCGATTGAAACGATCACGAGTGTGCAACGTGCTTACTGGGACCTTGTCTTCGCACTTAGAAATCTGCAGGTGCAAAAGGATGCGGTGCGCGATTCGCGGGCGCAGCTCGAACATAATCAGCGTATGGTGACTGAAGGTTCATTGGCGCCTATCGACGTGGTGGCGGCGGAAGCACAGGTAGCAGGATTCGAGCAAAGCCTGTTTAGCGCGCTAGAGGAAGTTTCCAGAAGCGAAAACAACCTGAAGAACTTAATCGCGGTCAATCGACAGGCAGACCTTTGGAGCCTTTCGCTCGTGCCTACGGATTCTGTGGATCTAGCGTCCCCAAATATTTCTTTGCCTGAGGCTTTGAAAACTGCGATGGACAATCGCCCGGAGCTGCAGCAAGCAACCGTCGCCGGCGAAATCAATCAGATCGATCAGAAATATTTTCGGGAGCAGACCAAGCCGGGCATCGATCTCGTGGGAAATTACGGTATGGTCGGACTCGCGGGCGAGCTGAGTTCCACAGCTATTAATCCAATCACCAGTTCCAACGTGGCCCTACGCGATCGAGTTAACCTCCTTTCACAGATGGCTGGGCTGCAGCCTTTGCCGGTAACGATTTCGCAGTTTTCACCTGATTTGCTCGGTGGCTATGGAAAGTCGTTGGAAAATCTGGCGGCAAACCGCTTCAATAATTTTCGCGTCGGCGTGCAGATTAGCCTGCCGCTGCGAAACCGTACCGCTGAGGCACAACTCGGCCGATCACTGGTGGAGGGCCAGCGCATCGCGACGCAGCGCGAGCAACTCGAGCAATCGATTCAGGTTGACGTCAGGAATGCATTGCAGACGGTGCGGAGTGCTGAAGCTCGGCTGCGGGCGGCTGGTATCGCACGGCGGGCAAGCGAACAGCAGTATCAAAGCGAGCAGCGAAAGCTCGACGCAGGGCAGTCGACCGTTTTCCTCGTGCTGGAACGGCAAACTGCCCTGACCGCGGCGCGGGGAAATGAATTGCGGGCGCAAACGGATCTTAACAAGGCAATCGCCGAAATTCAGCGGGCAACCGGCAACGCGCTGACAACCAACAACATAGCGGTGCGGGTAAGGTGACAGGTAAAGCAAACTGTTAGTTTGCTCGGTTCGTTACCCAACAGTTCGTTACCACTTGCGTGTCACGTCTCGCGCGATCCGCAAACTAACAGTTTGCTTTACGAGAGTCTTCATGGACGAACCACAGTTTCTTGAGACCTGGGAAATTCACAACCGCATCAATCTCTATTTGCTCGATGCAACCGAGTCAGCGGCGCTGGGAGGTTTGTCGGCGTCGAAAGGCAGAAGCGTTGGTGAACAGTTTGCACACATTCACAACGTGCGATTGATGTGGCTGAAATCAGCCGCCCCGGAATTATTGAAAGGCTTGACGAAGATCGAAAAAGAGAATGCGCTCGACAAGAAATTTGTGCAGAAGTCGCTTACGGATTCGGGCGAGGCTATTAAGACTCTACTGAAAGAAAGCGTTCAACAAGGTGGCAGGATTAAGGGCTTCAAACCTCACGCGTTGGCATTTCTCGGTTATCTTATTTCCCACGAGTCGCACCACCGTGGCCAAATCATCCTGTCCCTAAAACAAGCCGGTACACCGTTAGATAAGAAGATTCTTTACGGCATTTGGGAGTGGGGTGTCAGGTGAGGACTCGGTCACTTTCCTAACTTTTCCATAATCACCAGAAATCCCAGGCAAGCAACCACGACAAGAATAAAAGCGATGATGTACCACTGAATCAGTTTGGTCCTGCAAGCTGGACAGCGGGTCCTGGCCCAACCAGTCCTTCGGCCACACAATCGACAGTTCATACCGTTATCCCCGATTAGTTTTTAGAAATAATCCGAATTAGGCTGAGAAAGTTTTGGCAGAAAGCACTCTAACATAAATCGCACTGGTATAAACTCTCCGGTTCGAGTGCTTTGGTGAGCTTTCGTGTGATTTCGTGGATCGCTTCTCGCGCTGAACCGGCCATACGATCCACGAAATGACACGAAATCTCACGAAGGAACTCGAACCTGAAAAAGCGGAAGGTCCGGAAAGAAATTCTCAAAAGTACGACACTTTCAGTTCGACCCGAGTTAGTTCGGGTCGGTTCTGGTCTTCAGCATCACCCACAAAGGCCAGTGATCTGACAATTCAATCCGCCGATTTATCCCATAACTTGAGTTATCGATATTTCGCAACCAGATCCAATCAAGTTTCAGGTCGATCGAAACAAATAAGACGCGCTGGAAAAACGTCGCCTGGTCGTCAAACGGTGTTTGAAAACTATTGGCTGTGAAAAGTTTTCGAGTTCTTGCGACCGCGTCCTGTTCCCAGGTATTGAAATCCCCCAGAACAACAGCTCGCATCTCCTTCGGGTAGTGATCCAAGTCAGCGAGTACAGTCTTCATCTGGTCGAGCTTTCGATCAACGGGGATTCGTGTCTCGGAATGCATCGAATAAACTCGCAGACTGGTCTTCCCCAGGCTGACAGTTGCTCCCAAAGCCACCCGTCGTCTTCGGCCCGGGCCATCATGAGGCAGCACGAAACGATCAACCTGGCTGAGTGGGTATGAACTAAGAATGGCGACACCGGTAGCTTCTTCCTTTTCGGATTTGGGCGACGGCGGGGCCGCCCAGGCATAATGCATTCCCAACTCCTCAGCCAGCATCTTGACGGTGTTTTTGTTGCCGGTGCGTTTCTTGTTCCGGTCGACCTCCTGTAGTCCCAGGATTGCGGCGCCACCAATTTCGGCATCGTCTTTTAGCAGCTGAGCAAGCTGGCGCAGTTCTTCACCACCGCGCCACCGAATGTTGTAGGAAACAAGTTTGACCTCAGCTGGGGAGTCGGTCACGGTACGAAGTTTTGCTGCGCGACCAATTTCGAGCAAGTGCGATTCTGAATTACTTGGATGGCTTCCGGGGACTGTTGACTTGTCCTGGGAGAAACAGTGGGAGGGGAACGCCATGAGTACTATTATTGTCACCGACAAAGGCAGCTTTAGCATATTTCGGTTTTCACAGTGCGTTACACAGGAAGGTTTATTTCGTGTTTCTTTCGTGTGATTTCGTGGATCGTGTGCTGAATCTTCAGAGCCATACGATCCACGAAATTACACGAAAATTCACGAACAACCACCAACTCTAAAACTCCAACCGCAGCCCATCGAAGGCTTCAATCGTTTCTCCATCCCAAAGCTTTTCCGCTTCAGCGGCAAGATCGATGCCGTCCCACTCAAAGTATAGATGGCTGAGCACTAGTTTTAGCGGCCTGCATTTTCCGGCTATTTGCATAGCCTCCGCCAACTCGAGATGGGTATTAACGGGCTTGTTCTGGTGAAAAGAACACTCCATCAAGAGTAAGGTGGCATCGTTGGCAAATTCGCTAAGCTCATCTGAGTATCCAGTGTCGGACGTATAGACGATCGTGGTGCCGTTCTTATCCGTCAGGCGAATGGCAAGACTTTCTTTCGTATGCGGGGTTGAGGTTGTCTGTGCTTTAAGTCCGGGGAGGATCTCAAATTCATTGCCAGGCTCAACTTCCACAACCTCGATTGGAAAGGGTTGCTTGAATAGCCGGTAGTCGTTGGATTGATCGATGGTCTCGATGATCTGCTTAAGACCTCGGCCACCGAAAACTCGAAGTTGTTTGCGCCGCTCGCGTGTTTGCGGAGCAGCTCGCGTGGCGAAGAGAAAGGGCGCCAGCCCGCCGAAGTGGTCTAAATGGAAATGGCTTATCCAAATGGCGTCGAGGTTGACCCAGTCAAGTTGTTCCTCGGCCATCCGATGGGGCGCGTCAGCGCTCATGTCCATTAACAGGGATCCACTTTCGGTCTCCAGCCAATAGGCGGCAGAAGTACGCCTGGGGTGCGGAATGGCTGTGCCTGATCCAAGGACAATGAGTTTCATGCCAGTAACTAATCTGACTAAAGATGTTCGACTGGCCTAATGATATATGAAGCCCTTCACATTCGCCGACAAAGGACTGAGATTCTCTTGTTGGTTGTGGTGGAATTATGTTTGGTCGTACTAGATTCTTGTCGGCTAAAAACTTGAGGTGAATGAGTCAAGTTTTAGGTCAGAAGAAAAAACAGAGAGTTAGCCGCGGATGGACGGTGACAAACGCAGATCAGAAATTTCTGGTTGTTCCGTTTTCCGATCCGTGTTAATCCGCGTGAATCCGCGGCCAAATACAACCGCACGTCTAGTCGACTGGTCTAGTCGGGTAAGAGAAGACCTTCCATGTAGTTCAAGGTGAAAGTATTGGGTGGGCGCAACTGGGCCTCCCTGATGAGCCGCTCACCACCAGCCGGCAATAAGTATCGAGCGGCCACCAGGGCCTGGGTCGCCTTCTTGAATGAGGCGAGATACTGAGGAAACTCGCTCTCGGTCAGGTGCTTCGGATGTCCGAATCCACCAAATAATAACCAACCGTTTCTTACTACTGAATCGAAGAATCGGGCTTCGCCAGTCTCCATTGCCGGATGGCGGATGCCGCCAAGAGCATTGCCAATCACATCTCGAGCAATTATTCCTTGCGGGTTTACCCTCAAGGTCACTCCCGCCGGCGGCGGTGTGCCCTTTCTAACCCACTGATCGCCGGCAACAAACAACGCCCTGAACATGTCCGACCAGTTAATCGGACCTGAGCCGGTGACGGGGGGAATTGGGCCAGGGCCGCCTGGAAACGCACGGCGCGTAAGCACGGAATCCGGAATGTGCGGAGCGCCAGCTACCGCGTACCAACGATATTGCGGAAATCCTGGGTCGGGGATTGCGCGCGGATCGAAATCAAACTCGGTGTTGAAGACCATGATTGGATTTTGTCCGCTGACCTTGAACGGCTCTAAGTAAGAAGCCGTGCCGACGAATGTCAGATCGAAGAGTTTGTGCCCGAATGGTTCGTAGATTTCGTGGATGACCTGGCCTGAATCGGAGCACCCGGTACCGTAGACTCGGACTACCCTTCCCAGAAAAGAAGGTGGGCTCTGTTTCAAAGTAAACGCGAACTGGCGCAGGATGTTGAGGTCCTTCACTTCCTTGTCGCGATCCAGAGGGGGAAAATCAACTGTGACCGGGCTGCCTTTGATTTTGATCGGGAAACCTGGATTAGGGTTGAGACTGCGCAAAAAGAGATTGCTGAACCCGGCCATGGCGTGGCGGAATCCCTGACCAAAAAGGAAGTCAGGTCCGAGAACTGCGTCGCGTGCTACGGCGCCGCTGGTAAAATGCGGCGGCTCGACAACTACAGTTTCGTTTCCCTCGGTTGGATTGGCGGGAGCGGTGATCTCGTAAGGGACCGCAAACGTGCCGTCTACCGTCGCACCGGAGAACTGGCCGCGATGGCGGACGTAGGCAATGTTATTGAACGTCCCGATAGGCTCGCTCGTGATGGGCGGTTGAATTATGCTGGTCATGATCTCTCCTTTGGTTTAGAAGGTTGATGGGTTGGAATCAGCCTCGAACAAGGGCAGAGAAGCGGTGATGCACTTTTCTGCCCTACGGTGCGACGAGCTTGACTCGACTCTCTAGGAATTCTTTTCCTCACTCGTGTAAGCGACGAATCCGCCGGCAACGGGCCAGGACCCGCAGATGTTCCTGACGGCTCATCCTCGGAGTAGCGAGAAGAAGGATGAGCCGCAGGAGTTTTCCGGCCTATCTCAGTATCTTGACGTTGTCGATCAGGACGGCTGAGTCGATAGTGACGTCGCCGTTGTTAACTGCGTGGCGCACCTCGAAAACGAGCTGGACTTTTGCGCCGCTCATCTGTCGCGCTACTTCGGTGATATCGATAGAAGCGTGTTGCCACCCGGTCGCGCTGGCGGTGCCGTCGGATGGCAGGTCGATTGATGTAGGTCTGAATTTGCCGCACTGTGCCAGGACATCTGTGGTCACGAGTTCGTGATACAAATACGGATCGTATCCAGACAGGCGTATCCACAGTTGGTCGGGGCCTGCGCTCAGACTGTCGCATTGCTGCTCGGTGATGAGGTTCCAGTCAAACTCGATCCGAGTGACATCCGTAGGAAGGCAGAATTCCTGTACCAGCATTCCGAACCATGCGTCGCTCTTGGCCACCATCGCCATGTAGTCGCCGCTGACCGGCTGAATGTTGCCGAGTTGACCAAAGACTCTTGAGTCAAATGCAAAGCCCCAGCCATCCAGGTCGCCCGCTTCAAACCCACCATTGAGCAACAGGTTCGGCCTTTCGAGTTCTTCGGAGCCGAACAACTTAAACATTGCCCCCTCGTTTCGCATGGTCTCTTCCATTCCCTCCGGAGTCTCACACACGGATCTGAGAGCTCCATTCCAATAATAGAAACAAGGAAGGATGTCATACTGGTTAGGGATGTAGGCTCCATCCTCACCGCCAGAAACTTTCAAAGGATCACCGAGGAATCTCTCGAAAAACTCCAGGGCTACCTGTCGTCCCCATGGTGCCGAAACGCGCTTCGTGAACCCGAGATAAGTCTTTGCCCCCTGACCGAGGAATGCCCGGCTCATGGTGTTATTTGCGGCTGAATGGCATGTGCCCAGGTAAACGAGACTGTTTGGGAACTCTCCGGGTGAATAGTAGGGAATGAAAGTCGGGAGGATCGAGAAGTAAGAGATGCTGTTCCCTGTCTCTCCCATCGTGATGACGGCCAGACGCCCCGAAACCAGATCAAACTCGCGTTGCTCCACGGCCTCAGTGGTAGCCTGCTCGGAAGTTAGCAGGGTGTACACCTCTAAGCCGAGGGGCAGCCCATGAAACGGTCCATTGCGTGGGAAAAGACCCTGCCAAAGAGTGCCCCCATGGCTAATGATGGCGATGATGCCGTAACCATCCAGGTTCTTGAAGCTCTCAACTGAGGTCGCTTCATTGGCGGCGTAAGTAACTTCATAGGATGGGCACGAACGTTCCACAAACAGCTGCTGCAGTTCTGGTCCTTCATCGTGCGGTGCAAACTGCGCATGGAAAGGTGACAGGATGATTGCTTTTCGGCTGGCGATCTTGTTTTCGTCATCCTGCTCTTCGTCGGAGCTGTCTACTATCGCAGCGCTTGGAAGGGTCGGAGCCAAGCTCGGAAGGGGCTCACGAGCCGGCAGCGACAAAGTGGAAGCGCCGGAACCACCACCGCGAGTGCCAGGTTGGTTCAGGTAAACGCCGCCGATAATACCGGGGCTGTGAAGAATAGAGATCATGCTGCCATCAGCAGAGAGACCGACCGTGATCACTGTCGGGTTCTGGCGCAGTTGGGCCAGCACCTCGTCTCGTGCCGCTTCTTGACCCATGGAAACCGAGAGATTTGTGTAGCTCTGCGCGGCTGTCTGCTGCGTTGAAAGGATGGTATTAATCTGCGTCTCAGTGAGGTGATTGTAGAAGCCGAGTTGCAAGACTTTCGACTTCAACTCAACGCCGGCCTGCTGATAACTAACTCGGAAGCGAAACTGCTCAGCGGTCTGCGCCGTGTAAAGACGCCGGAAGCTGAAGACTCCATCGCCTCTTAGCAGATCGCCCTGCTCTGGGTCTCCATCATCACGCAACTCACCCTCGATACCCACCACGCTACCTGCGTCGTCAATTCTTTGCAGGGTTACTTGAGGTGCGCCGGAAGTTTCGTCGTAAGGGATTCTCGCGCTGACAGTCACCTGTTCGCTTTCGCCGACGAAGATCACATCCGGAGCGAGTCGAGCGCTTTTAATGTCTGCTTCTTCTTCTGCAACCACTTCAGGGTTTCGCGTCACGATGAGTGTGGTTGAAGAGTGGTTACCGGCCTTGTCCGTGGCTTCAACGGCAATTGCATTCGGGCCAGTATTGAGTGACTGGACGCAGGTAAAGCTCGCGCCGGAGAGCGTTGCCGCAGCTCCGCCACAAGTGACGGTCTCGACTCCGGAGGTCGAGTCGGTAATCGTGCCAGTCACTGTCACACTTGGATCTGTTACTGCGGATCCACCGGCCGGCGAGCTAATGGTGAGGACCGGCGCCGTTTTGTCCAGGTTCACGGTTAGCGAGGCTTGACGACTGTTTTGCGCACGATCCGTTGCCGTGCCGTTAACTATCTGTCCGGCGCCTTCAGCCGTTACGGTTACCGGTGAGAAGCAGTTCTCGATGCCGCTCAGGTTGTCGCCGCAGTTGAAGTTGACCGTGATGTCTGTGTTGTTCCAACCATTGGCGTTGGCTGACGGATAAGCATCTGCGTTAATAGACGGCGCAGTCTTATCCAAATTGATCGTGAGCGAGGCCTGGCTGGTGTTTTGCGCACGATCTGTGGCAGTGCCGGTAACGACTTGTCCTGCGCTCTCGCCGGTGACCATGACCGGCGAAGAACAAGTCTCGATGCCGCTGATGCTATCGCCGCAGATGAAGCTGACCACGACGTTTGTATTGTTCCAGCCAAGGCCGTTGGCTGAGGGCGCTGCCGACGCGTTGATGGTTGGTGGATTATTATCAACACCTACGACCTGAAGACTGAGGCCTGACTTGGGGGCGCTGCGCAACTCGACCGTCAGAGAGTTTGCGAGGGCAGGGCTGAGCGGCCTTTCAATCAAACGCACGTTTTGATTGAAGTCTGAAGGCGAGGCGACTTGCTGCCCGTTCACAGTAATAACAGCACTTGAAGCGCCGCCGAACTGCGAATCAAGGCCGCCGTTGAAAATCTGCAGTCTGTACTCGGTCTGGGTGTTTGGCAGAGAGAAGTTGCGGGTTTCGGGCGCAGGCTTGCCGTTGCCACGCACGAAATCCGCTGGCCCGTAAGCGAGAAAGAGTCCGGGCGCGAGTGGCGGAGCGGCGGGAGAAATGAAAGACCATCCCAGGCAGAGCGAGGAGATGAACAGTCCGAGCGCGATCACCAGCGTGATCTTTTTTCCCTTCAACAGAGTAGTTCTGTTTCTCCTGAAAGAGTTCATCAATCCGACGACGGCGAATAGCATTGCGAAATTTTTATGTCTCATGAGTTTTGTCCTTATTCTTAGGGGGTCTCTTGTTGATTCCTCGACAGAAGTTCTGCGGCGAGGAACATTATTTTGTTTACCGCGAATCGGGATGCGGCTGCTTTCACTCCAGCAATCGATCAAGGCGATCAAGAGGGTCCAGTTGCGGATTGTCCTGGGCAGCACCTTCTCCGTTTTGGTAAAGCGAACTGGCTGAAGCGGGTAATTCGAGCGCAATGTCATAGGTCGGGTAATGGCCAGCCACAGTGGGTGAGTGCGCCTGCCCCTCGACGAGGGCGCCACACTCCGGACACTTGAGCGATATCGCCCGGCTACGCTGGTTGACCACCAGCAATTCTTCTGTCTCGACGATGATCTCGATGGTTCTGCGCTTCGTCATTCCGCCTCCCCATCCGCCAGTTGTTTGCTAGGGCGCAGTGGGAGAACGTAGAATTCCCCCGCGTCGACGTCCGTGCATCCCGTTCGTGCAGTTCTCATGCGGCGCATCCTGCCTGCCGGTTCGGTTGCAAGTCTTGAGGAAAGTCTAGGTTTGTTCTTGGGAAGTTCTTGGCTTGTTTTTGTGAGCAAAATGCAGAGGAATGACGAGCAAACAACCCGGGTCTACGAGTTCGGCCCTTTCAGTGCGGATGCGGGTGAGCGTGTCCTGCGGTGTGAAGGAGAGCCCTTGCCACTCGCTCCGAAGATCTTTGAGACACTCCTGGTGCTGCTGAAAAACAGTGGCCACATCGTCGAGAAGAGCGCGTTGATGGAAGCGGTCTGGCCGGAGACCTTCGTCGAAGAGAGCAATCTGGCTGCAAACGTCTCAGTTCTGCGCAAGGTTCTAGGCACGCGCGCGGACGGGAAACCTTACATCGAGACCGTGGCTCGTCGCGGCTACCGTTTCGCTGCTGAAGTCACAGAGATACAAAACGGCGAGGAGTTTCTGCTTCGCCGCCGGACACGGACGCGCATTATTGCCACTGAAGAGATTGAGGAACCCGCGCGCTCCCTTCCGCCTGCAGCAAACAGTGAAGCGATCCTCGCATTGCCAGGCGGAGAGGCGCCGACGAGCAACGCAGAGTCACTATTGAGCCAAGCCAAACGTCACAAGCTGGGTGTGGCGATCGCCTTGTCTGCATTAGCGTTGTTAGTAGTCGTTGTTGGTCTGAAATATCCGTGGCGTTCTGCGCCAAGAGCAGAACCATTCAGTAAGATCAAAGTGACGCGGCTTACCACGAATGGCAAAGCCAGCGAAGCGGCTATCTCGCCTGAAGGCAAATACGTTGTCCATGTGATGGGGAGCGCAGGCCAACAAAGCCTGTGGCTCAGGCATATCGCCACCGGCAGCGATACGGAGATCGTTCCCGCGACTGGAGGCAACTTCGGCGGAGCCACATTTTCGCAGGACGGAAGCTACATCTATTTTACAAGGGAGGATGCCCGCGAAAGCGTGCTCTATCAAGTGCCGGTTCTGGGGGGCGTGCCGAAAAAGGTGGGAGCGGACATCGATACAGTTGTCACGTTTTCTCCGGATAGCAAACGGTTCGCCTTCCTACGAGGCTATCCGCAGTATGGAGAGTATGCTTTGATGCTGGCGAACGCGGATGGCACCGGGGAGCAAAAGCTCGTCTCACACAAGGGCAGAGATTTTACCCCCGCCGTGCGGCCCGCGTGGTCGCCCAAGGCAGACGTCATTGCCGCTGCCAGCCGTAAGCCGGAGGCAGAGGGCGGTTACCGCACGATCATCACGGTAGGTGTTAGAGATGGGGCAGAAACTAATGTTACCTCTCACGAGTGGACCAGCATCGAGGCCTTCGAGTGGCTGGCAGATGGAAGCGCCCTGGTCGTAATTGCGGCAGACCAGGAGACCGCGCCCGCTCATCAGATCTGGCACGTCGCCTATCCCAGCGGCGCGGTCCGTCGCATCACAAACGACACTAGGAACTATCACAACGTCAGTCTCACACCGGATGTATCATCTTTCGTTACTGTGCAGTCCGAGACCATCTCAAACATTTGGGTCGCGCCCGATGCCGATGCCGGCCGGGCCACAGCCATAACCTCTAATACGAATGATGGAAGACAGGGCCTCGCTTGGACACCCGATGGCCGTGTGGTTTACCAATCGCGGGCCAGCGGCAATCCTGACCTCTGGATTACCGATGCGAATGGGCGAGACCCAAAACAGTTAACCAGGGAATCTAGTGCAGAAACTTCGCCTGTTGTTACACCGGATGGCCGCTACATCCTCTTTTCAAGTCGCGACGAAGGCAAGCTCAATGTCTGGCGGATGAACAGCGACGGCAGCGACCCAAAACCACTAACCAGCGGCTCTCAGCCTGCCGCGGATAACCAGTCGGTCTATTATGTTTCGAGCATTAACGGGAAGTTATTACTCTCGCGTGTTTCAATTGATGGGGGGATCCCGGCGCCGTTGACGGACTACACTGTGGTGGGACCGGTACTTTCCCCGGACGGCAAGCAACTCGCCTGCGGCTTCGTTGATGACCAGGCCAGGAGTTACCGGGTCGGCATACTTCGGCTTGAAGGCGGTGCGCCGATCAAGGTGCTCGACCTGCAGAGATCTTCATTACTCCAGGGGTTGCGTTGGACGCCGGACAGCCAGGCGCTAACTTACATTGACACGCGCGCGGGCGTCTCTAATCTTTGGAGACTCCCGCTGGACGGCAGTGCCGTCAAGCAAATTACCGACTTCAAAACGGAACAAATCTTTCGGTTCGACTGGTCACGTGATGGCCGATCGCTGGCCGTGGCTCGTGGTTTCGTTACCAGCGATGTGGTGTTGGTTAAAGATTCAAAATAGCGATCCTCTTCCGCCGCCTGATCGCGTGAAAAGTCGGTGCTTTACGCAGCCGAGGTGGACCGGTCTCTGGTTTCCTATTGCCAGATTTTTTGTATGCGACGTAGGTCCATTGTAGGGGTGGCACTCCGTGGCCACCCCCTTCGGTGCGTTGGAGATTTCTTTCAAAGTTGGGGAACCGCAACGAACGGGGCGGCCACGGAGTGCCGCCCCTACAATGTTCCTACAGATCTATTTGCCTTAGTAAACAACCCTTCGGTCCAGTAACACCACTTGACCAAAAGTGCGGCATTGGTTAAACCTCAATGCTAATGGATGAGTCGCAAATTGAGCTGGACGCCCTGGCCATTTTTTCCCACCCGGACGACGCCGAACTTTCTGTTTCCGGTACCCTCCTGAAATTGAAGTCGTTGGGTTATCGCACGGGCGTGCTCGACATGAGTCGCGGCGAGATGGGCACGCGCGGCACTCCGGAACTCCGCGCGGAAGAGTCAATCGTGGGCGCCCGCATCATGAAACTCGATTTGCGGCTTAACCTGGGGCTACCGGATGGGCACATTTGGCCGACGGAGGAGTCGCGCACGGCAATCGTCCGCGTCTTGCGGGCGCACAAGCCAAAGGTCCTGCTGACTACTCACGAGGACGATCCGCATCCCGATCACGCCAACACCTGCCGGATTGTGCGTGATGCTGCGCGGCTGGCGACTATGGCCCGTTACGATGAAGCGGGCGGCCAGAAGCTTGAGCGAATGCCGGCCATCATGCACTCACTTTTTTCGCGGCGAGTGGTGCCGTCGTTCATCGTCGATGTATCCGATTTTGTCGAGGAGAAGATGGCCTCAATTAAAGCGCATGAATCGCAGTTTTACAGCCCCGTCTCAAGCGAACCGTCTACGCGCATCAGCGAACGAGGTTTTCTCGATGAGATCGAAAACCGCATGCGTTATTTTGGTTCGCTGATTGGTGTTGTTGCCGGCGAGCCGTTTTACGTGCGGGAAGCCTTGAATGTGGATGATCCGGTGGCGTTGTTAACCAGGCCGATGAATATTTATTCCTGAGCCGGCTAACCACGATAGTGCCTATAGGACTCATAGGTCCTATAAAAACCTCTCTCACTTCTCCGATTCTAAAACCGTCCTCGCAATCGAAATCAAAGCGGTGGCTCGAGGTGAGTCGGCCTCAAAGTTTCGTGCCAATCCCTCAGCGCGATGATAGTCGTCTTTAGTGAGACTGCGGAACATAGATGGCAAGTCGAAACTCTCAATCGAACTGCTGCGCATTGAGTTCACGTAGGGCGTCCGTAACTGCAACACCAGCCGGCTGTCTTCGCCGCTGAATCCTTGAACTGAATTCGCCGCTTTCACGGCTTCAGTCATAAGTTCCCACGAACGATTCCGATCGAGTGGAAGATACCCATTGGCAATACCAACGAGGGCCCGGGGACGGTCTGCATCCGAACCGTCTATGCGACGAGCTTCTTCGGTCGCCTCTGCCAATAAGTTAACCGCACTGTCGCGATCGGTGGCGACCAATTGTTTGGCGATTTGACTGAACGCCCAGACTTTCTGGAAATGCGTCAACTCACCGGTGCGGGCCAGCTTCTCCGCCTCGTCCGTCATCTTCTTGTTAATGTGATTAATCACCAAAACTACGTCGACGTAGGGACGAACATGCTTACGTAGCTCCAAATCCTCCAGTTTTTCGACAAGGTCACGCGCGCGCGGATCGGGTCTGCCCATGGTCCGCAAAATCAGCTCGGTGTAGAGTTGATCGCGTTCCGACGAAGTCCTGGCGCGAGCGATTCGATCCAGCAGCGATGTTTCGGTATCAGCCGGTTCCTCTTCGGGGCGAATACCACTACGCATGAATTCGTCATCGCGTTTTCTGGCTTCCTCGCGGACATTAGCCGACAGCGCTGCCAATTGTCCACTGAGCATTTCGGCCATTTGCTTTGGCGCAAACTGTTCAAAGAGCGGCAAAAGACGCTTGATAATCAGGTACTTCCCCTCGATGCCCGAGGTTGTCCGGTCCTGTTCAGGCGGAGCCAGCGGACGCATCAGAATCTGCATCGCAGTTTGGAAAAACGCCAAACGTAATTCCGGTGTGACTGACGGAGGCGGTCCAGGTCTCCCGCCCTGTGAAGTGTTGGTCGAGCCTTTGCCGTCAATAGTAATAAACAGGAACGGAGTGAAAATGTATGAGCTAAGCAGCGACACGGTATTGGCGTCGGATTGCGCATCAGCCGCGGCGGTACCAAGCATTCGCAGGTAGCGCGGATCAGCAGCGGACGAATCTTTGTCTTTCAACGTAGACAGAAAACTCAGCCCTTGCATAGTCACAGCGCCGAGGGCAGGGT
>Ga0190274_10000864_pt1 | contig 17563 bp, 14 predicted proteins | sample Popmic531T_FD_133002 | JGI IMG/M metagenome (GOLD analysis project Ga0190274, IMG submission 133002) | Populus adjacent soil microbial communities from riparian zone of Yellowstone River, Montana, USA - 531 T | ecosystem: Environmental > Terrestrial > Soil > Riparian zone | place: USA: Montana... | reverse complement strand
GCGCCAGAGTGGGTCGAAGAATACAGAACCGGAAGCGGTAGCGACCGGGTCGTTCTGCGACCCCAGGCTCGGGGAGTCGAAACGGGACCCGGTCGCTACCACCACCCCACGCGGGCTGCCCGCGTGGGGACCCCGGTCCGCTTCCGGTTCTGTACTCGTCTGGCGATGCTGGCGCTGAGTGGCCAACCCCGATTCTCTTCAGGAGCAACAAACAATTACCCCCTACCACCCGCTACCTCTTGGGGTAGAACTAGTACGATCCACGCGCATCACACGAAAACTGCACGAAAAAGGCCGGTCTTTCGTGACGCTTCGTGTGACTTCGTGGATCGTGTGGCCCATGATATCCTACCCTTCCCCTTCAATAGCCTCCATTTTACTAAACCCGAGCCAACGCGGGCTCGAATACAGCGGAGACCGTCTAATGAAAACTTCTGCGAAAACAGTTGCCTTGAATACACGTCTATTAATTTCGTTTTTGACCGTCGGACTGCTAGTCCTCGGCGTCAGCGCCTGTCAGAAGACCGACACCAATACCAACACCACCGTGGTGACGAATTCCAACACAGCTCCGGTCAATGTGAATGCGAATCCATCGCCTGCAACGACGTCTGCAATAGCCACACGTGAGCCGGAGAAATATCGCGCCACCGTGGTCCTGAGCGCTGAGACGGAAGGCGGGCAAAAGACTATCGGCATACCCACATTGCAAGCTGAAGTGGCCCGCAATGGAGCCGACCGCCGGGTTTCGTTCAAGCTGCCGGATGGTTCGGATCTGATCTATCTCGAGCAGGGCGGAAAGCATATTGTGATCGCGCCCGGTCGTAAGCAGTATGCGGAGTTGACACCGGAAGCCACCGGCTTTCAATTGCACAAGTTGATGACGCCGGGACAGATTGTTTCCAATCTCGAGAAACTGAAAGGCGTTGAACGAGTTGGTGACGACACTTTTAATGGCCGTCCGGCCGACAAGTATCGCTACGCCGGAGCAGCCAATACTTCAACTTCTGCCGGTCAGGTGAACGCCGAGGGTTTTGTTTATGTTGACAAGGAAACCGGCCTGCCTTTAAGGGCTGAGCTCAATACGGAGGCCAGCGGCAACGTGCAGGGAGTTAAGGGGATAAGGATTGTCGCCGAGATGCGCGATATCAGCACCACTGTGGAGGATGCTCTGTTTCAGGTTCCGCCAGGACTTAAGCAGGTTCCGCCTGAACAAATTCGGGCCCAGGTAGAAGCGTTAGCCAACACGGCTGCCGCACTAATCAAAGCTCTGCTTGGCAACATGAACGCAGCGGCTGCAAGTACTGGAGGTTCGCCAGTGTTGGCGCCGTCGCCGGCAACATCACCTTCACCATCCGCAAGCCACTGAGAAAACAAAATGAAATACATTCTGATTCTGGTGCTAGGGCTGGTCATTGGTGGCGCCGCGGCAATTTACTTTCTTGGCATCCCGCGAGCAAAGGCGGTGCCAGGTACTCGGGTTGAAGCTCCGGTTGCCGGCGGCGCTGCCACCAGCACGGTGGTGATTGCCCTTAACGAAAATTTTCTTAACGAAGTACTGAGTACGACGTTTCGTGACCTGGGTCCGCCGACATTCAATCTCTCTTCCAATGGTCCGCGACCGGAAGTGGCTACGATTGAACGCGCGGCTTTCCAGGGAGGTTGCACCAACAGCGTGACTCTATTGGCCGAAGGCAGCAACACCAGGACCCAGGTGAAATTCTCGGGGGGAACGATCTCAGCTCCGCTCGTTTTCAATGGCAGCTACAGTCTTATGGGAAACTGTATGCAGTTTAAAGGGTGGGCCCAGACGAGCATCCAACTTTCGTTTGATCAACCGGCACAGACTCTCTACGGTCGCGTCAGTGTTGATGGGGTCAATCTCGAGGGAGTTAATCCGATTGCCAATAACTTCGTGACAGTGTTTGTGCGAAACGCGATCGATACTAAGGTCAATCCGCTCGAGTTCCTCCGTCGGTCGCAATTGCAACTAATGATTCCGATGAAGGCAAGTAATGGCTCAGTAAAAACGCACGTGACAGACGTTCGCCAGGAAGTGCAGGATGGGGTTCTGCGTCTGCATATTACTTACGACTTCAGCGGCGAGAAGGGCCAGCCACAAGGATAGTCACTCGTTCAAAATTTGTAGGGGCGGCACTCCGTGGCCGCCCCTCTTTCGGAAGGTTTCACTCAACTTCAACATAACGCACGGCCAACGAAGGGGGTGGCCACGGAGTGCCACCCCTACAATCTAGTTGATCTGCTCTGACTCAACCAAGAGGGTTTCCTGACTCTGTGCGGCCATCTGCGAAAGACTCCGCTGGCGAGCAAAATGTTCCACAATTTCGTGCGCCGTCTTCTTTCCCACAAACGGCGTTAGTTCCGATTCTGTCGCTTCGCTGATGCGATGGATGGAACCAAAGTGTCTCAGCAGACGACCCTTGCGCTTGTCGCCAACGCCGGGGATAGCCGACAGCTCAGAGGTAAAGTCGCGAAGTTCTCGTCGTTTCCGGTGGTAGGTCAAGGCGTAACGATGCGTCTCGTCGCGAATCATTTGCAGCAAACGAAGGATAAGCGAATGCGGATCTAGAAAAAGCGGTTCGTGTTCGCGACCCTTCATCAACAAATACGAAACCTGATTATGCTTCAAGGGTGGTTTTACCACCCCCACCATCGGCACTGCTTCCAGATCCAATTCGCGCATCGCGTCGCCGGCGGCGTTGAGTTGACTCTTCCCGCCATCAATCATGATTAGATCGGGCAAAGGCTTTCCTTCGTCCAGCAGCCGGCGATAACGGCGAACCACAGCCTCGCGCATCGAGGCGACGTCGTTCGCACCTTCCACCGTCTTGATGCGAAACTTCCGGTATTCCGAACGATTCATCTTGCCGTTATCGGCCACTACCATCCCCGCCACATTTTCCGCCCCCTGGATATGGGAAATATCAAACGACTCAATCCGCGCCGGAAAGCGTGGCAGCTCGAGTGTTTCCTGCAACTCCTCCAGGACGAGTTTCATGTCAGGCTTCAAAACCCGAAAGCGTTGCTCAAAGGCAAGCTTCGCATTCTTTTCGCCCAGGTCGATCAAGTCGCGCTTTTCTCCGCGTTGGCTGTATTGAATTTTGACCCGCCGCCCTTTGCGGAGCGTCAACGCCTTTTCGAGCAACTCGCGATCGTCGAAATCAACTGGCACGTGGATCTCTTTTGGGACGTAGTCGGTAGCGTAATATTGCGCCAAAACTTCGCCCAGAAACGAGGCGGGATCGAAATCATCTTCCGGCAAGTCTTCCCAGAAGAATTCACGGCGCCCGACGATGTTGCCCTCGCGCATGGTGAAAAGCTGTAAGGCGAGCAGACGGCCCTCGCGGTAGTAGGCAAAGATGTCAACGTCGCGGTCAGGCGAGGTGGCCATCTTTTGCTGTTCCGAAAGCTTCACTACCGTCTTGCGCAAATCGCGATACTTGGCGGCCATCTCGTAACGCATTTCTCCTGACGCCTCTTCCATACGCTCGGAGAGAGTGTCAGCGAGTTCGGTGTTTCTTCCCTCCAGCAGCAGACGCACGTCGCGCACGGCTTCCTGGTATTGCTCCGGCGTGCACAGACCCTTGACGCATGGGCCAAGGCAGCGTTTGATGTGATATTCAAGACACGGTCGCGGCGCCTTGCCATTGATTTCAATGTCGCAGGTGCGAAGCTGAAACGTCCGGTTGATTACGTCGATCGTTCTTCGCGCCATGCTAGCCGGCAGGAATGGTCCGAAATAGAGTGCGCCGTCTTTCTGAATCCGGCGCGTAATAACTGCCTTGGGAAACGGCTCATTGATGGTTAGCTTGAGGTGCGGATACGACTTGTCATCTTTTAGATTGACGTTGTAGCGAGGCTTGTGTTTTTTGGTGAGGGTCGCTTCCAGAATCAGGGCTTCGACTTCGTTGTCGGTAACGATGACCTCGACGTCTGCAATCTGTCGGACCAGGGCGTCGGTCTTGCGATCGAAAGGCCGCGCCTCTCGGAAGTATGATTGCACCCGGCTGCGCAAGCGCTTCGCTTTGCCGATGTAGATGATTTTGCCGGCGCTGTCCTTATAGAGATAGACGCCGGCGGAGGTTGGAATTTCTTTGAGTTTTTCGGCTAATGTCACTACTAATTGCTACTTTGAACCTTAAGACTACTGGTGCATTCTAGCGCAGGGTACTCGGGAAGACCACGAAGCGAAGCTAAGACAACAGAGATTGAATTCCTCGCGGTCGGGAAGGTGGGCATGCCCCCGCTCCGGTTGGTCGAAAGGGTGGGCTTGAAAACAAGAGCGGGGGCATGCCCACCTTCCCAACCCCGAGGTTTCGAGCCGCGCAGTTTACAACCCATAGCGTTCTTATAGTAACAACTTCTCAAGATGCGTTTTCCCTTTACCATTCCGACAAACAAACAGTTCGACGCCGTCGGTTTTGGCCTCAATGCCGTCGATCATCTGATCGTGGTGCCGCAATATCCAGCCTTCGACACCAAGGTCCGTCTCCTCGAACATCGGCAAGCTGCCGGCGGCCAGGCAGCCTCAACGATGGTGGCGCTCAAGCGATTAGGCCTCGAGACCTCCTATGCCGGCCGGTTTGGGTCAGACCGGGAAGGCGAGTTTAGTCGTCAGGCTCTGGAGACGGAGGGCGTCGACCTTGAATTTGCCGAAGTGGTTGCAGGTGCGCATAACCAGATAGCTTTCATTTTCATCGACGCTCGCACTGGCGAGCGGACCATCATCTGGGACCGCGACGACAAACTCGCCTACTCTGCGGATGAGGCCCCCATTGTCTTGGCGGAACGAGGTCGAATGCTGCATCTCGATGGCCATGATCCACTGGCGGGCGTTGAGATGGCCCGCGCAGCTCGCAGTGCATCTACCATTGTCTCTGCCGACACCGACAATATCTATGAAGGGCTGCCTGAACTCCTGCCACTCGTTGATGTGATGGTCGGGTCTCGTGAGTTTCCCCACCGTCTAACCGGCATCGCTGATGAAAAGACTTCGCTGGTTGAAATGCGAGCCCGTTATGGCTGTGCGGTAGTGGGAATGACTTTGGGGAGCCATGGCGCGCTGATCTATTGCGAAGGCCAATTCATCGAGTCGCCGGCTTTCGAGGTACCGGGAGGATGTCATGACACGACGGGAGCGGGAGACGCCTTTCACGGGGGATTGCTTTACGGAATCTTGACTGGCCAGGATGTTGAGACGAGCCTAAAATTCGCCAATGCTGCAGCTGCCTTGAAGTGTCGCGAGTTGGGGGCGCGGACGTCTTTGCCGACGGGGAATGAGCTGACTGAGTTTCTGCTTGGTGCGAACGCTTAGGCGCAGCGTGGTTCGCCCGTACTCTTATTCGTGTTCTTTCGTGAGATTTTGTGTAGTTTCGTGGATCGTACCACCCCGAACGAACTACAAGGACTTTCCACGAAGTCACACGAAATCTCACGAAAGAACTCGAACTCAGGTAAGGAGGCATTGTGGACAAGCTCATCATTCCGGTTCTATTGGGCACGAACCGAAAACAGCGTAATAGCGTGTTTCCGGCCCGCTGGTTGATCGGGCAGATGGAACAGCGGCCCGAGATTCAGACGAGACTATTCGATGCGGCAGACTTCGCATTCCCTCAGGACGATTACGGTCAGGGACTCAAGGATCTCTTTCCAGAATGGAGAGACACGATCATAAAGGCCGATGGACTGGTAATCGTGTCGCCGGAATACAACCATGGTTACCCGGGCGTCTTGAAGGCCGTGCTGGATTTGCTGTTGCGGGAATACGTCCACAAGGCCGTGGCGTTTGTCGGGGTTTCGGCTGGTCCATGGGGTGGCACGCGGGTCATTGAAAACATGGTTCCAATGGTCCGTGAGTTAGGACTGGCGGTTACATTTGCAGACCTCAACTTCCCGAAAGTACAAGCGACGTTCGACTCTGAAGGGAACCTGTTGGACCCTGCTTTCGAGAAACGGGCCGCGGATTTCCTGGACGAACTGGTCTGGATGAGTAGGGCGTTGAAATGGGGTCGTGAAAACCTACTGTCGAAATTCCATCAGATCAAAGCGCCGACGAGGTAGGGGCGGTTCGAAAACGGCCACTTTTTTTGGCCAGCTACTTGCCGGTCTGTACAGCTATCGCTAGATGCTTCCTGAACAGATCAAGCACTCGTCGCCACGCATCAGCGGCGGCTTCGCCGTCATAAACCTCCGGCCGCGTGTCGTTGAAAAAAGCGTGGTCGGCATCGTAAGAGACAGCTTCTACCGGCAGATTGTATTTGCTCGCCGCCTCGACTAATTGATTCACCTTTTCAGGATTAATCCAGGCGTCGCGCTTACCGGCAATAAACAGAGTCGGCACGTTCAGCTGCTTCAGCACGTCCTCTTCAGGAATATCACCGTAGAAAGGCGCGGCGGCCGCTAGTTCACTTATCTCGCAGGCGGCGCGCAGTGCATAGGTGCCACCCATGCAGTAACCGGTAATCCCAATCTTCTGGACATTGTAGGCGCGTTTCGCCTCGGCCACCGCTTCGCGGATGGTTTCCAATCCGTCTTCTATTGCCAGAGCATTCATCATTTGCGAGGCTTCTTCCGGGTTCCTAGCCAGTTTGCCTCGATAAAGATCGGGAGCGATACACAGATAGCCTTCATTGGCATAGCGGCCGGCAATGTCGCGAATGTGATCGTTGATGCCCCACCATTCCTGAATTAGAAGAACAGCCGCGGCTTTGTCGGCATCGGGGCGAGCGACGAAAGCAGTGGTGGCGTCGCGCGATGTGTTGAGATTGAGTGTTTCGGTTTTCATAGTGTCTCCAACATCTAATTTTCTTGGCGTCCCTTCGTGTCGTTAGATGAAAGAACGATCCACTAAATCACACGAAACAACACGAAATCCAATATCACTAAGAAATACCTTTAGTGCTGTTTCGTGTAGTTTAGTGGATCGTCACTTGTGTTTCTCAGCCAACGCTAAGGTTAACACTACCCTAAGCTCCGCAAAGAATTTTCGTTCGCGGTTTTTCGCGACACCTTCGGATACTTCGCGTTGCATAGTTTTCCGGAGCCCTGTATCAATGATATAAGACTCGCTCCCAGGACTGTCCCGTTTCTATCAAACCGATTGGAAGAACCCTGATGAAAAGTATCGCCTTATTGCTGCTTGCCTTAATCACTGCGCCGACGCTTACAAGCAACCAAACAAATACCAAACCTGCCGACCTTGTTTTCAAGAATGGTAACGTCTATACGGCAAACGATCGCCAGCCCAAAGCAGAAGCGATTGCCGTCAACGGTGATCGGATTGTTTTTATCGGCTCAAACCGTGAGGCTCAAAAATATGTAGGAAAAACTACCCGCGTGATTGACCTGGGCGGGAAAACACTATTACCGGGTCTGACTGACGCGCATCATCATCTTTTCGGTGTGGGTTTCCGCGAAATTACGCTCAACCTGGAAGGCATCACCAGCCTCGAAGACTTTCTGGCAAAAGTTAAAGCGCGCGTTGATCAGGCACAACCGGGCGCGTGGGTAACCGGGCGGGGTTGGATAGAGACCTTCTGGAAACCACCGGTTTTTCCGACCCGTTGGGATCTCGACAAGGTTGCGCCAAACAATCCCGTTTTCCTTGATCGTGCCGACGGCCATGGCGCAGTAGCAAATAGTGCCGCCCTTAAAATTGCAGGAGTTGACAAGAACCGGCCCAGCCCTTTTGGCGGGGAAATTTCGAAAGACAAGCAGACCGGTGAACCAAATGGCATGCTCCTCGACGCCGCGCAGGATTTAGTTCAAAGTCACATTCCCGGACCTAATGCCGAGGAGACCGAACGCGCGCTGATTCTCGGCGTCAAGCGAAACATTCAATTGGGCTGGACGCAGGTGCAGGATGCCGGGGGCAGTTATGCGGATGTCGCCCTCGTCAGACGACTTTACGGCGAAGGAAAGATCAAGCTACGAGTCTATAAAGCTCTTTCCGCTCCGGGCAGGGAGTCGCAACAGCTTTTTCGCGATGGACCAATCATCGGTGAGCAGGGCAATCGCCTGACAGTGCGCACCGTCAAACTTTATGTTGATGGCTCATTGGGTTCGCGTAGCGCCGCACTGCTCGAACCATATTCCGACAAACCGGATACTTCCGGGTTAATGACCATCAAGGAAGAAGTCTTGCGGCCGTTTCTCGAAGAAGCGTTGCGAAAAGGTGTCCAGGTAGAGACGCATGCAATCGGTGACCGCGGCAACCGCTTCATTCTTGATGCTTACGAGAAAGCCTTCAAAGCGGTGCCGCCAGACCAGCGCAAAATTCGCGAGCCGCGCTGGCGGATCGAGCATTCTCAGATCGTGAATCCGGCTGACATTCCGCGCTTTGCCAAACTCGGTGTCATCCCATCGATGCAGGCCTCACACGCGATTGGCGACTTACACTTTGCGCCGAGCCGTCTGGGAATATCCCGACTCGCCGGCGCCTACGCCTGGTCCTCGTTCATAAAATCCGGCTCGATCATTCCCGGCGGCTCTGACGCTCCGGTTGAACGTGGCGAGCCGATGATTGAGTTTTACGCTGCGGTCGCGCGTAAAGACATGAAAGGATTTTCCGGCGAGGGTTGGCATCCGGAAGAGGCCGTGACGCGCGAACAGGCGCTCAAGATGTTTACCGTCTGGCCGGCTTACGCTGCGTTTGAAGAATCACTGCGCGGTTCAATTGAGGTTGGGAAGTTGGCAGACTTTACGATTTTGTCGGCGGACATAATGAAAATCCCTGAGATGGAGATCCTGAAGACGCAGTGTGTGATGACTGTGATCAATGGCGAGATTGTTTACGAAGCGAAGTAATGGACATCATTAGAGGATCAAGGTGAATTGGCCGCGGATTAACGCGGATCAAATCGAAAAACATTTTGACGGTATGAGCACGTATCCGCGTTTATCTGCGTTCATCCGCGGCAACTTCTCGGTATCGAGGCAAATCATTTATGACTATTTCAACTGAAGTCGACCGCCGCAACTTTCTTTCTCTCGCCGGTAAGGGACTCGGTCTCGCCGCACTATCTTCCGCTACAGTCGCGTCATTGTTGCAGGAGATTCAAGCTGCGACAAACAGTGTGTCCCATCTGACTCCCCAGCAAGCCGCTATGGATGAAGACTACTGGTCGGTTATTCAAAATGCTTTTTCGGTGACGCGCGGCATTATCAACCTCAACAACGGCGGCGTGTCGCCCAGCCCGCGCATCGTCACAGAAGCGTTGGTGCGTTACATCTGGCAACAGGAAGATGCAACTGCCTACACAATGTGGCAGTTGCTCGAGCCACAATCAGAAACCATCCGTACCGGGCTGGCCGAAGTTTTTGGTTGCGACCGCGAAGAGATCGCTATTACGCGCAACGCTTCAGAATCGCTGGAGGCGCTGCTGATGGGTATGGACTTCAAATCCGGCGATGAGATTCTCACCACTACCCAGGACTATCCGCGGATGCTGACAACTTTACGACAGCGCGAAAAACGTGAAGGCCTGGTGCTTAAGTTGGTTAAGATTCCGATTCCGCCGAAGAACCTGAATGAGATCACCGCCGCCTTTGAACAGGGAATAACCAGTCGCACGCGCCTGATTCTGATAATGCACCAGGTCAACCTAACCGGGCAGATTACACCGGTGAAAGCGGTCTGTGATATGGCGCGCGCCAAAGGAATCGAGACCATCGTTGACGGAGCGCATTCCTTCGCCCAGTTTCAGTTTCAACAGAAAGATCTCGGTTGTGATTACTTTGGTACCAGCCTCCACAAATGGCTGTATGCGCCCAAAGGCACCGGGATGCTTTACATAAAACGCGAAAAGATCCAGAAGATTTGGCCGTTGATGGCCGCTGAGACAAAGCAAGCAAATGATATCCGCAAGTTTGAGGAGATTGGGACGCACTCCGCCGCGCCCAAACTAGCCATCGGCGAAGCATTGCTTTTCCACAATGGTATTGGCGGCAAACGCAAGGAGGCGCGACTCAGGTATCTTTCGCGCTACTGGATGAACCGGCTCAAGGGCGTACCCAAAGTCCGCTTCAATACTTCCTTTGACCCGGCGCAATCGTGCGCAATTGCTAATGTCCAAATCGAAGGAATCAATCCCGTTAAGATCGGTAGTTATTTATTTGATAAGCACCGGATCTTCACGACTCCGATTATTCATGAAGAGTTTGAGGGTATTCGGATTACGCCTAACGTCTATACCACGCTGGGCGAGCTGGATCGTTTTTGCAATGTAATGGAAAAGATCGCGCGCAGTGGATTGCCGGTTTAACGGTTCATAGGACCAATAGGACGAATTGGTCCTCTTTCTGTCAGAAGGATTCTTGGAATGTCCCTCAACATTAATCGAAGACAGTTACTGGGAAGCGGACTTAAGGCCGCACTTGGCGTCGTAGCGATGCAGACGGTTGGCGGCGCGCGGCCGGGGCTAATCGCCGAGCGCATCTTTTCGCAAGCTGACCGTTTCGCACCGGCTTTCAAGCGTCTCGATGAGTTCATTGCGCGTCATATGAGCGAAATCGGAGCGCCGGGCATGACCCTCGCTCTGGCGAATCGCAATGGCCTTTTGCGCAGTTCTCAATACGGATTTGCCGACGTGAAATCCGGCCTGAAGGTAGCCCCGCAGACGCTCTTCGAAATTGGCTCCATCTCGAAATCGTTCGTTGCTCTGGCCATCCTTCAACAAGCGGAAGAAGGCAAGCTTGATTTGCACAGACCCGTTGTCGAGTATCTGCCATGGCTCAAAGTGGACTCTCGGTTCGCCCCGTTTACCACGCATCATTTATTGAGTCACACATCTGGTCTCTCGGGCGTGCCGTTATTGATGCGAGTTGCGGCTACCACTTTGAGGACCGGCGCCGCGCCAGGATCCCAGTTTGTCTATTCGAACATTGGTTACGACCTGCTTGGCTTCCTGCTGGAAGCGATCGACAAAAAGCCCTACGACGAGATCATGCAGCGGCGTGTGCTCAACCCTCTCGGGATGACTTCGAGTTCACCGATAATCTCTAACGACATTCGCGAGCGGATGGCGCTGGGGTATTGGCCACTCAAGCCAGACCGGCCATTTCCGTTAAGAGGGAAACTCGGCGAAGCCCCGTGGGTTGAGGTGCCGGAGGCCGCCGGCAGCATTGCTGCTACTGCCGCAGATATGGGTAACTATTTACGAATGCTCATGAATCGCGGCGCCGGCGTTAGTGGGCGAGTGCTCGCTGAAAATTCGTTTGATTCTTTTATCAAGCCCGTTATCAAGTCGCCATTCCGCGGCGAGGATGCCAGTTACGCATACGGGTTGTGGGTCAGTGAAATAAATGGACATACGCTCTTGCGGCATACAGGAGGAATGGTCGCGTTCAGTTCGGCGATGTACGCCGATATCACGGATGGTATCGCGGCATTTGCTTCCGTGAACGCCAGACTTGCAGGCGGGTACCGTCCGGTGGCAGTCACGAAGTATGCGCTGGAGTTATTGAGTGCTGCAGTCCGCGAGCAGGAACTGCCACCTCATCCCGCTCCACTTCCGTCACCAGCGATAATCAAAAACGCTGCAGACTACGCGGGAACCTATACGTCGCCTGACGGCAAGAAACTCGTGTTGACTAGTAGAGCCGAGCAACTAATTTTGCAACATGGGAATACCGGGATTGTCCTGGAGCAAGCAGGCAGAGACCGGTTCCTGGTCAAACATCCGGACTTCGAGTTGTTTGCGCTCGGTTTTGGTCGCGACAAAGATAAGGTAGTTGAGGCATTTCACGGAGCTGATTGGTGGATGGGTCAGGCCTACTCAGGTCCAAAGAGCTTTGAACATCCGAAGGATTGGGCTGCCTATGCCGGGCATTTTCGTTCCGATAGCCCATGGTATGGGAGCATGCGACTGGTAATCCGCAAGGGCCAATTGATGATTGACGGCGAGCAACCGCTGGTGCCAATCGAGTCCAACATTTTTCGCCCCGCTGGAGATGGAGGCGATGCGGACCGCCTGGTGTTCGATATGCTGGCCCAGGGCCGGGCCACCCGGCTAAACTTTTCCGGAATAGAGTTTTTCAGAACGTTCACACCGTAAAGCAAACTGTTAGTTTGCGTCCTGCGGAGATTAAGGTGAGTTCCGAACTCACTAAGAGCGTATCGCCGCAAACTAACAGTTTGCTTTACAAATTTCAAAGGAGCTTCATTCATGTCTAGTCCTTCCATGCAACAACCGTCACCACAGCTATTTTTTCAAACCGTCAACGCTTATCAGCGATCAGAGGCCTTGAAAGCAGCAATCGAACTGGAAGTTTTCACTGCCATCGGCGAGGGGAACACAGCGACCCCGCAGCTAGCCACGAGATGCAATGCCTCGGAGCGCGGTATACGAATACTGTGCGATTTTCTGTGCATCATGGGGTTCTTAAGTAAAGAAGGGGCTAATTACAGTCTGACACAAGACTCGGCAGTTTTTCTCGACCAGCGTTCGCCTGCCTACCTCGGGGGCGCCACCGAATTTATGCTGACGGAAAAGTTAACTGACAACTTCAGGAATTTTGCCGAGGTAGTTCGAAAAGGAGGCAGCCTTGACGAGGACGGTGGCACCGTCTCCCCGGATAATCCGATCTGGGTTAAGTTTGCCCGGGCCATGGCCCCTCTGATGGCCATGCCGGCTCAGTTGATGGCGAAGCTGGTTGACCCGACTGCGGACAGAAAACTGAGAATTCTGGACATCGCCGCGGGGCATGGCCTTTTCGGGATTGGCTTTGCCACTAACAACCCGCAGGCGGAGATTGTTGCCCTCGACTGGCCCAAGGTGGTGGAAGTTGCCAAAGAGAATGCGAGCAAGGCAGGAGTCGCGGACCGGTATTCTGGGATTGAGGGAAGTGCTTTCGACGTCGATTATGGCTCCGGGTACGATCTGGTTTTGTTAACCAACTTCCTGCATCACTTCGATCCGGCGACTTGTGAGACGTTGCTGCGAAAGGTCCATGCGGCGCTGGCGGAAGGCGGCCGGGCAGTGACGCTTGAGTTTGTGCCGGATGAAAATCGTATCTCGCCTCCTGATGCTGCCGCCTTCAGCGTGATGATGCTCGGTAGCACGCCAAGTGGGGATGCTTATACCTTCTCTGACCTCGAACGAATGTTTGCTAACGCGGGCTTCGCTTCAAGTGAGTTTCACGAACTGCCACCAACTATTCAACGGGTTGTGATTTCGCAGAAGTAGTTTTTGGAGTGCTCTGACTTGTCAGAGCTTTGGTATTCGGCGACCTGTCGCCGTCGACGCCCCCATAATCGCTCAACGCATACTGGAGGGACGGCGGCGACAGGTCGCAGAATACCAAAGCGGTAACAGGTTACGCACTCCAAATTACGGCTTCTGCTCCGCAAGCACGTCCGCGACCGTCTTCAGCAGTGCCTCGATGCTGAAGGGTTTTGAAACGTAGGCGCTGAAACCGGTCTCCAATGCTTGAGCGCGGGTCAGATCAGCGTGGGCGGTGACGGCCATGCAAGGTATTGTGCGCGTGCTTTGATCGGCCTTCAGTTCGCGAAACACGCCCCAGCCATCCAACACCGGCATGGACAAATCTATGACAATCAGATCCGGACGTTCGTCCCGTGCGATGGCCACACATTCACTGCCGTCTCTAGCTTCGCGTACATCATAGCCGGCCCCCACGAGCAAAAGTTGCAACAACTCACGATTGTCGTCATGATCATCGGCGATTAGGATGGTAACGGGCATTGATGGTTGTGGGTTGGACCTATGCGAGGGACTTATATCTTAGGGACGAAACCCTGTCAATCGTGTCCTGCCGATAGTTTGAGCTGTATCTGCGCAAATCAGGTAACGCTTCCCGAAACCCTTTCTTGACTCACTGATTCCCACGCGTCCATAATCGCTGAAGGAACGTAATCGTCCCCGCCGAGTCTCGGCTATGAACGTCTAAACAGTTGATCTCACCAAGGAATGTGCGTTCAAAGATACTTTCAACGGAGGAATAAACTGTGGTCAGTGGACAACTGGAAGATAGCTTACGCCACGAGATCGAGAGCTACATCGATGGTCGCATGGGCGGCATCAAGCAAGAGATTGCCGCCCTGCAGAGCCAGCTCAATGAGTCGCTGACGCGCCTTATGGATCGCCAGAGTGAAGTCCAACTTGATGGCGGCGTCGCCGCTTCAATCCTGGAACACTTGCGAGCGGCCCACGAGGAAGGCATAGATCTGGCGGCTTCGGAATCTTCGCGCGCGAAAGCCTCGAGCGATATGGCGATTGTCAAAGCGGCGATTTCTGAAATAGAGGAGCAGCAATCGCAGGCAGATATCCTGAAGATCCTTGTCAACCGCGCATCGTCGTTTGCCCCTCGTGTTGCTTTTTTCGTCGTCAAAGGCGATCAGAGTGTCGGCTGGCGCGCTCGCGGCTTCCAGGGGACGGTCGGTGACAACGTAGTTCACCAACTCTCTTTTTCATCCTTTGCCGATACCGCGGTGGGAAGTGCGATCAGATCGCGTGAGACGTGGAGTGGCGGCCCTGGTTCGCATTCTGAAAACCATCTGATTCTCAACCGCTTTGGCGACGATCCTCCGGCGCGAATCGTCACGGTACCGCTGGTCGTGCGCAAGCGGCCGGTTGCAGTTTTGTATGCCGACTCTAACGGCCTCGATTCGGAAGCCATCAACCTCGAGGCCCTCGAGACGCTCGTTCGAGTAGCCGGAATGGCAGTGGACCTGCTCGCTGCTCGCTCGGCGCCGGCCGTTCAGCCAGCCCAGGCTGAGCCGAGAGTGGCAGAAGCTCCGGTGGAGGAAGTTCCGGCGGAAGCAGCCCCACAAGGAGAAGAAGCACAATTAGAAGAAGCATCAGCAGAAGAAGCCTCATTAGAAGCAGCCTCAGTAGAAGCAGCACCAGTGGAAGCAGCCCCGATAGCAGAACCTCGGTGGGAAGAAAGTCAGCCGGAGCAGCATACCTATACGCCAGTCGCTGAGTATGACGAGCTATCGCCGGTAGTGGAAGAAAGCGCACCGGTGTCAGAGGTTCATGAGTTTCAGGAGACGACACCCCAGCAGGTTCAGTACGCGAGGCCTGAACAAATCGAGTCAGCAACCGAGCACCTGGAGTTTGCCACTGAACCTGAACAGAGCCAGCCGCTACCCGAGCAGGTTCAGTTCGCGCCTCAAGCTGAGACGGCTGAACCGCCAGTCACGCAATTTGAAGCTCCAGTCGAGTCCACTCCTCCACTACCAGAGCCTGAAATCGTGGCTGCGCCGACTGCCAGACGCCGATATGGCATCGAAGTCGAGCTTCCAGTGGATGTCGCTACCGAAGACGAGCGGCGGCTTCATAATGATGCCCGCCGGTTCGCCCGACTGCTGGTCTCCGAGATCAAACTTTATAATGAACAGAAGGTGACTGAAGGCCGCTCTCAAAATGATCTGTATTTCCGCCTGCGCGACTACATTGACCGTTCGCGCGAGATGTATGACAAGCGCGTCAAACCGGAAGTCGCTACCAGGTACGACTACTTTCATCAGGAGTTGGTAAACACGCTCGCTGAAGGCGACCCGGCGAAAATGGGGAGTGGCTATCCGGGAGCAACGGTTTCGGCTTAAGAGCGACTGAGTACAGTAAGCGCCAACCGAGCGTTGACCCAATCGATAAGCTGAACTGTCTCCTGCGAGACTACGTACTATTAGGGTATGACCGTAGAAGTCATTGACGCGAAGGTCTTGCTCGGGTGTCTGGAGATGCAGGGTGGCAAAGTTTATCGAAGAGTTGGACGGAACGAGTGGGTTGTCCCACACCAGCCACGTCTTACGAAGTGTCTTAAGCGGCGACATTGAAAGCGGGCGTCTAAGCCTTGCGCGGGCTCTCGAACAACTCGGTTACCACGTAATTTCTGAAGATCCTCTCTATGCACGTCGAGGCGCGCGCAGGTGGGCGGTATACTATTGCTCATTTGATATCCTCGATTATCCCCGAAAGCTGAAAATCGGCCTGAAGGAATTGGGCCCTAACGCCACCCTCGCCACCTTCGACTATTCAGCTAACCATTTTGGCTCTTTCTCCTTCAAGGGTGACCGGCAAACCCTAAGGTTGGAGGCAGAAGCCATCATCGCCCTAGCCAGTCAACGCGCAACGATAACATCGTGCACAGCCTGCGGCACTAACCAACCCAACGACACCAGATTTTGTCGCGTTTGTGGCGCCCCCAATTTGGGCGGCGTGCCGGCGGAATTAGAAGTATTACGTCTAACGGCAGGCGCGCGCGCCGAACAACATTTGATAACCGCAGCAGTTATCTGGGCAGTCACGCCCTTCATTGCCGCGTTGATCGGAATAATATCCTTCGGCTCTAACCCGGGCAGACTGACGGTCGGATTTCTGGCAGCGATGGTCATAAACTTGATTATCCTGTTTTTTGTGCTCAACGCTTCACGCAAAACTCTCAAACAAAACCTGCCTCAACACGGGATGCGTTCGATTACTCCTTCACAGCTAGAGTTGAATAGCGGGCCTGCGACTGCGTCAGCCTCCTCGGCGGCCTCGGCGGCCTCGGCGGCGGCGGGGCAAAAATACGTCACCGAGGGCACTACAGAACTACTTACTGTCAAATCGAAGGAGAGAGAGAAAGAGCTCGCTTATTTGAAGCGGAGAGATACGTCACCAACCGGCTAGGATCGCTGGACGCACACCCGGTTATCTACGGGAGTCATAGCCTGGCCCGTGCTACGAAGCGAGAAAAGAGAGCCTCCGCTGAAAGGTTTGAGACGAACCCTGCAGGATAATTGAACATCTGAGGATCATCTTCCCCCCGTGTGTTTCGGCTAATTCATCGAACGTCTGCGGCATCGCAGCTTAGGAGTTGAAAGTCTTGTTTCGAATATCCCATCTACATCGCTACCGCACTCTTCTTGTCGTCGTCGGTCTTGGACTCCTCATGGCCGCATCTCTGCCGGCCTTCATGACTGGGAGTTGCCTCACGCGCCAGCAAGCTAACGCCCAAACCAAAGCGCTGGAAAATTTGCGGGCGATGACCCACACCTCCGCATTGCCGCCGGAAGATGTCCTGGTGCGGATTGAATCCGAATTTCCTCGGTCGAAGGCTGCCGCGTTGGCCAGGCTGGTTCGGGCTCGAATCAGGATGAATGCGAAGGACTATGCCGGCGCCGCCACGCTGCTGGATACAGGTGTCGTCGCCAACTACAGCTTGCTGGGAGACTACGCTCTGTTTCTCCGGGCGAGCTCCCTTGAACAGGCAGGCCGGCTTGAGGAGGCTCGCGCAGCGTACGAACAATTACCCGGTCTCTATCCTGGTTCGGCCCGCGCGAGGGAGGCCACCCTCCGTGCAGCCGGCATTCGTCTGAAGAGTGGCAACGCTTCCGCAGTCGCGGTTTCATTAAAGGACCTCACTGCGGCAGACGACGCTGCGGCGCTCTTATTGACGGCCAAGGCTTTCGAGCAAAGTTCCGACTCGACCCGGGCACTTGGCGCTTACCGTCGCATCTATTTCTATGCCCCGGCTTCAGGTGAGACTGTCGAGGCAGCCCCTGCGATTACCAGACTCGGCTCAACGCTCTCGCCCG
>Ga0190274_10000863_pt1 | contig 17565 bp, 7 predicted proteins | sample Popmic531T_FD_133002 | JGI IMG/M metagenome (GOLD analysis project Ga0190274, IMG submission 133002) | Populus adjacent soil microbial communities from riparian zone of Yellowstone River, Montana, USA - 531 T | ecosystem: Environmental > Terrestrial > Soil > Riparian zone | place: USA: Montana... | reverse complement strand
GTTTTGTACACTCGGATTTTATATCGATTTGAGATATAGAGTATTTAAACAAGATAAGGGAGGTTAAAAAAACTATACTTAATTTCATTTTGTAGGTGTGCATAATTTGATTAAGGAATCGGTTTCTTTTTTTAGTAATTTGAATTCTTCATCATTTTTATGTAACGCTATGACGGAATCGGATTTTAAAAACTGGTCAAGAGCTAAAACACTTGCCTCAGCTTCCAAATATTGCTTTCCCTGGATTAAGTGTTCATTTATGATTTTTAAGTCGTTTTTTTTGCTTAATTGATCAACCCGCTTTTTTTGATTAAATACAAGCAATAACGCAACTGATATCGCAAGTATAACGCAGGACGCTATAATGGCGAGTCTTGACTTACTGCGTCTTCGATGTATCTTTACTTTATTGAAAAAAGATTTTTCGAAGTTGTTAAGTTTTGGAAAAATTAATTGTTCAATTTCTTTCAGTTTTGGATGTTTTGTCCAGGATTCAAGCAACTTTATTTTGTCACTTTCCCGGGATACAAAATAGCTATAGGCAGCATCATTTGCAGTTTTTAATAATGAAATTATATCCTGCCCGCTTAAATTTGTTTTTGGTTCTTTCTCTTTGATCCATTCTGTTAATGGGGTCCATGAACGCAACAATGAATCATGTGAAGGTTCTATGAAAGGTTTTCCTGTTTCGTCAAGATCGGGGATGAGTAATCTTTTTTCAACAAGTTTTTTAGCGATAACTTTAATTCGGCCGGTGGTTGTATTGTCCTCAAATACTAACTCATCAATATAGGGTGATGCATCCGTATTATTTTCAAGATCAGTATATATTCTTTTCTTTGTAATTCTTCCTGTCTCAAATGATATCATGCGGAAGATAAGTTGGCGAAACAAAGCTTCGTCTTGCTGGTTTGATTTAAATTCATCGTATGCATCTTCGGCAATTTCGTCCATAATACCAACAAGGCCACCGAATTTCTTATACTCACTCTCAAGAAGATTATTGTACTCCTTTCTTTTATACAATTCGCTTAATGCCATTGAAAGTAGTGGTAGTGAGCCCGGGTTTTGGTTCGCCTCATCCACTATTTTATTAATAAATTCGTCGGCGTTCTTTGATTGGCCCTGGGATACTTTAAATTCCAGTACCTCCTGTGCTGCAGGCTGAACGACAATCTCTTCAAGCTCTTGCCTTGAAAAAGGAGGAACTAAGAATCTATGTTTGTTATCGCTGTTGTTTACCTCATTTCCTATTACCAGTGATTTTTTAAACTGGTTTTCAAAATCTGACCTGATTGTTACTAAGACAAGATTATTCTTACTGGCCTCCAGTAATTTTTTTTCAAACGATGTCCTTTCTTTTTCGTTGGTACATACGCTAACCAACTCTTCATATTGATCGACTAGTATGATTTGATCTTTTAACTGGCTGATGGTTTGTAAAAGTTCGCTATACGAAGTATAGGGAGATTTGCCAGGACGTATTTCATGTATGGTTTTTTTGTTTGCTTGTCCTTCATAATATGCCAGCAAGCCGGCTTTTGCCAATGAAGACTTCCCTATTCCAGATGGACCGGTTATAACTATTATATCAAATTTTGTAGATGCTTCGATCAGGCCAATTTTAAAATGATTGTTTTCATACCATCCCTTTAATACTCTTTCCCTGCCGTAAAACAGGTTCGATTCTTCTTTTGAATATGAAAATAGCCCCTTATATGGATTGCTGTTTTGCTTTTGCTTAAGAGTAACACTCTCCATAGTTGGATTCAGGAAAACAAATTCTCCCTTACCCACAAGTTTTCTTTTGCTGTCAACAATTGGAAAAAGAGTTGGCAGTTGCCGGTTATCAGCATCGATTCCCTTTTCATGGAGTAAATTGAATATCTTTTCCTGGAGGAAAAGACTTATCTCTGTAATTGTGATGATCCCATCAGGGTTGACGTTCCCAAAACCGGCATCAGCCGATCCTTGCTCAAGTGCCTCTACTAACAAACTTGCAAATGGTGACAACGGATCTCCATCTTCTCTTTTCCCTAATCTAAGAGTATCAATGGCCGTTTGATCATGAGCTGATGATGTTAAAACCTGGCAGGACTTATTCTTTGTGTATTGTTCAAATCGTTCCTGGTAAATAGTTTTGGGAACTTCTGATCCGAGGCTTCGCGTTTGACTTGCCCACCTGAAAGCTCCGGCATAGCAGCAATCAAGCACAATTAATAAATGTTTGCATGAAAGAGAATTTATCAGATCAAAGATCTCTTTCATTTCTATGAAACTCTCCCAAACTCCCGGTACCGCGCTTACCGGGAGGATATATCCTTTAGGATTATCCTCGCTGTCTATAGCAATACCATGACATGCAAAATAGAGCAGGACCCGGTCGTTGTCATTAGCTTTAATTGAAGAAAGAAAATTTAATAACTGGACTTTAGTTGGATCGAGCAAAGGGTTGGAAAAAACATGGGTGCTGCCATCCTTGTTTATATGAGTGACGTTGGGTGTATTAAAATTATGATGTTTGCTTAAGATGTTTTTTATCCGGTCAACATCCTTACCCGGGCTTTGAAGGGGTGAAACGGGGGGAGTATATTTGCTAACTGCTATAAAGTAAGCCTTGCTATCAGAAAAAAAATCTTTTATTTTTATTTCTTTCATTTCAAATATCCTGGTACCTGGTTAAGTAAATTTGTCATGACGATTCTTGTTTTTTTACCACTTCCACACGGGCATAGTTTAAAACTCAAAGTTCATATTTCCTCTTAAGTTCATCACTTAAGGGAGCTATGGGTGCTGTTTTTAACCAATTGAGGATTTTTTCGGGAGTATAAATGTATTTTAAGTTTCCTTCATTGGTGAGGAACATAATTCTTGATCCATCCTGTGAAATTTTTGCGGACTTGGAAGGCTTTTTTAAATCATCGTATACCGCTATTTCAGATCCCTCTGAATTAAATAATATTACTTTATCATCCAATTCAATGATGAATCTTTGCCCATCTTTGGTAAAGCTGGCAGATTGAACTTCTGATTTTCGATTGATCATATCCTTATAGATATTTTTGAGTTGTTTTCTTTCAATTGAATAAACGTAAGATTCCACTTCTTCTGTAGCAATAACAACCTTTGAGCTACCCGGGGAAAAAAAAGCATCCGTAATATCTGCAGGCATATTTTGTGTTGTATATTTCTTTGATCTTGTATCAAGAAAGCAGATCTCTTTACCAACCCATGCGATGATGTATTTCCCGTCGTCTGAGACCTTAAAATTTTCAGAATTAAACCTTGCCGGGATGTGGAGCGTATCTTGCTTTCCATTGAATTTCAAAAGCAATATTGTACTATCTTGTAAGGCAATCACAGCATTCGATTCAGAAGCTGGATAGATCGCGTCGATCTCATTTTGAATGCATATTTTATCAGACTCCTCTGTTTCAACATTCACTCGAAAAATGCAGTTGTTATGCAGTCCAATCAAAAAAATACCGTCAGGCGTAAAACAGAAATCACTGACGGAACTATCAAAATTGAAGTCGTTTACTGGTACCACTTGACCGTTCCTAACTATATTACTTAACACAGCACCATCTTCATAAATACAATAAAAGAGTGAGTTGTTGATCGCTTTTTCTCCAACGCATTCATAACTTTCAATAAGTTTACTGGTTGAATCGTAAAAATCATAACGCTTTATGTCGTGGTCCTCAGATTTTCCTACAACATTATTGTTGCTGTCAACAAATTCTGCTTCATAAAGGGCATTATTCCTGATCCCGCTTCCCAAATATGCTATTTCGCGAACTTCATTTGATCCAAGATTCCAAAGCCGTATATAATTATCATCAACCGAAATAGCTTGTTTTCCATCCTTGCCAAAAGAATAAATAAACTTACCGTCATATTGTAATCTTTGAGTGCGTCTCCCATTTGTGAATATTTTAATTTTATTTTTTCTTGCTTCAGAAATGTCACTCTCATCCTGGACAATATAATTTCCCAGGGGAAAAAAGTTTTTGCCTGGCCTGCCTGTGTTGTAAACCAAAATTTTATTTGTATTTTCCTGGTATCTGAGAATTGAATCTTTCTTTAAAATATATAAAAAGCCATTTGTTGAGAATACGGTTCTAAGAACGCCTGTTCCAAGGTCGTAAATAGTTTTTCCATTGGTCCGATCTAAAACAAAACGTTTATCACCAACTTCGATTTTCCCGGCTTGCGAACCTTCAATATCTTTCTCAACTAAATTGTATTTCGAATAATTAAGTACATTTTTATAACTATAACTGCTTACCTCTACAGAATCAGAACGGGAAATTGGAACTTTAACCTGGAATGAGTCTGCAACTGGAGAAGGATAAAAATTTGCTCCTTCAATTTTTTGGAACTTTATTGTTTGCTGGATTCTGCTTATATCGAAAATAACGACTGAATCTTTTGTATATGATTTCGTTTGAATAGCTAATAAATTCTTTCCATCACTGGAAAAGCCAAGTCTTCTGAAATAAAAATTAAAAGAATATTGCCTGATGTAATTTCCTTTTTTATCCCAAAATGTTAAGCGGGAATTTTGATTTTTTGATGAAAGCAATACGATCCACCCGGTCGGTTTGATAAAAGCAATTGATTCTGCGATAGCAGAATCAGGAGGTTTTAATTCTTTCATGTTTCCTGTTAACGTCCATAATCTTGCGACGAACTCGGATTCACATATGCTAATAATTAAACTGTCTGCTTCGGAAAAAACTACTTGTTTTACTGCACTGTTATGTTTTAGATTTCGCACCGGGAACAGGTGAATATCTGTCGTATATTCCATAAGCTCATTGAATTTCCTGAATATCTCAACATTTTCGGGGTAAAGCTGGTAAGCTGCCTCTAATAATCGTATTGCATCGGAAGGTAAATATTTGTCACTTTCGGAAACCAGGTAAAGAGCCTTATTCCTCCTGGCTTCCTGGGCTGATTTGTTCGCTTGTATCCATGCCACGATCCCAAATAATATGATAAGTGTTGATGTAATGATGGCTGTTGTCCACCATATTTTTCTTTTCCTTTTTCTTTCATTATAGGAATCGTTGATAAAAGCAGTTTCAATGGCATTCAGGCTGTCAGGTATTTGTTTTCTTGTCTCATCAAGTCTCGGGTCATCTATCCATAAGTATTTTTTCTTTTTCGTTTTTTCTGTTTCATTTGAATAGGTTAAGGCAATATCGCTAACAGATTTTAAAAGAAGTACTTTGTCCTGGCCTGAGTTTCTCTGCATATCGGGGTACTTTGCCTGTAACCATTTTGTAAGAAGTGGCCAATTCCTCAGGAATGCATCATGCGATGGCTCTGTATATTTGATGCCACTTTCATCGACATCGGCATTAAATAAGCGTTCGTTTTCAAGCGTCTTTCGTATCTCATTAATGATTTCGGTTTTTGATCGTTCGTTAAAATTTAATTCCTTTTCATAATACACTCTTCTCTTTGAAATTTGACCTCCTTCGAGTGAGATGGTACGATAAATTAAATTTCTGAAAAGACTTTCTTTCAGTGGATCTGTCGCATATTGAGTGTATACTCTGGTCGCTTTATCATCAAGGATACCGAGAACCCCCTTATATTTACTTTCAAGCAAGTTATTACCTTCTTTTTCTGTGTAAAGTGTGCTTAAAGCGAGAGAAAGCAAGGGTATAGAACCTGGATTTTGAAACGCTTCATCAACTATCCGGTTAATAAATTTTTCAGAACCATTTGTTTTGTTATTCGCGGCCTTAAACTCCAGAACTTCCTGTATGGCTGGCTGAACCACTACTTCTTGCACCTCCTCACGGGAAAATGGAGGTACGATAAACCTGTATTTTTTTAATTGATCACTTTCATCGTGGATCATTAGTAGGCTGGAATCCTTGAATTGATTTTCAAAATCTGATCGAATAGTTATGATAATTGAATGTTTGTCTCCTAAACCCGCCAGCGCATTTTCAAATTTATTTTTTTCTTCTTCATCATCGCAAACTGTAATTAACTCTTCATATTGATCAATTAATACAATTTGCATTTCTTCTGCAGTCTTTAATTCTGCGATTAAATTTTGATGGGAGTTATAAGGTGTTTTACCCGGACGTATTTCATGTATGATTTTGTTTTCTCCATCATAATAGGCCAGCAAACCGGCTTTGGCCAATGAAGATTTACCGATGCCGGAAGGGCCTGTTATAACTACAATGTTGAAGCTTTTCGATGCATCGATCAGCCCAATGTTAAAATGGTTGTTTTCATACCACCCTTTCAATACTCTTTCTCTTCCATAAAAGAGGTTTGATTCTTTGATCGAGTAAGAGCTAAGTCCTTTATAAGGGTTGCTATTTTTCTTTTGTTTAAGAGTAATTGTTGCCATAGTTGGATTCAGGAAAACAAATTCGCCCTTACCCACAAGTTTTCTTTTGCTGTCAACAATTGGGAACAGTGTTGGCAGTTGCCGGTTATCAGCATCGATTCCCTTTTCATGGAGTAAATTGAATATCTTTTCCTGGAGAAAAAGACTTATCTCTGAAATTGTGATGATCCCATCCGGGTTCACATTCCCAAAACCGGCATCAGCAGATCCTTGCTCAAGTGCCTCTACTAACAAACTTGCAAAAGGTGATAGTGAATCTCCGTCTTCTCTTTTGCCTAATCTAAGTGTGTCGATAGCCGTCTGATCATGTGCTGACGATGTCAAAACCTGGCATGACTTATTCTTTGTGAATTGTTCAAATCTTTCCTGGTAAATTGTTTTGGGGACTTCTGATCCCAGGCTTCGTGTTTGACTTGCCCACCTGAAAGCTCCGGCATAGCAGCAGTCAAGCACTATTAATAAATGTTTGCATGAAAGAGAATTTATCAGATCAAAGATCTCTTTCATTTCTATAAAACTCTCCCAAACCCCCGGTACCGCACTTGCCGGGAGGATATATCCTTTAGGATTATCCTCACTATCTATAGCAATACCATGACATGCAAAATAGAGCAGGACCCGGTCGTTGTCATTAGCTTTAATTGAAGAAAGAAAATCTAATAACTGATCTTTAGTTGGATCGATCAAAGGATTGGAAAAAACATGGGTGCTGCCATCCCTGTTTATATGAGTGACGTCGGGTGTATTAAAATTATGATGTTTGATTAAAATGTTTTTTAACCGGTCAACATCCTTACCCGGGCTTTGAAGTGGAGAAACGGGGGGAGTATATTTGCTGACTGCTATAAAGAACGCCTTACTATCAGAAAAAAAATCTTTTATTTTTATTTCTTCCATTTTGAATGCCTTCTATTTATTTGGACAGTCGTTTTTATTCTTTGCCATGACGATCCTTATTCTTTCACACTTCCTCATGAGCATGGTTCATTTACGACGTGGTTTTGGGCTTATTCTTGTAGATTCTTTTTTTTGTTTCTCTTTCGGGTAATAAAAACCTTTAGGATATCCTTCTTGTTTTTGCAGATCCAATTCCAGCATGGTACCGTCTTCTGTATAAGCGCCTATTGTAAATGCTTCATAAGCTGTAACATTTATTTTAGCAATGCCATTTATAGCTTTTTTGTACTTGATCTCATTTTTGAAAGTATCATGAATAAAAAAAGCTACATCCCCTTGCAATGAGCTCTTACTATTTTCTGAAGTTATTTCAATAGTGATCTTAAAATATCCCGGCGTCCAGCCTTTTATTACTGAAGCTGTGATTTTTTTACCATTACTTAAAGATTTACCACCCCACCTGTTTTTTTGGAGGTCATCCTTCACTGTTACGGGCTTGCTTTTATAGAGACGACTGACAGTATCTTTAAAATTTTGGGATATTTTTTTGTAGTAAAACCCTTGTGGATATCCTTTTTGCTCCTGCAGATCCAATTCTAACATGGTACCATCTTCTGTGTAGGCGCCGGCAGTAAATGTTTCATATGCTGTTATTTTAATTTGTGCCTGTCCATTCTCAACTGTTTGATACCTGATTTCCTCATTAAAGGAGCTATGCAAAAAAAACGCAACTTGCCCGGTTAGTAGCTTTTGAGATTCGCTTTTAACTGTGAGTATGATATCAAAAAGCCCGGGCATCAGGTTTTTCTTTACCTGGGCTTGTAAGGATTTATTTTTATTTATATTTTTTCCACCCCATCTGCCTTTTTGCAGATCATCGGCGACATTGACCTTTAGAGAAGCATATAAATTCTCGACTTTGATCTTAAAATTTTCAGAAGGTTCTATGTAATAGAATTTTTCCGGGAGTTCCGGCATTTGTTGAAGATCTAGTTCCAATATTGTATGATCTTCGGTATAGGCGCCAACAGTAAATGCTTCAAAAGCTATCAATTCAATTTTTGCTTCACCATTTTTCGCCGTTGCAAACTGAATTTCTTTTTCAAAAGAATTATGAACAAAAAAGGCTACGTTTCCTTCCAGTAAGGATTCGGAATTTGTTGAACGAACAAATAATTCTACTTTGAAAAACCCATCTTTGCCTGAAGTAACATTTGCTGTAAGTATTTTTCCATTATTTTCTGCTTTGCTGCCCCATCTTTCTTTTTGAAGATCGTCACGATCTATAGTGGGTTTTTGTTCATAAATGGTTTGAACATAAGCTTTGAATTCAGCTGGCGACATTTTTTTGACCGGCGCATTTAAAAGCTCATCCAAAATGAGCGAAACAAATTCTGCGGTCTTGTGAATATCATCCTTTTCAAGTTCAAGCAAGGTTAGATAAGAAGACGAGAACATATTACTTTTATCACTTGACATTTGTCTGAAAGCTCTTGCAGCGTCATTGCCGGTTCCAGGTAAAGGAATTACTGGAATTTTATATTTACGGGCTTCCTGGTATGTTTTGTAAGTGCCGCCTTCACCACCGATCATTACAAGTGCAAATGCTCTTGTAACAGCTTCAGTGTACCAGTCCTTTTTATTTTCAAGTATATTTTTTTTACCGAGATGAAATGCTGGCTTTTGATTTTTTTCCAGCAATTGTATTAACCGATCATTGGGCTCTATGCCAGGTTGTTCTAACTTATTTACAAAATATCTTGAAACAGCTTCGTCAACACCGGGCCACCCACCACAAATAACACCATAACCATTTTCAGCAAGTGACTCACCTAATAACTTACATAGTTCTGTTTCTTTTTTATCTAACTCCCTGCCTCCGGTACCGGCAACAAGAACCCATTTATTTTTAAATGCTGCTGCCTGGTTGGGCTTAATCTCATTTGCAGGAAAATTTAACCCAATTGTATAAGTTTTATAAATATCGCTTTGTGGAGTTGTTATTAATTTATGAAGGTGAAGATCAAGATCAACACCTGGCAGGGAGGTGTGTGAAAACTCCTTAGGAATATCATTAAAAATACCTTTCCTGGCAACAAATATCTTCAAATAATCAGCCCTGTATAATGATGTTGCCGGAGATCGTTCGTTATTGATATAATTCAGATCTTTAAAAAAATATTCTGCATCAAAAATTCTTTCAGTCGCATTAGAGTCGTCGGGGCCGGTTAAATAACCTGTTGTATAGGCTATTCTGAAATCGCCGGAGAAATATATTCCAAAAACATCTATTTGTTCTTCGGTGGAAGATGAAAAGCTAACTTGACATTTTGCCTTAAGATCATTGAGATCCAGGTAATGTTCAGGGTTCAATAAAAACTCATTCGTTGATTTTTGTTCTAGTTCTTCAATAGGTATCCAGCTCTCATTTTTTAAAATGGAAAGATCAACGACTTTTTGGTAGTTCATCGATTTCATTTTAAGGAACATGAGCCAGGCTGAAAATTTTGTAAAGGATTCATTATCTCTTTTGTCAGCAGCTAAGAAACTGTGAAAATGTGCCAACTCTTTATTAACTGGCTGTTCAAATAAAGAAGCTCCATTGCCCTTATGTCGTAGCTCCAATTCTTCAGCGTTGTTATCGATAATACAGAAGGGATTATGATCTGTGTGCGTTAATAAGTAATCATCAGTACACTTTATTCTTACAATTTTTTGGGATATAGTATCAAGACATCTCAGGAGTTCTTCATTTGGCTTTTCAGGAATAAACGGGTGAACTCTTCTTACATGATCCAATGCCCTTTGAGAAGCCGGTCCCCATTTCCCATCGGCAATAATTGTGAACGGCCCAGGTGTGTTTGGAGAAAAAAGGCTGCGAAGTTTTAGTTGAATTTCCTTGTCAAGGTTGGGTGTTTTCTCTATGCCGGTTGCTTGTTTAGCTTTATATTGATCGATAGCTGTATCAACATTTTTTGTATCACAACCATTATCATGAAGAAACTTAACTAGTGATCGGAAATGAATGAACGATATGTTTGAATATTGATCACCGATCCCGGGTTCGATTTTTTTTATCAGTTTAATGGCTTCAGCATAACCTTTATCGGTAAAACGCCAACGGATAAAATTATCATTAGGACTAACATTGATGGTAAATGCGTCCCACGATTTTACCGGATCGGTTAATATTTCTTCATTTGCTGCGGACATAATAGTTAATAACCTGGTTTTTGTGAGAGATCTATAGTGATCGGGTTTTTCGAAAGCAATACTTTTATTGTAAAAATTAGTTGTCTTTCCAGGATACGATGAAAAAGCTCATTTTTGTCGATCCTGATTGTTGTGCTGTTCTTTGATTCAATAATATCATCTTTGTTTTTTTCCACCTTCTCAATGCTAAAATCCGAAGTGATCAAATAGATGTCATAAAAAATGGGAAATTCTTCGTAGGAGCTAATTTCAATAAAAAAAGAATTAAAGAATATTTGCCCGTCCTTTATATAAAAACTGCTTTGAGTTACTGCGAATAAACGATCTGTGTAGAATTCTTCATTGTCCCATTTGCATTTTATTTCCACTTCAAAATTTGAATAACGAAAAGAATCTTTCGGGTAAAGTTGTAGCGAGGATGTATAATTATATTTAATGAAATTCTTTATTGATGGGCTTATTTTTTCAATGTCATTGACCTGCCATTTAAAAGCAGGTGATTGCACTGTTAGCCGCTTGTTTTGCTCTATTGTAGGGCTAGATTGAAAAAGGGAAATATCATATTTATTGATATCGGTTTCCTGTCTATCTATTTGGAGCATTGGATATTCTGGTTTTTCACCAGTATCAATTTTTTTAATGCTGCTCCAAATTGAGAAGTCAAAAGCATTATTACTTGAGAAGTCAGAAACTATTTTTGATTCGATATGGTCATTAATTATTATCGTTTCTGGGAGATTTGGTGTTTTAGTTGTTAATGGAGAGATCATGTAGCATAATCTATCTTTTTGCGATACGGCTTTATACAATCTGCGATGATCTAAATCTTTTAATTGGCCGCTGAACAGGATCTTGTTATCCCGCATATGTAGCTCACCTTTTACCTCATTGATCATGGTTCCTGTTTCATAGTCATAAGCTTCCGTCGTCTTGTTTAAAGTTATAGGCTTGAAGGCTTCATCTATTGCTATCCATGCGCTTATAGATTCATCGAAGAATGTCAGGTGCCCACTGGTATTTGGTTGCGACTTGTTATTTAAAAAATATGTATTATGGAGCGATTCGTTTCTTATCCACATGGATGGAGTTTGTTTGAAACCTTCCCTTGTAATGCTGGAATTGATTTTAAATCTCAATAAGTTATTCAGGTCTTTATTTGTAATAGGAGTTTGGGCTTTTGAAAGAATCTGGCCAAGAAAATAAGGAAGTAAACACATAAACCCTTCAGAGTAATCTGCTGCCAGCGATTGTTCATCACTTGTCATTTTCGAGGTGATCAGGATATCCGCTACATCTTTCCATTGTCTCCAGTCTGCGTCGCCATCAAGAATTAGAGTTTTGTTAGTGCTCCGGGTCCTGGAAAGATGCTCATTTAATTTTTCACCGGAAATTGTATTAACCGACTCGGGTTCGGTTCCTTTATTGCAAACAAAGTATTCCTTATTATTATGTACTGAAAAGTTTCCTGAAAGATAGATGAGTATAGTGTCTTCAGGTAAGGCCAGTTTAGATATATTATCTAATTCCTGGAGCACATCTTTGTAATTAGCCGCCCCATTCATCTTTATTGATGAATTCTTTATTTCAAGATCAGTGCTGCCAGCATAGGTTTGCAATGATTGAGCAAGAAATTCAGCTCCTCTTACACGGCCTCTTGAGCTATCGGTTTTGTCAGCATATTCATCTATGGCAATGATCAATGTAAAAAGACGCGTTATTCCTTTGGATTTTCTTTTCAGCCGTTCGCTACTTTCTTTTTTGACAGGCAGAAAAACACCGCTGTCTTTTGTAGTTTTTTCTGCAATGAAATTGGGATCCAATTCAATAAGCAGGTCTGAAGTTTTGCCTTCTTCGATTTCAAATAATCGATTTTTATTAGCACGGCTATAAGTGTGAAGATTGATAAATGCGGCTGGTTTTTCTTCCGGTCGTTGATGGAGTTCCATATCGATCTGCTTCCTGAATTTATCCATCAGTAAATTCAATCGTAATTGGCCATACTCATCTACTTTTTTATCATTACTGGTGTCAAACGTTTTTTTGTATGCCTCAAAAATATTGTATGCCAAAGCGTTTGGTTCAAGATAGGCAAGTGCGGTCCATTCATTGATCTCCTTAAAACCAGAAGCTATATTTTCATCATTTGATCTCTTATGAACAAGATACTGGCGAAGAAATTGCGCCAGGGATTCCAGTCGTTTGTCTCCAAATTGTTCTATGCCATATAAATTAAACCACTGGTCGTCTTTCAGTAAATGTAAGAGGTAGTTTCTTATCTCTGGTAAGATTTCAAGTTGCCTGTTTGCTACCGGTCTTACAAGTGAGGATAATAAAAGATCGCTGATAACGATCCTGTCCATTTTTTTCAAAGCACCGTTTTGGATATAAGTATTAAAATTTAACCAGGTAAGATTGGCCAGTTCCGGCGAAAGGAGGAGAGGGAAGCTGGCATGACAGGCGTAAACTATATGACCTATTCCATATTGCCGTCCATTTTTACCTTCGCAAAACTTGCGGTAAAAAAAATCAAGTTTTTTTCTTGACTCATCAGTTAGTTTATATGATCCGGTATCAACAGGTAGCATTCAAATTTTTTATAACTGTGATATGGTTAATTTTCCTTTTAATCCCGCAATTGCATTGTCAATGCCATTCCGGGTGCATTCATACATAGGAATATTCGAAACTTCATATATCCCTGCAGAGTTGGTCCCCGGCCAGCGATCCTGTGGTGCAGGATTTACCCAAACCACGTAGGAAGTTGTTTTGAATAAATGATTGATGAATTCTGTTGTTTGATCTATTCGTTCCTCGTCCCAATCATTAATAAAAGTGCCTGCATCACTATAAATTAATACAACAATATCTTTCTTGCTTAGCTTTGAAAACACCTTATTCAATGCTAGTGAGTCGGTACCATCTTTATTTGTAAGCAAATAGTCGCCAGCTTCATTTTTCTGCGGTACTTTATAAAAAAACCATGGGTCTGTATTGGGGTGAAGGTTACTTTCGATAGCTGCTCTTACCAACTCTTCGCCAAACTCTTCGACAGCGATCATTGTTTCGCTCTGATCAAGAAAAACGAAAAGATTTAGCTGGTTATTTTTTTCTTTATCAAATCTGAAATCTGAAAAGTATCCTTTGTCTGTGATCGCTTTTATTGTTTCGCTAAAATTTATTTCATCAGAGTTGTCACCATCTTGTTTACTTTTAAGTTGTCGCCATGCTTGTTGCAAATGCCTGCTTTTAACCGGTAAATAATCATTGGAGAAAACGTAGGGAATACTAAGCAGTGGGACTACTTTTTCTTTTATCGACTCAAAATTAATTATCTCACCTTTGGTTCTTTGTTCTTTGTTCAACGAAAAGCCTGTATCTCCAAATTGTTCATCCTTGCCATTTTCTTTTTCTGGATCATTGACTACACCAGCATTATTATCATCATCTTTTTTTATCTGGGTACCATCCTTGGTCTTATCATCAACTTCAGTTTTAGGTTGCAGATCTGTTAACTGCGGCTCATTAGGAGCATCTGTTTTATTTTTATCGTCCTTGTTATTTTTTTTAGTCTCTTCAATTCCCGTAACCTGCTTTCCCACTTTGTCAGCTATATCCCGGAGAGCGTTACGACGTTCCTCCAATAAGCTTCTGAATTGATCCCTGTATTGATACGATTTTAGCCAGATAGTTTCAAGGACAAACGCCAGGTCATTAAAGGACCTTAAAGGATATTTATTTGACTCAATGAGGTCGAGAAAGAGATAGTACTCTTCTAAGCCCGGGCCATTAGTTTTCTGCGAGTTCTTGAGCTCTTCAAAAAGATCATATAATAAAGTATCTTTTATCAAGCCGGTTGTGTTTTTTTTGCAGTAAAAACTTTTATACTTTCAACATCTTTCAAAAGGGCCTGTTCATAACTTGGTCTTCCATCTGCGCCTTCTAAAGCAACATCATTGTCACCGTTTGAATAAAAGTTTACTACTTTGATCCAATCAAGCAGTTCACCTGTACTTATATTCTTATTCCCGGTTCCGGTGTCTTCTATCTTCTTACGCCATTCTTTGAATTTCCCTACCGCTTTTTCTACGAACGTTGTTTCAAGACTTGGATACCTTGCTTTTACTATTCCATTAAGATCGATCTCGGAGAAGTCAATATAATGGAAAAGACATCTGCGCAGGAAAGCCGCGGGCAAAGGTTTTTCATCATTGCTTGTTATTATAAAGAGAGGTTTAAAATCTGTTTTAGCTTTTATGGTAACAGGGCCTCCTTCAAGATCTTTTGCTTCCGGGATGGTAAATTCCATTCGATCCATTTCAAGTAAGAGATCATTTGGAAAATCAATATCTGCTTTATCAATTTCATCGATCAATACTACCGGTTGTTGTGTGAGACCCTCTTCATAGGTCATTACAAATGCTTTTCCTAATTGGCCTAATTCAATGTAATTTCCAGAGCTTTTAAATTGACCCTTTGAATTCCTTGGCAATTTTATTTGAAGATCCCTGCCAGCCTCTTTTTCAATGTTTGCGTCGCTAAGACGTTGGAGATTATTAATATAATAAAGGCCTTCTAAGGCCTTACTGGTCGATTTTATATTCCATTCAAAAAAATATTTTCGAAAATTTTCTTTATGGAGTTCAGCGGCTACTGCTTCAGCTAACTTGCTTTTCCCGCAACCTGGCTCGCCTTTTACCAATAACGGTCTTTGTAATATTTGTGCCAACTGAACAGCTTTAACTAAGTTGGGAGGTGGTATGTAAGGATCTATTTCAAGTTTTTTATAGTTCAATTCTTCTCCCTTATATAGAGTGTTTTTCATTTTTTTATATTTATCGGTTTAGATATTTATCACTAAGCTCGTAGCATCCGGAGTTTTCGCAAATTGCCTTGATGACTTTACCCGGGTAGCCATCAGTTTCCTTGAGTATTAAATTGATTTGTTTGTAAAGGCAATCATCAAATAAATTTTCAAAGTCAACCAGTTTTTGGTCATCTGTTCCTGCATAAAAGTCTCTCATATTTGTGTACCAGGTTGATAATTCACCTGGCTGAATAGGTGTAGGCTCGGGTATTATAAATGAAGTAATACTGGAATCAAATTGTTTCCATTTCGACTTACTGAAATCAACTCTTTCCTCGTCCACCACAACCAGAACTAGCTTATTTAATTTTCTTTCAGCAGCATTAATATCTGAAAGGAATTCGAGAATATTATTTATAAGATCAATTTTCATTTTTTCTAATAGTGCGTTGCTTGAATTAAACCTTATTTCAATAGCCACATCATTTATCGCTAATTTTGCGATTAATATTTTTTTTAATGTTTCTGCATCAATAGCGTTTGTTCGAAGGGCACTGTTAAATATTTGAAGAATTTGATTATTGCCTTCGGCATAAAGATCTGCCGGTGACACAAGGTTTACAGATGTGTCTTTTCTAAAAATCGCTCTTTTAACAAAATAGCCAAGGAAAGTCAAGCCACAATGTTGGGTGCCTGAAATGAATGTTACACATTTTGATCCCTTTGCTTCAATGTTATTTTTGGAGTTTTTTATTTCCTCGATTTTTTCTTTCGGCAACTTGTAATTTAAGGTCATTAATCCTTGTGATAATATTTTTTCACGATTGCAAATGGTAAGAATATCTTTTTTCTTTTCAAATACAAATAACCCTGCGTTATTATCAAGAATATCTAAAGGTTCACCATATGGAGTTTGCCAATTTTGCTTAGTAAAGTGCTCCAGCAAATTTGCCAGCAATGAAAAGATCGTTAATTCGTCTTTTAGATTTGTTTTTAATTCATGAACTAGTCGATCTGTAAAACGACTCAGCTGCCCAGTGTTTCCGGCAGCAGATAGTTGATTACTCCTGCTGGAACAGATTGCCCATCGTGATGGTAAATGGCGGGCATTAATTCCGGGATTAATTTTTGACGAAGATTTATAAAAGAAAGGGGTCTCTAGTATTCCCCCGGAATTGCAACAGTCAGAGACAAGAACTATATGTCTTATATTTATTTGTCGGATCTGATCAATAACATCAGATAATTTTAGAAGGTCATCTAGCTCATCGCTTTGAGTACATTCATAAGGCACCCAGCAACCAATTCCTTCGGTTATTTGGCCCTGTTCATCTTTTTTTATAGGGAATATATGACCATGTCCTGAAAAAAAAAGTAGTAGACTGTCATTTGTACTTGGCGAAGATTTTCTGAATTTTTTTATTAGATCCAATATGCCCGTCCTGGTGGCTTTTTCATTTATTAAGGGCTCGTCAAAAGCTTTAAATGAGTATTGATCTGTAAGGGTTTTGGTGAGTGCATTACAATCACTAACACAACTATTAAGTTTCAGATCAGCGTTTTTGTAAGTATCAATACCTATGGTAATAATGTAACTGGTTCCGTCAGACATATCTATGTCACCATCCTCATCTAAGCCAGAGCCAACAGTTGCGGATTTAAATTTATCTATTTCAATATTGGGCATACCAATCAGGTTCGGTTATGGTTTGGCGTCGTAGTCTAAAACCTTCAGAAAATCAGACCAAAAGATAAGTAAAAAAAAACTGACGTGGATACCACTTTCGAGGTATTCAAGCTTTAGGATATAGTACAAAACATTGAGAGAAGCGGGAGACTCGTTAATTCAATAGAAAACAACCTTGAATACTTTAATAACTTTAAGTTATTAAAAAATTAAAGTTGAGACACACGAGGATCATGACGAAAAGAAATAGCAACTTTCTCCGGATCAATTTCAATGCTTTTCCTTTTTGATTGCGGACAGTTTCAGGAGAGGTTCCCAGGATTTCAGCAATTTCTTTGTAATTTTTTTCTTTAAGATAGTAGAGTTTAATTACCTCCTGCATTTTGGGAGGTAACATTTCAATATGGTTAACTACCTGCGCCATCATTTCAGCAAATGCAACTTCATCGAAATATTCAAAATCATTCTCGTCGTTCTTTACTAGTTGCAACTTTGCTTTTTGAATAACTTTTTTCTTTCTTAAGATATCAACGCATTTGTTGCGAACGGCAGTATAAAGAAAAGATTTTACAGTTTCTG
>Ga0190274_10000862_pt1 | contig 17568 bp, 17 predicted proteins | sample Popmic531T_FD_133002 | JGI IMG/M metagenome (GOLD analysis project Ga0190274, IMG submission 133002) | Populus adjacent soil microbial communities from riparian zone of Yellowstone River, Montana, USA - 531 T | ecosystem: Environmental > Terrestrial > Soil > Riparian zone | place: USA: Montana... | reverse complement strand
CCCGGAATATGTCCTTATTATCAGTAAGGTCAACAGGTTTACCCAGCAGTTCCCTTCCGATAAAATCGGCGATGTAACGTAAGCGGGGTGATATGGATTCGCTGTAAAGAAGCATTCCTGTATTCTTCGTCAACGAATATACTTATCCGCTCCCACATCTTTTTTATCCTTCGTGCAGCCTTTTATTAAGGGGGCCGTCTATCCTGCTACCAAAACCATTCTCCCGGGTGAGACAATTATCTGCCATACTGCTGATGATCCTCTTTGCTTTCTCACAATATGCCCGTCAACTCAGTTACCTGGAATGCAGGTTCTCCAATAGTTTCAAAACAAGTTCCGCCAAATGCGATTGTGAAAAAAGATCCGGTATAGCCAAACAGGCTAATGATCAGCCTGCCCCGGTAACACATACCCATTTTCACCCGGATGAATTTTTCTCAACGGCAAAAAGGATAAGCCTTGATCCTCCTGTACCCATTTTAAGACCCTCCTGCTTTTGTTTTCCGGCCACAGGGCTGTCAGAAGGTATTCATGGGAGGCCCTGGCAACCACCTGCTGCCTGATCGCCTGCTTGATCCTGCTGTATACAGATTGCTGTACAGTCATTTTATTGCTCAAACTATTCAGGTAATCTTAAAATTATTTTTATGAACAAAATGATCGGGGTGCTGTTTATGGCACTCTCCTATACTGCTACCGGTCAAATCTCAACAGAAAAACCAAGGGTCCTTTATGGAGCCTGCAGCAAAGACAGTTTAACCGCTGAACCCTTTGGTAAATGGTTCAACACGAACTATGACAGTTACCAACCGGATGCACTTACTATTTCCGGTCTCAGGAAACAAAATTTTGAGAACATCAGTATCAAGATCTTTTTCGGGACCTGGTGCGGTGACAGCAAGAGAGAGGTGCCCCGCTTTTTAAAACTTCTTGCCGCTGTTTCTTTCCCCGAGAAAAAAATTCAGTTGATCGCTGTTGGTGCTGCTGATTCTTTGGTAAAGCAAAGCCCGCAGCACGAAGAAGCCGGGCTTGGAATATTCCGGGTGCCTGTTTTTATCATTTATAAAAATGGCGTGGAAGTCAACCGGGTCAATGAGTTCCCGGTCTTCTCGCTTGAAAAGGACCTGTTGAATATCCTGGCCGGTCAATCCTATACTCCGAATTACCGCTCTTTTGGAACTGTCGCAAAGTGGCTAAGTGATGGGACCCTGTTGGATGACAATATCAGTGTTGCCGGTCTTGCCGGTCAGCTAAGGCTATTGGTAAATGACGAACATGAGCTGAACAGTCTCGGTTACCTGTTACTGAAACAAGACAAAAAGAAAGAAGCCTTGAAAATATTCCAGGTCAATTATAATCTATACCCCGGGTCAGCCAATATCGCCTCGAGTCTTGGAGAGGGTTATTATGAGAATGCTGATAATAAAAAAGCGGTTAGTTTTTTGGAGAAAGCGCTGGAGTTGAATAAAGATCCGCAGGATGTGAAAGGGATTTTAGCAATATTGTACAAGGCGAGAGAGAGTAGTAAGTAAATAAGTATATAGAGTATATAAAGTATCTCCCGTTTAGACAGTCTTTATAGTACTTTATATACTCTATATACTTTTCATACTTATTTACCATTCCTTTCTTTCCATAACTCGTTAAAGGATCTCTTCGGAAACTCCATCTTGCCGCGGTGGGCAGACCATCCTTTCACCAGGGTATTCACGACCCAGTTCTTGGTGCCGCCGCTTGCCATATTCATCCATTTGCGGCGGAGCATTCCCTGTTTCCACATTTTCCAGGCCATCCGTTCAGTAAAAGAACTATACCCTTCATCTACTGCTTCATGCCGGTTCTCGAGTAATAACTCATGCAGGTTGATCTTTACGGCACATACTTCTGTGCAATTACCGCAAAGCGAGGAAGCATAACTGAGATGTTTCCATTCACCCATATTTTTTAAATGGGGAGTGATGACGGAACCGATCGGGCCGCTGTAAGTGGCCGCGTAGGTATGGCCGCCGATATTTTTATAGACCGGGCAGGCATTCAGGCAGGCACCACAACGGATACAATATAAACTCTCCCTCTGTTTCTCATTGGCAAGGATATTCGTGCGCCCGTTATCCAGTAATATTACATACATATCATCCGGGCCATCCTTCTCATTGGCTTGTCGCGGTCCCGTGATGATCGTATTGTAAACGGTCACTTGCTGGCCGGTTCCGAAAGTTGCCAGTAGTGGCCAGAATAGGGCCAGGTCCGTCATAGCCGGAATGATCTTCTCAATACCGGCGATAACGATATGAGTTTTTGGCATGGAGCAGGTCAGCCGGGCATTGCCTTCGTTCTCTGTCACCGCTATCCCACCGATATCAGCAATGATGAAATTGGCGCCCGTCACTCCTATTTCAGCCTGCACATATTTTTCACGGAGTATATCGCGGGCCACTAATGTCAATTGTTCCGGGGTGGCTTTGGGATCGGTACCCAGTTTTTCAGCAAAGAGTTTTGCCACGTCCTCTTTACTCTTATGCATCGCTGGTGTGACAATATGGTAAGGCGGTTCACCATCCAGTTGCTGGATATACTCGCCCAGGTCTGTCTCCACACTTTCGATCCCGTTCTTTTCGAGGAAATCATTGAGGTGGATCTCTTCTGTTACCATGCTCTTGCTCTTCACCAGTTTTTTACAATTCTTTTCTTCACAGATCTTCTGGATCGCTTCCAGTGCCTGCACGGCGTCCTCTGCCCAGATCACTTTGGCTCCCCGTTTCATAATAGCAGCTTCAAAGATCTCCAGTTGATTATCCAATGTTTCGATCGCCTTCCATTTTATATTCTTGGCTCTTTCTCTTGCCAGGCCGATGTTGGAGAATTGTTGCTTACCCTTTGGCACAACAGCATTGTACCGGCCAATATTAAAATTGATCTTGCGGCGATGCTCTTTGTCAGCCGCTTTGATGACGCTTTTGGCAATAAATCCTGCTGCTGTTGCTTTCACGGTGTGGGGTTATTGTTCTTTTCTTTTGGCCGCCTGTAGTTTCGCTACTTTATCTAATGCCGTATAAAACTCTTCCCCGTATTTCCGGGTAAGGGGTTCTTTCAAAAATTCATACGTAGGGACTTCCAGTTTTTTTCCCAACCCGCAGGCAGGATTACAAAGTTTCTCCCGTGGTTCATAATTCACCCGGTCATAATCACCCTGCTTGCCCTTGTGGATAATGACTGGGAACAGGTGACAACTGATCGGTTTTTTCCAGGGAATGACCCCGTCATTATAAGCTTCTTCAAATGCACATTTGATAAGCCCTGTCTTATCCCGGTGCCCGTAGACGCAAATTTCATTATCGTTGCCGAGGGTTGGCGTTACCCAGCCGAATTCCTTATTATATACGTATTTCCCTTTCTTTTCCACTTCGGCAACGGATTGGGGAGTAAGATAGGGTTTCACCTTTTCATACATCTCCAGGATGATCTCCAGCTCCTCTTCATCCAGGGGTGCACCGGCATCACCTTCCTCACAGCAACCGCCTTTGCATTTGGCGAGATCACAGACAAACTGCTTTTGCACCACATCGTCACTCACGAGTATATTATCAATTACTATCAAACTGTTCTTATTTTGGCAAAGGTAAGCCCTCTGCTATTGCTCATCTCCTTTTGACCGGCGAAATAATCGCCTTTTTATATGGTGCCCGGCAGCCGTAAGCCGGTTATGAGAAGTAAGATAATGGATCACTTTCTCTTCCAGCCAATGATGGAGGGGTAAAAGGATGGCTGCCAGCCCGATCATGAACAAAAGGTCTTTCCAGGGTTCGCCATGCGTAATGGAATAGATGTTCTTTTTAAAAATGAGGAAAATGAATTCAAAGAACATGAGAAAGGCAAAAAACCCGATCATTTTAATAGTGGTGGCGGACACTTTGAACATACCCAGCACGACCAGGGAAATAAATAAGAAAACGATCCCGATCGTAATGGCCATATACTGGATATTATTTCTCCGTCTTTTAATTTCTTCCTGCTCCTTTATAAGTCTTTCCTGTCTTTGCTGTTCATCGGCCGCTTCCACCTGTGTCAGTTCTTTCGCCTTACTTAGTTTTTCAATACTGTCCTTATACTGGTAATAGATCCTGTTGTACTGGCTGGCTAATTGATAATTACCATTCTTTGTGTACAAACTGTCCAGTTGCGCCGCTGCCTCCTGTGCGTTTTCCAATTGCCCCAACCTGTCTCCCATCTCTTTTACCTGCAGGAAATATTCGGTGGCCTTACTGTTTTCCCCTGATTTTTTATAAAAGGTCGCCAGCTGAATGTAGAAATTGATCTTATTATGTTCGCTGGTGCTTTTTTCAAAATAAGGCATGGCCTTGCTAAAATAGGCCCGGGCCGAATCATATTGATCCAGCTGCGTATAAATGACGGCATAGACCTGGTCGGTAACTGCCGAGAGGCCCAATTTGGTAAGATACCCTGTCAATGCCTGGCCCTGCGACGACCGCATATACTCCAATGCTTTCTTTGGCTGGTCAAGATGGAGGTATTGATTCAGTAAACTGACATAACCGGGGATCTTCAGGGTGGAGAATCTCAGCGAATCGGCCATCTTTACCGACCGCTCAAAATAGCTGATCGCAATATCATAGCTTTTTTTATCGGAGAACAAATTCCCAATGCTGTTGATATCGATCACCCGTTGGTAAGGCACTTGCTTCTCTGTCAGGTCATCCAGTTTTTTATACGCCCTGGCATAATAGTCGATGGCCTTATCATAATCTTCGATGGTCTTGTAAAACCTCGAGAGATTCAAATAACAATTGCGCAGCAAAGTTGCCTTTGCTTTTTTCTCCAGCTTGCTTTCCTCTTTCATTTCCTCTGCCAAGCGCAAAGCCGTGAGATAATTGCGGAGACTTAAGGTCTTATCGTTACGGGCAAGATAAACAGCTCCATACGTGTTGTGTGCTTCCACGGTAAGGCTGTCGTTGGAAAGAGTGGAGATCAAAGAAAAACCCTGGTTGGCATAGTTCAGGGCCTTGTCCTTATCCGCCACCGCTAAATGAGCAATCGCCAGGCTCAGTTGGAGCCCGCCGATCTCTTTTTCGATCTTTTCCTTCCGGGCAATATCCAGCGCCTTATTATAATAATCAATGGACCTTTTGCTATAATCTTTCTGGCCGGAAAAATAACTGCAGCGCACAGCATTGGACCGGTAGGCATCGATCATCAACTGCCGGTTCCGGGATTCTTCGGCCAGCAGGATCAGCTGATCGCCGTACTTCTCCGACTCTGCCAGGTCCACATTCATCAGGGTCCTGGAAAGATTGTCCAGCCATTTTACTTTTTCCTCCACGGTGGTTGAGGAGGCCAGGGCATGTTTGATAGAATCGACAGCCGCTGCTTCCTGCCCCCGTGCTGAAATAAAGGCCAGGCCGGACAAGAATAACAGGCAGATCTTACGGTAGATAAGCATGGAATTGAAGTTAGGAAACCAAATCAGGAAAGATACCAAAGGCAGGGAAATTCCTTTAACACAGTTCTAACAGCCGCTGGTTATGGAGGATTTCGGACCCTGGCATCCTAGCCTCAAACCACTGTATGCAAAACACAAGAGTCATCACCCTTCAAAAGTCGGTGAAGGTTTTTTTCCAGATGCTGTTCTGGGTCCCGGTAGCCGGTCTCAGCCTGCTTCTTATCTACAATACGTTTCCTTATTTCTCTTTCAGCAAGGACTTCAGCTTTATCGAAGAAAGAAGCTTCCTGTTCAAAAGCAATTTTTACAATACCTGCTTCTATGTCCACATTTTCGCGGGTTCACTTTGTATCCTGACCGCCCTTATCCAATTTTCGAGATATATCCTGAAGAAATCGAAGGCCATCCATCGTTTCTCAGGCAAAATTTATGTGTTCGTTGTTTTATTCCTGGCCGCTCCTACGGGTCTGTATATGTCCTTCTTTGCCAAGGGAAGTTTCTGGGAAAGGGCTTTGTTCATGTTCATGGCCACTTTCTGGTTCATTACCACTTTATATGGGCTGACCACTATTCACAAAAGGAACGTGATCGCCCATAAGCAATGGATGATGCGGAGTTATGCGATGGCAATGACTGCCGTTACGTTCCGGGTCTACCATATTGTGTTCTACCTGCTGGATTGGGGACACCTGGAGAACTACGAGCTGTCACTCTGGATCAGTGTGATCGGGAATATGTTGTTTGCCGAGTGGGCCATTTACCGTCAAAGCAAGAATTACCTGAAATCATTTGCCATATAAAACTCTTTTATCAAACCATTAAAATTAAACTACCATGAAATCTATCTTGTACGTCGGCGCCACGTTAATGATCGGTGCCAGCATTTGTGGGTTCGTTGATTACAAACAAACCAGTCAAAAAAAGGAATTTAAGGACATGTACGTGGAATCAACAACAGAACCGGTTGTTGCTGTTGTCACAGCCAAAAAAGTTGCTGTTACTGACAAAAAAACGGAACCGGCCGTAACAAATGTGGTGATCAAAAAAACAAAACCGGCCGTAGTAAAAAAAGCTATTGGGGAAAAAGAAGAAGCTCTTCCTGTCATCAGGCCGATCGCGGCAGACGAAAAATTAAACCCGGAGACAGCAACGATCGAAACGACCAGCGTGACCGTAGTCCCTGTCAAAGAAAACAACGTGGCGAACCCAGTTAAAAAGAGAAAGTTAAGCACGAAGCTCTTCAGTCGCGGCGCCCTGGACGAACGCTATATCGAGCCCAAGGTAAAAGTGGAAAAAAAAGAAGCTAAAAAAACTGAAAAATAAAGAGCAGTAAATAGCATACAGTGGTCTGCTCTGAACCCCGACTGTGTCCGTCGGGGTTTTTTTATGCTAAAGCGAATTAAAAAACTGTTCTATTTCGATTCGCAGGAACCCTGTTCTGCTTTAGCATTATTTCCACTGTAAGGTATTGATCAGGTGCTCCAAATCTTTTTTCAGGAAATCATTTACAATGCCCAGTGAATCTGCATTAGGCGCTGCATTGAAGTACAAAGCCCCCCGGAGAAAATGTTTGGTGGAATCGGTCAGGAAGAACTGGTTGGCCGTAGCGGTATTGCCCCCGAGCGAAAAATAAATGCCTTCCACTTTATTGGGTGTCAATATCCTTGTTTCCTCGATACCAGTAGATACATCCACGTGTTGTTTGTAGGCCATTTTAAAACCGTCTCTCACCAATGAATCAAACTTATTGGCCCCCCCGATCTCTTTGTAGCTGATATAGATCCTCCCGGCAAACTGCGGCACATCAATATTTACCCACCAATCACCTGCCTTATCACCAAAGAAAGTAGAGTCCTTGGAAACCGTGGCATAGACAGGGTATTCAAATGTATAAGGATAACCCGGCTGGCTGAACAACTGGTATTTTTTTTCGGGGAAATCAATATGAAAGTAGCCTTTCTTTTTCCCGACCGAGTAATCGCTGTTGCAGGCAACCAGCAGCCAGCAGCCCGTAGCTAGCAGCCCAACAAATAGGAATAACCCGTTTATAAAGTTTTTCATTGATCAGTTTTAGAATGGATCGTGACCTTTACCTGCTGGATCCTGTTATTATCCGCCTGCAAGACCGTAAAATCAAAATCACCGCTGCTGGTAACGGAATTCACGACAGGGAATTCTCCCGCCAGCTCCAGCACCAGCCCCGCCAGCGATTCACTTTCTCCTTTTATTCCATCAAACATATCCATTGGCAAACGCATGGTCTTGCAGATATCATGGAGCATTGTCTTGCCTTCGAAAATATAATTGTTGTCATCCAGTTTGCGGTTACCGCTTTCTTCTTCGTCAAACTCGTCCTTGATATCACCGATGACCTCTTCCAGGATATCTTCCATGGTCACGATCCCGCTGGTACCTCCAAATTCATCCACGACAACGGCAAAGTGGATCCTTTTCTGCTGGAAATCTTTCAGCAGGTCTTCGATCAGTTTTGGTTCCGGTACAAAATAAGGCTGGCGCATCAGTGGATGCCAGTCATAATCCTCTTCCTCGTCCAGGTATAACAGGAGGTCCTTGGTATTGATGATACCCACCACTTCATCCAGGCTGTCCTTATAGACGGGCAACCGGGAGTAATGCAGCTCTTCCACCCTTTTTATAACATTTACAAAAGAAGATTTGTAGTCGATCCCGCTTACATCAAGACGGGTCCGCATGATCTGTTTCACCGAGATATTGCCAAACTTTACGATCCCCTTCATGATATTCTTTTCCTCCTGTGATGCCTCTTCATCAGTCTTGATATCAATCGCCGCATCGAGTTCCTGCATACTCATAGCATCTGTCTTGTCCGCGCCGGCTCGTTTACCGATACGGTCTGCCAGTTTCACCACCCATTTGCTGATCCTTCCCAGCAATAGATGCAATGCTTCGACGATAAAAGAAGAACCATAGGCAAACCGCAGGTTGTTCTGGGTAGCCCAAACCTTGGGAAAGATCTTGCCAACGAATACAAGCGTAAATGCGATAGCGATCACTTTTGCCAGCACTTCCACCACTGCTCCCAGTTTATTGAAGGAAACGAACTGGCTGATCAAAAAATTTGAGAGGACAATGATGCAGATATTCACCAGTGTGCCCGCGATCAGCAGGGAAGCATATACTTCTTTGGGTTCTTCAAGCAGGGTCACGATCCGTTTTGCTGAAACATGCTGTTTTGTTTTCAGCATATTGACATCTTTCTTATTCAGGGAGAACAAGGCCACTTCTGCTCCCGAGATCGTAAAAGTGAGGAGCAATAAAACAATGAGGGTGATCGCCAAAAAAGTAGTGCCCTGCGGGTTCACGGCCAGGAAAAGATGAGAAAGATAATCGGTAATGGAAATAAGTATCGGGTGACTTTCCAAAATAGGGGGTTTTGTTTATCAAGAAAGGCAGGTTGAAAGACCTGCCTGTGAGCCCGAACAAAGGTAAAGCACGGATGGATAGGATTAATACTGATTTCACGGAGTGATCTATCTACGGAGCAAACTGTACTATCCGGTTTTATCCGTTGGCATCCTTTAATCCGTGCTTAAAATGGAAGGCTTTCGGAGGGATCACCCATCGGCATATCCCCACCCGCACCTTCTATTCCACCGCTTTCGTTTTGTGTACCGGCTCCGTCTGCTCTTTTATCCAGCATGATCAGGTTATCACCCACCACTTCGGTCGCAAATTTCCGGTTACCGTCTTTGTCATCCCAGCTCCGGGTCCTGAGTCTTCCTTCGATATACACCAGGCTGCTTTTGTGTAAATATTTTTGGGCCAGTTCGGCGAGACCCCGCCATAACACTACCGTGTGCCATTCTGTTTGCGATATTAATTTACCGGAACGGTCTTTAAAGGTTTCGGTAGTTGCCAGCGGAAATTTCGCTACGGCAATATTCCCTTCCAGGTGCTGGACATCCGGGTCCTTACCCAGGTTGCCAATAAGCATTACTCTGTTTACGCCTCTCATACATTTATTCTTTAGGTAATGAAAATCGTCTACGGGTTTTCATGCTCCTTAAAGTTAAAATATTTTTTGAGAGGAAACCAGCAAAAGCGGGTGATTGCGGGACAATTAATATCAAAATAAGGCAGGCTGACCGGTCTTTTGCTGTAGGTACTGGTTGATGAACCCCGGGAAAGCGAAAGAACTCATTTTGCTTTTTTCCATCCATTGCCACCCGGCTACCGGGTCATTTTTCAACCCCGGCTTCTGCTTTAATTTAAGCCGCAGGAACTGGCCGGCGATCAGCTGGTGAGAAAGTTGTTGTTTGAATAAGGCTGATACAGCTAATAGCTCATACTCTTTTGGAGAAAGCCACTTTTTTTTGGTGGCCTGTTGAAGTATCTCTTTTGGGGTCAGTTCAATGGCCGACTCGATCAGCGGGAACTCATACAGGTCTTGCCAGATATCTTTTTCAGTTCGCCGGCGAACAGCGAGCCGGTTCCTGTATTCCAGTACCAGGTAATAAAACCAGCGCTTCCGGATGCTGATTTTTTTTTCTTTTACCGGCAGCTCCTTTATTTTATCCTGCCTGAAAGCGACGCAATCTTTTTTGAAAACACAGGCTGAACACAAGGGTGCAACAGGTTTACAGATCACCGCTCCAAAATCCATAATGGCCTGGTTGTACAGACCCGGTTCCTGTTTATCCAATAATTCCTCCGCGAGGGCAGTGAAAAATCTTTTCCCCTCAGTGGAATCAATGGGAAGAGCAATACCAGCTATTCTTGCCAATACCCTGAAGACATTCCCGTCCACCACCGCATGGGGTAAATTGAATGCAAAAGAAGAAATGGCGGCGGCTGTATAGGGGCCAATCCCTTTCAATGCTTTTATCTCATCATAGTTGTCCGGGAATTTTCCTTTGCGCTCTTTCGAGATATGTCTCGCTGTTGCGATCAGGTTCCTGCACCTTGTATAATACCCCAACCCTTCCCATAATTTGAATACTACCTGGTCCGGGGCATTGGCGAGTTGCCGGATCGTAGGGAAGGTCCGGATGAAATTATTGTAGTAGTTCAAGCCCTGCTCCACCCTTGTTTGCTGGAGGATGATCTCGCTGAGCCAGATCCTGTAGGGATCCTTCTCTCCTTTCCAGGGCATCCGGCGGCTGTTCTTTTCCTTGTTCCACCTTAATAAAAGGCGGGAAAATCTTGTTTTTAATGCCGGCAGGACTGATTTTTTCATGAAAAAATACGATTGCGGGTTTGATTCAGGCCGCTAAATATCCGTCATTTTCGATGGAATGGTGTAAATCCCGTTGAAAAAAATTATGCCTATTTAGTTGACTATCATATAATTTTGTTATAAATTGGTGTTCGTAAAACCACTTAAACCCTTCAACAATGAGAAAAGCCGACCTGGTCAATCAGATTTCTGAAAAAACAGGCATACCCAAGGTAGATGTGCTTGTTACTCTTGAAACTATGTTCAAGGAAGTAAAAGACACGCTTGCCGCAGGCGAAAACATTTATATCCGTGGGTTTGGCAGCTTTATCACTAAGAAAAGAGCTGCAAAAATTGGTCGTAACATCAAGAAGAACATTGCTGTACATATCCCCGAGCATTATATCCCCGCATTCAAGCCTGCTAAAGAGTTCGTAGCAGAAGTAAAAAAACTGAAAGAAGTCAAGGCTGACCCTGGTCCCGGTGAAGATGCTGAATAATCCTTCGTTTAACAGGTTTTAATACAGGCCATTCGGGTAACTTTGCCTCCTGAAATTTTTCATCGTGAAGAAACCTCAATGGATCACCGTTTTATTGGCCGTCTTGTTGACGACCGCCATTTTTATTTTTGGAAGAACAGTCCCTCACAAAAAGACGATCGCCGTTACTGAACACAGTGCTGATGATGGGCATGACCATGGAACTCCTGTTTCCATTTCCATTGATACACTCCTTAATCTTGCCAAAAAACAACTGAAGCCTGAACAGGTGATCCGGTTAAATACGCTGGAGAATTCTATTTCAAGAGGTGATGTAAAGGATCAGCAATTGCATGTCTACCACCAACTTGCCCGGTTCTGGGCCGACTCCGCCCATGTCTTTGAACCATATGCCTGGTATACGGCAGAGGCCGCCAGATTGGAAAATTCAGAAAAAAACCTCACCTTCGCAGCCCATTTGTTTTTGGATAACCTGCAAAACGACGAAGTAGAGCAACGCAGACAATGGAAGGCCATGCAGGCCAAAGACTTATTTGAGAGATCTTTGAAGATCAACCCGGACAATGATTCTGCGAAAGTGGGACTTGGTGCCTGCTACCTGTTTGGCAGTATTTCTTCCTCCCCGATGGAAGGTATATTGAAAATAAGGGAAGTCGCGGAAAAAGACAGTACCAACAGCTATGCACAACTGATGCTGGCAAAAGGTGCGATGATATCCGGGCAATATGATAAAGCGATCACCCGTTTAGAGACGGTTAACCGGGTGAGACCGGGTGATATAGATGCCATCCTGCTGCTGGCGGAAGTGTACGAGAGAATGGGAGACAAGAAAAATGCAGCGGCCTGGTACCAGCGGTCAATTCCCCTTGTAAAACAAGCGGAATTAAAAGAGGCGATCGAAAAAAGGATCGCTGACCTGAAGAAGTAAAAGAAGCCCTTCGACTGGGCTCAGGAGATAAACTTATTTATAAACAAGATTAAAAAATTATTTGAGTATGCCTTGTGGTAAAAAAAGGAAGCGTCATAAAATTGCGACGCACAAGCGTAAAAAAAGACTGAGAAAGAATCGTCATAAAAAACGTAATAAGTAACTAAAGTATATAAGGTATATAAGCACCCAATCAGTTTTGGACTTACTTTATATACCCTATATACCTCTTACTTAAGCTTCAGTCCACTGGTTGTTTAACGTACTAGTTTGCATCTCACCAATTTGTTCTCAGTACTCCCGGCAAGACAGTCCCCGCATTTGGTATGAATTCGGCAGCCAGTCCCGATGGCAATCGGAACAGCAAAAGGTGTTTCATTTATGTAAGCTGTAATGAACAAAGAACTTATTATTAATGCAGCTCCGCAGGGTGTAGAGATAGCCCTCCTGGAGGACAAGAAACTGGTAGAACTGCATAGCGAAAAAAGCGATGCCCGTTTTGCCGTGGGAGACTTGTACCTGGGTAAGGTAAAGAAACTGATACCCGGGCTCAATGCTGCATTCGTGGATGTGGGATTTGAGAAAGATGCCTTTCTTCACTATACTGACCTGAGTCCCTATGCCAAGTCCCTGCTGAAGTTCACCAATATGTGCATGCAGGATAAAAGTGAAACAGGACTTGATTTTGGCAGGTTCACTATTGAACCGGAGATCATCAAAACGGGGAAGATCAACGAGGTACTGGGTGGCAAGCCCAATGTCCTGGTACAGATCCTGAAAGAGCCTATTGCTGCCAAAGGACCGAGGTTGAGCTGCGAAATATCCTTACCGGGTCGTTTCGTTGTACTCACTCCTTTCAACGATATAGTAGCGGTCTCCAGGAAGATCCATTCTTCAGAAGAAAGAAAAAGGCTGCAAAAGATCGTTGAAGCGATCAAGACAAAGAATTTCGGTGTGATCGTCCGTACGGCGGCAGAAGGAAAGAATACGGCTGAACTGCACGAAGATCTTTCCGCCCTGGTGGAAATGTGGAAGACGATACAGCATAACCTCAAAGGTGCTGCGGCCCCCGCCAAGATCTTAAGTGAACAAACAAAGACAACAAGCATCCTCCGTGACCTGCTCAACGAAGATTTCAACAAGATCGTTGTCAACGACCGGAATATCTTCGCCGATACCAAGAACTATATCCAGCGGATCGCTCCTGAAAAAGCGGACATCGTTTCCTTTTACCAGAATGGTTCTACCATCTTTGATTCCTTTGGTATCACCAAGCAGGTAAAATCCTCTTTTGGCAAGACCGTGAATCTTGACAGCGGCGCTTACCTCATTATTGAACACACAGAAGCCCTGCACGTCATTGATGTGAACAGCGGTTATAAAAGCGTCAGCAATAACCAGGAACAAAATGCCCTGGAAACAAACCTGGAAGCAGCGGAAGAGATTGCCCGGCAGTTGAGATTAAGAGACCTGGGCGGCATCATTGTCGTTGATTTCATTGATATGAAACTTCCCGACAACAAACGGAGGCTGGTAGAAAGGATGGAAGAGTTCATGGGTCCCGACAGGGCCAAACATGCGGTACTTCCCATTTCCAAGTTCGGGATCATGCAGATCACCCGCCAGCGGATGAAGCCGGAGATGAATATCAACACACAGGAAGTTTGCCCGAGCTGCAATGGTACCGGTAAGATCTCCTCTACCTTATTACTTGAAGATGAAATTGAAAAGAACCTCAGTTATTTAGTTACACATAAGAACAGCAACCTGAAATTGGTGGTGCATCCTATCCTCTATGCTTATCTCACCAAAGGATTTTGGCCCTGGAATACGCAAATGGCGAAATGGAAAAAGAAATTCGGGCAAAAAACAAGGCTCGAGGGAAACAGCAATTACCATCTCACCGAGTACAAATTCTTCGATCAGCATGATGAGGAAATAAAGCTCTAGGCTGAAAGTTTCCTTCTTATAAGGTATTGGGAAAAGTAGAATTGGGAGATTTCGAAATTTCCTTAATGACCAACTTCGTTCACTATAAAGCTGCTTCCATATATCCGGAGTTACCGATCAGGAACCAATTTCCCCATCTCCCAATCCCGAAATCCAAAATTAGCTTCTATCGCGGCTTCCCAAATAGATCATGATATACTGGACCAGGGTGACCACTGCTGCCAGCGCAGCGACGACATAGGTGGTTGCCGCCCATTTCAGGGCATCCTTTGCTTTGGGGTATTCCTCCGCATTGGTCACATTCGTGGTATTCAGCCAGGCCAGGGCCCTTTTGCTGGCGTCAAACTCAACCGGCAGGGTAATTAAGGTAAAAAGCACGGTCACACTCATCACGATGATCCCGACCAGGAGAACGGTAGGGTTCTTTGTCATAGCCAGGACGATCATCCCTGCCAGCAGCACCCAGTTCACCAGCATGGAGCTGAGCTGGACGGCCGGGACCAGTTTACTCCGCAGGGCCAGGGGGCCATAGGAAGTAGCATGCTGGACGGCGTGGCCGCATTCGTGGGCGGCTACGGCAGCGGCCGAAATACTCCTCCCGTTATAGACATCCGGGCTCAGGTTGACTGTCTTATTGACCGGGTCGTAGTGATCTGAAAGAAAGCCCTCCACCGAGGTGACTTTTACGTCATAAATACCATTTTCCCGGAGCATTTTCTCCGCTATTTCCCGCCCGGAAAGGCCGTTGGCAAGCGGTATTTTACTGTACCGGGTAAACTTACTTTTCAGGATGGCGGAAACGATAAAACTGATCCCCAAAAACAGCAGGGAAACGACAAAAATCTCATTCGACATGATCATATAAAAATGTTTAATTGCCTCTTACTATAACAAATTTATTACCATTCGTATCTGGCCTGATTTTCCGGCCTTTTTGTCATCCCAAAACTTAACTTGCTGATAATAGTAGTGGAAAATGAGCTGGCTGTATTCTTGTTTTGATCTGTTGTAATTTATTAAATATCAGCCGATTATAACAGTGTGGTTTTCAATTCTTCTGCCCCTGTTTTGATAGGTTAGCTTCGTGGAAGTTATGCACAGCCCTAAAAATTTATTTTGAAATGTGGCTCTTAATTGTAACTTAGCAATAGAATTTAATGGGTTAGTAAGTAAGAGGGTCAATCGTAAGATTGGCCCTTTTTACATTTAAAGAAAGCCCTTTCAAAAACAATTATTTTCTCTCTCTTTTGTGTCGCTGTTTACCACAATTTTTTTTACAGGAAAGGGGCTTTGAACAATGATCATTGTTCAAACTTTTAATCCGATCGTTATCGTGACCGTTCAATCAGTTAATTTTATTGCATGAGCAAGGTAAAGACATCTTTTTTCTGTCAGAATTGCGGGTATGAAAGTGTGAAATGGGTAGGTCAATGTCCTTCCTGTGGTCAATGGAATACGTTCGTCGAAGAACTCGTTCAAAAAGATAATGTCAAAAGCAATAATGGATGGAAAGATTACCATGACAATGCAAGAACCAGCAAGACCATTTCCCTGGGTGAGATCAAAGCCAGTGAAGAAAAAAGATTCCTGACATCTGACACCGAATTAAACAGGGTGTTAGGTGGCGGTATCGTTCCGGGTAGTTTGGTGCTGGTTGCCGGGGAACCTGGTATTGGCAAATCAACGTTGTTCTTACAAAACGGTTTATGGTTAAAAGATGTTTCCGTTCTTTATATCAGTGGTGAGGAAAGCGAGCAGCAGATAAAAATGCGGGCCGACCGTTTGAAATTAAAGAATGATAAATTCTACCTGCTTACCGAAACCTCCACACAAACGATCTTCCAGGAAATAAAAAAACTGAAACCGCAACTGGTCATCGTTGATTCCATTCAAACATTACATACCGCTTTTATTGACTCCTCGCCTGGTAGTGTTTCTCAAATAAGAGAATGTGCCGCGGAATTCCAGCGTTTTGCCAAGGAAACAAATACACCGGTGTTCCTGATCGGGCATATTACGAAAGATGGCAGTATCGCGGGTCCCAAGATCCTGGAACACATGGTGGACACGGTTTTGCAGTTCGAGGGCGACCGCCACTATGCTTACCGTATCCTGCGGACACTCAAGAATCGCTTTGGCAGTACGGCCGAACTCGGTATCTATGAAATGACGGATGAAGGCATGAAAGGCGTCCTTAATCCCAGCGAAATATTGATCACGCAAAAAGAAGATCATCTCAGCGGCATTGCGATCGCGGCAACGATCGAAGGGATTCGGCCCCTGCTGATCGAAGCACAGGCATTGGTGACTCAATCTGTTTACGGAACCCCGCAACGAACAGTAAGTGGTTTCGATCTGCGTCGTTTGCAATTATTATTGGCGGTGCTGGAAAAAAGAGGCGGCTTCCATTTTGGAATGAAGGATGTTTTCTTAAATATCGCCGGCGGTATCAAAGTAGAAGATCCTTCGATCGACCTGGCGGTCCTTTGTGCATTGCTTTCTTCTTATGAGGATGTGCCCCTGCCCCAGCATATTTGTTTTGCCGGTGAAATTGGGCTAAGCGGGGAGATCAGGGCCGTTAACCGGATCGACCAGCGTATCGCTGAAGCAGAGAAACTGGGTTTTGAAAAGATCATTGTCTCCAAATACAACCAGAAAGGGTTGGCCAAACAGAAATTCAATATCGAAGTGGTATTGATGGGAAGAGTGGAAGAGGTCTATAAATATTTGTTTTAATAACGTCAAACCCCGTTTAAATCCCCTTACCAAGGCTGCAATGAGTTGTAATTTTCTTTCATGATCTCCTGGAAAGAAATAAGAGATTCTTTTTTACAACTATTATTCCCTCATGTCTGCAGCGGTTGCGGCAGCGATATATTGAAAGCTGAAAGTCTCCTTTGCATGCGATGTATGGATGCGATGCCCGAGACGAATTTTGAGTTGCACCCGGGCAACCCGGTAGAAAAGACCTTCTGGGGCCGACTGCCCCTGGTGGCCGCCACCGCCCAATTCTATTTTACCAAGGAATCCCTGGTCCAGCACCTGATGCACCAGTTCAAATACAGGGGAAATAAGGAGTTGGGGCTTCAATTGGGCCGGATCATGGGGGAACAGATCCGGGTTTCCGGCCGTTTCCCGGTGGATGCACTGGTCCCCCTTCCCTTATTCCCGGCCAAAGAAAAAAAGAGGGGCTATAACCAGGCCACTGTTTTGGGTAAAGGCATGGCAGAAAGCCTGCTTATCCCTGTTTTAGATAAAGTGATCAGCCGCCCGGAGCATACCGAAACTCAAACCCGGAAAGGGCGGATTGAAAGATGGAAGAATATGGAGGGGAAATTTATTCTTACCGGCCAAGAGGCGATCCGCAATAAGCATTTACTGCTGGTGGATGATGTGATCACTACCGGCGCTACTTTAGAAGCCTGCGGGAATGAATTATTGAAGGGAGAGAACGTGAGGTTGAGCGTGGCGGCACTGTGTGTTGCTTCACGGTAAATAAGTATGCTGCTTCACAGTAAATAAGTATATAGAGTAT
>Ga0190274_10000861_pt1 | contig 17569 bp, 13 predicted proteins | sample Popmic531T_FD_133002 | JGI IMG/M metagenome (GOLD analysis project Ga0190274, IMG submission 133002) | Populus adjacent soil microbial communities from riparian zone of Yellowstone River, Montana, USA - 531 T | ecosystem: Environmental > Terrestrial > Soil > Riparian zone | place: USA: Montana... | reverse complement strand
GAGGTCAAGGTCAGCGACGAGGTCATGCCGGGCGTGATCTCCCTGCCGCACGGCTGGGGCCACGACCTCCCCGGGATCCACCTGGAGGTCGCCGCCCGGCGGCCGGGCGCCAACCTCAACGCGTTGCTCGACGAGAACCTGCGCGATCCGCTCTCCGGCAACGCCATCCTGAGCGGCGTGCCGGTGCGCCTGGAGCCGGAAAACGCCTGATCAGGGGGTTACAATGAGGGTCTTCGAGATGCCGCTGGCACCTGCCAGAACAGCGCTCCTGGAAGCCAGACCGGCCCTTGAATCAGCTCTGTTGGAGGTTTTTCATGCAAAAGGTCAGCATCGTCTACTGGGAAGAGGAAGGGGGCTGGCTCGGGTACATTCAGGAGTACCCGGATTATTGGTCGCAGGGGGAGAGTCTCGACGACCTCAAGGAGCACCTCAAGGATCTGTATGAAGACCTCACCTGACGGCCCGCCCGGTCAACGGGTGGCACCGAGCCGAGCTTCGCGGCTCGCGTAGACCAGCGCCATCTTCGAGGAGAGCCGTATGCACCAGGAAACCACCGCCGCCGATACCACCGAGACCGCGCCTCCCCAGGCCGTGCCTCCTTCGTTCGCCCTGTTCCAGATGATCACCGGCAAGTTCGTCTCGCGCGCCGTCTACGCGGCGGCCAGGCTGCGTCTCGCCGACCTGCTCGCCGACGGACCCAGGACCGCCGCCGAGCTGGCGGCCTCGACCGGCAACCACGCCCCCTCGCTCCGGCGGCTGCTGCGAGCGCTGGCGGGCCTCGGAGTCCTCGCCACCGTCCCGGGCGACGAGCCGCGCTTCGCACTCACGCCGGTCGGCGAGCTGCTGCGCGATACCCCGGGTTCGCTGCGCGCCATGGCGCTCTGGATCTGCGATCCGCGGCACGACCGCGCCTGGGATGAGATCTTCCACAGCCTGGCGACCGGCGAGCCGGGGTTCGACCAGGCCTACGGCATGCCGGTCTTCGACCACTTCGCCCGCGACCCCGATTTCGCGGCGATCTTCAACGATGCCATGACCAGCCTCTCGGCCGCCACCCATCCGGCCGTCGTCGCCGCCTACGACTTCTCCGGCCTGCACCTGCTGGTCGACGTCGGCGGTGGACACGGCAGCCTGCTCGCCGGCATCCTGGCGGCCAACCCGCATCTGTCGGGTATCGTCTACGACCTGCCTCAGGTGATCGAGGGGACGCGGGCCGCCCTCGCCGCGGCGGGCCTCGAGGGGCGCTGCCGAGCCGAGGGAGGGAGCTTCTTCGAGCGGGTGCCAGCGGGGGCGGACGGCTACATCCTCTCCTTCGTCCTCCACGACTGGGACGACGAGCGCGCCACGGCGATCCTACGCAACGTCCGCCAAGCCATGTCCCCCGAGGGCCGCGTGCTGGTGGTCGAGGGACTGATCCCGGAAGGGGACGAGCCGGCGCTCAGCAAGCTCTCCGACCTCGAGATGCTGGTGATGACCTCGGGTGGGCGCGAGCGCACCGCGGAGGAGTTCGGCGAGCTCTTCGCCGTCGCGGGGCTGCGGCTGACGCGAGTGGTGCCAACGGCGGGCGCCGCTTTCGTGCTGGAGGCGTCCACATAGGCACCGCTTCTGGAGAGGACAGACGCGCCGGGTTCTGACCGGCGGCGTCTGACTTGCCGCTAAATGATCGCGTGAGGCACCTAATTCCTGGCCGTGCATCGCACCGAACAGGACCATCAGCTCCAGGGCCCCCGGACTGCCGCGGCGGCGAGGGGGGATCACCGCGATTCGATTGGGGATCACCGCGATTCGGTCGGGGATCACCGCGATTCGGTCGGGGATCACCGTGGTTCGGTCGGGGATCACCGTGATTCGGTTGGGGATCACCGCGATTCGGTCGGGGATCACCGTGATTCGGTCGGGGATCACCGTGATCCGGGGCTGATTTGCCGTGATCCCCGGCGGTTTCACCGTGATCTCGGGCCGTCTCGCCGTGATCTCGGCCGGATCGCGGCCTGCTTCAGGCGGATGGCCGCGTCGCATCGCGGCTTGCCGTTCCACCCGGCGTTTGGCGTTCTGAGCTCATCGGGCAGCGGAGCGAGGGGCAGATGGCTCTCCGGCAACGCCGTCCTGAGCGGCGTGCCGGTGCGCCTGGAGCCGGAAAACGCCTGATCAGGATTCAGCGCTGGCCGTCGCAAGCGTCCGCCCGTGCGAGAAGAAAGGCCCTCTCCCGCACGTTGCGGGTCAGCGTGGCCGCAGCCTTGCCCGGCCTTGGCGATGGTCTTCTTGGCGCGGACAATGCGCTGGGCGATCGTCGCCTCGCTCGACAGGAAGGCGCGAGCGATCTCGTCGGTTAAACGCATGGAACCTACACCTCGGGGTCTCCAGGGTCTCCATCGTCGCGCCGCCGTTGCGGGTCACGTGGAGGAAGACGTCCATCTGGTAGACCCGGTCGGCGTCCAGCGGCGAGGCCTCGCGGTCGAGGCAGAGGCAAGTCCAGCCTGGACTACCCCTCGCGGTTCATGCCAGACACTTCTTCACAGAGAGCGGGGTTGAAGCACGAGGTGAACGTCGGCCACGCCTCCGTCCTCCAGTTGGACCGTAGCCTCGGCGGGCTCAAAGCCTTCCTTTTCAACCACGACGGTATAGTGCTCCACGGCGACGTTCTGCAAGGTGAAGACGCCATCGGCGTTCGTCCGGGTGCGGGCCGCCTCGTAGCGGCCGGCGCCGTACCAGGCCGTCCTCAAGCTCACGTCAGCCCAGGCGACCGGTGAGGAGTCCGCGGCGTTGACGACCCGGCCGCTCAACTGGTTGGTCGGCAGTGCGATCTCGATGTAACGGTCGCTTGCCAGCTCGATCTGTTGCTCGTGCAGAAGCGCGTGATCGCGGCTGAAGATCCCGAGCCTGTACGAGCCCATATCGATGCCTTCGAGACGGAACTCGCCGCGCTGATTGCAGGCCGCCGAGGCCCAGTAGGAGGTCCCCGGAGCTTCCAGGACTCGGACCGTCGTCTCGGCAACGGGCTCGCCTCGACGCAGGATCTTTCCTGAGAGGCTCGCCCCGGGTGGGAACTCGAGATCGAGATGAGCTTCGTGACCGCCCGCCGTCAGGTTCGTCTTGACTTCGACCCGGCGGTGGTCTGTAGATGCGGACACGGTCCACTCTCCGGGTGCGAGGCCTTCGATCCGATACTCGCCTCGAACGTTGACTTGCGAGCCCTTGGAGGTCCCCGACGGCTGGTGAGCACGGACAATCTTGATCTTTGCCAGCTCCTTCGCATCGAGCCCGAGGATGCTCCCACTGATCGTTCCTTTGGGATCGTTCTCGCGCTCCGGCCGGCCCGCGGAGTCCTCCGCCTGGCCTTCCACTTCCGCCTCGCGCTCGAGGCGGAAGTCGAGCCGGTTTTCACCGGCATGCACCTCCAGGTCCCGTTGCTCGCTCCGATAGCCTCGTGCGTGCATGGAGACACCCCATTGACCCTCGGTCAGACCTTGGAGGCGGAAGCGCCCGTTGCTGTCCGTTTGCGGCGCCTCGACCGGACCGGGTGAGAGTCCCCTTCCTGCTCCTTCCTTCTCGAAGACAGAAAAGTCTGCATCGCCGACGGGCTCGCCCCCGGGCCCCATCACTTGCCCCACGATCACCGCTGGTGCGGTCTGCAGCGTGATTTCCAGATTCTGGAGGTCTCCTTCCTCGTGGATCTCGATGTCGATCTTTCTCTGAAGGTAGCCGGTCGCCCTGGCCCAGATCGTCACAATTCCCGGCTCGGCGAACCTGTGCTCGCAGTGTCCCTCCTCGTCTGTCAGGGTGTAGTTGTCTGCGAATGTTGCCATCGTCATCCTTTTCATTTCCTGGGTGTAAAAGACCACCGTGGCTCCGGGGATGGGCTCTCCCTTCTCGTCGAGAACCGTATAGAGAACACGGTGCGTTGGTGTCAGCTTGAGCTTGATAGTCACCGGCTCCTGGGTGGGAGCTTCGACACCTTCGAACCTGCCATTCCCGTAACCCTGCTTGCTGGCCCATAGGCGGATCCGCGAGCCACGGCTGAAATCTGCCATCGCGAAGCGGCCGTCCGCCCCTGTCTCGACCGTGGTGCTTTGAAGTCCCGCTTCCTGGCTATCGGCTTCAACGGTCGCTCCCACAACCGGCCGGTCATGCTGATCGACCACGCGCCCTTCAATCACCGCGCCATGAGAGAGCCGCAGGACGCCGAGCTCCGTCACCTCACCGGCTCCGCGGACCTCCACCGGTGCGGCGAGCAGCGGAGCAAAACCCCGCGCAAATACATACAGGTCATATCTCTCAGGCGGCAGAGACGAGAATCTGAGATGTCCCTGGGCATCGGAAAAGGCTTGGGCCCTCGGCTCAAAGTAGAGCCCTTCCTCCGGCAGGGTAAGGAGTCCATACGCGTCGGCGATCGGCCGTCCGGTCTCGTCGATCAATCGTCCGGCCACAACATGGCCTCGCTCGAGCACAATCCCGGCCTTCAGCTTCTCGTGCTTCTGGAGGGAGGCGAGCGAGAGAGTCATGGACAGGAAATCCCGATGGGTAATGACGAATCGGGCTGATGGATCCGGGGAGAGGAGCAGCCTGAACCCGCCGTTCTTGTCGGTCTTCGCAATGACATCCTCGGAAAGCTTGACCTCCGCCCCCTCCACGGGACGTGCCGCCTCATCCATCACGGTGCCGCTGACCGCGAGCGCCGGCCGGAGATAGAGCGTCGGTCCCCCGGAACCGAGAACGATGAGGTCGTCGTGAGCGAACACGATGCCGTCCGCGGTGGCCATGAGCGGTGAATCCTGGATCGCCGGCGCGCGGATGGTGAACCGCCCTTGATCGTCCGACCAGGTGAAAGCGGCGGGAGCGTCGGCGGTCCACACCAGGACTCCCGCGAGCGGCTTCTTGCTGTCCGCCGCCAAAACTCTTCCTTTCAACCTTGCGGCTCGCGGTGGCAGCTTGAAACGGACCTCCGAAGACTCTCCTTTCCGGATTGGGCGCAACACCTCGCGAGCTCGCCGGCCGTCCGGCGTCAGCAGGCGCAAGGCGGTCTCGGCTCCGCAAGGCGCAGTGATCTCCATCCGACCGGATGCATCGGTGATCCCAAGGGTCCAGCGCCCGGACTGCGCGATGACTCCCGCGGCCGGCTGGTTTCGCGGGTTCACCACGTTGAGGACGCGCCGGCAGCCGCGGACCAGAGCCACCGTCGTCACACCTTTGTTCAAATTTTTGTATGTGCCCTCCAAATAACCGTCCGCCAGGACCGTTACGCCCTCCAGTTCCTCAGCCGGAATCGAGACCGTGCCGTCCGAGTCGGTCTTCGCGAAGCGGGGGGCCGAAGCCGGGAACCGGGAACCCATCGCTGGCTGGTACGCGTTCTCGATCCGTGAAGCGATTTGCAGCCGGGCTCCGGCAATGGGCCTCCCGTTGTCGTTGACCACCTTGATTCTGGCCGTGGCCGTGATCGCCGGTCCGAGTCTGATTCTCAATGACTCGTCGGATCGAAGCACGGGGACAAAGTCGAGCTTCTGGGGGGCGAAACCGCTGGCGCGGATCACCACCCGCCACATTCCAGGCTTCGGAACGGAGACACGGAAGCGTCCACGCGCATCGGAGAGCGCCGTCGCGACCGGATCCCGCGCTTTCTCCTCCAACTGCGCCCGCACCTCCGCGTAGGGGCTGGATAGCCGTTCGATCTCGATGGACGCCCCCTCGATCGGCCTCTCTCGATAATCGAGGACTTCGCCACCCAACGTGATCTCAGCGGCGTGAGCGGCAACGGAGATCCAGAGCAGCAGCGGCAGGAATCGAAGAGATCGCTGGAGCATGGCTGAGACGCCACGCCATGCAAGCTGAATACCAGGCTACTCTTCCTCAAGATGCCAGGGGTGGCGATCTCGAAACCTCTCCCTTACGCCGTACGAAAACGTGGACGCTACTGTCTGCTCAAACCCCAGGATAGATCCAGCCGTCGCATGGCCCGCGCGATGTTGGTGAACGCGGCAACGGGGTCACCGAAGAATATCGTCCCGAACCTGCTGATGGCGACGTCAAAGCGCTCAGCCGGGAAGTGATGGGTCTCGGCGTCGGCTTGCTCGAAACTGACGTTGTGCAGCCCTTCAGCTTCCGTCAGCCGGCGGACCCGCTACATCGTTCTCAAGGTGGTGAGGGAGATGCTCGCCGAAATGGGCGGCTGAGTCAGCGACGGGGTGTGCCGCGCGGGTCCTGCCGTGGCTCGCGGCTAGCGGGTCTCGCCGGCGACGTAGACGACGGCCGCCGGCTTGGTGCTCGTCAGCTGCGCCGCGGTCAGCACCTCGCCGGACTCCACCAGCACCTCGACGGTGAACCGCCCGGCGAACCCCGCCGGCAGCGGGTGCCGGGCCGGCGCCACCTGGCGGACGCCCCAGGGCGCCACAGTGAAGCCCGGCAGGCGACCGAGCTCGACGCCGTCGAGGTCGCGGTAGACGAGGTCCACGCGGGCGCCGTCACCGGGGCTGTGCAGCCACAACACGGTGCGCGAGGAGGCGTCCTGGCGCAGGCCGACAAGCACCTGGCGTTGGCCGGCACCCGCCTTGGCGGAGCCACCCAGCGCCGCCACCAGCTGCCCGGTGCGCTGCGGTGCGGCGGTGGCGGCGACGCTCTCGTCGAGGCTCTCCAGCTGCGCCGCCGGCAGCACGCCACCGATGCTCGCCCCTTCGACGACGACGACCCCCGTTGCGTCGAGCAGACCGAACAGCGCGTGCAACGGGTCGTCGAGACGCAACGTGCGGTTGGGTTCCAGCGTCAGCGCCGCCGCGTGCTCGCTGCCGCGGGCGCTGCCCACCGCCACGAAGCGCAGCAGCAGGTCCATCGGCTGCTGGTCGGGGTTGTAGAGCAGCAGCGGCAGGGCACGGACGGTGTCCCCGCTGCGCTTGCGCAGCGCGCCGAAGAGGTACTGCCGCGGCGGTGGCGGCGGCTCCGGCTCACCGACCACCAGCAGTTGGGACGCCGACGCCTCGCAGAACGGCGCCGGTGCGCAGCCGGGGCCGGCGACCGTCAGGCTCACCGTGTAGCTGCCGCCGCTGGAAAAGGTGTGGCTCGCCTGCGCCCCGCTGACGGTGGCGCCGTCGCCGAAGTCCCACAGCTGCGAGGTGATGCCGCCGCTGGCGGTGCTGGTGAAGGTCACCGCCTCGCCGGCCACGGGCGCGGCCGGTGCACTGGTGAAGGCGGCGACCAGCGGCGCCGGCGGTGGTGTGTTGGGGTGGATGGTCACCCGCAGGCGCCCCACCGCCGGCCCGCAGCCGCTGTTGGCGGCGCGCACCGTCATCTGCCCGGTGGTGGACCAGATGACGTCGACGACGGCGGCGTTGTTGGCGCCGATGACGTGGCCGCTGGTGGTCGACCACCCCCAGCCGTTCTCCGCTGCCGTGCAGTTGCGCGCCGTGGCGGTGAAGGTCAGCCGCTGGCCGAAGATCCCCTCGGTGGGACCGCTGACCTCGATCGCCGGCAGGTCGTCCTGGGCGCGCGCGGCGACCGGCAGGAGCGCGACCAGCAGCAGGAGGCCGGGGCCGAGCAGGTGGCGCGCGGTGGCATTGCGCGTGAAGGCGTGGCGCCCGAGGGAGCGACGAGAGTGGACGAGCATAGCTGGGCTCCGCAACGTGAGCCGCGGAGAGCCCCGCGACAGCCATAGGGTAACACGAGCAGAGTAGGTATCCAGAGTAGGTCCGGCCGCAGCCGCAAGGATTCCGTTAAGATCGCCCGCGAGTTTCCGCGGCTGGACTTCATCCGCCGGGCGCGGGTGGTGGAGGGACCATGAGATTGCGCAATCTGATCCGGGGCCTTCTCGTTCTCGTCCTCGCTGCCGGCGGTCTGGCTGCGCCCGCGGCGGGCGCCTCCTTTCCCGAGCCGGTCGAAGGGGACTTCGTCCTGCGCGATTTCCGCTTCGGAACGGGCGAAACCCTCCCCGAGCTGAAGCTCCACTACCGCACGCTGGGCCGGCCGGTCCGCGACGACCGGGGACGGACGACCAATGCCGTGCTGGTGCTCCATGGCACGGGCGGCTCGGGGAGCAACTTCCTGTCGGAGACCTTCGCCGGGCGGTTGTTCGGTCCCGGCCAACTCCTCGACGCCGCGCGCTACTTCATCGTGCTGCCGGACGGCATCGGACATGGCCGATCGAGCAAGCCGAGCGACGGCCTGCGGCTGCGCTTCCCCCGCTACACCTACGACGACATGGTGGCGGCCCAGTACCGGCTGCTGACCGAGGGCCTGCAGGTGAACCACCTGCTCCTGGTGATGGGCACCTCGATGGGAGGGATGCACACCTGGGTGTGGGGGGAGACCTATCCCGGCTTCATGGACGGTCTGGTGCCCCTGGCCAGCGTGCCGACCCAGATCGCCGGCCGCAACCGCGTGCTGCGCCGGATGGTGCTCGACTCGATCCGCGGCGATCCGGAGTGGAAGAACGGCGGCTACCAGGCGCAGCCTCGCCAGGGCCTGACCGCCGCCCTCCACATCCTCATGCTGATGACCAGCAGCCCTCTCCAGTGGCAGAAGACGGCGCCGACCCGCGATCAGGCCGACGCCTTCCTGGCCGAGCAGATCGAGAGCCGGCTGGCCGCCACCGACGCCAACGACATGCTCTACGCCTTCGACTCCTCCCGGGACTACGATCCGTCGCCGGGGCTGGAGAAGATCGCGGCGCCGGTGCTGGCGATCAACTCGGCGGACGACGTGGTGAACCCACCCGAGTTGGGGCTGATGGAGCAGCTGATGCCCCGGGTCAGGAACGGACGCTACGTGCTGATCCCCACCAGCGAGGAGACGCGGGGCCACGGCACCCATTCGCTGCCGGCGGTGTGGGGCTCCCACCTGGAGGCCTTCCTGAAAGCGTTGGCGCGGTGAATCTTGCCCCTGAAGAGGAGCGGGCTCGTGTAGCCCTTCGCTTGTCGGAGAGTCTCTCCGGTTTGCCAGACGTTCATGCCCAAGAAGCGTGGGCTGGCGAGATCTCCCGGCGGATCGCCCGGTTGAATGACGGCACCGCACGCACTGTGGCTGCCGACGAAGCGCTCTCCCGGGCTCGCGCCCGACTCGCGGCACGGCGTGCTTGAAGTTCTCGAGGCCGCGAGCCTCGAGCTCTCTGAAGCGAGCGATACCATGTTCCCCTTTCGACGTTTCCCTATTCGGTCGTCTACGTCCTCGAACCACGCCTCGTCGTTATCGTGGTAGCCGCCGGCGCCAAGAACCCCTTTACTGGATCGACCGCCTCGAGAAGTTAGAGAGTTGAGCGCATTGAGTCGGCCGCGCGCATCCCGCTCTCGCGAAACGGCTGGCAGTGCGACACGAAAGGAGGACTGACGTGAGCTGAGTCTCAGATTACGGAGAGACCTCCTGGGTCTCGAAGGCCAGCGGGTGCAAGTCCCGCCCGGGGAATTGTCGGTACGCCCGGTAGCCACTGGAGCAGTCAGGGGGGAGCCATATGCCTCCCACAGAGCCTTCCGGACCTTCTTCCACAAGGCATGGCAGAAAGGGCACCGGTCATCAGAGGATGGGATTCGAGGGGCCGCCGGTGGCGCTGCCGGCCGGCCCTCGAAGTGCCAGCCGAATCCAGGGCCAGGAAGACGAGAGCGTCGGGGCTGCCGTCGCCGTCGCCGTCGAGGAGCTGGGTGGGCCTTGCGGCATCTCCTTCCCACACCTGCAGCGGACCGCCGGTCACCCCCAGCTCATCCAGCGAGAGGCGCACGAGCGTGTCGGGTCGGGGGAAGGCGGAGGGATTGGAAACCTCGAGCTTGGCGATGGTCCCCGCCTCGGCACCCGTCCCTGCCGAGTACGCGGGACCGCCGTATCCGAGCAAGGCAAGGAGGAGCAAGGGGAAAGAACGAGTGGTGCTCTCATGAGATGGATCCTCGCTCAGCGGGCCGGTGACCAAGGACGGCGGCGCGCTCCCGGCCCGTCACCGCGCCAGCCAACCGCCGTCCACGGCGATGGTGTAGCCGTGCATGTAGTCCGATGCGGCCGAAGCGAGGAACACGGCCGCGCCCTGAAGGTCTTCCTGCGATCCCCACCGTCCGGCGGTGGCGAAGCTATGAGAAATACAAATAGGCAGCGATGGCGATCAGGATAAGGATGATCAAGATCCAGATCACCCACCAACATCCGAACGTCGATCCGCCGGTAGAACCTGGACCCTTTTCCACCGTATGAAGGAGATTTGGGCTGGTGCTGGAGTGGTAATCTCCGCCGTCGGAGGTGTAGGAAGCCCGGATCTTGTGTTCGCCGGCGTCCAAGTGGTCCAGCGTGTGTTGCGCTCGGCCTTTTTCGTCTATCTTTACAGGTGGTCCTGTCGCGACGCCATCGACCATGAATGTGACGCTGCCCGTCGGCGTCGGCCTGCCGTTGGTCATGGGTAACACGATTGCCGTAACCACCAGCGATTCGCCGGGTCGAGTCGACTCCTTGTCGCCGGCGATCTGCACCGTGCTGCCATGGAGCCTGAGATCCTGTTGCAGGAGGTACGCTTTAGCAAAGCCCTTGTCTCCAGTCGTCCCCACGTCGAATACGCAGTTCGCATGCAGGTCGGCTATGGTGACCCCCTGGCAGATCTGCTCTGCCTCCGCGACCGGGATGTTTACCGGGATCGGAAATCCGGGGATTTTGAATTGTGGTTTCAAAATGCTCGGAGGTTCCTCGGCTGGCCAGTCCTTGTCGGTGAACGTCTCGGTCGACGTCCCCTTCGCGTACACGAACAAGCTCGTTTCGTCAGTCAGACGCCAGGCGTCAGCGAAGGTCTTGTAGAGCACAATATAACGGTCGTGCAGGCTCTCGGGCATTGGGCCAACCGTTGCGCCACTCGGCAGGGTCGGCAGCCATGTGTTTTCCGGAATGCTGCCCATGATGCCCTCGTCCGCGTGCGTGTGCGAGACCCAGATGTCCAGAAACCAGATGAACCAGAAACGCGGTGTAACCGTAAGGACAGCACCGTGTGCGTAGTCCACACGGAGGCCCATTTCGCCGTTCGCATCAAAAGCGCTCACGCGATGACTTTCAAGGTCGATCCCCTCGGTCGAGAGTCTCGCTGGCTTTCCGTCCAAAAAGAACTGAAGCTGACCGTCTCCCCCAACTCCACTCGGTTGATAGGAGATTCGGTGCGAGCCCACGCGTGCAGCAACGGCGGTGTTCACGCTCACACTCGAGGTCAGACCAGTATAGGTGTCGGTGAACGGATTCGCCGACTCCAAAGGCGTCTGGCGGGTTTGGATCTCCAGCCCATCCCGGTCGCGCAGGAGCATGAATTCACCGACAGCTTGAAAGGCGTATTCCTTCCCGTCCACCGTGTGAATGTGCGGATCTCCGACATCAGAGCCATCATCGGCACCGCCGACCTTGAGCCGGAAAACCGCCTGACCCTGAAGACCGAGAGAATCAGTTGCCTTAATGTAGACGTAATAAATCCCGACGGGAATCACAGGATTTGTCCATGACCAGGATCCCCCCGGACCGCTGACGGGAACGACGGTTCCCAAGGGTCCAATGACCGGCCCCCCGGCAGGTCCGTAAGTCGCCTCCAGCGAGATTGGAGTACTCCCGTCGGGGGAGGAGTAAGTGCCGTGCCGCGTCGTCGTGCCGCCCGCAGGAGCGTATGCCCACGAGCCGCCTACATCGACATAGGGTCTCTCCTTTCCGTTATTATCGCCGGTCACCACAAACTCGCTGATCATGCCTCGATGGTGGTGGAAGAAGATGTGGCAGTGGAAGAGCCAGCGGCCAAGCCAGCCGCCCAGCGTTGCGCCGTCAACGAGAGTACGATCATCGAGTAGAATCCTGAATGTGAGCTTGTAATTGGACGGCACATCAATGCTATCTCTGAACTCGCGATAAGCCCACGTGAAGGTCGGGTTAACGGCATGTGTGAGCGAGATTGGCTGCATCGAGAAGCCGTGCAGATGGAAGGGATGGTGTGCCGAGGTCATATTCGTGACCGTCAGCTCCAGGATGCGGCCTACTGCTGCGGCTGCGTAACGAGATGATTCGATGTGCGGCGTGTTGGGGTAGGGCGGTGGGCCGTGAAGGTCGTGTCCCTGTATGCCGTTGATGCCGGGAGTGCCTGAGGTAAGTTTGATGTCGGCAATCTCAGAAACCATTGCGGGCGGGATCCACGTGGCCGGGTCCCCGAATTTGGGCCAGGGGAGCGCGGGGAAAGTGGTTGGGTCGAGGAGTGAGCCATTGGGCACACCAAGCGTCGCAACTGCTGGACCAGGAAACCCAACCTTGGCCCGCAGCTGCGTACCGCCGACGCCATTGGGGCCGCCGACAATTGAATAGACCTCTAGGGGATCGGTGGTGGTGACCTCCAGGTGCATTACCGGCACAGACGGAAGCTGCGCGAATGGTCCTCCCGGCGCCCCCAAGAGCCGTGGGAAGTCCCGCGTCCACAGGGTCAACACAGTGCCGGGCGCGTTTGGGATTACCGCGACGACGTCGGCGCGGACGGATGGTGGAAGCAGGATCTCTCCGGAATCGTATTTGGTATCAAATCCACTGATGACTCCGCCTTCCAGGACTGCGTTGTCTAGCACACCCCCTTCGCCGCCAACTCGAACCAGGTTCACTTTTTGGCCGGCAGCGTCCGTAAGCCTGAGGCGGAAGTACCTGGTGGTGGCGCAGTTAACGATTTGCAGACGGAGTCCCTGTCCGGGCCGGACATCGAGCTTGTGGAAGCCTGCTGCCAGCGCCCCCGGCGCACCCGGTGAACCGGCGCGTCCGCCGACGTTCACGCCGTTAGTGAGCACGGTCTGCCCCTCGTTTACGCGCCCGCCGGACGTCTCCAGGCTCGGGACATCGCCAGCGTTGTAGTCGGCGCTAGCAGGATCGCCATGGTCGTCCACGGCGTTTGGGAGCTCGCAGATATCCGCTGGTAGGGGGCCTGTTTGCGCAGTCGCACCGCTCAGCCATTCCGCCCCGGCCAGCGCGGCATACGCGTCTGGGTTTGGCGGGATCGTGCACACCGTGATGTCGCTCAACACGAGTTGTTTTGTGTCGAGCGCAGCGGGGAGCGTGTTCCCCACGAGCGTCTCCTCGTCCAGGTCGGTGACGACAATCATTCCGTACAGCCCCTTGAACACTCTGTTGGTGGAATGGTGATGGTGAGGGTGGTACCAATAAATTCCTGGCCGCGTGACCTTGAACTTATAGAGGTAGGTACCGCCGGCTGGGACTCCATTGCCTAGAGTTTGTAGTGGAGCACCCAAGGCTCCAAGCTGTGAGACCTCGGTTCCATCGGCGGAGTTCCCCAGTTCAATGCCGTGCCAATGAATGCCGGTCTCATGCGGCATGTTATTGACCAGCCGCACGATCACGGTGTCGCCCACAGTAAGGCGGAAGGTGGGGCCTGGGATCGCTCCGTTGTACGTCTCAGCATGCACATTAGTCGTGCCGGAGACGATCGGACTAACGGCAGTGGCCAGAGAGGTAGTGAGGGTTATCTCAAATACGCCCGACCCTGGAGTGCCAGTAAACGTACCCCCGCTTGGAGTTGCATAAGGGTCTGAGGGTGTCGACATAAAGTGCTCCTTATTATTTGAGAGTTACAGACCTGCTACTTTTTAGTAGACGGGATACGATCGAATGTGAGGATCAACGTCGGTCGATTGGCTGCGCGCGCGTTTTCTCGGGTATCAAATCGCTTGACCATGGTCGCGTTGTCGTTGCCCATCAGCAACCAGCCGTGGTTAGAGGATGGAGTGTCGAGCCACATCTTGACATCGGCAACCATCTGGTCCGTTGATCCCCATTCGTAGGCACCCAGCACTGCTACAACGGTGGAAACGCTCGACGCGGCTTCAAAATCCCCGCCTGGACGGCTCCAGAACTTATCGGCGAAGAATGTGTGCAGCCACGTCGCGCCACCTATGGACGCCGGCCCTCCGCCGCCTCCTCTCCCCGATGCGACCGTGCTGCCTTCACCCCAATCGGCAAGAACGCGGTGAAGTCCCATCGTTTGGGCGGAATACGAATTGGCTGCCGACATATTGAGACGCAACCTGACGGCGATGAGTCTCGTTCCTGCGGGCACCTTGCCCGCAACGTCAAACGCCACCAGCGCGCGCATCAGGTGCCCGTCACCCTTTGTGCCGGCGAACATATGCTGTCCGGCCCCGTTGCCCAGCGCGCCAGCCGCATCTTCATACAAGGTGGTGTCTTTGATTGATGTCAGCGTAACCTTGGACGTGGTGCATCCAATGGCACTGCCGAGCATCACGCAGCCTACTGCGATGAAGGTCGTCAGTTTCATCTGAGTCATGATGGTCCTCCATAGCCACGCATCGATAGAAGTTACAGTTAGCGATGCCGGAAAGCCATCTTCACCCAAGCAGCCCGTTTTCAAAAGCTTAGCCTTTCGCACCTACCTTGGCAAGGGGCCACCGACAGCGAACAGCTCGCAAGGTTCATGGCCCACTTCCTTTCCAAGCTGGCGCGCGAGGTCGGTCGGCTGACCGGCTGGCGCGACAAGGTGTTCGCCCGGCGCTATCAGGCGATCCCCATCAGTGAGGAAGAGGCGGCTCAGGTAGAGCGTCTCGTGTACATCCTCTCCAACGGTTGCAAGGAGGACCTGGTGGCCAGGCCCCAGGACCGCGCCGCCGTGGGTGCCACGCACCAGTCAGACGGGCACATTCGCCTGGTGTCGGCGCGGGCGATCACGCCGCCGAACGGGCGGCACCGAGCCGAACTTCGCGGCTCGCGTAGACCAGTGCAAGGCCCATCAGGGCGAGCAAGTTCGCGGCGGCAGCGCCACCGGCAGCAGCGGCGACGGAGCTTTCGTCACTGACAGGATGTAACTCCAGTTCGCGAAAACGAGCGCGGCCAGTGTGGCGCCCACGGCCACGAGCCCCAGGCCCATCGCGAGGAGCGCGGGGCTCTGCGCGGTCCGGAGGCCCTTGTCGAGGTCGATCTGCGCAATGTTCTTTCCCACCAGCGCACGAATCGCGATCCAGGCGAGGGGGTGCATGACGCCGGCGAAGATGAAAAGCGGCGTGAAGCTCCCGAGCCACTGCAACATCCCGCCCGCGACGAGCAGCATGAGCATGCCGCCGATGCCGCCGCACATGCCGCCGAACCCGACGACCGAGCCGACGGCACGGCTCGGAAAGGCGTCGGACGCCACTGTGAACATGTTGGCGGACCACGCCTGATGACAAGAGGTGGCGATGCTGATGAAGGCCACGGCCGTCCACATGTCCTTCGCCACGACGCCGAGCGCCGAGATCGGGAGCCCGGCCGCGAAGAGCGCCATCGTGGCGAGGCGGGCCCGCGTCCCGGACCAGCCGCGGCGGAGGAAGAATGCCGGCAGCCAGCCGCCGAAGACGCTTCCAAGATCGGCGGAGTGCCTTTTCGCGAGGGATCGGAATCCGAGCCCCAGAGGGGCGACAGCGAACTCCACGATGCTGCCACGAACAGCAACGGAGCCGATGTATTTCGCTGCCGCCCCCTCCGGGGGCTTGGAAATCAGGGGGAGGCTCCAGTCCCGGGGCTTGCGCCCCGGGCTACACGCCTGCACCCCCCTCCGGGGGTGCTCAGAATAGGTCACCGTAATTTATGGTGGGTAGTCTCGGCGGTCCCAGGGGTGCGGTGCGAGAACTCGCTTCCACATTTGCCCCGGGGCAACGCCCCATTGCACCGGTACAACGCTTCGATGTACCGGTGCGATGCCTCGTTGTACCAGTACAAAGCTTGATTGCACTGGTGCAAAGCGCGGCTGTACCGGTACAACGGTCCGTTGTACCAGTGCAAAACCCCATTGTACCAGTGCAATGCCTCGATGTACCGGTACAACGCCGCGATGTACCGGTGCGATGCCTTGATGTACCAGTACAAAGCTTGATTGTACCGATACAAAGCCTCAGTGTACCGGTGCAACGGCCCGTTGTACCAGGGCAAAACCCCATTGCACCGGTCCAATGCATCATTGCACCAGTTCAATCTCCCGATGTACCGGTACAGAGCTCCATTGCACCAGTGCGATGCCTCGTTGTACCGGTACAAAACTCCGTTGTACCGGTGCAACGCCGCATTTCCCCGGTGCGATGAGGCGTCGTCATCGATCGGCGGGAGGGATGTGCGGATGAAGTTGGTCTGATGGGGATACAGCCGCGCAACAAAAAGGCGTGGCCGAAGCCACGCCCCATCGGATGCGGCGATGGACTCTTCGTCCTACTCGGCGTGGGTCTCCGGGACGAGGGTGGCGGGGATGTCCTGCTGGAGCTTCTTCTTCTTGGCCGCCTTCTCCGGGTCCGCCGCCTTCCGGCCGCGGAACGGCTGGAGGTTGAAGGCGGACAGCTTCTCCGACCTGGTGCCGTAGTGCTGCTTCACTCCGGCCCGCAGGAAGGCCGCAAGCTGCCGCCCGTCGGCGACCAGGACCTCCAGCCGCTTGGAGACCTCCTGCTTTCTCGCCGTCAGGTCGGCCTGCAACAGGAGGAGCTCCCCCGTCTCGGTGGTGATCCCCTCGAGCTTGATCCGCGGCGCCTCCAGATGCGGGATTTCCGCTGCATTGGCCACCAGCGGCGGAATCAGCCGCCGCCAGTCGTCCCGGGTTTCTGCCTGAGTGTTGGTCTTTCGGGCCATCGTCGTTGCTCCTTGGGTGATCCCGGCGTCTTCATGACGCCCGGGTGAGACCAGCGTGACCCGAGGAGCGCAAGACCCCCAAACAGGCGATCTGGTCATGCCGAGCGTAAACCGCACAACCTACGAGAGATAAAGATTCGAGGACCGAGGGAAAAGAGCGCAATGATCCTTCCATTTTCGACACCGGAGGGTTGATGCCCCCTCTGCCGGGCGGGTGCCGCCGCCGTAGGTGCCACGAACCAGTCAGACGGGCACACTCGCCTGGTGCCAGTGCGGGCCCTCACGCCGCCGAACGGGCGGCACCGGGCCGAACTTCGCGGCTCGCGTAGACCAGCGCAAGGCCCATCAGGGCGAGCAGGCTCGCGGCGGCAGCGCCACCGGCGGCGGCGACGGAGCTCTTCGTCACCGACAGGATGTAGCTCCAGTTCGCTAAGACGAGCGCGGCCAGGGTGGCGCCCACGGCAACGAGCCCCAGGCCTATCGCGAGGAGCACGGGGCTCTGCACGGTCCGGAGGCCCTTGTCGAGGTCGATCTGCGTGATGTTCTTTCCCACCAGCGCGCGAATCGCGATCCAGGCGAGGGGGTGCATGACGCCTGCGAAAATGAACAGCGGTGTGAAGCTCCCGAGCCACTGCAACATTCCGCCCGCGATGAGCAGCATAAGCATGCCGCACATGCCGCCGAATCCGACGACCGAGCCGACGGCACGGCTCGGAAAGGCGTCGGACGCCACCGTGAACATGTTGGCGGACCACGCCTGATGGCAGGCGGTGGCGATGCTGATGAAGGCCCCGGCCTTCCACAGCGCTCTTCTCGCGGAATGACCACCAAGGCCATGAGGGCGAGCGCTGTGGCTGCTGCGGCGCAACCACGCATCGCCAGCCCCGAAGGGGCGGCATCGTAGTGCGTCGGGCATGTTCAACAGCTAGGGGGTGTAAATCCCCTGCACAACCTGATGGAGGTGAAGTGCTAGCGAAGCGCAAGGGCGACAAAGCTCCGTGAG
>Ga0190274_10000860_pt1 | contig 17571 bp, 16 predicted proteins | sample Popmic531T_FD_133002 | JGI IMG/M metagenome (GOLD analysis project Ga0190274, IMG submission 133002) | Populus adjacent soil microbial communities from riparian zone of Yellowstone River, Montana, USA - 531 T | ecosystem: Environmental > Terrestrial > Soil > Riparian zone | place: USA: Montana... | reverse complement strand
CGTCCATGAAGATGATGCAGGGCGAGTTCTGCTTGGCCTGCTCGAAGAGGTCGCGGACGCGGCTGGCGCCGACGCCGACGAACATCTCGACGAAGTCCGAGCCGGAGATGGAGAAGAACGGAACGCCGGCTTCACCGGCGACGGCACGGGCGAGCAGCGTCTTGCCGGTGCCGGGAGGGCCGTAGAGCAGGACGCCCTTGGGAATGCGGGCGCCGAGGGCCTGGAACTTCTTCGGGTTCTCGAGGAATTCCTTGATCTCCTGCAGCTCCTGCACGGCCTCGTCGACTCCGGCGACGTCGCGGAAGGTGATCTTGGGCGCGTCGACCGACATCCGCTTCGCCTTCGATTTGCCGAAGTTCATGACGCGACTTCCCCCACCCTGCATCTGGTTCATCAGGAAGATCCAGAAGCCGAAGAAGAGGATGAAGGGAAGGATGTAGGTGAGCAGCGAGAGCAGGCTGGACCCACCGGTGCCGTGAACCGTGGTGCTCGTCGTTTCGCTCTTCTTGAGCAGATCGATGAGGCTTTCTTCGGTGTTCGGCGGATACCCGGTGGAGAACTTTTCGCCGTTTACCTTGGTGACGTCAAGGGTGCTGTCCTTGACGTTCATCGAGACCTCTTTGATCCGGCCTTCCGCGATCAGTCCGGTCTTGGGCGCGACTAGCTGGTTATAGGACGGCGCCTTGGTGTCCGACGGTTGGCTGATCACCTTCTGGGCAACGAAGGCAAGGATCACCACCAGCAGGATCGGGAAAGCCGCGCTCTTGAAAAAACGCCTCACAGGGAAAAATCAGCGTACCAGGGCGGTTTCGGCAACTAGGCGTCGAGAGCGGCGACGTAGGCGAGATTGCGGTAGCGCTGGGCGTGGTCGAGGCCGTAGCCGATCGCGAAGCGGTTGGGGATCTCGAAGCCGACGTAGCGAGGTGACTGACCGGTGCGGAGGCGCTCGGGCTTGGTCAAGAGGGCGCAGACCTCAAGCGAAGCCGGTTCGCGCGCTTCCAGGTTGCGCATCAAATACTGCAACGTGAGGCCGGAGTCGACGATGTCCTCGACGATCAGCACGTCGCGCCCTTCGATCGGCGCGTCGAGGTCCTTCATGATCCGCACCACTCCGGATGAATCGGTCTGCGAGCCGTAGCTGGAGACGGCCATGAAATCGATCTCGCAGGGCACGCTGACGCTGCGCATCAGGTCGGCGAGGAAGAGCACTGCGCCCTTCAGCACACCGACCATGAAGAGGTCGCGGCCCTGGTACTCCTCGCTGATCTGCCGTCCCAGCTCGCCGACGCGTCGCTGCAGATCCTCGCTGGAAACGAGTGTCTCGCCGATCGAGGGATCGCTCACGCGCAGCAGTCTAGATATAGAGCGCCTCAGCGCTCGGCCCGCAGCACACCGCGCTCGACCACCGCGCGAACGCCGCCGCCGAGGTCGAGCATCGCCGTGCCCGTGCGGCGCAGCGCTGCAACCTCGTCGGCGTGGTTTGCGGCGCCGGGCACCGGACGGCCGGCGGCGCGATCGGCGAGGCGCTGGATGACGAGGCGCCGCAGCGCCCCCGGCAGCTCGGCGAGGCGCTCGAGCTCGATCGTGCCGCGGCCGGACCCGTTCGAGCCGCCGAGCTCGGCGTCGACCAGCCCGTCGAGAACCTCGGCCTCGTCGCGCAGCAGCTCGGCCGTGCGCAGGACGTTGCCGGAAGCGGCTGGGTGGATCGTCGACAGCGCCGGAACGAGCTGGTTGCGGACGCGGTTGCGGGCGTAGCCGTCGCCGGCGTTGCTCGGGTCGTCGCGCCACTCGAGCCGCCGCTCTTCGCAATAGGCGGTGGTCTGCTCGCGGGTGACACCGAGCAAGGGCCGCACCAGGCTGCCGTCCTGCCGGCGCATCCCCAGCAGGGCTCGGCGGCTGGGCGAAGAGGCGAGCCGGTAGAGGATCGTCTCGACCTGGTCATCCGCGGTGTGCCCGGTCGCGATCAGGGCCTGGCGGGGCAGCGCCAGTTGCGCCGCCGCCGAGTAGCGCGTGTCGCGAGCCCAGCTCTGGAGGTTGCCCGGGCCCTCCGGCCGGCGCGGCCGCTCAACCTCGAGCGCCACCCCGAGCCGCTCGCAAAGGCCCGCGCAGTACGCCTCGTCCTGCTCGGAGTCGTCGCGCAGGCCGTAGTTGACATGCAGCGCCGTCACCGGCTCCGGGCCGAGCAAGCGGACCGAGAGGTCGAGCAGGCAGACCGAGTCGCGCCCTCCCGAGAGCATCGCGACGACCGGCACCCCGGCCAACAGAAGCCCGTCTCCGCGCACCCGCTCGAGCAGATCCTCGCTCGCCCCATCCGAACCCGCTCCAGGTCGGCGATCCATAGTCGATCGACTATAGGCGGGTCCGCATCCGACATTCACCCCACTCCAGCGTGGTCGATGTCGGATGCGCTAAGCCGAGCGGACTACGAAGAGCGGCGTCGGCTCGGGGAAGCCTTTGAGATTGACCTCGCCGATGGGGTCGAAGGTGAGGTCTTCGCGGTCGCGGATCGCCTCGATCACCCGATCGGTGGCCAGCACCTCCCCCGCCTGGGCGCGGCTGACGACGCGATGGGCGAGGTTGACGTGGGTGCCGAAGTAGTCGCCGTCGCGGTAGACGGCGTTGGCGCAGTGGATGCCGACGCGGGGCTGCGGTCGCTCCGGGAGCCGCGCGAGCAGGCCGACGGCCCACTCGGTCAACGACGCCGCTTCCGGCGAGACGACCATCACCTCGTCGCCGATCGTCTTCACGATGGTCGCCTCGGGGGGCAGCGTCGCCTCCACCGTTTCGACGAAGTTCTCGACCACGTCGAGCGCCTCGAGGTCGCCTTCCTCCTCCGTGTAGCGGGTGAAGCCGGTGAGGTCGATGAAGCAGAGGGTGATCGGGACCTGGCCGAGGTCGGAGGCGGCGTCGAGCTCGCTCTCCATATGTCCGATCACGTCCTGCTCGAGGAAGAAGCCGAGGTAGCGGTTGTGCAGGTAGTCGATCAGCGGCGAGGCCAAGGGAAGGATGTCACTGGCCAGCTCGCCCATCTCCTCGGCCATCTCCAGCTCGGGGACGCCGTCGCGGATCAGCGGTTCGTGGACGTAGAGGTGAAAGAGCCGCACCTCGGCGTCAGCGATGCGGCGCAGCGACTGGGCGTAGACGCGGACGAGCTGGAGGAAGGCGACGAGCGGGAAGCCCGCGGCCAGCACGCGGGCGCAGTGGCGCATGGCCTGCACGTCGTGGGGGTTGAGCAAGCGCTCGCGCTCGATCGGGGTGCCGAGGATGGCGAGGATGCGCTCGATCAGTTCCGGCTCGAGGCCGGTCTCGTGGGCGACCTCGGCCACCGTCAGCTGCTCCTCTGGCCTGGAGAAGAGGTCTTCGGTGATGCCGAAGGCGAGGCGACCCTCGCGGCCCGCCCGCTTGAGGTCCGTGAGCGAGTGGCCGCGCTCGCGCATCCGCGCCACCACCCGGGCCTGTGCGGCCGCGGCGGTGGTCCAGCGACCGCGCCGCACCGGCACCACTTTCTCGGCCGCCCAGCGCTTCAGCGTGCTCGGCGAGACGCCGGCGCGGCGCGAAGCCTCGCTGAGGGAGATGCGCTCTTCGGCCGCCATCGGGGACCGAGGCTAATCGCAGCGGAGGTCAAGCCGACGGTTCGTGGGACTGCAGGACCGGCTCCCCCTCCTCGCCGGTGCGGATGCGAATCGCCTCATCCACCGCCGAGACGAAGATCTTGCCGTCGCCGGCCTCGCCGGAGCGGGCGTGCCTGAGGATCGTCTCGACGACGAGGTCCTTGTCCTCGTCCCCGATCACGACCTCCAACTTCAGCTTCGGCCGAACGTTGACGGTGAGAGCCGAGCCGCGGTAGTGCTCGACGATCCCCTTCTGGCGCCCCGAGCCCTTTGCCTCGAGGACCGACAGCGACGGGAAGCCCTTTTCGAGCAACTCGGCTCGAATCGGCTCGAACGCCTCGTGGCGGATGAAGGCCTCTACCTTCTTCACGCGGCAATCATCCTGCCGGGCCTCGGACCCATATATAGACAATTGGAGAAAATCCCGAGGTCGCCTTTCTCCCGGCTGTCATTAGGGTCCACGCTGTGCCCACCCGCCTGCGTCCGACCGCCCCGATCGCTTCTGATGCCGTACTGGTCGGCGACCCTGGACGCGCGCTGCTATTGGCGCAAGAGTTGCTGGAGGAGCCGAAGATGAGCAATCACGCACGCGGCCTGTGGGGCTACTCGGGCCGGACCCCGTCGGGAGAGATGCTGACGATCCAGGCGACGGGGATCGGCGGACCGAGTGCCACCCTCGTTCTCGGGGACCTGGCGGAGTTGGGAGTACAACGCGTGGTGCGGGTCGGGACCTGCGTGGCGTTCGACCCGGCCCACGGGCTCGGCGATCTTCTGCTCATCTCCGGAGCACTGGGCGATGGGGGCAGCGCCGCATCCTTTGGGGTCGCCCGGGGTGAGACGGTGCCAACAGACGCGCGGCTCAGCCAGCGACTCGGCGAAGAGCTCGGCTGGGATGGGCCACCCGTCGTCGTGGCAAGCTTCGACTCCCATCCAAGTGAGCGGGCATCGGATACGGGAGCGGCGGCGGCCGACATGCAGACCGCGCCTCTTCTTGCCCGTGCCCGCTCGCTGGAGATAGAAGCCGCCGCGGTGCTGATCGTGGCCGAGCTCGCCGCCGGTGGAGGGACGTTGGAAAAGGATTCTCTGGAGGTCTCCGAGAGGCGGGCCGGACAGGCCGCTTCTTCCACACTCTCAGGCTAAAGTCGAGGGTTAGTCTTCAGTCTTGGTGCGCTTCTCGTTGGCCAGCGTGCGGCGAATCTCGCCAACGTCGCGGGCAACGCGATCGATCTGATCCTCGACCTCTTCCAGGCGCTGTGAGAAAGAGCGCAGACGCCGCTCCAGTCGTTCGACATCGCCGGCTGAGGGCAGGTTGAGCGCACTCATAGCCGCATGCTGGGCCTCGAGCGCCTTCTCCCGAGCGCCAAACGCCGCGGATACCGCGTTCTCGAGCACCTGGCTGTCGAGCAGCGCCTGGGCGAACTCGCCAATCGCCTGCTCGCTGCGAGCCCGCAGGCCGTCTGGGTCGTCGTACTCCGCGCTCATCGATAAATCGACCTCATGGACATCAGCTTAGCCGGCGCATCCGGCTCGCCTGAAATCCTGCCGCTCTGTCGGCATGAAAGGAACGTTGATTAAGGGCGTGTTGGGGGCGGAGGTGAGCCGTTGCGCACCCCCGAGCGAGTCAGTAGCTTGGGCGAGCCTGTTGCGCGGGGAGAAGGCTGACATGGGCTGCGCGATCTGTGACAGCGGGTACGGGGGTACCGTCGTATGAGAAACAAGCTCGCACTGACCATAGCCTTGGCCAGCTTCGGCGTCGTAACGGCGCTGGGCGTCGGCTTCGCTGGCGCCGAAGACGCCACCACCGAAGCCACGGAAGCGGTCGCCCCACTTTCGACCACGCCGGCGGTCCCAAGCGCGACCCTTCCCGCCTGCTCGAACGAACTCGACGACGACCACGACGGCTTGGTCGACGACGAAGACCCGGACTGCGCATCGCCCACAGACACCAACGAGGAACCGGAACAACCTTCTGCCGGCAGCAGCATCGAAGCGCCACAGCCCCCGCCTGCGGCTGAAGCGCCGCCGCCCTCCAGCGGGGTGGAGGCCGGCACGACCATCGATGGTGGCGGTGGCGGGACGGCCCACCACAACCAGACCCTCGGCGACGCGAGCGGTGGCGGTGGCGGCAGCTCCGCCGGCGGCATCACAGCTCCGAGCGCTACGGCAGGCGTTCAGCCGGCCCCCGAAGGCTCCAGCGGCGGCTCTCCGTCGTTCACCGACGGCGGCTCCCCCACAGCGACCAACCCAACCGTAACGATCGCCCCCTTCGGCCCGGCCCCGATCGGCGTTCCCAACTTCGTCATCGACTCGTTCGAGATCCCCCCCTTCCTGCTGCCGATCTACCAGGCATGCGGGACCGAGTACGGGATCCCCTGGGAGGTGCTCGCCTCGATCAACAAGATCGAGACCGGTTTCGGCACCAACCTCAATGTCTCCAGCGCGGGAGCGGTGGGCTGGATGCAGTTCCTGCCCTCGAGCTGGGAAGCCTTCGGGGTGGACGCCAACGGCGACGGACGCAAGGACCCCTACAACCCCGTCGACGCGATCTGCGCGGCCGCTCACTACCTCAAGCTCAGCGGCGGCACCGACGATCTCTACAACGCGATCCTCGCCTACAACCACGCCGACTGGTACGTCGAAGAGGTCCTGCTCTACGCACGGGCCTACGGAAAGCTTCCCTCCGATCTGGTCGGCTCGCTGACCGGGCTGACAGAGGGTGCCCACTTCCCGGTTGCCGCGGACGCCAGCTACGCCGACGACATCTCCACCCGCGAGGCCTTGAAGCGGGCCGAGCCAGGAGCGCGCGATACCTACGGCAATGCCGCCGACGTGATCTCCTCCTCGCCGACCCGGAACGGGATCAACATCTTCTCCCAAGAGGGCGCGCCAGTGGTCGCTGTCAACGACGGGGTGATCGAGAAAATCGGCGACTCGCCGGAGCTCGGTCGCTACGTGGTGCTCCAGGACGCCTACGGAAATCGCTTCACCTACGCCCAGCTGGGCCAGATCGTCCGCGAGCACCGCACCGTGGTGATGCCGAGCGGCAGGGAGCGACGCGTCCCGATCGACAGCCAGAACCTGCGCCCGCGCCTTCGCGCCCTGCCCAGCCGGGTCGACGATCCGCAGGCCGAAGCTCGAGGGAGCTCTGAAGAGGAGACCACGATCGAACAGGACGGAACCCTCAAGGTTGGGTCGAAGGTCATTGCGGGAACCGTCCTCGCCCGGGTCGGCGGCTCTGAAGATGGAATCGATCCTCACATCAACTTCTCGATCCGGCCTGCCGGCCGGGGCGCGCCGAGGATCGACCCGAAGCCGATCCTCGATGGCTGGAAGCTGCTCGAGGCAACCGCGATCTACCGGGCCAAGGGCAAGAGCCCATTTGCCAGCAATCTCAGTGGAGCCGGCGTCCTGCTGCTCTCCAAGGAGGACCTGCAGCGGCGCGTGCTCGCCGACGAAAACCTCTCGATCTACGAATGCGGGCGCACTGACATCGCCTCCGGCCAGATCGACCGGCGCGTGCTGGCGATGCTCGAGTACCTGGTCTCGAAAGGCTTCAAGCTGACGATCACCGCACTCAAGTGCGGTCACAGCTTCCTCACCACGTCCGGCAACGTGTCCGAGCACAGCACCGGCGACGCGGTCGACATCCCGGTGATCAATGGAGTGCCGGTGACCGGCCACCAGGGGCCGGGGACGCCCACGGACGAACTGATCAAGACGGTGCTGCAGCTGCAGGGCACGATGCATCCCCATCAGGTGATCTCGCTCGAGGACCTGCCGGGTGAAACCAGCTTCCCGCTTGCCGACCACTACGACCACGTCCACGTCGGCTACCACCCGCTGAGCGGACCTTTCGATCAGCAGTTCGAAGCCCTGCTGAAACCCGACCAGTGGCAGCGGCTGACCGATCAGCTGGGTCGGATCGACAACCCGGAAGTGCCGACGGCGCCCTCGAAGTACGCCTTGCCCGACAAGCAGGGTCAGTCCGGCGGCACCGGTCAGCCCGGCGGCGACTGAGCTCTCCAGCAGAATTGAGTCGTTGACCCGGCTCTTTGGATTCACCCAGTTCGAGTTCGCCGGCACGATTGCCGTCGCGGACGGCCGCTACGTGGTCCGCAACGATGGCGGCGAGCGAGTGCTGGTTCTCGAAACGCTCGCTGCGCCAGCTCCCCCTCGACGGCGCCGGCGGCGCGCCCGGGAGGCCGAAGCCGGCACCCCAAGGACGACGCTGCCGCTGGCCCGGGTAACGGCAGTGCGAGCGTCGGAGCCATTCTCTGGCGAGGAAGAGGCGAGCCGCTGGCTGGAGGAGGCGAGCGCAAACGAGGAGGCCATTGACCGACTCGTTGCCGAGGGCGTCGGACTTCTGAACCTGGCTCTCCACGCCCACGCCGTGGCCAGCGGCGATCCCCATGTGCAGGCGCTGACCGCCCGTCGCGCGGTCGCGGTGCGACTCGGCTACGGCAACGGCGAAGAGGTCGCCAGCGGCGAGTTCAGCGCGGCACTCGAAGTGGACGCGGGGACTGGCGCCGGCACACGGCGCCAGCAGCGCGCCGAGGAACTGCGCCCGCAGGAGCGGCTGGCAGCCGTGCTCGGCGGGCGCGAACGGCTCGACGTCTGCGAGACGCTGATCCTGCGGGCCCGCTCCGACCTCGACGCCGGTCGTGAGCGCGAGGCCGCCCTGCAACTCCGGGTCGGGCTGGAGGCATTGCTGGCCGAGCTCGGCGACGCCCTCGCCGACCCCGGCCACGAGGAGGACATGGCCAACCTCGAGAGCCGGCGCCATGAGGCTGGAGAGATGGCGAACCTGGCTCTGCGCGGCGATCTCGACGCCGAGCAGGGCAAACACGTGCATGATCTGGTTGCGATCTGCGAGCGGGTCCTGCGGCGGCGGCGCGTACTCCGCGGGTAACTAATCTAAGCCTCAGCTAAAAAGGCTTAGGCTTAGCTGCTGAGCACGAGTCGACGCGCGATCACGGCATCGAGCAGCGACTCCGCGATCTCGTGGGCTTCGGTCAGCTCGATGCCCTCCAGCGAGGGCACCCCGATCACCGTCAGTCCCGCCGCTCGTGCCGCCGCCACGCCGGTTGGCGAGTCCTCGAGAGCGACGACGGAGGGGCCAGGGGCGACCCCGAGTCGCCGGCAGGCCTCCAGGTAGGGGTCCGGCGCCGGCTTCGGCGCCGCCACTTCATGGGCACTGATCACCACGTCGAAGCTCTCGGCGAAGCCGACGATCTCGAGCGAGCGCCGCACGAAGGCCAGCGGTGAGTTGGAGACCAGGCCGATCAGCGTGCCGCGCTGGCTGAGGCGATGCAGCAGCTCGCGCGCACCGACCATCGCCTCCACCCCGTGCTCGAGCTCGGCCACGACCAGCTCGTTCAGCTCCTCGATCAGCTCGAACGCGCGGCCGGGCTCGCCGAGGCGCCGCTCGAGAATGCCACCGGCGATCGCGGCCGAGGTCCCCACCAGCTCCCGCTTGTTGGCAGGGGTGAACTCGATGCCCCGCCGCTCGAAGAGGTCCTGCTCGGCTCTGGTCCAGACCGACTCCGTATCGAGCAGGAGGCCGTCGTTGTCGAAAACGACGGCGTCGGGCAAGGGCATCTCCATTGCGCTGAGCATATGGTTGTTCGGTGCCCTTCCACGTCGAGGTCAGCTCCCCCCTCCACCACGCCCGCGTCTTCAACCTCGAGGGCTCCGAACTGCGGCAGATCCTCAAGCTTTGGGTCGCCGGTCAAACCTTTGAACTTGGCGAACAGGAGTGGGAGCCGCGGGAGAGCAAGCTGAAGGTCCTCGAGGGCAAGGCCCTGGAGGGCCCCGACCTCGCTTTCGGGCAGGGCTGGTCGAACGCCCTGCGCTCGGCCAAGGACGTGACTCGGCCGCTGCTCGAAGCCGAAGAGGCGCGGGCGCCGTTGGCCCCCATCCTCGCGATCGAGGCCGAGTCAGCTGGCGAGGCCGCGGCAAGAGTCGCCGCGGGGGCCGACCCCAGGCCGATCGAGTGGTCTGAGGTGCGGGGGCAGATCGACGGCCGCGACCCGGCGGTCGCGGCCGTGATCGTGGTGCTCAGGCCGTCTGGGTCTGAGCCGAGCCGAAGCTGAGCTCGGTCCCGCGCGGAACCACCAGCACCGGTTGGGTCGCGGTCTCGACTGCGTAGTCGCTGGCGGCACTGAGGGTGACCTTGCCGGCGGGAGACTCCGGTCGGGAGCCAACGACGAGCAGGTCAACCGGGCGGCCGCCGTCGTGCTCTCCAACCTCGGCGCCGAGGGCCGAGGCCAGGCTGCGAGCAGTTGCGCGGGCGGCCTCGTCGCCCTCGTCGATGACGCCGACGGTGTTGACGCCAACCGAGGGACGGGAGTGGAGGTCTGCCGGCGCCACGGCGATCGCCGCCGGGCCACCCAGGAGCAGCTTATGGGCGGGGATGCCGGGCTTGACCGTGCCCGGCGCGGTGCGGTACTCGGAACCGAAGACGATCACGTCGGCGCTCTCGCGCTCGGCGAGCTCCGCCAGGCCGACGCTGGTGCCCGCGTTGACGACGACGTGCTGGGGCATGTCGGGCGCGCCGACGGAGGCGGCTCCACGGGCCAGCAGATCCTCCGCCTCTTTCTCTTCGAGCGCTCCGCCCTGGGAGTGGCGGACGTAGGCGAGCGACAGCTCGGCCCCGGAGTAGGCGAGCAGACGACCGAGGGCGAGTGCGTCGCGGTCGTTGTCGGTGTCGTCGTAGGAAACGATGATCTTCAGGGCCATTGGGCGCCTCCTTGAGTGGATTCGAAGTTCGAGGGCGATAGTGGCACCGAAGCGGTATTAGCACAAGTGGTATTTCCTATGTTTAAAATCGGTTTTACTTATGCTCAATGCATCCCGATTGCAGGTCTTCCGCGAGGTGGTCGCCCACGGGTCCTTCTCCGAAGCCGCTGACGCCCTTTCCTATTCGCAGTCAGCGGTGTCACAGGCGATCGCCACGCTCGAGGGCGAAGTCGGCGCTTCGCTGATCGAGCGCAGTCGAGGCGGTGTCCGGCCCACTTCCGCAGGGGCGGCGCTGGTCAGGCACGCCGACGGAATCCTGGCGAGCATGGAGACGGCGGAGACCGAGATAGAGGCTATCGCCGCCGGCCGCGGCGGGCGGCTGCGAACCGCGTCTTTCCCCACCGCCGGGGCAACGCTGATGCCACAGGCGATCGCCGGCTTCCGCGCCTCGCACCCCGGAATCGAGCTCAGCCTCGCCGAGGACGAGCCAGAGGAGATCGCGCCCCGGCTGCGGGCGGGAGAGTTCGACCTGGCGCTGCTGTTCGAGTTCGAGGGCGTGGGCGAGAGGCTCGGCAAGGGGATCAAGCGCTTCGAGTTGCTCGACGACCCGCTCCACCTGGCCCTGCGCCACGATCATCCGCTGGCCCGTCGCAAGCGGTTGGCGCTGGAGGATCTGCGCGAGGAGTCCTGGGTGCAGACCTCGGCCAGCAGCGCCTGCGCCCGGCACGTGGTGCGCTCCTGCCATGCCGCGGGATTCGAGCCCAGCGTCTCCTTCGAGAGCGACGACTACCAGACGGTGCAGGGCCTGGTCGCCGCCGGCGTCGGGGTGGCCCTGATTCCCCAGCTTGCCCTCTCCACGGTCCGGCCCGACATCCGCGTCCGCGCCCTGCACCCGCAGAGCCCAGTGCGGAAGATCCTTGCCGCCACCCCACGCGGCGCCGCCGTGACCCCGGCTGTGGCAACCATGCTCGGCGTGCTGAGGGAGGCGTCACGCGCTCAGCACACGAGCGCGGCCTGAGCAGAAAGTGCGAGCCCAAAACGGAAACCGCCCCCGGGGAGAGAGCGGGGGCGGTTCCGTGTTGACTGTCGTGCCGGGGCCCTGAGGGCCCCGGCTTGTTTGCCCCGGGGCCTAGGGAGTGGCCCCGCCGGGAGCTGGCGCCGGCGCCGGCGCCGGGATCCCGGATGGGAATCCGAGCGAGGGCACGTCGGAGGGATAGACCTCGTGCCCGTGGACGGCGATGTCGCCCTCCTCCATTTCGGCGTCGGTCATCCGCAGCGGCACAACCAGGCCGACCAGCTTGAGCAAGATGAACGTGCCGATCGCGGAGAAGACGATCACCCAGAGCGCGGTCAGCGCCTGCCACTTGAACAGCTCCAGACCGCCGCCGGAGATCGTCCCGGCGAGGACGGTTTCCGCCATCGCGCTGTTGGCGAAGATCCCGACCAGGAGGCCGCCGGCAACCCCGGCGAAGCCGTGGGTGTAGACGACGCCGAGGGTGTCATCGACGTTGCGGAACGGCGCCACCCGGCTCAGGTAGTTGAGCGCGAAGTAGACGAGAGTTGCGGCGACGACGCCGATGATGATCGCGCCCCAGCCGTTGACGAAACCGGCGCCGGGGGTGATCGCGACGAGGCCGACGATCATCCCGTTGACGCTGCCGATCAGGCTCGGCTTGCGACCGGTCATGTAGTCGAACGCAACCCAGACCAGGAACGCGACGGCGGTGCAGAGGTTGGTGTTGAGGATGGCGGCCGAGGCGATGCCGCTGGCTTCGTACCAGTCACCACCGTTGAAGCCGTTCCAGCCCATCCAGAGCAGGCCGGCCCCGACCGCGACCATTGCCAGGTTGTTCGGTGCGTCGACCTCGCGGTCACGCTGCAGGCGCGGGCCGATGACCCATGCCGCCACGAACCCGGAGACACCCGCCGCCAGATGGATCACGTAGCCACCCGAGAAATCGACGGCGCCCTGCTGAGCGAAGTAGCCGCCGCCCCAGATCAGGAAGGCGTTGATCGTGTAGACGAACACCGTCCAGAGCGCGACGAACGGGATCCACGCCTTGAAGTTGATCCGCCCCAGCACCGAGCCGAGCATCAGGATCGGCGTGATCGCGGCGAAAACGATCTGGAAATAGGCAAGCGTCGACTCCGGGAAGGCGAATTCCAATTCGCTGTACTCCGGGATGTGCGCCTGTTCAAGCAGGCTGGAACTGCTCAGGATCGAGGCTGGCTTGCCCCAGAAATTCCCGAAGAAGCCGCTATCTGAAATGGCATGCATCGGCACTCCGAAGGCCATTTTGAAGGCGAACAGAACCCAGAGGATGAGCACGATCGCGAAGGCGACGAACGCCATCATCATCGAGTTCACCGACCAGCGCTTCTGCATCACGCCGCCGTAGAGCACGACCAGCCCCGGAATGCTCATCAGGCCGACCAGGGTTGCGGCGGTCATCTGCCAGGCGTTATTGCCGGTATCCAACCATTCCATTGTTCGGTGTTCCTTTCCTCTCGAGGGCCACGCCGCACCTACAGACACACGCCGGCATCGACTCGCCCAGTGGCAATGGCATAACCCTGCCGGGGCCCGTTGACAGCCGCCTCGTACCGCTGTCCAAAGATCGAGGCGAAACGTTCGCCCCAATGTCGTAGTCGGGCCCCAATCGAGGCGTTAGGCTGCCCGGCATGCCCCTCGAAGGACATTTTCAGCGCGTCAACACCCCCCTGCGCCGGTTGACCAAGCGCGAGCGCAACATCGTCGTCGCGGGGCTCGTGGTCACGATCGCGGCACTCCTTGCGCTGATCCTGGCCACGGCCAGCGACAGTCGCCCACAGCCGGCAGCGGGATGCATATACACGGTGGTGGCCGGCCGCACCGGCGGCGAACCGGTACACGGCTGCGGGGTGGAAGCGGAGGCAATCTGCGCCCACTCGGCGCGCTTCGACGATCCCCGTTCCGCAACGGTGGTCGAGGCCTGCCGCGAGGCGGGGGTGCCAACCACCGGTAAGCCCGGCGGGCCCTTCTCAGTAAGCCGGCTGCACTAGCTCAAGGCGGCCAGCAGCGCGCTCAGCTCCGCGTCGACCTCGCCCTCGAGCTTGAGCGAGGCGTCGGCGTCATAGGGCGTCGGGCCCTTGGTGACGATCGCCAACCCGCCGCCCCGTTCGAGCGTCAGGCCGGGCAGGCCGGCGACGGGATAGACCGCAAGCGAGGAGCCGATGCAGAGCAGCAGATCGGCACCCCCGGCGAGCCGCTGGGCTCGCGCCATAGCCGCCTCCGGCAGCATCTCGCCGAAGAGCACCACGTCGGGCTTGACGTGCTCGCCGCAGGCCGCGCAGATCGCGATGCCCTCTCCGTCGAAGAGCTCATCGACCTCCTCCATCCCGTAGGAGGCCGAGCAGCCCCGACAGGAGGAGGTCGCGATCGAGCCGTGCACCTCGACCACATCCTCCGAACCGGCAGCGCGGTGCAGGCGATCGATGTTCTGCGTGATCACGCCCTCCAGGAGGCCGCGGCGTTCCATCTCGGCCAGCACCTCATGGGCGGCATTGGGCCGCTTGTCGCCAAGGGAGTGGAAGCGGGGCCGGTAGTAGGACCAGAAGCGGGCCGGATCGCGCTCGAAGACGTCGATGTGGGCGACCTCCATCGGATCGACGTTCGCCCAGAGACCGGTCTCAGGCGTGCGGAAGTCGGGGATTCCGGAGGGAACCGAGACGCCAGCGCCGGTCAGGGCGACGGTCGAGCGCGACTGGCGGATCAGCTCCGCCAGTCGCTCGATATCCGTCGCGGCGCCTGCCGCGATGTCTACTTGCCGCTCCACTTCGGAGTGCGCTTGCCGAGGAAGGCGCCGATGCCCTCCTTTGCGTCCTCGCTGCGGAAGGCGATGGCGAAGCCCTGCTTCTCGGCCTCGATGCCTTGGTCGAGGTCGCCGGCGTGGGAGACGAGCTTGATCTGCTCGACTGCGAGCGGCGCCTGGGCGGCGAGCTTGCGGCCCCACATCAGCGCGGTCTCGAACATCTCGTGGTCGGCGACGACGCGGTTGACCAGGCCGGATTCGAGCGCCTCGCCAGCGAGGATCGCGTCGCCGACCAGGTTCATCTCCAGGGCCTTGTTGGGCCCGACCAGGCGCGGCAGGCGCTGGGTACCGCCGAAGCCGGGGATGATCCCCAGCTTGATCTCGGGCTGGCCGAAAACGGCCGCCTCGGCGGCAATCCGCACGTCGCAGGCCATCGCCAGCTCGCAACCGCCGCCGAAGGCGAGCGCGTTGACGGCGGCGATCGTCGCCACCCGCGATTGGCCGAACTCGCGCAGCAGCGCGTGGGCGGTGTTGATCAAGTCCTCGCCGCCGCTCTCGTCCATCTGGGTGAAGGCCTTGATGTCGGCGCCAGCCGAGAAGACGACCGGGACCGAGGAGGCGATCACCATCGCGCCGACGCCCTCGCTCGCATTGACCTTCTCCCAGACCGCCTTCAGGTCGCGGATCACGTCCGGTGAGACGGCGTTCATCGGCAGGTTGGCGAGCCAGGCGATCGCGACGTCGCCGCGGGTCTCCAGCTTCACCGTCTCGGCCTGCTCACCCTCGTCGGGCTGGGGGTAGGGGTAGAAGCCCTGGCCGGCTTTGAGGCCAAAACGCCCCTGGGCGACGAGTCGACGCAAGAGCACCGGTGGCGTGAAGCGGTCTCCATAGCGCTCCTGCAGGCCCTCCATCCGCTCCAGCACGACGTCGAGCCCCTCGACGTCGGCCTTCCAGAATGGCGGCAGCAGGCCCTTGCGCGGATCGAGGCCGGCGCCGGTCATCATCCCGAGGTCGATGTCACGGACCGAGCAGACGCCCTCCTCGACGAGGAGGCAGGCCTCGACCAGCGCCCGGCAGGTGAAGAGCGCAAACAGCTCATCAGCGTCGGGCGCAGCGTCGCCGGGAACGTTGTCCTCGCCGTCCTTGAAGAAGCCCTCGCCGCCGGACTTGGCGCCGAGCTTGCCGTCGGCAACCAGCTGCTGCAGCCCTTTGTGGACGTAGAAGCTCTCGCCGTAGGACTCGCGGAGATGTTCGGCAGTGTGCAGGGCAATGTCGAGCCCGAGCAGGTCGGCGAGCAGGAAGGGACCCATCGGGGTCAGCTGGGCGCCGGCAATCGCTTCGTCGATTGCCTTGACCGAGAGGCCATGCTCCTCCTGGGCGCGCCAGATTTCGCCCATCGTCGCCATCAGGATGCGGTTGACGACGAACCCCGGCACCTCTCCGCAGACGATCGGCTGCTTCTTGATCGCCTGGGCGAAGTTGTAGGCGACTGTTGCGGTCTCCTCCGAGGTGTCCTCGCCGGCGATCACCTCGACCAGAGGCATCACCGAGGCGGGGTAGAAGAAGTGGAAGCCGACGACCTTGTCGGGGCGCAGCGTCGTCTCGCCCATCTCGGTGATCGAGAGCGAGGAGGTGTTGGAGGAAAGGATCGCGTGGCCGGGCGTGACGGCGTCGAGCTCGCGGAAGACGGCCTGCTTGATCTCTATCCGCTCCGGCACGGCCTCGATCACGAAGTCGACGTCGCCGAACTCCTCGTAGGTGGTCGTGCCGATGACGAGGCCCATCACTTCGGTGAGCCGGGCATCGGCCTGCTCCTGGGTCAGCTTCTCCTTCTTGACCAAGCGGGCGAGCTGGCCCTCGGTGACCGCGCGCGCCTTCTCGACGGCCGCGTCGACGAACTTCTGGTCGATGTCCTTGACGACGACGGGGATGTCGGCGGCGGCGATCGCCTGCGCGATCTCACCGCCCATGGTGCCGCCGCCGACGACGGCGGCCTTGGAAACGAACATTTCGCTTGAAACTCCTCAGGTCGGGGGCGACCGAAGGCTATCGGGACGCCGTTTCCGGGGGCGTGTCTGACCTTAGCCCCTCAGTCGAGCAGGCCCGCAGCGTGCATCACGTAGCTGACCGAGCCGAACTGCATCAAATTCTCTACCTGCTGGACTGAAAATTTGATGCAGTTCGCTGGGCGAGGCCGCCTACAGGCGGTACAAGGCGCCTTGGCGATCCTTGTACCCGGGTACAAAGGCATCTTCGAGCCATCGGTACTAGGCTCTCTTTTGGCTCTTCAAGTGGGAGTAGACCGGTAACCGACCGTGCCCGCCGACCGGGCGCGACGCCAAGCGAGGGACGACCAGAGCGATGACCCGTATCCGCCAGCAGAACGTGACCGCAGCGCAGTGGAGCTCCAACGGGGAGTCCCTCGGCGCGATCGACCTGACCCTGCCCGAGAACGACGCCTTCGGCGCCAACGTCTTCTCTGTCGTCGTGCAGCGCGAACGCCTTCCCGGGGACGTCTTCGAGAAGCTGCAGGGCGCGCTGGAAGCGGGCGAGGCGATCGACGCCGAGACCGCCGACGCGGTCGCCGCCGCGATGAAGGACTGGGCTTTGGAGAAGGGCGCCACCCACTTCACCCACGTCTTCCAGCCGCTGACCGGATCGACCGCCGAGAAGCACGACTCCTTCTTCGAGCCTTCCGGCGGCGAGGGCAAAGCGCTGGCCGGCTTCTCCGGCAAAGAGCTGATCCAAGGCGAGCCCGATGCCTCCTCTTTCCCCACCGGCGGCGTCCGCGCCACCTTCGAGGCGCGCGGCTACACCGCCTGGGACCCGACCAGCCCCGCCTTCATCCTCGAGAACCCGAACGGCTCGCTGCTCTGTATCCCGACCGCCTTCGCCTCCTGGACCGGCGAGGCGCTCGACGCGAAGATCCCGCTGCTGCGCTCGATGGACGCGCTCTCGGGCGCCGCGGTCAAAGCGCTGGACCTGCTCGGCGACAAGGAGAGCAAGCGCGTCTTCACCACCGTAGGCCCCGAGCAGGAGTACTTCCTGATCGACGAGCAGTACTTCTTCGAGCGCCCCGACCTGATCTCGACCGGGCGCACCCTCTTCGGCGCCAAGCCGCCGAAGGGCCAGGAACTCGACGACCACTACTTCGGCACGATCCCCGAGCGGGTGCTCGCCTTCATGCTCGAGTCCGAGCTCGAGGCGCGCAAGCTCGGCATTCCGGTCAAGACCCGCCACAACGAGGTCGCCCCCGCGCAGTACGAGATCGCGCCGATGTTCGAGAACTCCAATGTCGGCTCCGACCACCAGCAGCTGCTGATGCGGGTACTGGAAAACGTCGCCCGCCGCTACGGCCTGGTCTGCCTGCTGCACGAGAAGCCGTTCGCCGGCGTCAACGGCTCGGGCAAGCACAACAACTGGTCGATGGG
>Ga0190274_10000859_pt1 | contig 17600 bp, 14 predicted proteins | sample Popmic531T_FD_133002 | JGI IMG/M metagenome (GOLD analysis project Ga0190274, IMG submission 133002) | Populus adjacent soil microbial communities from riparian zone of Yellowstone River, Montana, USA - 531 T | ecosystem: Environmental > Terrestrial > Soil > Riparian zone | place: USA: Montana... | reverse complement strand
CATCTCCTTGCGCAGCTCCTTGGCCGCGTCGGAGATGACGGCGTCCTCGGCGAGCAGCGTGAAGAGGGTCGAGTCGCGCGCGGCGGTCTTGGCGAGGATCGTCGCGATGCCGTCGAGCCGCTTGAGCTGCTCGTTGCGCTGCGCGTCGGTCAGCTCCGGGTCGCTCTTGACCCGGATCCGCTCCTCGCGGGCGAGCAGGGCGACCACCTGGAACTTGGTGCGTACGCCGGGCATCGCCGAGCGTCGTTCGACCGCGTTCTCGACCTCGCGCACGGCGCGGGCGAGGACCGGGATGATCCCGTCGTTGTCGAGCGGGCGTCGACGCCCGTTGCGCTGGTTGCCTCCGCGCTGGTTCGAGCGCTGAGAGCCGCGCTGCGACGTACGACGGTTTGCCGTTTGCTGCTGGCCCGATCGAGCCAAGGACCCCTCCTCGGAGTGGCGGTCACGGCGACGGTGAGGGCAGCTGCACCCGCACGGCCTCCGAGACCAGGACGAACGTGCGTCGAACGAGGTGGACGTGCTGCCACTTCCCTGACGCGAGGCGGTCCGCAAGACACGGCAAGCGACCGACGAGGACGCGGCCCGAGCGGGCCGACGACGTCGCCATCGTAGCGCGGGTCGGCCCAAACCGTGAGCCGGGCCGATCAGACCGTGAAGTCCACTCCCTGGGCCAGCGGGAGCTCACCGGAGAAGTTGATCGTGTTGGTCGCGCGGCGCATGTAGGCGCGCCAGGCGTCCGAGCCCGACTCGCGTCCGCCGCCGGTCTCCTTCTCCCCTCCGAACGCACCGCCGATCTCGGCGCCCGAGGTGCCGATGTTGACGATGCCGCAGTCGGAGCCCTCCGGGGACAGGAAGAGCTCGGCCTCCGCCTGGTCGGAGGTGAAGACGCTGGACGACAGGCCCTGGGGTACGGCGTTGTTGAGGTCGATCGCGGACTCGAAGTCGTCATAGGGCAGCACGTAGAGCAGCGGGGCGAACGTCTCGCGGGCCACCACGTCGGTCTGCACGTCCATCCGCACGATCGCGGGCCGGGCGTAGTAGGCGTCGGGCGCGAGGTCCGCGTGGGCGCGGCCGCCGCCGGCCAGCAGTTTGCCCCCGTCGGCAGCGGCCGCGGCGATGGCGGCCTCCATGGCGTCGTACCCGCGCTGGTTGATCATCGGGCCGACGAGCGTGCCGTCGGCCATCGGGTTGCCGATCGGCAGCCGCCCGTACGCCGAGGTGAGCCGGTCGGTCAGCTCGTCGACGACGCTGGTGTGGGCGATCACCCTGCGCATCGTGGTGCACCGCTGGCCCGCCGTACCGGCGGCGGAGAAGACGATGCCGCGAACGGCGAGGTCCAGGTCGGCGCTGCCGGAGACGACGGCCGCGTTGTTGCCGCCGAGCTCCAGGAGGCTCCGGCCGAAGCGCTCGGCGACGCGGGGTCCGACGAGCCGGCCCATCCGGGTGGACCCCGTGGCGCTCAGCAGCGCGACGCCGGGGTGGTCGACCAGCGCCTGGCCGACCTCGGGGCCGCCGAGCAGCACCTGCGAGAGCGCCTCGGGAGCGCCGTGCTCGGCGATCGCCCGGGCGAGCACCGCGTGACAGGCCAGCGAGGTGAGCGGGGTGAGCTCGGACGGCTTCCAGACGACGGGGTCGCCGCAGACCAGGGCGACGGCGGTGTTCCACGACCAGACCGCGGCCGGGAAGTTGAAGGCGGAGACGACGCCGACCACGCCGAGCGGGTGCCAGGTCTCCATCAGCCGGTGGCCGGGCCGCTCGGAGGGCATCGTGCGGCCGTAGAGCTGGCGCGACAGCCCGACCGCGAAGTCGCAGATGTCGATCATCTCCTGGATCTCGCCGCGCCTCGGAGGTGATCTTCCCGGCCTCGATGCTGACCAGCGTCGCCAGGTCGTCCTTGTGCTCGGCGAGCAGCTCGCCGAACCGCTTCACGAGCGCACCCCGCGCCGGCGCCGGCACCCGGCGCCAGCTCCGGAAGGCCTCCTCGGCGCGGCCGACCGCCTCGTCGACGTACGCCGCATCGCGCCAGCTCAGCGTCGTGACCTGCCCGCCGTTGATCGGCGAGCGGGTGACCACGTCGCCGCCGAGCGAGTCGACGTCCACCCCGCAACGGCGGGCGGTGTCGAGGGCCAGTGCGGACAGCTCGGACTGGGCGGGGATCGTGGTCATGGGTCGTTCCTACACGATGTGCGTGGTGGGGCGCAGTGCCGGGATAGTCCCTGACGTTTTCGGGGTCATTTCGCCCGATCGACCCCCGAAACGTCAGGGACTACCCCGACGACGGGCCTCACACGATGTTGAGCTCCGGCCGTACGCCGGCCGCGAACCGGTCGGCGGAGAGCGCGGTGACGTCGACGGGCGGGGTGCGGCCGAGCACCAGGTCGCGGAGCACCTCGCCGATGGCCGGCCCCATCAGGAAGCCGTGGCCGGAGAAGCCGGTGGCGTAGAGGAACCGCGAGAGGCCGTCGGCCTCCCCCACCAGGGCGTTGTGGTCCGGCGTCATCTCGTAGAGGCCCGCCCACCCGGATGCGATGCCGACGTCGGCCAGCGCGGGCACCCGGCGCGCGATCGCGTCACCGAGCCGCGGCAGCCAGGCCTCGGTGCGGCCGAGCTCGAAGCCCGGGAGCTCGTCGGGGTCGGACATCCCGAGCAGCAGCCCCGGACCTTCGCGGTGGAAGTAGAGGGAGGTGGCGAAGTCGATGGTGAACGGCGTCGCCGGGTCGAGGCCGGGCATCGGCTCGGTCGTGAGGATCTGGCGCCGCAGCGGCACGACGGGCAGGGCGACGCCCACCATCTCCCCGACCGCGCGCGACCAGGCGCCGGCCGTGCAGACGACGGTGTCGGTGGCGATCCGGCCGGCGTCGGTGAGTACGGCGCGCACCTGTTGGTCCACCACCTCGACGCCGGTCGCGGCGCAGTGCTGGACGATGCGGGCGCCGGCGCGACGCGCGCCACCGGCGTACCCCAGCACGACGGACTCGGGGGTGCAGTGGCCGTCCTCGGGCGACCAGGCGGCGGCCAGGATCCCGTCGACCTCGATCATCGGCGAGAGCACCTTGGCCTCCGCGGGCGTGATCATCCGGCTCGGTACGCCGAGCGAGTTCTGCAGCTCGACGTTGGCCTCGAACGCCGTGACGTGGGCGGGGTCGTCGAGCAGGAAGAGGTACCCCGACCGGTGCAGGTCGATCTCCTGCCCGAGCTCGTCGGCGAAGCGTTCGAAGGCACGCAGGCTGCGTTGCCCGAGCTCGATGTTGACCGGGTCGGAGAACTGCGCGCGCACCCCACCGGCGGCCTTGCAGGTCGACCCGGATCCCAGGGTGTCCCGCTCGAGCAGCAGCACGTCGCGGACCCCGGCGCGGGCCAGGTGGTACGCCGCGCTCAGGCCCATCACGCCGCCACCGATGACGACGACCGAGGCGCTCGCCGGGACCTCAGCCACCGGCGGGGTCCGGCATCGTCAGCCGCTTGGCCATCTGCCGCTGGACGAACCGGATCGCCGGTCGCGGCGCGATCTTGATGGCGATGCTCATCAGCCGGGCGTCCGGTCCGACGTAGATGTGCAGCCTGCCCTTCTCGATGCCCGCGACCATGATCCGGGCGGCCTTGTCCGGAGGGGTCATCGGCACGCTGCTGTCGTCGCCGCCGGGCGCGCCGACGCCGGAGTTCTCGGTGATCGCGGTGGCGACGGCACCGGGCATGATCACCGAGACGGTCACCCGGGTGTCGAGGAGCTCGGCGTACAGGCCCTCGGTGAACAGCCGGACCGCGGCCTTGCTGGCGCCGTACATCGTCTGGCCGGGGAACGGGAAGAAGCCACCCATGCTCGACACGTTGGCGATGTGCGCCTCCGGCCGCTCGAGGAGCAACGGCAGGAACGCCTTGACCAGGTGGACGGTGCCCATCAGATTGACGTCGAGCACCCGCTCGATGGCGGCGTAGTCGAGGTCGGCGACCGGGACGAACGGCTGGATGATCCCGGCGTTGTTGACCAGGCCGTCGACCGCGCCGTGGGCCGCGAGGACGGCGGCCGGCAACGCCTCGACCACCGCCCGGTCGGTGATGTCGACGACGTGCACCGAGAGCCGGTCACCGGCACCGGCCAGTGACGCGGTCTCGTCCAGGCCGGCCGCGCTGACGTCGACGGCCGCGACCCGGGCACCGCGCTCCAGGAGCAGCAGCACCAGCTCCCGGCCCATGCCGCTGCCGCCTCCGGTCACGACCCAGACCTTGCCCTCGACCACCATGGCGGCAGCCTAGCGACGGCGCGGCTCAGTCGACGCTGCCACCGAGGAGCGCCCGGGCCGCCTCGGCGATCTCCTCCTCGGTGACCAGCACGGTGCGGGACGCGGGTCCGAGCGGCACGTAGGAGTCGGCGCTCGCGACCCGGGAGATGCGGCCGTCGTACCCCCGCTCGACGAGCGCGCTGACGATGCCCTCCCCCACACCACCCGAGCGCCGGGTCTCGTCGACGACCAGCACCCGCCGGAAGCCGGACGCGTACGCCGCGAGCTCGTCGACCGGCAGCGGGGCGAGCCAGCGCAGGTCGAGGACCGTGGTCCGGACACCCGCGGCTTCGAGTGGCCGGCAGGCCCGCAGCGACAGGGGCACGCCGTTGCCGAAGGTGACGACGAGGAGGTCGGTGCCGTCGCCGTGGGCTCGCGGGCCGCGGGGAGAGACGGGTGCGGTGTGCCCGGAGGTCCAGAGACCGTCGCCCGGCTGGTGCAGGTCGCGCGAGTGGTAGAGCGCGATCGGCTCGACCACGACGCACACCCGGCCCTCGAGCTCGGCGAGCTCGACGCACTCCCGGATCAGCGGCCGCGCGTCGGCGGGATGGCTGGGCACGCACACGACCAGGCCCGGAATGTCGCGCAGCACGGCGAGCGAGTTGTCGTTGTGGAAGTGGCCGCCGAACCCCTTCTGGTAGCTGAGACCGGGGATCCGCACCACCATCGGGTTGCGGTACTGCCCGTCGGAGAAGAAGGCGAGCGACGCCGCCTCGCCGCGCAGCTGGTCCTCCGCGTTGTGGAGGTAGGCGAGGTACTGGATCTCCGGGATCGGCAGCAGGCCGGCCAGCGCGGCGCCGAGTGCGGTGCCCAGGATGGTCTGCTCGTCGAGCAGGGTGTCGATCACCCGGCGACCTCCGAATCGCTTCCGCAGGCCGCGCGTCACGCCGTACACGCCGCCCTTGACGCCGACGTCCTCGCCGAGGACCACGGCGTGCGGCCGCTCCTCCAGCAGCTCGCTCAGCGTGGCGTTGATCGCCTGCGCCAGGGTCAGCTCGCCCTCGGGCGGTGCCGACGTGGGTCGGCGCGCCGGAGCCGGCCGGGTGTCGGGGCGGTGGAGCGGCCGGACCACCTCGCCCCGGGACTCCAGGCGGCGTTCGCCGATGACCGACTTCGCCTCCTGCATGACGGCCGCGCGGGTGCGCTCGTAGCGATCGAGGGCGTCGTCGGGGGTGAGGGTGCCGGTGTCCACCAGGTACGCCGCCGACGCCAGCAAGGGGTCGAGCTCGAGGTCGCGGGCGATCTCGGCGCTGGTGCGGTAGCCGAGCTCGACGTCCGAGCCGGCGTGGCCCAGGAACCGCACGGTCCGCAGGTGCAGCAGCACCGGCCGCCGCGTGTGGCGGACGTGGTCGACCGCCGCGCCGACGTCGGCGAGCAGCCGGTCGGGGCGCGGCGACGCGGCCTCGACGTACTCGATCCCGGGCAGCCGCCGCAGCGTGGCCTCGACCCAGCCGACCGGGGTGCGGGTGCTGATGCCGAGGCCGTTGTCCTCGACGACGACGAGCAGCGGCAGGTCGAGGCCACGATGGGTGAGGTACGCCGCGGCGTTGAGCGCACCCTGGGCCGTCGAGTGGTTGACCGAGGCGTCGCCGAGGCTGGTCACGACCATCGCATCCTCGGGCCAGCGGCGCTGGGGCGCCAGGTCGGCCAGGTTGCCCAGCGCGAAGGCCAGGCCGAGCGAGCGTGGGAGATGGGAGGCGATGGTCGAGGTCTGCGGGACGATGTGCAGCGCGGGGTGGCCGAAGACCTTGTGGCGGCCGCCGGAGATCGGGTCGGCAGCCGACGCGCTCAGACCCAGTAGCACGTCGCGGATCGGCGTCGTCGCCGCCGCAGGCCGCTCGGCCGCGTTGCGCGCCGCGCGGGCGGCGTAGAAGCCACCGGATCGATAGTGCAGCAGGGCCGGGTCGTCGACCCGGGTCAACAGCCCGAGGGCCGCGTTGGCCTCGTGCCCGGACGAACCGATCGTGTAGAAGCCCTCGCCCTGGACCTGGAGCCAGCGCGCGGCGAGGTCGAGGTGCCGGCTCTGCAGCTGGGCGTCGAAGAGCGCCAGCACGCGGTCCGGATCCGGGTGACCGCCGGTGTCATCGCCGATGTCATCGCCGACGATCGCCGGGCGCATCGCCCGCACGGACGCGACGAAATGCTCGTCGATCGCCTCCACATCCGCCTCCTCGTTCGGCCCCGAACTCACTCTTCCATCGACCGCCTCGAGAGGAAGGACCGACACCACCTGACAAAGTTTTGTCATTTTCGGTCACAATGGGTGCATGCGCGACGAACTCCTGATGATCAGCCGCACCATCGACCCCGCCGTCCTCGGCGAACGGATCCGGACCGCGCGCCTGCGCGCGGGCCTGACCCAGGCCCAGGCCGCCGGCACCGGGATGTCCGTGGGGTACGTGTCCCGGATCGAGAGCGGGCAGCGGCGACCGGACCCCGAGCTGCTCGAGCTGATCGCCGCAGCGGTCGGCACCAGCGTCGACGAGCTCCTCATGGGCATCGCGCCCGACCGGTTGATCGAGCTGCAGGTCGAGCTCGACCACGCCGAGCTCGCCCTGGTCACCGGCTCGGCCACCCAGGCCCTGGAGATCGTCGACCGGATCCTCGCCGAGCCCGCGGTCGAGGACCTCCCCGACCTCGAGCGCGAGGCCTCCTACCTCCGCGCCGGGGCACTGGAGGCCAGCGGCGACCTCCAGTCGGCCATCCTCGCCCTCGAGGACCTCGCCGACTCCGCGTCAGGAGACCTGACCTGGATCAACGGGCTCACGGCGCTGAGCCGCTGCTATCGCGAGTCCGGCGAGCTCGGACGTGCCATCGAGGTCGGCAACCAGGCGTCCCGGCAGATCGAGGAGCTGGGTCTCGACGGGCTCGACGAGTCGATCAGGCTGAGCCTGTCCGTTGCGGCGGCGTACTACGAGCAGGGCGACGTGGACTACGCGGCCCGGCTGTGCCGCCGGGCGATCGAACGCGCCGAGGCGATGGCGTCTCCGGTCGCCAAGGCGATGGCGTACTGGAACAGCTCGGCCATCGAGTCGATGCGCGGCAACGCCGCCGCGGCTCTGCCCATGACCCGTCGTGCGCTCGCCGTGATCGAGGCCAGCGAGGACGCCCGCAACGTCGCACGACTGCGCACCCAGCTGGGCATCCAGCAGCTGATGCTGGACCCGCCCGAGCCCGCCGAGGCACTCGACGTCCTGGCACGTGCCGCCGAAGAGCTCACCCTCACCGACGCCGGGCCCGCAGACCTCGCCGACAACCAGCTCGCCCAGGCGCGCGCCCGCTTCCTGCTCGGCGACACGGACACCGCACGGGAGCAGGCGTCCGAGACAGCACAAGCGGTACGGACCAGCATCCCCCTCGTCGCAGCGGACGCCTACGCCCTCCTCGGCCAGATCGCGGCGCGCGAGGGCGCGCTCGACCGCGCACGCAGCCAATTCCAGGAGGCGGTGCTCCTGCTCAGCGGCATGGGTGCCGACCGCTCGGCGGCTCAGCTCTGGTTCGAGCTGGCCGGACTCCTCGAGAGCGTCGGCGACACTGCCGCTGCTCTCGATGCCTACCGACGCGCGGCCGCCGCCACCGGGCTCACTGCCCCGGTGTCACGTCGCGCTACGCCGGTGTCACAACACTGATGCCGGGCTGACCCAGGTCAGCAACACCACCGCGTCGCGGAGACCTGCGCGTCGCTCTGGGCCGACGCGGACTGCCCGGCACCCCCGACGCCGACCAGCGACAGCACGATGAACATCCCGGCGAGCATCTTGCGAGTACGGCTCATGACCACATTCCCTTCACTTCCATCCCCCCACATGGGAATGGTTGACAATTGACTGTCACATCTTGTCAATGAATGTGCCATGATGACTACACCGCGCGCGAAAGGGGCTCACCCCTCGGTCCCCCTCCGGGGTCTGAGCCGCTCTCGGGGGTGCGCGGTTGCCCCGGTAAATTGCATCGACCCCGCCGGTCCGGTCTGGACCAGTGGGGTCGATGCCGGTTCGGGGCCGGCGACGGGCGGCGGCTCAGCGCCAGCCGAGCTCCGGCGCCAGGTAGCGGACGACGCTCTCGAGGACGTGGGCGTTGTAGTCGACACCGAGCTGGTTGGGAACGGTGAGCAGGAGCGTGTCCGCGGCCGCGATCGCCTCGTCCTCCGCGAGCTCCTTGACCAGCCGGTCGGGCTCCCCGGCGTACGACTTGCCGAAGCGGGCGATGCCGCCGTCGATGTGGCCCACCTGGTCCTGGCTGCGGGACTCGCCGCCGAAGTAGGCGCGGTCGAGGTCGTTCACGATCGGGAAGATGCTGCGGCTGACCGACACCCGCGGCTCGCGCCGGTGCCCGGCCGCAACCCAGGCGTCGCGGTACATCTGGATCTGCTCGGCCTGCAGCTGGTGGAAGGGCACGCCGGTGTCCTCGGTCAGGAGCGTCGAGCTCATCAGGTTCATGCCCTGCTGTGCCGTCCACTCGGCAGTGGCCCGCGAACCCGCACCCCACCAGATCCGGTCGCGCAGGCCCGGCGAGTGCGGCTCGACCCGGAGCAGGCCGGGCGGGTTCGGGAACATCGGCCGCGGGTTCGGCTGCGCGAACCCCTTGCCCTCGATGACGTCGAGGAAGACCCGCGTGTGGTCGCGGGCCATGTCGGCGTGGTCGGAGCCCTCCCCCGGCTCGTAGCCGAAGTAGCGGAACCCGTCGACGACCTGCTCCGGTGACCCCCGGCTGATGCCGAGCTGGAGTCGGCCACCCGAGATCAGGTCGGCCGCGCCGGCGTCCTCGGCCATGTAGAGCGGGTTCTCGTAGCGCATGTCGACGACACCGGTGCCGATCTCGATCCGGCTGGTGCGGGCACCGACCGCCGCGAGGAGCGGGTACGGCGAGGCGAGCTGGCGCGCGAAGTGGTGCACCCGGAAGTAGGCACCGTCGGCACCCACCTCCTCGGCGGCGACCGCGAGGTCGATCGACTGGAGCAGCGCGTCGGCCGCGGAGCGCGTCTGGGACTGCGGCGACTCCGTCCAGTGACCGAAGGACAGGAACCCGATCTTCTTCATGCCCTCTCCAACGAAGATTGAATGCTCAATCTTCCCGCGCCGTCCGAATCAGGGGGCGTTCCAAGTCTGGAGCACCGGGTGCTCGCGCTCGTAGCCGAGGGTCGACAGCGTCGCGGTGTCGAGCTTGAACCACTGACCCGCCTCGACCGGCCGGCCGAGCCAGCGGGCCGCGAGAGCGCGCAGGGCGTGCCCGTGCCCGAAGACCAGCGTCCGGCCCTCGATCCCGCGCACCCGCGTGACCACGCGATCGAGCCGCTCGCACACCTGCTCGGCACTCTCGCCGCCCGGGGTGGGGTGCGTCCAGATCGTCCAGCCCGGCTCGCGCTCGCGGATCTCGTCGGTGGTGGTGCCCTCGTAGTCGCCGTACGCCCACTCGGCCAGGTCGTCATCGACCTGGGGGTCCGAGAAGCCGGCCAGCTCCGCCGTACGCCGGGCGCGCAGCCGCGGGCTGGTGAGCACCTGGGCGAACTCGACGCCGGCCAGCCGATCCCGCAGCCCTTCGGCCACCGCCTCACCTTCGGGCAGCAGCGGCAGGTCTGTCGTCGACGTGTGCCGCCCGGCCACGCTCCACTCGGTCTTCCCGTGCCGCACGACCCAGAGCTCGTTCACGGGATCCATTCAACCGCCGGACGCCAGAATGGTGGCAGGGTGTCTGCATGAGCGCGCCCAGCACCATCGTCGTCGGCTACGTCCCCACCCCCGAGGGCCTCGCGGCCGTCGAGTACGCCGTCGGCGAGGCGCAGCGCGGCGAGGCCCGCCTGGTGCTGGTGAACTCCGGCGTCCGCGGCTACGACTCCGACCCGGCGTACGCGACCGCGACGGACCTGGACGCGCTCGCCAGCCGGCTGACGGATCTCGGCATCGCGCACGAGATCCGCCAGTCCACGCAGGCGATCTCCCCTGCCGACGAGATCCTCCAGGCGGCCGGCGACGTCGACGCCGACCTGATCGTGATCGGGCTGCGCCGCCGGTCGCCGGTCGGCAAGCTCTTCCTCGGCAGCAGCTCGCAGCAGGTCATCCTCGACGCCGCCTGCCCCGTGGTCGCGGTCAAGCGGCCGGACTGATCAGTAGACGATCACCCCACGCAGGTTGGTGCCTGCGTGCAGGTCCTCGTACCCGAGCGCCACCTCGTCGAGCTTGTAGGTGCGGGTGACCAGCTCGTCGAGCTTGAGGCTTCCCTCCTGGTAGAGCCGCAGCAGCTTGAGGATGTCGGTCTTCGGGTTGGAGGCGCCGAAGAGCGAGCCCTGGATCCGCTTCTGGAAGAGCGTGATGTCGGCGAGGGAGATCGGCGCACCGACAGCCTGGACGTCACCGAGCCCGGTGACGACGACGGTGCCCGCCTTGCGGATGGAGGCCAGCGCCTGGGCGAGGTGCTCGCCGGCGATGACACCGACGGTGACGATCGCCGAGTCGGCGCCCTGGCCGTTGGTCACGGACTGCGCGAGCTCGGTGGCCTCCTCCATAGTCGCGACGGCGTGGGTCGCGCCGAGCTCCAGCGCCTTGGTGCGCTTGAGCTCGACCGGGTCCACCCCGATGACCATCGAGGCTCCGGCGTGGGCGGCGCCCTGGACGGCGTTGATCCCGATGCCGCCGACGCCCATCACGATGACCGTGTCGCCGGGGCGCACCTCGGCCGAGTTGACCGCCGAGCCCCACCCGGTGCCGACGCCGCAGCCCACCAGGCAGGCCTTGTCGAGCGGGACGTCGTCGGGCACCTTCACCGCCGAGTCGACCGCGACCGTGGTGACCTCCGCGAAGGTCGAGATGCCGCACATCTGGCCGACGGGCTTGCCGTCGTACGACAGCCGGAAGCTCGTCGGGTCGTCCCACCGCGACCCCATCAGCAGGGTGGCGCCGAGGTCGCAGAGGTTCTGCATTCCGCGGGAGCACCAGGTGCACTGGCCGCACGACGGGAGGAACGAGAAGACGACGTGGTCGCCCTCCTTCCACCCCGGTGTGTGCTGCCCGACCGCGGTGACGACGCCGGCACCCTCGTGGCCGCCGCAGAACGGGTACATCCCGACCGGGATGTCGCCGGTGGCGATGTGGTCGTCGGAGTGGCACAGCCCGGACGCCGTCATCTGCACCTGGAGCTCACCCTGCCTCGGGTCCTCGACCTCGAGGTCGACCACCTCGTAGGTGCCGGGTGCCTCCTTGATGACTGCGCCGCGAGTGTGCATGGTTCCTCCTGGAGATCGATGGCGTGACCGGCGTCACCCATCGATCCTGCGCCGGAGCCGTTGGCGACTGGTTGGTCCGGCAGGTCCACGCCCTGGGAGCTACGGCTCGAGCGTGTAGCCGAGGCCGGCGCTGGTGACCAGGTGCACCGGGCGGGCCGGGTCGGCCTCGAGCTTGCGGCGCAGCTGGGCGGCGTACACGCGCAGGTAGTTGGTCTCGTGCTCGTACGTCGGCCCCCACACCTCGCGGAGGATCTGCTCACGCGTCACGAGCCGCCCGATGTTGCGGGCGAGCAGCTCGAGGAACGACCACTCCGTGGGTGTCAACCGGACGTCAGTCCCATCACGGGAGACCCGTTTCTTCGACATGTCGATCACCAGGTTGCCGGCCTCCACCACGGCTGTCGTCGCGTGCATCGAGTCCTGAGACCTTCGTACGGCGGCGCGCAGCCGCGCGAGCAGCTCGTTCATCGCGAACGGCTTGGTGACGTAGTCGTCGGCCCCGAGGTCGAGCGCCTCGACCTTGTCCTCGCCGTGCTGGCGTGCGGAGAGCACCACGATCGGGACGTTCGTCCAACCGCGCAGGCCGGCCAGCACCTCGGTGCCGTCGATGTCCGGAAGCCCCAGGTCGAGCAGCACGACGTCGGGGTGCTCGGTCGCCGCGGCGTCGAGCGCGGAGCGTCCGTCGGCCGCGGTCACGACCTCCCAGCCGTGCGCGCGCAGGTTGATCGCGAGCGCGCGGGCGAGCGCCGGCTCGTCGTCGACGACGAGGACCTTGCTCATGCTGTCTCCCAAGTCCGACGGCGCCGTGCGGCGGTGAGCAGGCAACCATTCTCGGCCGCTGACGAGCCGGATTCGGTTGCTGACCCACCGCTGCACGGTGGCCTCATCCGTCGGCCCGCGGGATCGACAGCACCATGGTCAGCCCTCCGCCGGGAGTGTCCTCGGCGGACAGCGTGCCACCGACCGCCTCGGCGAGCCCGCGCGCCACGGCGAGCCCGAGGCCGAGCCCACCGGCGCTGGTGTCGTCGAGCCGCTGGAACGGCTCGAACATCCGGCTCCGCCGGTCCTCCGGTACGCCGGGGCCGCGGTCGACGACGAGCACGTCGACCGACTCCGGCAGCACGTGCGCGAGCACCCGCACCGGCGTGCCAGCGGACACCCGGACGGCGTTGGCGACCAGGTTGGCGACGACGCGTTCGAGCAGCCCGGCGTCGGTGTGCACGAGCGGCGCGGACTCGTCGAGCTCCAGGATCACCACACCCGGCGGCTGGCCGGCGACGGCCAACGGCAGGATCTCCTCGAGGCTGCGGTCGCGGAGCACGGGATGCACCAGGCCGGACTCGAGCCGGGAGAGGTCGAGCAGGTTGTCGATCAGCCGCTCGAGCTGCCCGGTCGAGGAGTCGACGGCCGCGACGAGCTCGGCGCGGTCCGCCGGTGCCACCGAGTCGGAGACCAGGCCGTCGACCGACGCACGCATCGTCGCGAGCGGCGTACGCAGGTCGTGGGAGACGGCCCGGAGCACGGAGGTGCTGGTGGCCTCGGCGCGTTCGAGCGCGGCGGCGCGCTCCTCGCGCTCGCGCAGCCTGCGGTACTCGAGCACCAGCCCGGTCTGCACCGCGAACCCCTCCAGCACCCGTTGGTCGGTCGCCCGCAGGGCGGAGCCGCAGAGCACGATGACGTGGTCGTCGTCGACCTGCACCCGCGAGTCGGCGGCGTCGGGGTCGCAGGGCGGGGAGGCGCCGCTGCTCGCGACGACCGTCCAGCCCGCCGGGCCGCGGGCGAGCAGCGAGGTGGACTCCTGGCCGAAGACCTCGCGGAGCCGGTCGACGATCGCGTCGGCGGTGTCCTGGCCGGTGAGCACGGAGCGCGACAGGGCGCCGAGCGTGGCGGCCTCGGTGCGTGCGCGTACGGCGTCGGTCGCCCGCCGCGACGCGCGGTCGACGACGGTCGCGACGCCGACGGCGACGGCGACGAAGACGACGAGCGCGACGACGTTCTCGGGGTCGGAGACGGTCAGGTCGCGCACCGGCGGCGTGAAGAACCAGTTCATCAGGAAGAAGCCGCCGACCGCCGCGACCAGGGCGGGCACCAGGCCGCCGACCAGGGCGACGAGCACGGTGACCGCGAGGAAGAGCGACACGTCCAGCGGCAGCTGGTCGGGATCGCTGAGCCCGTGCAGCGCGACCGTCAGCAGGATCGGGAGCACCACGGAGAGAGCGAGTCCGACGATCTGGCGGCGCCGACTGAGCGGCGAGAGGTACCAGCGCGACCGGGTCGTCCGGGCGACCTCGCCGTGCGTGACGAGGTGGACGTCGATCGAGCCGGCCAGCGACGCGATCCGGTCCCCCGTCGTACCCGTGAAGAGCCGGCGGACCCGGCCGTGGCGGGACACACCGACGACGACCATCGTCGCGTTCGCGCCGATCGCGAAGTCGACCACCGCCGCCGACACGTCCTCGCCGACGACGGAGTGGAACGTGCCGCCCAAGGACGCGACCAGCTGCTGGGCTCGCGCGATCCGGCTCTCGTCGGGGTTGGCCAGCCCGTCGTTGGCGATGACGTGCACGGCGAGCAGCTCGGAGCCGGCCGCGCGCTGGGCCAGCCGCGCGCCGCGACGCAGCAGGGTCTCGCTCTCCGGGCCGCCGGTGACCGCGACGACGATCCGCTCCTTGGCCGGCCAGGGCGCGGCGATCTGGTGCGCCTTGCGGTAGTCGCCGAGCGCGTCGTCGACCCGGTCGGCCAGCCAGAGCAGCGCGAGCTCGCGCAGCGCGGTCAGGTTGCCCACCCGGAAGTACGACGTGAGCGACGCGTCGATCTGCTCGGGCCGGTAGATGTTGCCGTGCGCCATCCGGCGACGCAGCGCGTCGGGCGACATGTCGACCAGCTGGATCTGGTCGGCGGTGCGGACGACCTCGTCGGGCACGGTCTCCCGCTGCCGCACGCCGGTGATCCGCTCGACCTCGTCGTTGAGCGACTCCAGGTGCTGGATGTTGACGGTGGTGATGACGTCGATGCCCGCCGCGCGGAGCCGCTCGACGTCCTCGGCCCGCTTCTCGGTGATGCTGCCCGGCACGTTGGTGTGCGCGAGCTCGTCGACGCAGACGACGGCCGGCCGCCGGGCGAGCACCGCGTCGGTGTCCATCTCGGTGAAGGTGGTGCCGCGGTAGTCGACCTGCCGGCGTGCCACGACCTCGAGCCCGTCGAGCATCCCCGTCGTGTGCTCGCGTCCGTGCGTCTCGACGTACCCGACCACCACGTCGGTGCCGCGCTCGCAGCGGCGGCGCGCCTCCGAGAGCATCGCGTAGGTCTTGCCGACGCCGGGCGCGGCGCCGAGGTAGACCGTCAACCGACCCCGGCGGGGTGACTCCATGCTCACGATCCTGCCAGCACCGCGAGGTTCAGCTCGAGGACGTTCACCCGCGGCTCGCCGAGCACTCCCCAGGTACGTCCCGACGTGTGCTCCGCGACCAGGCGTCGTACGGCGTCCTCGCTCAGGTCGTGCGCGGCCGCGACCCGGGGCACCTGGAGGTCGGCGTACGCCTCCGAGATGTCCGGGTCGAGGCCCGAGCCGGACGCGGTGACCGCATCCGGGGGCACGTCGGCGGGGTCGACGCCCTCGCGCTCGGCGATCTCGGCCTTGCGGTCCTTGATCGCCGCGACCAGGTCCGGGCTCTCCGGGCCGAGGTTGGAGCCGTAGCTGTTCAGCGGGTCATAGCCGTCCCCGGCCGCGGACGGCCGCGGCTGGAAGAGACCGTCGTCGTCCACGAGCTGGCCGAGGAGTGCCGAGCCCACAGCCTGGTCGGGGTCGGTGGTGTGCGTGCCGGTCGCGGTGACCAGCGACCCGTGCGACTGCCAGGGAGCGGCGACCGCGGCGACGCCGTACACCGCGAACGGGTAGGCGATGCCGAGCAGCAGCGTGGCCGCGACCAGCACCCGCAGGCCGGCGAGGCTGTGGCGGAAGAGGGCGTAGAGGTCCTTCATGAGACTCAGACTCCTGGGATCAGCGAGATGACGAGGTCGAGCAGCTTGATGCCGGCGAACGGCGCGATCAGGCCGCCGACGCCGTAGATCAGCAGGTTGCGTCGCAGCAGGTCCGCAGCCGAGGAGGGCGTGTAGCGGACGCCGCGCAGCGACAACGGGATCAGGGCGACGATCACGAGCGCGTTGAACACGACCGCCGAGAGGATCGCCGACTCCGGCGACGACAGCTGCATCACGTTGAGCACGTCGAGCTGCGGGAAGGCGACCACGAACATCGCCGGCAGGATCGCGAAGTACTTCGCGACGTCGTTGGCGATCGAGAACGTCGTCAGCGCACCGCGGGTGATGAGCAGCTGCTTGCCGATCTCGACGACGTCGATCAGCTTCGTCGGGTCGGAGTCGAGGTCGACCATGTTGCCGGCCTCCTTGGCCGCTGTTGTGCCGGTGTTCATGGCGACCCCGACGTCGGCCTGCGCCAGCGCGGGCGCGTCGTTGGTGCCGTCGCCGCACATCGCGACCATCCGGCCGCCCTCCTGCTCCTTGCGGATGAGCGCCAGCTTGTCCTCGGGAGTCGCCTCGGCGAGGAAGTCGTCGACACCGGCCTCGTCGGCGATCGCCCGTGCGGTGACGGCGTTGTCTCCGGTGACCATCACGGTCCGGATGCCCATCGCACGCATCTCGTCGAAGCGCGCCCGCATGCCCTCCTTCACGACGTCCTTGAGGTGGATGACGCCCAGGAGGCGACCGCTCTCCCCCGATTCATGCGAGGCCACCACCAGCGGCGTACCTCCCGTGGAGCTGACCTGCTCGACGAGCCGGTCGAGCTGGGCGTTGGAGCCACCGACCCAGGCCGTCACCGCCGAGGCCGCACCCTTGCGGATCTCCCGGCCCGGCAGGTCGATCCCGCTCATCCGCGTCGTCGCGCTGAACGGCACCAAGACCGAGTCGTCCGCCTCTCGGCTAGCCATAGGTGCTTGTGAAGCGGACGACCCGATCAAGGCGACGATCGAGCGGCCCTCCGGAGTCTCGTCGGCGAGCGAGGACAACAGCGCCGCGTCGGCCAGCTCTTCGTCGGCTACGCCGTCCAGCGGGAGCAGTGCGGTCGCCCGGCGGTTGCCGTAGGTGATGGTGCCGGTCTTGTCGAGCAGGAGTACGTCGACGTCGCCCGCCGCCTCGACCGCTCGGCCGGACATCGCCAGCACGTTGCGGCGGACCAGCCGGTCCATGCCGGCGATGCCGATCGCGGAGAGCAGCGCCCCGATGGTGGTCGGGATCAGGCAGACCAGCAGGGCGGTCAGCACCACCACGGACTGGTGCGCGTCGCTGTAGTCGGCGACAAAGTAGAGCGTCGCGACCACCACCACGAAGATCGCGGTGAGCGAGCCGAGCAGCACGTTGAGCGCGATCTCGTTCGGGGTGCGCTGGCGCTCCGACCCCTCGACCAGGGCGATCATCCGGTCCACGAAGGACTGCCCGGGATCGGACGTGATCCGCACGACGATCCGGTCGGAGAGCACCACGGTGCCGCCGGTGACGGCCGAGCGGTCGCCGCCGGACTCGCGGATCACCGGGGCGGACTCGCCGGTCACCGCCGACTCGTCGACCGAGGCGACCCCCTCGATGACGTCGCCGTCGCCGGGGATCCGCTCACCGGCCTCCACGATCACCACGTCGCCGGTGCGGAGCGAGGTCGAGGTGACGACGTCGAAGCCGCCGTCGGGACGCTGCCGCCGTGCGGTCGTCTCCTGCTGGAGCGCACGCAGGCTGGCGGCCTGCGCCTTGCCGCGGCCCTCGGCGACCGACTCCGCCAGGGTGCCGAAGAGCACCGTGAGCCAGAGCCAGATGGTCACGCCGACGGCCATCGTCGTCGGGTCGAGGACTGCCATCACGGTGGTCGCGGCGGCGCCGATCTCGACGACCAGCATCACCGGGGTCGATGCCAGCTCGCGCGGGTCGAGCTTGCGGAACGCGCCGGGCAGCGCGCCCTTCAGGTCAAAGTTCACGACAGGGACTCCACGATCGGACCGAGGACGAGCACCGGGACGTAGGTCAGACCGACCACGACCAGGGCGACGCCCGAGAGGAGGGCCACGAAGAGCGGCCGGTGGGTGGGCAGGGTG
>Ga0190274_10000858_pt1 | contig 17605 bp, 11 predicted proteins | sample Popmic531T_FD_133002 | JGI IMG/M metagenome (GOLD analysis project Ga0190274, IMG submission 133002) | Populus adjacent soil microbial communities from riparian zone of Yellowstone River, Montana, USA - 531 T | ecosystem: Environmental > Terrestrial > Soil > Riparian zone | place: USA: Montana... | reverse complement strand
GCAGCACTTCGGCGGCGGGTGCCTCGAAGGCCACGCGGCCCTTGGTGCCGATGATGGTGTCGCCCAAGTGAATGCCACGGCCGATGCCGTACGGTGCCGCCAGTTCCTCAATCTTTTCAATGACTTGCACCGGCGTCAGCGTCTGTCCATTGAGGCCCACCGGACGGCCCTCGGCGAAGTGGATGGTGTGCCGGGACGGTGCGCGCGGCTGCTCGAAGGCATGCTTCGACAGCACCCAGGCGCTCTCGGGAATGCTGCCGGTCGAGGTCAGCGTTTCGGTGCCGCCAATGGTCACGCCCCACAGCCCGCGGTTGATGGAATAAGCCGCGCCGAACGGCGGCACCGGGAGCTTGCGTTGCTGCAGGTAGTCCAGCTCTTCCTGGCGCTTGAAGGCGCGGTCGCGCACCGGCGCAATGATCTCCAGTTCCGGCGCCAGCGTGCGCAGCGCCACTTCGAAGCGCACCTGGTCATTGCCGGCCGCCGTGCAGCCATGAGCAATCGAGTGGGTGCCCAGTTTGCGCGCCATGTGTGCGATGGACTGCGCCTGCATCACGCGCTCGGCGCCCACGCACAGCGGGTACAGCTGGCCGCGCCGCACATTGCCGAACACCAGGAAGCGCAGTACCTGCTCGTAGTAGTCGGCGCGGGCGTCGATCTGGTGATGCTCGATGGCCCCCAACGCCAGCGCACGTTCACGCAGCGTCTTCGCGGCCCCGGCATCGATGCCGCCGGTGTCCACGGTGACCGTGATGATGGGACGCTGGTAGTTCTCCGCCACCCACGGCACGAGGAACGAGGTGTCCAGCCCGCCGGAATAGGCGAGCACGATGGGCTGGGCGCCCGGCTTTGCGTTCTGCGTCATGATTCAGATCCGGAACAGTGAATGCAGGCGCTCGACCAGGCGGCGCTGCGCGCGGCCGTCCGGTGTCGCGATGAAAATGGTGTCGTCACCCGAAATCGTGCCGGCCACCTCGGGCCAGTCGGCGCGGTCGATGGCCACCGCCACGCTCTGCGCCGCGCCGATCGAAGTCCTGAGCACCACGATCGACGGGCCGGCCAGCTTCAGGCCACGCACGAACTGCGAGATGGCGTCGAAGTTGCCGCTGACGGGCGTGGTTTCCGCCGTCGGCGGCAGGTAGCGGCCGCTGGCCTTCAGCACGCCCAGCTCGCGCAGGTCGCGGCTCACCGAGGACTGCGTGACATCGAAGCCATGCTTCTTCAGCAGCTGCGCCAGCTCGGACTGCCGGCGCACGGTGCCATGGCGCAGCAGGCGCAGGATGGCGTCGCGGCGGTGCAGCTGTTGCTGGTCGGTCAGCATGGGTCGGGCCTGTGCATAAATGTGCGCGTATCGTGCATAAACATGCAGAAGCAGTCAAGCACGATATGCTGCACCGATGTCTGCATCACAGGAATTGCGGCTTGCGGCCGTCGCCGCCCTGCTCGGGGCCCTCTGGTTGTTTGTCTCGCGGCCGGCCCCGCCGCCGGTCGCGGCGACAGGCGAGGCCGACGCCATCGTCAGCGAATTCGTCTACGGCTCGCTGGCGCTGTCGCCGGTGGCCGCCACGGCCGCGGGTTACCACCGGCATGGCGGGGTGCGGCTGGATGAACAGCTGGATGACTACAGTCCGGCCGGTCTGCAGCAGGCGCGTGAGTTTGCATCGGGCCTGCAGCAGCGCATCGCAAGGCTGGATCGCAGGCAGCTGGACGCCGAAATGCAGGCGGATCTCGACATCGTCGGCCACAGCCTGGCGTTGTGGCTGCTGGACCTGGACGACATCCAGGCGTATCGCCACAACCCCACGCTGTACGTGGAGTTGATCGGCAATGCGCTGTACACCCCGTTCGTCCTCGAATACGACACGCTGGAGGCGCGCTATGGCCACATCATCAAGCGCCTGCAGCAGGTGCCGCGGCTGCTGGCCGAGGCGCGCACCCATCTCGACGACGCGCCCGAGGTGTGGAACCGGGTCGCGCGCGAAGAGAATGCCGGCACCATCGATCTGATCGAGCACACGCTGCGCGAGGCGGCGCCGGCCGCGCAGCGCGCGGCCTATGATGCGGCCGCGACGCCGGCGCTGGTGGCGCTGCGCGACTTCGATGCCTTCCTGTCTGGATCGCTGGCGGCACAGCGCAGCGACTGGCGGCTGGGCGCGGAACGCTACGCCGCCAAGTGCAGCCATGTGCTGGTCACCGGCCGTACGCCCGGGGAGCTGCTCGCCGCCGCCGAGGCCGATCTGCAGCACATCCGCGCGCAGATGGCGTCGCTGGCCGCGCCGCGCAGTGTCGAGGCGGTGCTGGCCGGCATCGCCGCGCAGCACGCCACGCCCGCCACCTACATGGATGAGGCGCGCCGCACGCTGGTCGAAGCCACCGGATTTGTGCGCAACCGCGACCTGCTGACACTGCCGGCCGGTGGCAATCTGCAGGTGATCGAGACACCGCCGTTCATGCGTGGCATCTACGCCGTGGGCGGCTTCAACCAGGCGCCGGCGCTGGAGCCGCAGCTGGGCGCGTTCTACTGGGTGACGCCGATTCCGGCCGACTGGCCGCAGCCACGCATCGACTCGAAACTGCGCGAGTACAACCGCTTCGGGCTGCAGCACCTGACCATCCACGAGGCCATGCCGGGTCACTATGTGCAGCTGGACTATGCCAATCGCGTCGAGCCCGCCACGCGCCGCGTGCTGCGGAATCTCTGGGGCAATGGTCCGTACATCGAGGGTTGGGCGCTGTACACGCAGCAACTGATGACCGACGAGGGCTATCTCGATGGCGATCCGGCGCTGCGCATGACGCTGTACAAGCAGCTGCTGCGCTCCATCGCCAACACCATCCTCGATATCCGCCTGCAGACCATGGACATGACCGAGCAGCAGGCACTGGACCTGATGATCAACGACACGTATCAGGAAAAAGAAGAGGCCACCGCCAAGTTGCAGCGCGCGCAGCTCTCTTCCTGCCAGCTGGCGATGTACTACGCCGGCTGGAAGGGGTGGCTGGAGGTGCGCGAACAGTATCGCCAGCGCCACGCTGCGGATTTCAGCCTCAAGGAATTCCACGAGCACGCCTTGCGCGAAAGCGCCGTGCCGTTGACGACGCTGGGCCGATTGCTGGACAACAATCCGTCCCAATGAGCCGGACCCGCCTCAGCGGCGCAGCGTATACACCAGGTCAGCGCCCTGTTGCTGCTGGCCGGCTTCGGTGCGCAGCGTCCACTTGTCGTTGATGGTGTAGCTCATCTTCACGGTGTTCAACGCTTCGGCCAGGCTGATGCCGTAGCTGACGTACAGGCGCGGCGAGAGATAACGGCCCAGCACCAGCGAGGTGTCGTTCTGCAGGTTTGACTCGACGCTGACGTCCTCAACGCCGAACTTGCTGCCGAACTGCTGCGCGATGATGGCGCCGCCCTGCATCAGCGCCATGTCGCGGGCGCTGTTGGTGCCTTCAGCGGAGCGCGCCTGGGCCGACTCCAGCGAGCCGCCGGCCAGCAGCAGCGAGACAATCTGCGATTGCGGCACCGCCGGATCGGAATAGAAGGTCATGCGCGGCGCGGTCAGGGTGCCGCGCACGTTGACGCCGGCGGTGATGTCCGGAAATTCCTTGATGGCGCGGATGTCTACGCCCGGATCGCCGAGCGGGCTGTTGCTGAAGATCAGCCGGCCGCGCTCGATGTCCAGCTTGCGGCCGTAGGCGGTGTACTTGCCTTCCTCGATGTTCAGTTCGCCGCTGCCGCGCGTGAAGCCGCTTTCATCGGTAACGGCGGTGATGCTGCCGCTGAGCCGGCCCGACAATCCCGACGTGTTGATGGTGACACGCTCGCCCAGTTTCAGCGTCACATTGCTGTAGACATGAAATTGCTCGGCGGGGTCGCCCGCCAGCTCGCTGACGATGCGCTCGTCGCCGGACACGCGCACCGCCGTGGCCAGCTGTTCGGGCTGTTCCAGCCGCGCATAGGGCAGGGTGATGGTGCCGGTCAGGTCGATGCGACGACCGTTGATGGTCAGGTCGACGTCCGGTGACGCCTGTACGCGCGCCTCGGGGAGGTTGATCACGCGCAGGTCGCTGCCTTCCAGATGCAACTTGCCGTAGGGCAGGCCTTCACGCCAGGCCAGGTCGCCGCTGAAGCTGGCCTTGCCATCGACGCCGGCAATGGTCGAGCCGGACAGTGTCAGACGGTTATCGCGCAGCCGGGCCTCGAAGTTCAGGTCACGCAATGCCAGGTTGATCTGGTAGGCGTCAATCTGCGCGTCGCTGACCTTCAGCGTGCCATCCAGCTGCACCATGCCCAGCGTACCGCCGAGCAGGAGGTCGGCATGGATGCGTCCGCTGGCCCGATCCACCTGCGTGACATAGGAATCGATGATGTGCAGTGCGTCGCTCTCCAGTTGCAGCTGGCCGCGCAATGGCCAGCTGCGCCAGTCCGTGCCCATGGCACTGGCGCTGGCGGTGCCCGCGATGCGTCCGCTGCTGCCGGCATCGAGCATGACGCTGGCTTCCAGTCCCGTGTCCTTCAGGTCCACGCTGACATTGCCGGTGCCCAGGTTGAACGACTCGACGCGACCGCCACTGAAGCGATGCCGGGCAGCGGCATTGACCAGCTGCGCGCGCATGCTGCCGCGCCAGTCGGCGCCGGGCGCCGCGCTGGCGTTGCCTTCGATGGTCAGTGCGCCGTCGAACTCGGTGGTCTGTATCAATCCCGCCGTCAGCGCCGTCATCGGCAGGTTCGAGGCCAGAAATGCCACATTGCGCTGACCGCCGACATTGGCCGCGCTGGCGCACAGTCGGGCGCTCTGATCTCGCAGGCACAACTGGTCCATCCGCTGGTGGTCGGTGGCCAGCTCGAGCATCGCCGGCGCTTCCAGCGCCAGCTGCAGTACGTTGCCATCCTCGGCGTCCAGCCGTTGCAGCTGCAGTTTCCAGACGCCGTCGGCGAAACTGCCATTGCCGCCGGCGCGCACCCGCAACTCCGGTGTGGTCAGTTCCAGCGCGGTCTGATGCTGCAGCGTGGTGCCGCTGGTGGTGAACAGCAGCGTCTCGGCGCTGCGCTCACCCACGGCCAGCTTGCCGACGCGGATCGTGCTGTCGGCGCGACCGCTGCCCTGGGGATCGAAGGTGATGCTGGCGTTCAGCGACTGCGCCGAGTACTCATCCCACACGATGCCGCTGCCGCTGGCCTGCAGGCGCACCAGCGGATTCTTCAGATCACCGCCGATACTGCCACGCGCCTGCACGCGTCCACGCGCATCGGCCTTCAGCAGCGCCAGGTCTTCGGCGTCGACGTCGAAGCGCAGATCGATGCGCTCACCGATGCGGCCGTCGGCAATGATGCGTGTCGCGCCGAGCTGCACGTTGACGTCGCGCAGCAGCCAGTCGTCGCCTTCGAGCCCGATCTGCGCCCGCCCGCCGGCCCGCTGTCCGCGCACTGTGCCGGCGATATTGCTGAAGCTGCTGTTGAGGGTGCGGCCCGCGCCGAAGCCGCGGCCCTGGGCCTGCAACCGGAAGTTCAGCTTCGACTCGATGCCGGGGCGCAGTTGCGCCAGATTGAAGTCACGGACGGTGCCACTCATCTGCCAGCGTTCATCAGGCGACCAGCTCGCATTGCCGCGCAGATCGCCGCGACCGCCGAAGCCCGTCAACAGCAGGCGCGTGAATTCCACGTGATCGCGCGACAGGTGTCCCGAGCCATCGAATTGCAGCGTCGGCAGTTCGCTGAGCCGCAGATCGCCGCGGGCCTGCAGTGCGAAAGGCCAGATGCCGCTCAACGTGTACTGGCCACGAGCACTGTGAATTGGCGCCGCGGCGTCGGCCAGCGGCCAGCGCAGCTGCTGCCAGCCGCCCCGCAGATCCAGTTGCGGCCCGTCGGTGACGATGCCGACGCTGCCGGCAGCCGACAGCTGCGTGCCGGAGGGACGATGCAGCAGTTGCAGCCGCTCGACGTTGAGCACGCGCGCGGCGTAGCGGCCGGCGAAGTCCACCTGCAGGGGACCGGCCTTGAGGCCAGGCGCTGTCAGCGGACCGAGCGCGCGGAATCCGCTGCTGTCGGCCTCGGTTTCCAGCGTGCCGGTGACAATGCCCAGGGAGTCGCCGCCACCCCAGGCCTGCAGATCGAAGCGCTTGATCTCGGTGCTGCCCATCCAGTGCCAGCCGGCCGCCAGCGTGGTGATGCTGCCCTTGAAGTCGGCGGACAGGGGTTCGCTGATGGTGCCCTCGAGGGGCAAACGGTTGAGATCACCATCAAAACTGGCGCGGGCGGCCCAGGCCGGCTGACCCTCCGGGTGCATGGCCAGCCGCAGGTTGCCGCGCAATCCAAACGGACGGGCCGCCAGCACTTCGCCATCGGCCTGCAGGTCCAGTCCGGCGTAGTGCAGCGAGCCGGCAAGGATTCGGATCGAGTAGGGATGCACCACGCCGCCGGCGATCAGGCTGCTGAACTCGAATTCGCCGCCGCCGACAGCGGTGAGCTGGCCGGTGCCGACGCGCATCTGCGTGATCTCGATGCTCAGCGGCGCCGGGAGAAAGCGCGGCATCCAGGCCGGATTGTCCGGGCCGCGCGGCAGCATGCGCAGCTTCAGGTCGTCGGCGTACGCCTGCTGGATGCGCACCGAACCCCAGAACAGCGGCAGGATGGCCAGCTGCAGCTGCACATCGCGGGCTTCGACATGCGCGCGGCGGTGATCCACCACCGCGCTCTGCAGGCGCGCGCCGCGGGCCAGAGTGCCGCTGGGCCCCGCCAGCTGCAGCGTGACGGGCCCCAGCGGACCTGACAATTGCCTGGCCAGCAATCTGAAGCCGGCCTCGGTCCAGCCGATGTAGTAGAGCAGCGCCAGCGATGCCAGCAGCGGCACCGCCAGCAGGATCCAGCTCCAACGCAGCAGTCGGCGGTTCATAGTCGTTGCGAGATATTCAGGTGCAGCCGCGCTCCCGGCAACCTGTCGTAACCCGGCGCCTTGATGGCGCGTGCCACGTCCATGCCCAGCGTCAATCCAGGCAGCCGCCAGCGGAAGCCCAGTCCCAGCGACTGGGCCAGCGGATCACCGAAATCATCGACGGCGTTGCCGAAGTCGAAAAAGGCGGCCACCCCGAAGTTGCGCGGCAGATCGCGCTCCAGCTCGAAGGTGCCGGTGATCAAGTGGCGTGCGCCCAGGCCCCGCGGCGACAGCTCCTCGTAGGCAAAGCCGCGCACGCTGCGGTCGCCGCCGGCGAAGAAGCGGTAGCGGCCCGGCAGCTCCAGCGGCGAGGCCGCGGAGTCGGAGATGCTGTCGTCGATGCTGCGCACCATGCTGGCGCCCACTTCGCCGCGTAGCAGCAGGTGCCAGCGCGGCGACAGGTTCAGCACCCGTTCGGCGCCGATGTCCAGCCGCAGGAAATTCACGTTGGCGCCCAGCACGCTGTGCGAGCCCAGCAGCTCGATGTACAGCGCCCGGGAGAACAGGCTTTCGCCCAGGTAGCCCTCGGGCACCGAGGCGTAGGTGATGCCCGGCACGATCAGGTCGTCCACCTGGTTGAGCGTCTGCACCGTTCCAGCGCTGGCGATTTCGTTGTAGGTGGAGGTGTGCGTCGCCGCCACTGACAGCACGCGCTGCCAGCGCCCCATGACCTGGGTGATGCTGGGTTCGAGCTGACGATCATGGGTCTTGACCATGCTGCGCTCCTCGACGCCGTCCACCGTGCGCGTGTTCTCGACGCGGGTATTCTCGGCCTGGAAGCTGATCGAGAACTTCTCCAGCGCCGGATCGCTCAATGGCATGTCGTAGCGCGCATCGAAGCTCTGGTTGACCTCCGAGACCTTGAGCTGCATGCGCAGCCGATGGCCCAGCGAATTCACGCGTGGATTGATCCAGGCGATCGTGCCGCGCGCGCCATCGTCGGTGCCGTAGCCGATGGCGAACGGGAAGCTGCGCCGCGCCGGCTGCGCCGTGATGTGGATGGGCACGAGATGCAGGACCGGATCGCGTTCGCCGAGCGCCACCTCGGCGGCCGAAAAATACTGGCTGTCGTCAAAGGCGAACTGCGTGCGCAGCCACTTGCCGGCATCGAAGGGCTCGCCTTCGCTGTAGCGCAACAGCCGGCGCGCCAGCGAGTCGCGGATGGCCGTCTGCTCGATGGTGGTCGGCCCGAAGCGATAGCGCTCACCGGTTTCTATTTCCAGGAATACGTCGGCCCTGCGCGTCAGCGGATCCACCAGCAGCTCACTGCGCAGCATGCGTGCATCGAGATAGCCGTACGTTGAAGCGATGCGTTGCAGTGTGCCCTTGACCTGCTCGTACACGGCATGCTGCAGCCGCTCGCCGCTGCGCAGCGGCAGATTGGCGGTCAGCTGCGTGAAGTTCAGATCGGCGCCACCCGGTCCCTTCACCACCACGCTGATCTGATCGAGCAGCACCGGCTCGCCGGGCACAATCTCGATGCGCACGTCGAAATCGCGGCCGTCATTGCGCGACTGGATGGTCGAGGTGACGCGTGGTTCGTAGTAGCCGAACGGCCGCAGCGCCTCGCGGGTTTCATCATCGACCCGGCGGAACAGCCTTTCGACGGCATCGGGTTCGATGCGCTCACGGTCCTTGTAGCGCTCCAGGCTCAGCAGCTCGGTGACATTGCGCTTCAGATCGGCGTCGACACCCACGATCTCAATGCGGATGGCGGCCTGGGCCGTCGCCGCCGCAAACAGCGCCAGCAGGCACAGCAGTGCCTGTGCCCGTGAACCCATCTGCAGGTCAGGAGCCCGGAACAATCCGGTTCCAGCTCACGGGTGCGCCCGCCGGAGCGGGCTGCTGACCGCTGACCGGGGAATACTGGGTGATTGTCATCACAGGCTCGCCATGGAGCCCGGAATCTTAACAGCTGGCTGCGGGGCTTCAGTGGCCGATTCGCGCCGTGCCCATGTCAGTGGGGGCCATGACAGGCCACGCAGCGCGGCTGGCGCAGCGACAGGCGATCGACGATGACCAGCGCGCCGCACTGCCGGCATCCTTCCAGCGCCAGTTCATCGGCACGCATCAGCGTGGCTACCAGGAATACCGCGTGCTCGAAACTGATCAGCGGCGCCGGCACCACGTCGCAGTACACCTCGTAGGCCTGGCACAGCAGATGGGCGCGCCGGATGCCCGGCGATAGGCGCGGGTCCTCGGCCGTGGCCGTGGCCGGCAGCACATCCAGCATGCGGCAGACGCTGGCGAGCACCGCCGATTCATGGCGCATGCGTACCGTGCGCATGAAATGCGCCGTCTGGTGTGGCGACTTGCCGCGATGGCGATGCACGCGCGCCGCGCCGCCGGCCTCGTTCAGATAGGAGCGGTACAGCTTGCGGATGCGGTCATCGGTCAGCCCAGTCCACTGCCGGATGGTGTGGGTGCGCGCCTCGTGACGGATGAAGCGCATTGCGATGTCGAAACGCAGCCGGTCGCGGGCATAGCGGTCGTCGGAAATGCGCATCGGGGTTCCTTGGAAGGGTGGACTTGAAAATTTGGTCAAAATATCCCAATTTCTGGATTGGCTTTCAAGCCCGACGGCCTGACGATAATTCGCCTGAATGAGGAGAAATCTGCATGAGCGATCTGCCACGCGGCGAGGCGGCGCTGACGCTGCACGGCATCTGGGACCGGACGCTGTTGAGGCAGCTGGCTGAGATCAACGCGCAGCTGCTGGAGAGGCTGGTGCAGGCCGCAGCGGCCGATGCCGTCGACAACCCCCTGATCGGCGAACTGCGCGCCGATTGGCTGCAGCTGACGGGCGAGCGCCGCATCCGGCTGGCCGACTGCCCCTACCTGCTGATCGATGCCGCCTTTGCCAGTCCCGGGCATTGGTTGCGGGTGGCCGACAGCGGCGTGCGGGACGCCGCGACGCTGTGCCGCCCGCGCAATTCCATCAGCCTGCTGAGCCCCGGCCTGCTGCGGCCGGCGCTGGTGCTGGCCTGGCATCTGGCGCGCTCGAATCCGCTGCTGGCCCGCGTGGCGCTGGGCATGGACGAGCGCAGCGCGGTGCTGATTGCCGGCTGCCGACTGCAGGATCTGGAGGCCCTGGCCGAAATTCCGCCGTACTGGATCCAGATCCGCTGGGAAGACCAGCCGGGCGTATGGCAACAGCTGCTGCGCGCCAGCGCGGCCCAGAGCGAACAGCTGTTGCGCCAGTTGCAATTGCGGGGCCTGCAGCTGCTGGCGGCAGGACTGAGCCCACGCGTGCCCGGCTGAGGGATGCAGGCTGCCTGCTATCATGGCCGCAAATGCAGGCTTTATCGGTTCGCGCCCTCCGCAAGACCTATGGCAATGGCGTTGAGGCGCTCAAGGGTGTCGATCTGGACGTGGCGCAGGGCGATTTCTTCGCCCTGCTCGGCCCCAATGGCGCCGGCAAGACCACGCTGATCGGCATCATCACGTCGCTGGTCAACAAGAGCGGCGGCACCGCCAGCGTGTTCGGCCACGACCTGGATCGTGAGCTGGAACGGGCCAAGTCCTGCATCGGCATCGTGCCCCAGGAACTGAACTTCAACCAGTTCGAGACGCCACTGACCATCGTGGTCAACCAGGCCGGGTTCTATGGCATTCCGCGCGCCGTCGCGCGCGAGCGCGCCGAGAAATACCTGAAGCAGCTGCAGCTGTGGGAGAAGCGCAATGGTCCGGCGCGCGGCCTGTCCGGCGGCATGAAGCGCCGGCTGATGATTGCGCGCGCGCTGATGCACGAGCCGAGGCTCCTGGTGCTGGATGAGCCGACCGCGGGCGTGGACATCGAAATCCGCCGCTCGATGTGGGAATTCCTGCAGCAGATCAATGCGCAGGGCACCACCATCATCCTGACCACGCACTACCTGGAAGAAGCCGAAACGCTCTGCCGCAACATCGCCATCATCAACAACGGCCTGATCGTCGAAAGCGATCGCATGGACAACCTGCTGCGCGGCCTGCACAACGAGACCTTCGTGCTGGATCTGCGCCAGTCGCTGGCCACGGCACCGGTCATTGCCGGCTTCAGGCTGGTGCGCATCGATGATCACACGCTGGAAGTGGAGGTATCGAAGGAGCAGGGTCTGAACGCCGTGTTCACGCAGCTGGCGGCGCTGGGCATCGAAGTGCAGTCGATGCGCAACAAGGTCAACCGGCTCGAAGAGGTATTCATGCGTCTGGTCGACAACCGGGGCAATGCATGAACGCGCAGGTCTCCATCAACCAGATCTGGTGGATCGGCTTCCGCACCATCGTCATCCGCGAATACAGCCGCATCATCCGCATCTGGGGCCAGACGCTGGTGCCCTCGGCGGTCACCGCCACGTTGTACTTCGTGATCTTCGGCAGCCTGATTGGCCGGCGCGTTGGCGAGATGGGCGGCTTCGGCTACATGCAGTACATCGCGCCCGGCCTGATCATGATGAGCGTGATCACCAATTCCTACGGCAACGTGGTGTCCTCGTTCTTCGGCGCCAAGTTCGGCAAGCACATCGAGGAGCTGCTGGTCTCGCCCTTGCCCAACTGGCTGATCGTGGCCGGCTATGTGCTGGGCGGCCTGCTGCGCGGGCTGATGGTGGGCGCGGTGGTCACCATCGTGTCGCTGATCTTCGCGCGTCTACCGGTGCATCACATCGGTGTCATTGTGGCCGCCGTGGTGCTCACCTCCATCGTCTTTTCGCTGGGCGGCTTCGTCAACGCCGTGTTCGCGAAGAACTTCGATCAGATCAACTGGATTCCCGCCTTCGTGCTGACGCCGCTGACCTACTTCGGCGGCGTGTTCTACTCGGTTTCGATGCTGCCCGAGTGGGCGCGCACGCTCTCGCACCTGAATCCCATCCTGCACATGGTCAATGCCTTCCGCTACGGCTTCCTCGGCGTCAGCGATGTCAGCGTGGTGCAGGCCTTCGCCATCATGATCGGCCTGGTGGTGGTGCTGTTGCATTGGCGATGACGCTGATGAACAAGGGCGTGGGCATTCGCGACTGAACGTAGCGGTGAAGGGGGAGGACATGCGCAGCGAGCTGGACGTCGGCAAAGCCATCGACCATGGCGCCTGGGGCGGCTACCAGAAGCTGATCGTGCTGCTGGCGGCCTTTGCAGTGATCTTCGACGGACTGGACATCCAGGTACTGGGCCTGTCGATTCCGTCGTTGATGAAGGAATGGGGCGTGACGCGCGGGGCCTTCGCGCCAGTACTGGCGCTGAGTCTGCTCGGCATGGCGGTGGGCACAGTGCTGGGCGGCCAGATCGGCGATCGCTTCGGCCGTCGCATTGGCGTCATCGGCAGTGTGCTGTTCTTCGGAGTTGTGACGGCCCTGACTTCGCTGGCCAATGACGTGACGACGCTGGGGGCGTTGCGTTTCCTGGCCGGATTGGGCCTGGGCGGCACGTTGCCGAACTGCTCGGCACTCAGCGCCGAGATGACACCCCTCCGTTCCCGCGCGACCAGCGTGATGCTGACCATCCTGTGTGTGCCGCTGGGCGCCATGCTGGGCGGGCTGCTCGCCGCGCAAATCCTGCCCGTGCTCGGCTGGCGGGCACTGTTTCTCATCGGCGGCCTGTTGCCCATCGCTGCGGCTGTGCTGCTGTTCGTGCTGCTGCCGGAGTCGCCGCGCTACCTGGTGCGCCACCCGCACCGGCAGGCACGGCTGGCCCGGTTGCTGGCACGCATGGGTATCCCGGTACCGGCCGGGGCCGAACTGGTCGATCGCACCGAAGCCGGCAGCGGCAGCCTGTCGGTGGCGGCGCTGTTCACGCGCGAATATCGCTTTGACACCACAGCGCTGTGGATCGCCTGCTTCTTTGCATTGCTCGGAACGTACTGCGTGCTGAGCTGGTTGCCGGCCGTGCTCAGCAGTGTGGGGCTGGACAGTGCCCAAGCCAGTACCGGCATCACCACGTACAACCTGGGCGGGGTACTCGGCGTCATTGCCTCGGGTGTGGCGGTGCGCTGGCTGGGTTCGCGGTGGCTGATGCTGGGGCTATGCACGGGCGTCATCGGCACCGCACTGTACCTGCGTAGCATGAATGTCAGTGCCGCCAATGCCGACGCGGCCATCGCGGTGCTGGGCGTGCTGGGGTTTTTCCTCAACAATGCGCAAACCGCGTTGTACGCGGTGGCGGCCCATGTGTACGTCACGCGTATCCGCAGTACCGGCGTCGGCAGCGCGGTGGGCTTCGGCCGCATCGGCGCCGTGCTCAGTTCCTTCCTGGTGCCGGTGGCGCTGCAATGGAACGGCATCGCCGGTTACTTCACGCTGATCGCCGCGGCGCTGGTGGTATCGCTGCTGTCGTTGGCCGTGCTGAAGCGGCACGTGCCGGCGGGCGTGCGCGCGTAGCGTCTACTTCAGCGACAGTGTCAGGCGTACCGCACCAGCAGCTGCGGGCGCTGCATTGCTGTCGCCCGCAGGCTCGGCATCGCGCGGATTGATCACGAAAATGCGTTCCGGTTCGATGCCCGAATCCTGCAGCAACGCCGCCTGGATGACATCGGTGCGTGATTTGGCCAGCGCCTGCAGCGCATCGTCGCTGATGACGATGGACTTGCGCAGCCCGGACTCCAGCCAGGAAATGGCGGCGGCATTGGCATCGGGCGCGGGCTCGCCGGCGGCCGGTGGCACGGGGCGCGGAATCTGCGGCCGACGATTGAATTGCTGTTGCCAGGCCGCTTCCAGCACGCGGCGATAGTCGGCCGGCATGGCCGGCAACGCGGCGATGAATCCCGGCGCCGCGCTGCGCGCGCCGAACTGCCGCTGTGCGGCATCCATCAGCAACCTGTTCCAGCGCTGCTCCGTCAGCGTGGTCCGGTCCAGCGTGGCATCGACGGTCAGCGGTATGTCGAGGTTGAGACCGGGCCGGTCGAGCAGCGCCTTGTGCAGGCTGTCCAGCTTGCCGGTGGCCGTGTCATCCAGCGCGGCGCTGCCGGCCGCGAAGTCCACGAACTGCAGCTCGTCGCCGCCGCCGAACAGGCTGCCCAGCAGCGCGAAGGGCGCGGTCACGGCCTTCACCAGCAGATTTGTCACCATCTTCCAGATGATGGGCGCCACCCTGAATTGCGGATCGTCCAGTGAACCGGTGATCGGCAGATCCAGATCGATGACGCCGTTGCGATCCTTCAGCAGCGCCACCGCCAGTCGCAGCGGCAGCGAGACGGCATCCGGACTCTCGACGCGTTCGCCGAGCTGCAGCTGATCGATGACGATCTTGTGCTTCGCGTTGAGCTGCAGGTTCTCGACCCGGTAGTTGGTGGTGATAGACAGCTTGCCCTTGTCGATGCGATAGCCCGCGAATTTGCCGGCGTAGGGTGAGAACGTGGTGAGCTCCAGGTTCTCGAACTTCATGTCCAGGTCGGTCAGCGTGTCGGCGGCGAAGTAGTTGACCACGCCGGTGATCGACACCGGCGCATACCGGTCCACCTTGCCGTCGATCCTGACGGCCGCGCGGGCATCGGGCTTGCCCGACAGTCCTTCAATGGTGCCGTTCATTTCAAGGATGCCGGTGGAGAAGCTGGGCGCCAGCGTGTGATCGGTGAAATTCATCGCGCCATCGATGATGCGCACCAGGCGGATCTCGGCCGGCAATGCCTCGCGTGCTTCCTGCGGTGCCGCGGCGGCCTTGCTGCCTTCCGCCGCGGGTGCAGGCTCGGCGGGCTCGCTGCCGGGCGCTGACAGGGCGATGCCCAGGTTGGTGGTGCCATTACCGTTGATCACCAGCTGCACATAGGGCTGGCGCGCAACGATTTCCCGTACGCCGATCGACACCGGCTGCTGGCGCGCGCGCAGCCCGTTGAACTGCAAGGCATTCCACTTCAGCAGGTCTTCGTCAGTGAGCCGGTCGGTGATGCGCATGGCGCTGAGGGTGGCGTTGCCGTCGTAGCTGAGGCCGCCCTTCGGCTGCCAGCGCAGCTGACCACGCGCCGCGGCGCGGCCATTGCGCAGCGTGATCGAGGTCAGTTCAGCCAGCTGTGGCTGCCACGGCCGCAGATCAAGATCACTGATCTGCAGCGCCAGCTGCACGGTCGGGGCCCGTGCGTCGATGCTGCCCTGCGCGGCGAACTGGCCGCGATCGCCGACCGTGGCCTTCAACGTCACCGGCATCGGCGCGGCCAGAGGCAGTTCGACGGCATCCAGCGTCAGGTCCACCGCACTCAGCGGCAGGCGCACCGGCTCGCGACTCAGCCGGCTTTCAAAGTCGATGGAACCTTCGCTGACATGCAGCTGTCCGGCGCGGAGACGGAAGGGATTGGCTGCGGTCGTCGACTCCGTGCTCGTTGCGGCGTTGTCACTGTCTTCGCCATCCGACCACAGGCGTGAAAGATTCAGCTCGCCGTCCGCGGTCAGCCAGGCGCGCAGCTGCGGCTGGCGCACATGGATGCGTGCAAATTCCAGCGTGGGTCCGGCCAGGTCAAAGCGGGTGTCCTCGGCGGACAGTTCGGGAATGACGATCCACTCCTCATCACCATCGCGCGGGCGCAGCCGCAATTCCGTGACCTGCAGCTGCTGCAGTGAGACCTGCAGTGTCAGCGGCGCGGCGGCCGGCAACGCCAGCTGGTAGCGTCCCGCAACATCGAGCTGACCGCTGGCCAGCGTGGCCGGCAGTGTCGGAGCCAGCCGTTCGCTGAGTGCTGCCAGCCTGACGCCGCCGAGACTGAAATCGCCGCTGGACGAAAATGGCTGCAGATCCAGCGTGCCGCGCCATTCCAGCGTCGCGATGTTGGGCGAGGAAGCCCGCAGTTCATAGCGATTGCCCTGCACCACGGTGCTGAAGCCGTTCAGCGTGAAGCTGACCGGCGTGAAGTCTTCGCTGAATTCGGGCGTGCGTGTGGCATCGACGGTGGTTGTGGCGCCATCGCGCACCACGAAGCTGTCGATGGCCAGGCGCGGCAGCGCGGCGGGTGACGGGGTCGGCGCCGGGCTGGCGTCGGGCGGCAGCAGATCCTGGAAGTTGAAGCGCTGGTCGGCACGCCGCACCAGCCGTATGCGCGGCGCATCGAACTCGATCTGGCTGAAGGTCCAGGCGCGTCGCCACAGCGAACGCCCGGCCGCGAAGTTGACCCGCAGTCCGCGCCACGCGATCAGCGGCTGCCCGTCGGCGTCCGGCAGCGAAAGTTCGCCGGCGCGAAACTCGAAGCGGAACGGATTGAACTGCACCTCGCGCAGCACCAGCGTGCGGCCGTAGCGCGTCTGCACCTGCTCGATGGCCGCTGCGGTGATCCATCGGGGCGCCAGCCTGAAACCCACCCATGCATAGGCGGCGACCAGCAGCGCGACAATCAGCGCGGCAAGCAGTGGCCATCGCCAGCGTCGAAGGCTGATGACGGCCATGTTGCGCCCCCGTGTCGGGTGCTACTTCCTGGTCCAGGCTCCGGCGGCGTCCTGGTAGTACCAGCCCGGCTGTGCGCCGCGCTCGATCCAGCGGCGCGCGAAGGTGCGGCGGATTTCCGGTTCCCATTCGGGATGGCCGTTGGCCTTGGCGATCTCCGCGTACAGCGAAGTGCGATCCCTGTTGTCTTCGGCGACCAGGCGCGTGACGACGGCGCGTTCGGCCAGTGGCGCGGCGTTGGCATCACGCACCTGGATCATGCCGTCGGCGGTCAGGCCCACCGCGCCCGACGCAAAGTACTTCGTCAACTGCGTAAAGCGCTGCGTCATCGACGCAGTCAGGGCGCGCACCTCGGGCGTGGACACGTCGAGATTGGCCGCCTGCTGCGCATGGGCAGTGGGAATCAGCAAGCCGATGACACGGCCGGCCACCACCGCCAGCAGTGCAGGCTGCGTGTCCGGTATGGCCCGCGAGGTGGGCGGCGCCACCGGCGGTGCGACTGGCACGGCGCCGCCGCGACTGGTAACCGCATCGATGATCTGGTCGGCGGCCTTCTCGGCCGCAGCGGCCGGGAAGTACACATTGATGGTGACGCAGGCGGCAATGCCCAGGCTCAGCAGCATCAGTTTCAACGGAATCAGGCGACGCATGGGATTCTCCTTGGTGCAGATGCTCGAGCCTGCGGACTGAACCGCAGCTGAATCAGCGGTTGCGGCGATCTTAATACGCCGCCGTCCCGCGCGCAGCCACCAGGTGCTCGAGGAGTTGCCGCTCATGGCGGCGCGTGCTGGGGCATACCCTCGCTTCGGCCTGCGCGTCGCAAGGCAAGCTTGCTCCGCGCCATACGGCCTTCGCTCGGCGCGCCTCAATGTCGCGGCAATCCCCCGAGCATCCTGGTGGCCGTGCACGTCACGATCACATCTGCCTTACCTGGCCACGTGTAGTTCGTGGCACATCGTCAGCGGCACCATCCCCATATTGTCTCGCGGAATGCTGGTAACCGGTGCTCAGTGAAGGTTCGTGCAGGTGCTGCTCCCTTCGACCTTGATGCGACATTGAGGCGCGCCGAGGCAGGGCGGATCAGCGCCGAGCAAGCTTGCCTTGCGAGGCGCCCGACCGACCGAGGGAACGGGAAAATGCCGCAGGCATTTTCAACCGCGCGCCGCCATGAGCAGCAAGGTCGAAGGGAGCAGCGCCTGCGCGAGAGTGCGCAGTTGCTCAGTTCAGCGGATCTCGACGCTCTTCGCCTGCATGGCGCCCCGTATCTGCGCCAGCAGTGTGCTCCAGGCCACGCGGCCGGAACTTCCCACCACGTCGATGCGTGGCAGTCCGCCGCCGCGCACGAT
>Ga0190274_10000857_pt1 | contig 17616 bp, 14 predicted proteins | sample Popmic531T_FD_133002 | JGI IMG/M metagenome (GOLD analysis project Ga0190274, IMG submission 133002) | Populus adjacent soil microbial communities from riparian zone of Yellowstone River, Montana, USA - 531 T | ecosystem: Environmental > Terrestrial > Soil > Riparian zone | place: USA: Montana... | reverse complement strand
TCCGCCCCAGCATTATTACAGGGGTGTGATTGGCGATCTCAGAAACGTTTTCGGGCAGAGAATAGCGCGAAGATGAACTTTTGTCAGCCGTGCAGGGGTACAATTCTTGGGCGTGCAGCGACGCCCCCTGGCCCAGCGCCAGCGAAGATCGCTTAGGCCCAGGAACTTACCGAGAACCCGCGCTCCGTGGCACTGACCCGGAGAGGCAATTGCTAACTCCAATGGTGCGAATGCAGGATCTCAAACCAAAAGTGTTGCTGACCGCAGCCGCCGGTGCCTTCTTCGTCCTTTACGGCCCGGTGCTCCGGCGCCTGGCTCAGGACTGGCTCCACGACGACAACTACTCGCACGGGGTGCTGATCGTCCCACTTGCCGCCTATTTTGTCTGGGAGCGCCGGCGGCGGCTCGCAACCATCGTCCCGGCGCCCAGCATGTTTGGGCTGGTGTTCATCGCTGGCGGGCTGGCCATGCTTTTGGCAGGCATGTTGGGCGCCGAGCTGTTTCTGGCCCGTTTTTCGATGATTCCCGTGTTGATTGGGAGCCTGCTCTTCGTCCTCGGATGGCGAGCGCTGCGGATTCTGGCGTTTCCGCTCGGGTTCCTGCTCCTGATGATTCCGATTCCGGCCATCATCTTCAACCAGATCGCCTTTCCCCTGCAGTTAGTGGCCTCGCAAGTGGGGGAAGCGGGGCTCTCGGCCATGGGAGTCCCTGTTCTGCGGGAAGGCAACGTGATGATCCTGGCCCGCACGACGCTCGAGGTGGCCGAGGCGTGCAGCGGCATCCGGTCGCTGATATCGCTTCTGACACTCGGGATCGTTTTTGGATACTTCACGGACTCGCGTACCAGCGTCCGAACCGGAATTGCGCTCGCCGCAATCCCGGTGGCCATCTTGACCAACGGCCTCCGCGTCGCCGGGACGGGCGTTGCCGCACACTACATCGGGCCGGAAGCCGCCGAGGGGTTCTTCCACACCTTCTCGGGCTGGTTGGTCTTCCTGCTGGCGTTCGTCCTGATGTTCATCATTGCCCGGCTTCTGCTGCGAATGATGCCGCTACGCACCGCTCCCACGCCGAGCGCCGCTTGAGAGACACGATATGACCGCACGCCTCCTGACCCTGGTTCTCGTTTTCGGCTCGGCAGCCGGTTACGTCGCGTACGCGATGGAACCCGAGCGCGTACCCTTGCGCGAGCCGTTTTCCTCGATGCCGACCCAGGTGGGTCGCTGGACCGTCACGGGCGAGTCGCAGCTCGAGAACAAGATTCTGACGGTGCTTGGCGTGGACGATTACGTGAATCGGATCTATCGCGCAGGCGCCTCCGAATTCGTGTCGCTCTACGTCGGCTACTACCAAACGCAGCGCGAGGGCGACACGATTCATTCGCCCATGAACTGCCTGCCGGGGGCCGGCTGGATTCCCGTCAACACGCGCATTGTCCGTATCGCCGTACCAGGCCGCGTCGAACCGATCGGGGTCAAACGCGTCCTAATCGAAAAGGGGGTCGATCGGCGCGTCGTCCTGTACTGGTATCAGAGTCATGGCCGTGTGGTCGCCAATGAGTACTGGAGCAAGACCGTGATGGTGTACGACGCGGTGCGCCTGAACCGCTCGGATGCGGCTCTCGTCCGCGTCATCGCCCCCGTGCGCCAGATAAAAGACGGCGAGGCTACGGCCGACGCCCAGGCCGTCGAGTTCGTCCGGGCCGTTTTCCCGCAGCTCGACGTCCACCTCCCCCTTTAGCAACCGTGCAAGGAATCAAGAGCATGTCTTCACGTGTCCAAGCCTTTATCGTCATTGCCGCATCCCTCGTCGTCGCTTGCGGCAAGGACCCCGAAGTCGCGAAACGCGAATTCGTCAGGAACGGAGATGCGTACGTCGCGCAGGGCAAGCTGCCCGAAGCCATCATCGAGTACCGCAATGCGGTCAAGCAAGACGGCATGTACGGCGACGCACGCAAGAAGCTGGCGGAGCTCTACATCAAGACAGGTGACTGGTCGAATGGCCTCCAGCAAGCCGTCCGGGCAGCCGACCTGCTGCCTCAGGACTTCCAGGCGCAGTTGCAGGCTGGCACCATGCTGCTCGGGGTGCATCAGTTCGACGAAGCTCTCGATCGCGCGAACAACGCGCTGGCGATCCAGAGTAAGAGCGTCGACGCGCAGATCCTTCGGGCCAATGCACTCGCTGGGCTGAGGAAGATCGATGAAGCGATTGCCGATGTCGAGGAAGCGATCCGGCTGGACCCGGATCGCGTCAACAGCTACGCGAGTCTGGGACTCATGCAGGTGGCGCGCGGTAACCGGGCCGAAGCTGAGGCGGCCTTCAAACGCGCGATCAATCAGGCGCCCAAATCCGCGGAGGCCCGGCTCGCCCTCGCCGGATACTACTGGTCCATCCGGGACGTCACTGCCGCCGAAGAACAACTCAAGATTGCGTTCGAGCTCGATCCGAACAGCTTGTTGGCCCACAGAGCCATGGCGATCCTGTACATGGACACGGGCAAGCGCAAGAACGCCGAACCCCACTTAGTCGCCATAGCCAACGCGGCATCGGTGCCAGGACCTAAGTTGCTGCTCGCGGACTACTACAGGACCATGCAGCGGCTTAACGACGCTCGGAAGGTGCTGGATGGCATCGTGGCCGCAAACGGGGCCGGTTTCGCAGAGGCAAAGATTCGCCTGGCCGGCATGGGCTTCGCAGGCAAGGATGCCGCTGGAGCGATGAAAGCGATTGACGAGGCGTTGGCAAAAGAGCCTGCCAACGCCGAAGCCTTGGTCGGGAAAGGGCAACTGTTGGCAAAGGCGGGCGACATGGAAGGTGCCTTCAAGGCCATCGCGGCAGCGGCACAATCCAACCCGCGTTCGGCCATGGTTCAGTTCGCGCTCGCCCGTACACAGAGCGCCCGCGGCCATCACGCTGAAGCGCAGACCGCCTACGTGGAGGCCTTGAAGCTCAATCCAAACCTTGTAGATGCCGAAGTCGAGTTGGCTAAGATCCACCTCGCTGCTGGGCGGCTTTCCACGGCCGAAGAGTTCGTCACCTCAGCCGTAGCCAAGTTCCCCGGGCACGTCGAAGCGCACATACTCCGCGCTCGCGTCTATCTCATGAAAGGTGACGCGAAAAAGGCTGAGCCGTGGGTCCGTGGCCTCGCAAGAGTCCTACCCAACTCGCCATCGGTCCAGGCTGAACTCGGACAGCTCGAATTGTTGAAGAAGAACAGACCGGCGGCGCGCGCGGCGTTCCAGAAGGCTCTGGCGGCTAATCCAGGTCAGCTCGACGCCTTGGGGGGTCTCATCACCATGGACCTCCAGGACAAACGTCCCGACCAGGCGAAGGCGCGCGTCGACAGCGCAGTCCAGCGTGCACCGAAGAACGGCGCCCTGCTGGTGGTGGCCGCCACAACGTACTCATCGCTTGGCGATAAAGCCAACGCTGAGAAACTGGCCCGCCGTGCCCTGGACGTCGATCCAGACAACACCGGCGCCCACTCGCTGCTCGGACAGATCTTTACCGCCAGTCATCGTGTGGACGAGGCCATCGCCCAGTACACCGAACTCGTCAAAAAGGCCCCCTCGTCCATCGAGGGCCATACGTCGCTTGGAATGCTGTACCAGATGCAGAACAAGCCTGCCGAGGCAAAAGCCGCATACGAGCGTGCCTTGGACGCGGATCCCCGGGCGGTCGTGGCCGCGAACAATCTCGCCTGGATGGTCAGCGATTCGGGTGGCAACGCAGACATCGCCCTGCAGTTCGCGCAGAAGGCATACGCCGGGATGCCCGACCAGCCAAATGTCAGCGACACGCTGGGCTGGATGTATTACAAGAAGAATCGCTTCTCGGAAGCGATTCCGCCCCTTGAAACGGCCGTGAAGAAAGCACCAACCAAGCCTGAGTACCACTACCACCTGGGCCTGGCACAAGCCGGACTCGGTGAGTCGGCCAAGGCGCAGGCCTCCCTCCAGACGGCGCTGAAACTGAGCGCCAACTTCGCCGGCGCGGAGGACGCCCGGAAGAAACTGGCCGAACTGAGACCGTGAAGACCACACCGGACTCGCGCCTGCGCGTCGCAGTAGTGGGCTGCGGCGCCGTCACGCAAGCCAATCTGATGCCGGTGCTCGCCGGCCATGACGGACTCGACGTGCGGGCCCTCGTGGATCGGCACGAGCCGCGCGCCCGCGATCTCGCCAACGCGTATAGCGTCGCTCGCACCGCGTCCGATCTTGACGCCATCGTCGATGACGTCGATGCAGTCGTTCTTGCGACGCCGCCCGCGCACCACGCCCCGGCAACGATCGCACTCGCCGGACGTGGCAAACACGTCCTCGTCGAGAAGCCGATGGCGATCACTCGGGCCGATGCCGAGCGGATGGTCGAGGCAGCCGATCGCGCGGGTGTCGTACTCGCCGTCGGCCTTTATCGGCGGCTCCTGCCTTCGGTGCGACTGCTTGCGACGCTCATCGAACAAGGGACGTACGGGCGTCCGCTGGCCGCCGACATTGAAGAAGGCGGCCCGTACGGGTGGGGCTTGGCCACGCTCGATGTTCTGACTCGCGCGGGCGGTGGCGGCGGCGTGCTCATTGACATCGGATCCCACGTCATCGACCTACTTCTCGGGGTGCTGCCGGGCACGCCCCGGCTCACCGCGTACGCGGACAACGCGCGCGGCGGCATCGAGACGGATTGCGAGGCGCGCTTCGTGGTGGCGCACCCGACGGGCGAGGTGCCGGTGCGGCTCGAACTCAGCCGCACGCACGAACTCCGCGGCACGATTCGCGTCACCTGCGAGCGCGCGACGCTCGAGCTCGTGCGCGGCAACTTCACGCAGCTCGTCGTGCATCCGCGCGAGGAGACGCGAGGCGCGTCCCCCTTTCATGTGACGACGGAATGGGCCGGCCAACAGCCGCACAACGGATACGATGCGTTTCGCGCCGAGATCGACGACTGGGTGACCGCCATCAGGACGGGCGTTGCGCCCGTACTCTCCGGCCGATCGGTCGTGCCGGTCGTCGGGCTTATCGAAGACTGCTACGCCAATCGAACTCCGCTTGCCGAACCGTGGACTGATGCCGGTCTCGAGCCGCGGACCGAGACCGCCCGCATTTCGGTCGGTGACCGCCGAAGGAAGGTGCTCATCACGGGCGCCGGCGGTTTTCTCGGCGGCCGTGCCGCAGAAGTGCTGAGCCAGCGATACGGCTGGGAGGTCGTCTCCCTCGTTCGCGAGCCGAAGAGTGCCGCCCGGCTCGCGCGATGGACCGGATCGATCGTCGTCGGCGACATCTGCTCTCCGGCCGACATGGACCGCGCCATGGCAGGCTGCGACGCCGTCATCCATTGCGCGGTTGGCACGTCGTGGAAACCCGACGAGGTCCGCAAAGTCACTGTGGACGGCACCCGCACGGTCGCCGAAGCCGCTCAACGCGCGGGCGTGAAGCGGCTCGTCCACATCAGCACGATGTTCGTGCATCGCCGCGACGGCACCGGCACGCTCGACGAGACGACGCCGCTCGAACCACCCGCCAACGACGACTACGGCCGCAACAAACTGCTCGCCGAACAGGCCGTGGCGGCGGTTTCGGCGAAGGGCTTGTCAAGCGTCATCCTCCGGCCGACGCGCATCTACGGACCGTTCTCCAGGACGTTCACGGTGCGACCGCTTGACGCGATTTCAGACGGCCGCTTCGGTATCCTCGGCGATCCCGATGTACCCGGCAACATGGTGTACGTGGACAACGTCGTCCTTGCGATGGCCAAGGCCATCGAGGCGGAGTCCCCCGCATCGGCTGCGGCGTACCTCATCACCGATGACGAGCAATTGTCGTTGCGCGAGTTCTACCAGTACTTCGCGGACACAATTGGCCGGACCATTCGTCTGCTACCCGGATCGGTCAATGGCACGTCAACCGGCCCCAAGCGCGGCCTTCTCGGACAGTGGTCGTCGGGACTCGTGAGCATCGCGAAGTCCTCGGAGCTGCGCGGGTTTGTGCGGCGAGTCTTTGAGACCGATCCGGTTGGGACGATTCCCCGCCGGTTTTGGGACCGATCGCCAGGGTTCCAGCAATCGATGCTGCGCCGGTTCGGTGCGGATGCCGCAGTGATCTATCGGCCACCATCGAGCGACGGCCGCGAGGATTTGCCGTATTGGGCAGAGCCGATGCGAGTCACAAGCGCCAAAGCCGCACGCGAGTTGGGATATACGGATCTTGTGCCGCGCGAGGAAGCCATGGCGCTCACGCTCGCATGGGCGCAGTACGCGCGCCTTTTGCGCGCCGAGACACCGACGTGAGCATGCTCTCGGGACTGAGCGCTTGGCTTCGCAAGCATCTGCCCCAGCGCACCAAGGTCTGGTTCTGGTTCGTCACCGACAGCACATGGCGCCGGCGCTATGTGGCGCAGCAGCGACTCATTCGGGATCGAAAACGCGCCCGGCGCAGGGCAATCGGATTGATCTCGACCCAGACAGCGGGCATCGTGGCTAGTGGCCCTTTCAAGGGCATGCGCTACGTCCCCTCCTGGAATGGGACTGATTTCACCCAGAAGCTGCTTGGCACCTACGAACTGGAACTGAACAATGTCATCGAGGAAGTCTGCAACGGTCGGTATCGAAACGTCGTCGACATCGGCGCGGGTGAGGGTTACTACGCGTGCGGTCTGACGTGGCGTATGCCCGGAATTCACATGAAGGCGTTCGAGATGAGTCACGAGTGGCATGCCGCCATCGGGCAGATTGCGATTGAGAATGGAGTTGCCGATCGGCTCACAATCCTTGGTGCGTGCACGGTTGATGCCCTCCGACGCGAACTTGGCAGCGAAGGCGGGTGCCTCGTCGTCTGCGACGTGGATGGTGCTGAGTTCGAGTTGATGGACCCCGCGGCTCTGCCTGGATTGCGCCACGCGGACCTTCTAGTCGAGGTGCATGACGGCATCATCCCTGGCGTGTCCCAAACGCTGATCGACCGCTTTGAGGAGACCCATATCGTAGAGTTCATCAACCAGGTGCCAAGAAGGCCCGCGGACGTCCCTGCAGGCATTGGACTCGACGGCGAGTTGGCCTTGAAGGCAATGGATGAGGGACGAGGCGAAGGGAATGATTGGCTGTGGATGCGGCATCGGACAAATTGAGCATGTCTCCGAAGCTTACGATCCACCCAGTCGGATGTGTCTGGCCGCTCGCATGGGTTCGGTTGTGACGAACTCGCCGACGACAAAGACTGACGGAGAACTGGATGAGGTCCTGAAGGACGTTCTGGGTCAAGCGAGCCTTCCTGAGATCGATTCACTTCTCAGTTCGACTGACGATGATGGATGGAAGATTGGCAAGCCGTTTGGCACCTATCTGGCTGCCATCATTTCGACGCTTGGCCGCCGGTCGGTCCTGGAATTCGGCGCGGGGCGATCGTCGTTGGTCATAGCTACAGCGCTAGACCAAATCGGTGGGGGGCAATTGACGTCGGTCGAGCATCAGCCGGAGTTCTGCCGCGACGATTGGGCCTTGGTGGCCGCAATCAAGTCGGTCGACGCACAGCTCTGCCCTGCGACCCTCGCCCTGCAAGTAACACGACACGGACTGATGTACAGGTATCGGAACGTCGAGCAGCGCGTGCGATCGCGAGCGCCTTACGACCTGGTCGTCATCGATGCTCCGCCGGGGCAGTACGGGCGCGACTCCCCGCTGTACGATGTCTATTCCCTTCTGGCTGACGGTGCGCTAATCATTCTCGACGACGCTGCCAGACCCTCAGAACAGACGGCAGTCCGGCGCTGGCTCAGGACGTTCCCTGGATTACGCATCGCCCTCTCAGACATGAGCCATGGCCGGGGCATCGTGGTACTGGAACACTCAGGCAACAAGCGCCGTCGCTTTTCGGCACGGGCGGTACTCGGGACAGTTCACGATCGGATGAGCGCTCGTATCGGCCGTGACGGATAGGGCGGTTGACGCGCCCAACTTCGGGCCGATCGCTGACGAAGGAGACCATGCTGTGCACGGACTGCTGGACAAGATCGCAACGCGCACGGCCATGGTCGGGGTCATTGGTCAGGGATACGTCGGATTACCGCTGGGGTTGGTGTTCGCGGAAACAGGCCTGCGGGTCCTTGGCTTTGACGTAGATACCGGGAAAGTCGACGCCATCAATCGCGGCGAGTCTTACATCCGGCATATCGGGCCGGATCGGGTGATGGCCGCCGTATCCAGCGGACGCTACGCGGCCACCGGCGACTTCGACAAACTAGCCGACTGCGACGCCATCCTGATCTGCGTACCCACGCCTCTCGGCGTGCACCGCGAGCCCGACAACTCCTACATCAAAGCGACCGGCGAAGAGATTGCGCGCCGGCTCCGCAAGGGGCAGCTCGTGGTACTCGAATCGACAACTTACCCCGGTACAACCGATGAAGAACTCCTCCCGATCCTCGAGGCGAGCGGCCTCGTCTGCGGTCAGGACTTTCTGCTCGCGTTTTCGCCAGAGCGTGAGGACCCGGGCCGCCAGGATTTCACAACGAGAACAACGCCGAAGGTCGTGGGGGGGGTGGACGAGGCATCGACTCGAGCGGCAGTAGCGCTGTACGAAGTGGCAGTTGCACGAGTCGTTGCTGTGTCGAGCACCCGCGTGGCGGAATCCACGAAGCTGCTCGAGAATGTGTTCCGGTCGGTGAACATCGCGCTCGTCAACGAACTCAAGGTGATTCTGGACCGGATGGGCATTGACGTCTGGGAAGTGATTCGCGCCGCCGAAACCAAGCCGTTCGGATTCATGGCGTTCTGGCCAGGGCCGGGCCTGGGCGGACACTGCATCCCACTCGATCCGTTCTACCTCTCCTGGAAAGCTGCCGAGCACGGCGAGTGGGCGCGGTTCATCGAGCTCGCCGGCGAGATCAACACTCGGATGCCACGCTACGTCGTCGGCAAAGTCGCCGAGGCACTCAACGGCGATGGCAAGGCGGTGAAGGGCTCGCGCATTCTCGTCCTCGGTCTCGCCTACAAGGCCAACATCGACGACGATCGTGAGTCGCCGTCCTATGAGCTCATCGGACTGCTGCAGGCTGCCGGCGCGCTCGTCGACTACTGCGATCCGCACTTTCCGACGTCCCGTAAGACGCGCAAGCACGATCTCGGTCTCCGATCGGTGCCAGCGGAGCCGGACGTTTTTGCAGAGTACGATGCGCTCGTGGTCGCCACGGCACACGACGTGTTCAAGGACGGACGCCTTTACCGGGGTGCCAAGCTGGTCATCGACACACGCAATGTCGTGGCGGCGGCGCTCGGCGGCGCGTGGGACGGCGCGCCGCGGCTCGTGAAGGCCTGATCGCCCAATGCGCACCTCACCGCGCTTTACTCGCGAGCACAGCCGCTCGCACCGTATAGGAGATGGTCATGCAAGCTCCCCCAATCACCATTTCGATCATCACGCCCTGTTACAACGGCGCCCGGTACATCCGGGAGACACTGCAGTCCGCGCTCGCCCAGACACATTCACCTCTCGAGGTCATCGTCATTGACGACGGCTCGACCGACAACTCGGCTGCGCTCGCCGCAGCCGCTGGACCGTTGGTGCGGGTCATTAGACAGGCCAATCAGGGCGAGTCGGTCGCGCGCAATCGCGGAATTGCCGAGGCACTCGGATCGCACGTGCTCTTCCTCGATGCAGACGACCTACTCGAGCCCGAATCGCTCAGCAGGCTGGCAGCAGCGGTAGCGGGGCGGCCCGAAGCCGTGGCGGTGATGGGCTGCGCATGGTTCCGGTCTGGCGAGGCTCCATACGACCGCGTTCCGCCGCGCGCGGGACGGTTCTATCCCGACATCATTGGCGGGAATCTCGGGCCACCCCATTGCTGGCTTGCGCCAGTGGATCTCATCCGGGACGCCGGTGGGTTCTGCGAAACGATGCGCTGGTTCGAGGACTGGGACCTGTGGTGGCGAGTAGGGCTTCAGGCATCAGAACTGATTGCTGTGCCGTATGTCGGAGCGCATTACCGCCAGCATGCACATTCGCAGCTGGCGACGACCCGGCCAGCCGACCGGGCGCGCGGCCACGTCATGCTGATGACTCGGATGGCCGCAGCGCTGCTGCAACGACCCGACATGCTGGACCGCCACGCGCATCCGCTTTTCTGGGGCCTCTGGTCGTCGGTCAAGCACGCGCGGCGCCGGGGAGTGAGCTGGGAGGAACTGAGGCCGGCGGGCGACATGTTGCGGCGCGTCGCCACGCACGCCGCGGTCGCTCTAAAAGGCGTGCTGATGGCAAACGTGGTGAGATTGCTGGGCACCCGCACTGCGGTCGCGCTCCAGCTACGTTAGCGATAGGATGACGAGCGGGTCGACGTCCTGCTATGCCGATAACCATCTCGATCGTCACGCCCTGCTACAACGGCGCCAGGTACATCAAGGAAACGCTGCAGTCCGCGCTCGCACAGACACACCCACCGCTCGAAGTCATCGTCATCGACGACGGTTCGACCGACGACTCGGCGGCCCTCGCCGCCGAAGCAGGGCCTCCGGTGCGGGTGATTAGACAGGCCAATCAAGGCGAGTCGATCGCACGCAATCGGGGGATTGCCGAGGCACAGGGCTCGCACGTGCTCTTTCTCGACGCCGATGACTTGCTCGAGCCCGAGTCGCTCAGCCTGCTGGCGGCGGCCGTCGACGGACGGCCCGACGCGGTGGCCGTGATGGGGTGCGGGTGGTTCACCTCTGACCCAGCGTCGATTAGCTCGACGCAGCAGACGACGGACGGCGCCTTCTTTCCCGGCATCATCGGGGGCAATCTCGGTCCAATGCACTGTTGGCTCACACCCACCCACATCCTGCGCCGCGTGGGCGGTTTTGCCGGTACCATTAGCCTCTTCGAGGATTGGGACCTCTGGTGGCGCGTAGGGTTCGAAGGGCTCGATCTGGTCCCGGTGAAGTTCATTGGGGCCAAGTACCGTTTGCACGGGCAGTCGCAGATGACGACGACCAAGCGCGCTGACCGTGCCCGCGGCCATGTGGTGTTGATGTCACGCATGGCCGAGCGATTTCTCGAGTACCCAGATCGGCTCGATCGCCACGCGAAATCGCTGTTCTGGAACGTCTGGTCCTCCCTGGTTCACGCGCGCGACAACGGGGTCGGCTGGGACGAACTGGGGCCTGCCGCCGAAGTGCTTCGCCAAATCGCCAGGAAGGCATCTCAGCCGCTTCGAGGGACGCTCATGGCCCATGCCGTCCGATTACTCGGCACTCGCACGGCCATGGGCTTGCAGCGTCGGTCGGGGCAATCCGCCTAGGCGTCGCCAACTGCAGCGCGACTACGCCGAGGCGTGGCTCGGGGTCTGGAGCGGCCGCATTTCACACGTCCCTTGCAGGAAGACGAGGGCTTGTTCGCTCTGGCGCTCGTTGACCGTCAGAAGAATCGGAGCTGACACCGCCACCCAGCGCTGCCGTTCGTCGAGGATCGCGCACGACACGCCGTAGTGTCCGCGGCCGAAATTGGCCTTGAAGCTCCAGTCGATCTCGAGGCCGCGACTCCCGTGGAGCGCGAGGGGGGCGGCGCCGGCCGGCCCGCTTTGCCCGCGATAGATGAGCGCGCCGGATTCGAGGTGCCGCACGTTCAGTTCCGCCTGATAGAACTCTGCGGCGGGCGGATGCGCGGTGATCCGGACGGTGACGGCCGAGCCTGCATCGATCTCAGTGACGACTGCGCCGATGCTGTCGGTTGCGACGAGCGTCACCTCGTGTCCGCCAAGCTCCGCGACACGCCCTTCCTGGGCAAGGCGCGCGTAGGCGGTGATGGCCTCATGAGTCGGCGCCAGGATCTCGACACGCCCGCGCCTCAAGACGAGCACACGACTACAGAGCGAGGAAATCGCCGACAAGTTGTGCGAGACGAAGGCCACGGCAATACCGGATCGCACGAAGGCCTGCATGCGCTCGTAACACTTTTCCTGAAAACTCAAATCGCCGACAGAAAGGACCTCGTCGATCAGCAGCACTTCCGGGTCGAGATGGGCGGCCACGGCAAAGCCGAGCCGGGCGTTCATCCCACTCGAGAACCGCTTGACCGGAGTGTCGATGAATTCGCCGACGCCGGCAAAATCCACGATGGCGTCGAACTTCGTCAGGATCTCGGCGCGCTTCATCCCCATGATCGCGCCCTGCATGAAGACATTCTCCCTGCCGGTCAGATCGGGATGGAAGCCGGCGGCAATCTCGACGAGCGCGCCGACGCGCCCGTGTACGGCAGCCACACCCTGATCCGGACGAAGTATGCGGGTGAGGATCTTGAGGGCTGTGGACTTGCCCGCACCGTTCGGCCCGATGATGCCGAGCGCCTCACCCGGTCGGACCTCGAAGGACACGTCATGGAGCGCCCAGAACTCCTTGCCGTGCAGTTCGTCCTCGGCCTTTCGGCGGCCGAACAGGCCGGAGGCCATCGCCGGCACCAGGTCGCGGATGCTGTTGAAGCGTTGCGCGCGGTTGAACTTCTTCGAGACGCCGTCGAAGAGGATGGCGGGCTGGGCCACTAGGCGTTCTCCGCAAACTGGTATTCGGCCCGATGGAAGACGACCCAGCCAACCACCAGCGTGACGAGCGCGAGCCCGGCGGCGAGAGCGAGGGGTCCGAGGGCCGGCATCTCGCCGCGCAGAATCACCGCACGGTAGCCATCGATGATGGGCGACATCGGATTGAGGCGCAAGAGTTTGCCGAGCGCACCCGCGATTCGATCGACCGGATAGACCACCGAGGTGGCGAACATCCAAACGGTGAGCACCATCTCGAAGATGTATTTGACGTCCCGCAGGAACAGATTCGCCATCGCCACGATGAGCGCGATACCGGCCGTGAACACGACTTGGACGATGAGCAACACAGGCACGAAAAGAAGCGGGAGGCCGACGGGGATCCTGTAGTAGATCATCAGACCCACCAGGATGGACGCGCCCACGAACATGTCCACGAGACAAACGAGAATGGCCGAGAACGGGAAGATCTCGCGCGGAAAGTAGACCTTGGTAACCAGCACGGCATTACTGCTGAGCGAGTTGACCGCGAACCGCAGGGACGAGGCGAAGAAGTTCCAGAACAACAGGCCGGTATATGCGTAGACGACGTAGGGAATTCCCAGCTCGTCGAGGGTCGCGACCTGCGTGAAGATCACCGAGAAGACCACGGTGTTGACGAGCGGCATGAAGATCGCCCAGCCAAACCCCATGACGCTCTGCTTGTAGCGCACGAGCAGGTCGCGCAGCGTCATCTGATAGAGCAGCTCGCGGTACTCCCACTGCTCGCTCAGCATCTCCCGCATGTCGCGGCCAATTGTCGCCATCAAAATTCCTGACCTTTCAAGACGCCGACAAGAGCGCGTCGTAAGCCGCGCCCACACGGCTCACGTGTGCCGCAACGCTGAACGTGGAGAGCGCCCGCGCGCGGCCGGCGACCCCGTACGCACGAGCCCGGTCCGGATTGGTCACCAGCGCCTCGATCGCCGCGGCCAACGACGCCGGGTCGCGGCTCGGCACGAGCGTGCCAGTCACACCATCCACAACCATCTCCGGAATGCCGCCCACACGCGACCCTACCACCGGCCGGGCCGACGCCATCGCTTCGAGGGTCGCGTTGCCGAGTGGCTCGACGTGCGACGGCACGGCCACGATATCAAAGGCCGGAATCAGCCGCTGCGCATTGGGCCGGAAGCCGAGAAACCGGACGTCGTTCTCGAGGCCGCGATCGCGCACGGCCTGTTCGGCGGCCCGGCGCAGCGCCCCCTGGCCACGCAGATCGTCGCCGAGCACGGCAAAAGAAACGGGCACTTTGCGACTGACGAGGGCGGCGGCCGCGTCGATGTAGTCCCAGATGCCCTTGACTTCGGCCACCTGGCCGGCGAGTACGACGATCGTCCGGTCCGCAGGCAGTCCCAGTTCCTGCCTCAAGCGATGGCGCTCGGCTTCGCTGGCGAGTGCCGGAACGTGCACGCCATCGTAGACGACATCGCTTCGTGCCTCGAACAACTGCGGCGCGTGTCGTACGGCGTCGGCCCTCAGGTCGTCCGACACGAAGAGCGCGCGCGCAAAGCCGGGTCTGAGAAACCAGCCGAACCCGGCCTGTGTGTCGGGAAAGCGAACGTGGGTGAGCGCGGGAATGCCCAGTAGACGCGCAGCGTAGCCGGCGGGCTGGAAACTCGGCACATCGTTGGCGTGCACGACACGGACGCGCTCGCGCCGCGCGAGCCCGACCAGTCGGGCCACGACCGACATCCAGCGTACGGCGCTGCCGGCGCTGGCGTAGACGACCGGGACGTGTACAGTGCGCACGTCCCGTGCGCGTAGTTCGCTCGCGAGTTCGGCGTCGGCCCCGACAACGGCCACCGGCCGGTAGCGCGACCGATCGAGATTCTCAACAAGCACGAGCAACGCCCGCTCGGCGCCGCTGAAAAATGGCGCCCACGCCGCGTAAAGCACGGTGATGGGTCCACGCGCGCTCACACCGGCACCCGGCCTACACCGACCTTGAGCAGTGCGCCCAGGTAGGTCTTCCAAGCGGAAATCTGCCACGGCCAGAGAGCCAGACCTCGCTTGAACATCGCGAGTGCTTCGCGCTTGCGCCCCCCTTGCCACAGTCCCAGGTAGCCGACGTGCCAGAAGTATTCGCGCCCAAGACGGCGCTCGAACGCGCGCCGCTGCCGTGGGGTCAAGGACAATTTCAGGAGCAAGTCTTCGAGCCCGTCGGTCGTCTCTTCAAAGATCGCCAGGTATCGTGTCGCCGACATTCCGCTCGCTGACCCTGACGAGTTGTCGTCGTGCACGCGGTAAATCACGTGCGGATCGACAAAGTAGGCGAAGCGCACACCTTCGGCGAGCGCACGAATCACGAACAGTTCGTCATCGACCACCTTGGACAGCGGGTTGAACCGGCGTTCGGCAAATACGCTCGCCCGGATGACCGAGTTCTGCAGGCCGCAGTACAAGCCGTGCGTGACCTGGCATTCGAGCGCATGTCGATCCTCGATGATCCTGACCTCACCGGCCGAGCGCGTCGCGAGTGCCAGAAACGGCCGGGGGCGTCCGTCGACGTAGAACGTGTTCTCCCCGATCAAGCGCCCGTCGGCATGGTTCACGAGGCGGCACGATCCGAAAACCCAGTCGACGTCCGGCTGGCTCTCGAGCACGGCGGCGCACCGGTCAAGGTGATGCGGTAGCCAGAGATCGTCGCTGTCAAAGAACGCCACGTAGCGTCCGGTGACGTGGTCGATGCCCCGGTTGCGCGCCGAGTATGCCCCACCGTTGGGTTGGTAGACATAGCGGGTGCGATCTGGCTGGCGCCGCGCGAATGCGGCGACGATTTCCCGCGTTCCATCCGTGCTGCCGTCGTCGACAACCACGAGGTCCCAGTCGCGGAAGGTCTGCGCTTCGATCGACGAGAAGGCCTCCTCGAGGAATGCCGCCCGGTTGAACGTCGGCAGGATGATCGTGACACCGGCTTTCATTGAGACCTTTCAGAGCAAGCCGACTGCCGAAGACCGAGGGCGTGTTCGCTCGCGCAACCGGTGTGTCCTCAGTGGGTTAGCTGGCGGAGTCACAAATTGTAACGGCGATAAGTCTACCTGATGGGTGAGAATTATCCGTGGCCGCAGGCCCCAAAGAACGAGGCTATGCCGGCTTGGCGGGGCTCACCTCTCCAGGAGCGTCTCTTCCCCGGTACGCCCCGCAAAAAGTCAGACACGCGCTTGACTTGCCAGCACGTCGTGAGAAATTACCTCGATATATGCACGTGGCGGTACTCTTGCACTCTGGCGGCGATGTGCGTCAAGACTCCCCAGCCAGCCGCGTGCGCACGTCCCTGTCGATCTTCTGGACCTGACGGGCCGCTCGCTCCCACGTGAACTGCTCGATGGCTCGAGCCCGGCCGGCCGCGCCCATTTCGCGTCGCCGGTTGCCGGAATCCGCGAGAGCCACGAGAGCCGCGCGCAACTCATCCGTGTCTTGACCAGAGACAAGCAACCCGGTGACGCCGTCTTCAACGGCCTCCGGGACGCCGCCGGAGCGTCCTCCAATGACCGCGACGCCCGCCGCAGCCGCCTCGAGAAAGACGATTCCGAAGCCTTCGAAATCAGAGCCCTCCACGCGATTCGGATGCACGAACACGTCAGCGCTGGCAAAGTAAGCGGGCAATTCGTCGGGAGGGACAGCGCCGGCAAACTCCACGCTGTCACCGAGCGCCAGGTCGGCGGCTAGAGTTCGCAAGCGGGGCCCTTCGGGCCCGTCTCCGACTACGACGTACCGAAACGGAAGCGGTGTGCCAAGCGAGGAGGCCCGTCCGAGGGCTCGCAGCACGAGGTCGTGTCCCTTGCGGGCCTGGAGCCGGCCGACTGAGAGCAATAACAGGGGAAATCGCCCGCGCAACCGCTGGTGCAACGACTCGCTTCGCGCGACCGGTGTGAAGCGGGTGACATCGACGCCTGGATGGACAACATGGACGCGATCGGCAGCATTGCCCAGGTCGCGCAGCAGTCGTGCCGTGTTGTGGCTGTTGGCAATCAGGCCAGCTGCGCCACGATGCACCTGACCGAGCAACCACCGGAGTTCCCGAGACGCCTGAGCGATAGGCAGTTCCTCACCGTGTGTCCAGCACAGATACGGGCGGCGTCCGAAGGACGACAGCCAGGCCATCGTGCCCTCAGGTAATGCGCGGCCGCAATGCACCACGGCACGTCCGGTGGGATCGAGCGCGCGGATCTCGCGCGCAAGGCGCAAGTGTCCCAGTCCCGACTGAAAGTTGAGGAGGCCGAGACCGGTTCCGAACCTGCGCCGGACGATTCGAGCGTACTCGGCGCTCGTCGACGCGACCGCAGCCTGCTGGGAGACCGTGAGTACCGTAACATCCGGAACTCGCGAGTAGACATTGGAAAGCAGGACCGCGCTGCCCCCCACGGCTGGTGGAAACCACTCACTCACGAGCAGAATGGGCGCCAGAGGGGGCGTGCCGCAGTCCGGAGCGCTCAAGGCGCCCAGTATAGTCTTCGCCATGCGCGCCTGGTGCGCACCGGCCTGGACAAATCCGCTCCTCAGGCCTTCGTGGCCTCGGCAAAACCTTCCGGGTCAGCCAGCATCTGCTGACCGAGCTCGAAGATCACGAGCGACATCAGGAGGAACGTGTGATTCGCACGACCGCTCATGTGCTCGTCGACGACGCGGCGGGCAACGTCGGGTCGGAACTGGCCACGCGAGAGAAATGAGTCGCTCAGCAGCGTACGCTCGACCATCTCCCGAAGATCACGCCTGAGCCACAGACCCAGCCGCTCGTACGGCTGGTACCCGCGCACGCCGAGCTTGGCGTAGACGCGCAGCCGAAATCGCGCGAGCGATGTCGCGAGAGGCCCGGCCCCCATGCGCGCGCCGGTGTTCGAATTGACGACCTGAAGAAAATCTGGACGATGCCGCCGCAGCACGGCGGTCTGTAGCTCGTCGCCGAACTTCGCGCTGGCAGGCATCATGAGGAGCTGCGTGACGACGTCGTTGTCGAGATACGGCAGCCGCACGCGGGCGAAACACGCGAATTTGTGCATTGAGAGAGCCGTCTCACGATGGAGCCGCTCCGTGAGAAACAGCTGCCACACGCGGTCGACCGGCGCGGCCGCGGACACCGTC
>Ga0190274_10000855_pt1 | contig 17629 bp, 14 predicted proteins | sample Popmic531T_FD_133002 | JGI IMG/M metagenome (GOLD analysis project Ga0190274, IMG submission 133002) | Populus adjacent soil microbial communities from riparian zone of Yellowstone River, Montana, USA - 531 T | ecosystem: Environmental > Terrestrial > Soil > Riparian zone | place: USA: Montana... | reverse complement strand
GTCGCCGAGGTGGGAGAGCATCGGCACGAGCTCCACGGTGCGATCGCGTTCGCCGCCTGGCTGGGGGTCCATGCCTGGCTGATGAGCGGCGTGCGTCAGCGCATCGACGCCTTCGTCAGCTGGGGGTGGGACTACTTCGGCAAGAGTCGCGCACCGCAGATCCTGGATCGATCCGACGCGGCACACATCGATTGGGGGAACGACGACGATGCCTGAGCGCTACGACGTGATCATCATCGGGACCGGTGCGGGCGGAGGCACGCTCGCGCACACCCTCGCTCCATCGGGCAAGAAGATCCTGCTGATCGAGCGCGGGGACTTCCTCACCCGGGAACGCGAGAACTGGGACCCCGACCAGGTGTTCATCGAGGGGCGTTACATCTCCCCCGACACCTGGTATGACCCCGACGGGAAGACCTTCCAGCCGCAGGTCCACTACTACGTCGGTGGCGCGACGAAGCTGTACGGCGCGGCGCTCTACCGCCTCCGTCCCCAGGACTTCGGCGAGATCCAGCACATCGACGGCCTCTCCCCCGCGTGGCCGCTGTCCTACGACGACTTCGAGCCGTGGTATTCGAGGGCCGAGCAGCTCTACCAGGTGCACGGCAACCACGGCGAGGATCCGAACGAGGGACATTGGAGCCAGCAGTATCCATGGCCGGCGGTCTCGCACGAGCCCAGGATCCAGCAACTCGCAGATGACCTCACCGCCGCCGGCTATCAGCCCTACCACGCGCCGTGCGGCATCATGCTCAACGAGGCGCATCGGGCGAAGAGCACGTGCATCCGCTGCACCTGGTGCGATGGCTACCCGTGCCTGGTGCATGCGAAGTCGGACGCCGAATCCATCGCGGTTCGGCCCGTCCTGACCTCGCCCAACGTGACCCTGCTCGTGAACACCGAAGTGGTGAAGCTCGAAACGGACCCGACCGGACGCTCGGTCACGGGGGTCGTCGTGACGCGGGAAGGCGAACGAGAGACCTACGAGGCGGACATCGTCTCCCTGTCGGCGGGCGCCTCCAACACCGCGAAGATCCTGCTGAGCTCGGCCAACGACCAGCACCCGAACGGGCTCGCCAACGGCTCCGACCAGGTCGGCCGCAACTACATGTTCCACAACAGCAAGGCGGTCGTGGCCCTCTCGAAGGAGCCGAACGACACCGTCTTCCAGAAGACCCTGGCGATCAACGACTTCTACCTGGGAGCCGACGACTACGGCTGGCCGGTCGGACAGATCCAGATGGTCGGCAAGTCGAACGCGGAAGCCATGAAGGGTGAGGAGCCGATGCTCACCAAGCTCGCCCCGCACTGGAGCCTCGAGGAAACCGCGCGGCACGTCGTGGACTTCTGGCTGACCACCGAGGATCTCCCGCAGGCGGACAACCGGGTCACCCTCGCCGACGACGGCAACGTCCGGTTGACGTATCGGTCGACGAACGACGAGGAGGCCGGCCGCCTCTATCACGAGCTGAAGATCATCCTGAACCACGCCGGCATGGCCGACCACCACGTCCTTCACAAGAACTTCTACATGCACATGAGCATCCCGATCGCGGGCGTGGCGCACCAGGCGGGGACGTGCCGGTTCGGCTCCGACCCCGCGAGCTCGGTCCTGGGCGTCAACTGCAAGGCCCACGAACTCGACAACCTCTACGTCGTGGACACGAGCTTCTTCCCCAGCATCGGAGCCGTGAACCCGGCGCTGACCGCCATGGCGAACGCGATCCGGGTCGGCGAACATCTGACCGAGCGGATGGCGTAGCGAACGAGCTTCGAGGTCAGGTGATCGTCGTCCGGCGGTCGAGTTCGAACCACACGACGTTCGGGCGATTCCGGATCACACCCCAGCGATCAGAGACCCGGTCCACGAGGGCCAGGCCCCAACCGCCCATCTCCGGTTCCAGAGCCGGTGCGTCGACGTCGGGTTCGAAGCCTGGTCCGGGGTCGGTCACACTCACCCGCAAGGAGTCGTCCGACAACACCAGCTCGATGCCGATCCCCTCACCTGTCGAAAGGCCCGCGTGCTGGACGCTGTTCGTCACGACTTCGCTGGTCAGGAGTGCCGCATCCTCCAGCATCTCCCGCGGAAGGGCTTCGGCGACGAACTCGGCGAGGACGTGGCGAGCCATCGCCGGCGCTTCGGCGAGGGGGGGAAGCTGGGTTGCGATCTCGGACATCTTGGCCTCTCGGTGGTCGTGAAGGGGTTCCTCCGTAGAGCGCATACCCGCTCTTCGCTAAAATAGGCACCCCTGATCCCCTGGAAGGAGGCAACGATGTTCGACATCGAGGCATCCGACTCGGAAGGTGTCCGCAGGATCGCCCTCGTGGGAGAGTTCGACCTCGCGGCGATGCCGACAGCTGAGACCTCACTCGCTGAAGCGACCGCGAACGGCTACGGAGCACTCGAGATCGACCTCAGTTCCCTGACGTTCCTGGATTCCTCCGGTGTCCGTTCACTGATGATCACCGTGGATCGGTGCCGCGATCGCGGGCTACCGCTCACGATCATCCCCGGCCCTCGGGGGGTCCAACGGGTGTTCGAGATCACCGGGCTGGTCGACACCCTGCCCTTCTCGACACCGTCGGATGGACCGGACGAAGGGGACGGCGAACGAACGTAGCAACCGGCATGTTTGTCGCGAGTCAGCCTGGGTACCGCGACGACATGACCCATGTGTTGCTCAACAAACTCACCGCGAAGCCGGGCAAGCGCGATCAGGTGGTCCAGAACCTGATCAAGTCTGGAAGGCTGTTCGATGACAACCCGGCGTGTGTCATGTACCTCGTGACCGAGTCATCCGCCTCCCCGAACGACATCTGGGTGTTCGATCTTTGGACGAGCGAGGAAGCACACTCGCAGGCGCTCCAAGCTCCCGAACTGCAGCCCTCCATCGCCGAGACCGTGCCGTTGCTGGAGGGGATGCCCGAGCAGATCGAGGTGCAGGCTCGAGGCGGCAAGGGTCTCCCCCGGGCCTGAGGGAGGATCAACGATGGGAACGAGAAGCAGCTATGAGTCGGGCACCTTCTCCTGGGTCGAGCTCGCCACCACGGATCGCGACGACGCGAAGCGCTTCTACGGCGGGATGTTCGGCTGGGAGTGCGAGGACGAAGCGCGCCTCGGAGGTGACGTCTCCACGATGGCCCGCCTCGACGGTGCGGCTGTCGCGGGGATCACCGACCAGTCTGCATCCCAGGGGCCAGAGGCATCGCCCAGCTGGGTGAGCTACGTGACCGTCGCGAGGGCGGAAGAGTCCGCGACGCGTGCCCGCGAGCTGGGCGGCACGGTGCACGCGGAGCCGTTCGACATCGGGGATGCGGCGAGGGTGGCGGTCGTCGCCGATCCGACCGGGGCCTCGATCGGACTCTGGGAGGCTCGGGACTCGATCGGCTCGGAGCGCGTGAACGGCCCCGGATGTCTGACCTCCAACGAACTCGCGACCGACGACGTTGACGCGGCCTCGAAGTTCTACCGCGGATTGTTCGGGTGGGCGATCGAGGAGGTCGACACCGGCGGCGGCCCGCGCTACTGGCTCATCCACGGCGAAGGGGCCCTCGAGGGCCGCAACGGGGGCATGCGCGAGCTTGGCCGCCCAGGGGAAGGCGTGGCGCCCAACTGGATGCCGTACTTCACCACCGAGTCAGCCGGCAAGGCGTTGGCACGGGCAGAGGAGCTCGGTGGCAGCACGCTCATGCCCGCGACACAGATCCCCGCTGGCACCATCGCCTCGGTTCGGGACCCGCAAGGCGCGGTGTTCTCGATCTTCGAAGGCGACGTCGACGACTGAGCCGGCGTCTAGCGCTCCGGTTCTCCTTCGCCATCTCGGTCGCGGCGTCGTCGGCCCTCACCTGGGCATCAACGCATCGAGGCGCGACCGTGCGCGGTCGGCCCATGTCACGGTTCCCTTGCTCTCGTACTTCGTGAGCGCCTCGATGAACGCTGCCCTGGCCTCGGGCGAGCGGCCCGCGGCGAGGAGCACGATGCCTCGGATCTCGTGCGCCTCACCCTGCCAATTGAGGTAGTCAGACATGCCGATGATGGCGACCGCCTCGTCCGCGAGGGAGAGCGCCCCGGCAGGATCGCTCCGAGCGGAAAGGACCTGAGCCTCGGCCATGCGCCAGGCGGCTTGGGACGCGAAGTCGTCCTCGGCCGAGATGTCCCTGCTGGTGGTCGCGCTTATCTCCGCTTCATCGAACTTGGCCTGATCACAGAGCGAGAGGGCGAGCAATCCCAAGTGGGTCGAGTTGAACCCCGTTTCACCCATCGCCGTGAGCTGTTCCGTACTCGCGCGGAAGATCGCTTCCGCCGCCTCCGGGCGACCGAGGAACCGCTCCCCCTCGCCGACCGCCTGCTTGTACGCCAAGAACAGCTCGGGCTCCCCCGTTTCAGCCCAGAGCTCGTCGGCCCGCCGCGACTCTGCGCGGCTCTCTTCGGCTCGTCCCCGCATCGCCAGCAGCCCGGCACGCGATGTCGCGAGTACTCCCCGCATGATGAGACTGTCGTGAACGAGCTCGAACGCCTGCCCGATCAGATCGATCGCCGTATCGGCCCTCGTGGGTCCGAAGTAGCAGCCCATGTGGATGATCGTGACGATCTCCCGGCGTTCGACGAACGAAAGATCCGCGGCAGCTGTCCGCAGTTCCTCCACGATCTCGAGAGACTCCCCGCATTTCCCCAAGTAGAACTCGGTGCGGGCGATCGCGAGCTTCGCCTGTCGGATGCCCGCGGCGTCGCCAAGGCGCTGGAGTTCGTCAAGGGCCGCTGAGCTTTCTGCATGCGTCGCTTTGATCGAGAACGAAGGATCGATCTGAGCCATGACTTCGGCACGGATGAGCCTCGAGCGCAGAGCGTACTCATGATCCTCGTTTTCCTCGGCAACCGCGATCGCTGTCTCCGCAGCGTCGGCGGCCCCTTGGAAATCGTTCAAGTCGAACAGTGATCGCGAGAGCTCGAAGCAGGCCCTGGAATGAAGGCTGCCGATCGACACATCGGCTGCTCGCTGTAAGAGCCCTCGCGCGCTCACGTAGTCGCTGCGCTCACGCGCCCTGTCGGCGCATCGGATCAAGCGCTCGGCCGCCGCTTCGCCGAGCGCCCGCACGTGATCATCCGGCTGCCCAAGCTCGACCCTAAATCGGTGAGCCTGCTCGAAGTGGTAGGCGAGGATCTCCTCGTACTCACCCACCCGCTCGCCGGCGGCACGCTCGAGCCACTCAGCGTATCGCTCGTGCAGGTCGGCTCGTTGCTCCTTCGGCATCGCTTCGTACGCGGCGTCCCGGATCAGCAGGTGCCGGAACCGGAATGCGTCCTCACCCGCGAACTCGGCCCGGTCGGGACGGATCAGTTCCTTCCGCGCTAGGGCGAGGAGCCGTGAGGGCACGTTCGCGCGCAGTCGTTCTTGCGACAGCGTGGCCACCGCGCCCGTGTGGAAGACTTTGCCTTCGACGGCGCCCCGCTCGATCGCCGCGCGTTCCTCGGTGTCGAGCCGGTCCAGTCGTGCCGCGAGCAAGAGCTGGATCGTGGGTGGCACCGTGAGGTCGGCGAGTTCCTCGACGGCGTGCCACACACCGTCGTCGAATCGCAACAGCCGGTCGTCGATCAGCATGCCGATCATCTCCTCGACGAACAGCGGGTTGCCCTCAGCCGCCTCGAGGATCCGATCGCGTGCGGTCGGGGGGATCTCCGCTCGCCCGAGGAGGTTGTCGACCAGCAGCGAGGCTTCGTCAGCGAGCAGCGGTTCGAGCAGGATCGACGTCGCGTTCATCTTCCCGCCGCTCCAACCGGACCGGATCTCGAGCAGCTCCGGCCGCGCGATGCAGAGCAGCAGGGCGGCGGCGTCCCTCATCCAGTCCGCGAGGTGCTCGACCAGGTCGAGGAACGCCGGTTCGGCCCAATGGATGTCGTCGAACACGATGACGAGCGAGTTCGAGCGAGCGAGGTGCTCGAACATCTTGCGGACAGCCCAGAACGCGTCCTCGGTCGCGCCCGGCTCGGCCCAGCCGAACAGTCCTGAGACGAGCGAGGCGATCCATCCTCCGTCCGGCGCGTCGGCCAAGAGCATCACGAGCTTCTCTCGCGCGATCGCCCTCGAGTCGCCTTCGGCGATGCCGGCCGCCTGCTGCACCACCTCAGCGAGCGGGAAGAAGGTGATCGCCTCCCCGTACGAGAGGCATCGACCATGCAGGATGAGCGCGCCCGAGGCCGGGCCAGTGAGGAACTCATGAGCGATCCGGGACTTCCCGACCCCGGCCGAGCCGAGCAACGTGAAGAGCTGCGACGTGCGTTCGGTCCGCGCGCGATCGAGCGCCCGTTCGAGCATCTCGAGTTCCTTCGTGCGCCCGACGAGCGGTGAATCGAGGTGGCGTTCGTGGCCGGCGGCGTCGGCCAGGACCGCTTCGAGTCGGTATGCGGGAACCGGTTCGGATTTGCCCTTCAGGTCGAGTGGCTCCATGGCCGTGACCTCAACGGCGTCCTTGACGAGCCGGTACGTGGTCTCCCCGACCACGATGTCGCCCGGCGAGGCCGCCTGCTCCAGCCGTGCGGCCACGTTGACGGCGTCTCCGGTCACGAGGCGCTGTCCACTGGACGGGTCTCCTGCGACCACCTCACCGGTGTTCACGCCGATCCGGATCTCGATCCCAACACCGTGGTCGCGCTCCAGTTCGGCGTTCAACGCCTCGAGCGCTTCGCCCATCCCGCGTGCGGCCCGCACCGCGCGGACCGGATCATCCTCGTGCGAGCGCGGGATGCCGAAGACCGCCATCACCGCATCACCGATGAACTTCTCCACCGTGCCGCCGTGCGAATGGATCACGAGCTCCATCTCATCGAAGAAGCGACCCATCACGCGACGGAGAGCCTCCGGATCCAAGCGCTCTCCGAGTGCGGTCGAGCCGGTTACGTCGGCGAACAGGATCGTCACGACTTTTCGCACCTCGGAGGAGCTCTCCTCCGGACCAACCAACGGCGCCGCGCACTGCTGACAGAACCTTGCGCGATCCGCGTTCTCTTCACCGCATGCAGCACATGTGCGCATGGCGCGATGGTAGGCCATTAGCCGCCGCGGAGATCCGAAAGGACTGGGCCCCTCCAAGGGACTTTCAAGCTGGGAACCCTATCGGCGTCGGCGGGCGGCTTCCATCCACCACGGTGCGAACCCCATGTCGTTCTCGTCGAGCGTTGAGCCGGGAGGCACGACGGCGTCGATCGCATCGAGCGTGTCCTCGTCGAGCCGCAGGTCGGCCCCGGCGATCAGCTCCTCGATCTGCTGCGTAGTACGAACACCGACGATCGCGCTGGTGACGGCTGGATGCGCCAGGGTGAACGACACCGCCATGTGCGTCATGGAGATCCCCGCCCCGTCAGCGATGGCAGCCAACTCCTCCACGACGTCGAGCTTCCGCTGGATCTCCGGACGGTCCTCATCGAACTGGGCGGCGATCGGCCCGCCCCGTTCGCGATTGCGCGTGGCACGGGCTTCGGGCGAGCGATCGAAGTCGCCGCGGCGGTATCGGCCCGTCAGCCACCCACGACCGAGGGGCGCCCACACCAGCACCCCGATCCCGTACTCCTGAGCAACAGGGAACACGTCGCGTTCGACGTGGCGCACAAAGATCGAATACGGGGGCTGCTCGGTCCGGAAGCGCGCGAGACCCCGTCGCTCGGACACCGATTGGGCGTTCACCAACTGCCAACCGGCGTAGGTGGACGTCCCGAACGCCCGGATCGTGCCGGCACGCTGGAGATCGGTCAGCGCTGCCAGCGTCTCTTCGATATCCGTCTCCTCCTCCGGGCGATGCACCTGGTAGAGGTCGAGATGGTCCGTTCCCAGCCTGCGCAGACTCGCTTCGACGGCGCGCATGATCCACAGACGGGAGTTGCCGCGATCGTTCGGACCCGAACCCATGGGATTGTGGAACTTCGACGCCAGCACGATCTCGTCCCGACGGCCTACGATAGCCTTGCCGACGATCTCCTCGGACTCACCGTCCGAGTACATGTCGGCCGTATCGACGAAATTGATCCCGGCGTCGAGCGCCTGATGGATCGTCCGGATGCACTCGTCGTGATCCTGGTTGCCCCACGCCCCGAAGGCCATCGTGCCCAGGCAGTGGGTGCTCACGCGGATGCCGGTTCCTCCGAGGATGCGATATTCCATCGCTCAACCCTCCGTCCGCCGGCCACGACGGTCAAGGGTGTGGGAGCGGTCGCCCCTTCCTCGGGAAACATGCAGCCGGGACTCCGAGGAGATCAGTGCGTGGCGGTCGGGCGCACGGCGGGGATGGACGACTCGTCGTGACAGGCGCCGTCCTTCTCGAGTGCAGCCTGATCGAGCGAGGTTCGCTCCGCCATCAGGCCCTCCCGCTCCATCAGGTGCAGGAACGCTTCGACGCACTCCGGGTCGAACAGGCTGCCGCTGCCCGCAGCGATGTGCGACAGCGCGCGGTCCAGGGCCCACGCCGGGCGGTAGGCGCGGTCGGACGTCAGCGCGTCCCAGACATCGGCCACGGCGACGATCCGTCCGGGCAGAGGGATGTCTCGCTGCGCGAGTCGATCCGGATAGCCCGATCCGTCCCAGCGTTCGTGATGGTTCCTGATCGCCGACAGCGCTCCGCGCAGCGAATCGGCCCGGCTCACGAGCTCCCAACCCACCTCCGGGTGGCGCCGGATCAGCTCCCACTCGTCGTCGTTCAAGGAGCCTTCCTTGTTCAGGACATGGTCCGGAACCCCGATCTTGCCCACGTCGTGCAGGAACGCTCCCTGATGGAGGCCCCGCACCGCTTCGGGCGAGAGTGACAGCGTGAACGCGATGCGCGTCGACAGGTCGGCGACCCTCGCGGAGTGGCCGTGCGTGTAGGGATCCTTGACCTCGACCGCCGCGATCAGCGCATGGAGCGCGTCCGGCTGGCGACGAGCCACCTGCTCCACGGGATCGTGGACAGCCATCGCGCCGACCGCGCCCTGCAGCGTCCGGGCCTCACCGTAGCCCGCGACCACCGCCCACGCCGCGGCGAGGAAGCCAGCCAAGAGGTACACGTGGTAGTCCCACCAGGACACCCGCCAGAGCTGCCCATACGCCAAGGACAGGAGGGCGGCCATGGCGAGCCAGCTCGCCAGGACGAGCGCCAGCTCGATCCGCTCGCGACCGAGTCGCCAGCGGTTCCAGTGGACGGCGCCGACGAGCAGGAGGAGGACGGCGCTCGCCCCCAGCAACGCGAACTTGATCGTGCCTTCGCCCCACACGGGGACTGAGCCGGACAGGATCGTCGGATCGACCGCGATCGCGACCGTCATGACGAAGATCCCGGCACCGGTGATCATCAGCCCGGTCCGCATCCGGCCTGCGTTGCGGCTGCGGTCGGCGCGATCGATCCGGGTCGCGCAGGCGAGGCTGATGGCGAATGCCGTCAGGGCAAGCACGGGCAGCCGTGCGATCCACAGGTTCATCGGCCGACCGAACACGCCGGGCGTCGTCACCCCGTGCCCGAGCATCATGCATCCCACCGCGACGCACCCGAACGCGATCCATACGGGGGCGAGCCGGCCGTCCCGTGCGGCGAAGACCGCGGTGACGATGGCGACGATGAACGCGAGCGCGGCGATCGCGCTGACGATGTAGAGGTGGAGCACGACGGACTCGAGCACGGGGTCGATGGCCGGCACCGCGCGAGCGACCCCGATGAGGACGCCGGGGATCACGAGGAGGCCGACGAGCAGCAGCGAACCTCGGCGATCCAACGTCCGCCATGCGCCCGCGAGGCGCTCCGAGTTCCCGGTAATGGTCGTTCCTCTCCGCTGGAAACCGCTCCCCGAGGAATCGGCCCATATGGAGTCCCGCTTGAGCGGTCGACGCTACGCCGGAGGTGGCGAGTAGTCGGGCGGCAGGGGGAAGCACAGCGGCTTCGCGCCCTTGGCCCCGAGGAACAGACGCGCGTACAGGTCGTCACGTCGCGCCGATACGCCGGGCGGCCACGATCCCGGGGGCCCGGAGAGCAGGTTCTGGAGCTGGTAGGGATCCGCTCGCAGATCGTAGAGCTCCTCTTCGCCGGTGGTGAGGGCCACGTACACGAACCGCGTGCCGTGGACGGCGCAGTAGGTCGGCACGTACCGGTCCCCCCCGGCGCCGCCGGGCGGATCCGCATGCTCCACCAGGAACTGCTTCCGCCAATCGGTCGCCGAGCCGTCGAGCAGCCGGAGCAGGCTCTTGCCTTGTTGATGGACGCCCGGCTCGACGCCCGCCGCATCGGCGAAGGTCCGGGCGAGGTCGATGTTGAGCGCGAACCGGTCCTCGATCGCACCGCGCTTGGTCATGCCGTCATACCGGATCACCATCGGGACGCGGATCGATTCCTCGTAGGCCGCCTTCTTGTAGATGAGTCGGTGTTCGCCTCGGAGCAATCCGTTGTCGGACGTGTAGACGATCAGGGTGTCGCTGATCCGCCCGGTATCGGCGAGCGCCGCCACGATCGTACGGACCGCGTCGTCCACGGCGAGCAACGTGCGGCAGATCCGGATCCACGTGTCCGACTGGGCGGCGGCGTCGACGAAGTCCTTCCTGCCCACCCAGCCCGGCTTGTCACCGAGGTCCCCTTCGTTGAACGAAGGAGGTAGACCGGTCTGTCCGGGAACATAGCCGTTGTTCGCAGCGTCGCTGCAGCGTGGATCGTCGAGGTGACGGGGCGCCGGCGTCGCCGGCAGGTGCGGCGCCGTGGGGGCGAAATAGAGGAAGAGCGGCTTCGTCGCGGGCGTCGTTCTGATGAAGTCGTCGGCTCGAGCCGCGAGCACGTCGGTCGAGTAGTCCTCGGGCGAGTTGCCGAACGAGGTCGTGTGGCCGTTCGCGTTGAGCCGGTACCCGTAGTACTCGTCTTCCTCGGTCGTCCCAACCAAAGCGTTCCAGACGCTCCACCCCGGCTCGACCGACGACGTCGAGCTGTAGCCGTTCAGGTACTTGCCGATCATCGCGGTGCGATAGCCGGCCGCCTGCAGCCACGTCGCGATCGTGGACCGCTCCAGGTCCCGGTCCTTGAACAGGCCCGCCCCGCCGTACGGGCGGGCGATCCCGTAGATCCGCGTGGTATGCGAATACTGACCGCGGAGGATCGTCGCCCGCGACGGGCAGCACAAGGGGTCCACCACGTACGCGTTCCGGAACGACACGCCTCGATCGATCAGCCTCGACCGGACGGTCGGCATCGCCCCCATCATGTCCACCCGTTGGTCGTCGGACAGGATCAGGACGATGTTCGGGCGAGCCGGACGGGCCGGCGCCACATCGCCCAGCGGGCGCGCCAGAACGGGGGTGATCGTCAGTTGGGAGATCACGATCGCCAGGACCGCGATCGCGGTCGGCCGGAAACGCGACATCGGTCCCGGCTCAGCCCCTGAAGAACAATCCACGCGAGTGCCAGTCCACGGAGCCGTCAACCAGCTGCTCCGTACCGGCGACCGGCGCCCCGTTCGCGAAGTTGACCCGATAGAGGTTGCCATTGGTCCTGGAGAAGTAGATCCGCCCCTCGGCGCGGGTCATGCCCTGCACGCCGGACCAGTCGATCCCGCCGCTGCCCGCGATGAATGTCTCAGCCCCCACGATCGGTGTTTGATGGGTGAAGTAGCGATAGAAGAGCCTACTGTCGCCCGAGACCGTGTAGTAGAGGAGCCCGCCCGACAGGAACATGCCGGTGATGTTCGAGACCGGGAACCTGGACGCCGAGAGCCCGTTCAGGTCCACGACCTGCGCAGGTCCCAGGTCGGTGCCGTTGAACTTCCGGCGGACGAGGTTCCCGTTGTTGCCGCCCGAATAGAGATGGCCGTTGGTGAAGAACGCGCCCCTCGCCGTCGTCCAGTCCACCCCGGGGGTCCTCACGCTCTTCGAGGGGCCGAACGAAGAACCGTCGAACGATCTGCGGGTCAGATGGGCCCCACCGCCCGACTGCGGGAGTTGATACATGGTGGAAGGCAACGTGACGGCGGTCGGCACCGGGATCGTCGCTCCCCCCGCGAGTGGGAAGAACGCGAGGCGCTCGTGGCGCTCTCCCCCGATGCAGCAGCTGTCACTCCCGAAGTAGAGCCCTGTGCCCGTCGCCAGGAACTTGAAGACACCCTCTCGCCGTGGATCGCGGCGAGGATGCCAGTCGAGGGGCAGGCCGTTGAGCGGATCGAGCGCCGCGATCCCCTGGCGCACGACCGAGCCTTCCCCGGCGTGATCGCCGGCGAACGGGTTGTTCATCCAGCGCATGTGGCCACCCACGTACACGACCGCGCCGGTCGAGAGCACGCTCCACGTCGTATCGCCGCCCGGGTATTCGCGCCACGTGGGCTGCTGACCGGACCCCTGCCGGTTCAACTCCCAGCGCGTGATCGAGTCGCAGTAGACGCCCGCGCCCGGCCCGCCACCGTACGCGCCGGTCGTGCCGACGATGAAGTATGAGCCGTCGGGTGAGATGTCGATATCGCGCATGTACGTGTCGAACTTGGGATGACATTGCGGCGCGAACGCGGTCGTTGCCCACCCGTCGAGCGTGGCGGTCGCCGAGCCGATGTCGAACTTCGCGATCTGCGCCCGCGGCTGACCGTTGACGGTCAGGAAGTTCCCGATCGCCACGAGCGACTCGCCGTCAGGCGACACATCCATGCGCTGGATGCGGTTGCTGCCGCCGCTCTGCTTTCCCTCGAAGTCGAAGTCCACACCCTGGGCCACCGCACCCGTGGTGACGTCGACGGCCGCCAGCCGGGAGCGATCGACGCCGCCGATCCTGCTGAACTGCCCGCCGACGAACAACCGATCGCCGGCGATCGACATGTCCATGACGCGCTCGCCGTCGTCAACGTCCACCGAGAACCCGGGCGCGAGCGCTCCGGTCTTCACGTTGAGCTTCGCGACGCGCCTGTGCCTCTCACCGTTCACGCTCCCGAAGTAGCCGCCGATGAACACATGCTTGCCGTCGTCGGCGGATTCGACCGTCTCCACCTTCGCATCGACGTTCGGGGTGAACGTCTTGCTGATCGCTCCCGTGCTCACGTCGAACGCGAACAGGAAGGGCCTGGTCAGGATCGGGCCGCCGTTCAGCTGCACCCGCGTGAAGCTCCCGCCGACGACGATGCTCGTGCCGATCCGATCCATCGACCGAACCTGCCCATCCAGGACGTCGGGGGTGATGTCGTTCGCAGGATTTGAGCTCACCATGACGTTCCCATGAGAGACGTCGTTCGACGCGAGGACGGGGTGCGTGGCGGCCGTCACGACGAGCATCAGGACGACCACGAGTGGGAACCGCGTCGCTCGGAATACCGGCTGAAGCCCTCTGATCCCGTGCATGTACCCCCCTGACGTCCCCCCGCGGTGCCGGACCCCTCAGTGACTCCAACGTTGCATCGAGCCGAAAGGCGGTCAATCGGAAAGATGAGCGACGGCTGAACGTCCCATAGGTCCCGGGACCTTCGGACGGTTGCGCCGCGAGTGCAGCCACGAGCAGCGCCAGGTGGGTCGTCGCAGCCGAACCAGAGATCCGTTGACTGGGCTGAAGGCACCGATGTAGAAGGGATCATGATTCGCCGGGTCGCTGCCTTCGCTGTCGCACTCTCGCTGGTCATGCCTGCCACTGAGGCGCTCGCCTGGTCCAACGGGGTGCACGGTCCGAACACGTTCGGAACCCACGACCTGATCCTTCGCGAGGCGCTCAGGATCTCCCATGCTCGAGCCGACTGGGTCTGTGTCACGGTCGCGATGCGAGCGACGGATGACCCGGACACCGTCAACGGTCTCGACCACGCGAGCGCCAAGTGGTGGCACGCGTGGGACGAATGGGGAGCCGACTACGGCGGCGCGCCGGAAGCCGTCAGGGTTTGGTACCAGCGCGCGGAGCGCAAGCTCGCGAACGGACACCGCTGCGGTGCGAGCAAGGCGCTCGGGATCATGTCGCGTCTCCTCGGTGACGCGGCGCAACCGATGCACACGGACGATCGCCTCGCCGCGGAGGATCGCGTCCATGCCGGCTATGAGCACCGTGTCGATGAGCGCTGCAGCCCTTCCCAATGCCAGTTCGTGGTCGTGAATGACGGTCTGGACCGGGTACAGCCGTATGCCGCCACCGTCGCCCTGGCTCGGGCTGCGCATCCGCTGTATGGACTCCTGATCCGGCGGTTCGATGCACACGGCTACACGGGACGGGTGCACGGGATGAGCGGGCGCCAGATCAACCGCGCGGCCAACGTGCTGGCGGACCTCATCCGACAGCTGGGATGACCTCGGAGCCACCCACTGTCATCGTGATCCCATACGTTCCCCGGGGACGGATCGCCACGCCGCCAGAAAGGCGGCGTGGCGATCATCATCAGTGAACGGCCTCGATCAGTACGAGGGTTTGAGGTAGTGAGATGCCACCCAATTCGCCACGTTCTTGCCGAGCGTCGCCCCCTGGACGTCCGGCGCTCGGAAGTGGATGCCCAGATAGATCCGAGCGTCGATCGTGTCCCGCACGACGTCGGTGAACCGCGTGTAGGTCCGCGCCGTCCCCCCCGGTGTGCGCTCGACGGTGAAGGTCAGCTTGTTGCTGCCGAAGAACCGCTTCGCCGCGTGCATCATGGAACTCGTCGCGCAGTTGTAGCCCGACGGGTGGTCGGGATACGGCGGAGTAGCCAGGAACGTCCCGGCCACCGGGCCGGGGATCGTCGAGATGAAAGGCGCCCACGTTGCGTCTTTCACCGTCTTGGGGTTCCCGTCGCTAGCACCGAGGTTGATCGCGGTCACCGGGCGCCAGAAGTGCCAGAACTCCTTGTCGTCCCAACAGTTGATCAGCGCGTCCGCGCCGGCCAGGTTGAGCAACGCGTAGAGCCGCGCCTGATCGGCGACTTCCAGCGACGTCGAGACGGAGATCGTTCGGAACGTCCGGTTGAACATCTCGATGGGGCTCGGGAGGTAGAAGGCTGCCAGCGCGGTTTGCTCCGGCGTCCGGCTGCTGTCGACCGCGGCCCCAAACGTTTGGACCTCCGCGTACTCCTCGGCGTATTCGTCGCTCGTGACAGCGAGCGGGCCGTCCGTCCTGAACTGTGACGTGCTCTTCAGGGTGAACGGACGCACGTTCGCCACCCATGCGAACGGATCACTCACACCGTTCGTCGGACGCCATTCCCCCACACCTGTTCCTTCGGTGAACATGAACGGCGTGCTCGGGTACTGCCCATCGCCCATCCGGTCCTCGAGCATCGCGGTCGCGGCCACCCGGCCCGCTTGCCGGCCCTGCCGCTTCGCGCTCCCGGCCGGGATCGCGGCGAGTTCGGTCTCGAACTGCGTTTGGATGCCCGCCAGGATCGCGTCACGGACGGTGGGATCCGTCAGCGGTGCCACGAGCGGGATCACCTTCTTCAGGACGCGCTTCGCAGCTGTCGCGACCGCCGCATCGACCGACGCTCCCGGAGGCGCGGACGGCACGTCGAGGTAGGGCTCGTACCCACCCTCGATCGAGTTCACCGCATCGAACACCGCTCCCTGCACCATCGCCATATGGATCGCGGCGACCGGCGTGGCCTGGCCGGCTCCAGGTGGGACGGCGGTCGGGGCATTGAACAGGGCCGCCGCGGCGGTGGCGTTCCAGTTCAGCACCACGTTCGACGGAGCAGCCGCCGCGGACTGCACGGGCAGAAGTGTCGCGGCCATGATCAGGCTCACGACTGCCAGAGCGGGGATACGAAGTCTCGCGTTGCGGTGTCTCATCGTGCCCTCCCACGCCTGAAACGGAACGCGGGCGGCATCCGACCGATTCGAATGATCCGAGGTAGCGAAGAACCGGTCTAGCACCCGACGTCACGGAGCGCAAATCGGATGCCCTGCCGTCAGGACACCGCCGGCTGCCGGCTCGTCTTGTCCACGATCGCCCTCGTCGCCATCAACGCCAGCATCGAGAACACGGCCTCGATGACGAAGAACGAGCGGGAGTACTCCCCACGCGACCAAGCCAGTCCGAATATGAACGAGAGCGATGCGAGCAGGGTGATCGCGATCAATGCCCACGTCCCCGGCCTCGAACCATCTCGAGGGACGCAGAGCGCCAGCAGAACGAGTTTGATGGCTGCGCCAACCAGGAACCACCTCGCCGCGGAAGAGCCGGAGACCGTTCCGAACCTCAACCACAGCGCCGCGGCATCGGCAGCCGTCCAAGCGATCAGGTAGGCAGCGATTCGCAGGGCCCATGGGCGGTTCTTCATCGACGCATCCTGCCTCGTGGGCGCTCGCGGAGCAAACCCTTCCTCTCCGTGTCGGTGGCGGCCGCCAGCATGGCGGGATGGTCGAAGAGGGCACGATCCTCCACGCGGACGCCGACTCCTTCTACGCATCGGTGGAGCAGCGTGATGACCCGTCCCTGCGCGGCCGCCCCGTGATCGTGGGCGGCGGGGTCGTCCTGGCCGCCAGCTACGAAGCCAAAGCCTTCGGCGTGCGGACACCGATGGGCGAGACGCAGGCTCGCCGCCTGTGCCCCCGTGCCATCGTCGTGCGTCCGCGGATGGAGGCGTACTCCGAGGCGAGCAAGGCGATGTTCGCGGTGTTCCGGGATACGACGCCGCTCGTCGAAGGGCTCTCGATCGACGAGGCGTTCCTCGACGTCGGCGGACTCCGGCGGATCGCCGGCACCCCGTCGGAGATCGGCGCCCGTTTACGCGAAACGGTGCGGGAGCAGGTCGGCATCCCCATCACGGTGGGCATCGCGCGGACGAAGTTCCTGGCGAAGGTGGCCAGCGCGGTGGGCAAGCCCGACGGGTTGCTCGTCGTCCCGATCGGTGAAGAGCTCACGTTCCTCCACGCGCTGCCCGTGGAGCGGCTCTGGGGTGTGGGGCCGGTCACGGCGAAGAAGCTGCACCATCGGTCGATCGTGACCGTGGCTGACGTCGCGGCACTGGGCGAGCCGGCGCTCGTCACCATCATCGGGCGCGCCGCAGGGCGTCACCTTCACGCGCTCGCGCACAACCGCGACCCACGCCGGATCGACGTGGGCCGACGACGGCGTTCGATCGGGACCCAGCGAGCGCTCGGCCGCCGCGCGAGCCCGCCGGAAACCCTGGACATCGACCTGATCGCGCTCGTGGACCGGCTCGCGCGGCGCCTGCGGAGGGCACATCGCGTCACACGCACGGTGACGCTGCGGCTTCGCTTCAGGGACTTCTCGCGAGCGACGAGATCCCACACGCTTCCCGAGGCGACGGCAGATACGCTGGAACTGCTCACCGCCTGCCGCGTCCTGCTCGGCAACGCCCTGCCGACGATCGCTCGTCGCGGCATCACGCTCATCGGCATCACCTTCAGCAACCTGTCGGGCGACGACGCGGTCCAGATGGCGCTGCCGTTCGACGGCCAGGCGTCTACGGCCATCGATTCGACACTCGACGGGATCCGCGAGCGATTCGGCTCGAAGGCCGTCACGCGAGGCGTCCTCCTCGGGCGCCGAGAGGGGTTGCAAGTGCCCCTCCTCCCCGACTGATACCGTGCCGACCGCGCATGGCCGGGCTCCCCCCGGCGACACCCGAGATAGGAGGAACGGATAGCGAGCCGTTTCACGGAGCTGGTGATCGACAGCCACGACCCCGAGCGCTTGGCCGCATTCTGGCAAGAGGTGCTCGGGTGTCCGACCATGGAGCGAGGGTCTG
>Ga0190274_10000854_pt1 | contig 17664 bp, 16 predicted proteins | sample Popmic531T_FD_133002 | JGI IMG/M metagenome (GOLD analysis project Ga0190274, IMG submission 133002) | Populus adjacent soil microbial communities from riparian zone of Yellowstone River, Montana, USA - 531 T | ecosystem: Environmental > Terrestrial > Soil > Riparian zone | place: USA: Montana... | reverse complement strand
GAGAAGGGCCGGCTGTTCCTCCCCGCCAAGTTCAGGGACCGACTGTCGGAGGGGCTCGTGGTCACACAGGGACAGGAGAACTGCCTCGTCGTGTGGCCGACGGACGTCTTCATGGAGGAGGCCCGGAGAGCCCAGGCGACACCGATGACGGTGCGCGGCGCGCGTGACTACGCCCGCATCCTCTTCGCCGGTGCCGACGAGGGGTCGCTGGACAAGCAGGGCCGGATCGGCATCCCGGCCACGCTGCGGGAGTACGCGTCGCTCGACCGCGACGTGGTCGTGATCGGCGTGATGGACCGGATCGAGATCTGGGACCCGTCGCGCTGGCGCGAGTACTCCACCGGAGCGCAGGAGAAGTTCGCCGAGCTCGACGAGCAACCAGCTTCACCGAACTAGAACTCAACAGATCCGCAGGACGAGGTCTCGAGCCCGCTCCCGCCGCCATCTGGGGCACCTTCCCCGGTTCCAGATGGCCCCTTACTTCCCCATGAAGGGGGGAGCGGGCAGGGACCTGGTCAGGCGGATCGCAGCAACTCACTCGTAGACAAGAAGATCTGCGCCGTCCCAGCACCACCACATCGAGGGTCGAGAACCAATGAGCATCGCGCCCGCGGCACCGCCGCACACCACCGAGCCGGCCGGCTCCGCACCGAGGGTGCGGCAGCAGGCCCGCGATGCGGCCACCTTGATGGCGTTCTCGGCGGCGACCTCGGTAGGGCTCGCGGTCGCCTTCCTGCTCCTCGCAGTCGCGGCGCGACAGGCCTGACATGCCCAGCCCTTCACACGTCCCGGTCCTGTTGGACCGGGTCGTCGCTCTGCTGGCGCCCGCACTGGACCGCCCCGGCTCCGTGCTCGTCGACGCAACCCTCGGCCTCGGGGGCCACAGCGAGGCGGTGCTCTCGCGGATCGAGGCGACCCGGGTGATCGGCATCGACCGGGACCCGCAGGCACTCGAGCTCGCAAGCGAGCGCCTGGCGCCGTACGGCGACCGCTTCACCGGCGTCCACGCCGTCTACGACGAGATCGAGGACGTGCTCGACGACCTCGGCCTGTCGGCCGTCGACGCGGTGCTCTTCGACCTGGGCGTCTCCTCGATGCAGCTCGACGTGCGCGAGCGCGGTTTCGCGTACGCCGAGGACGCGCCCCTCGACATGCGGATGGACGGCACCGTCGGCATCACCGCGGCCGAGGTGCTCAACACCTACGAGGCCGCGGACCTGACCCGCATCCTGCGTGAGTACGGCGAGGAGAAGTTCGCCCGCAAGATCGCCGCGGCCGTCGTGCGTGAGCGCGCCAAGGAGCCGTTCACGCGCTCGGGCCGGCTGGTCGAGCTGCTGTACGCCGAGATCCCGGCGCCGGCGCGGCGCACCGGAGGACACCCGGCCAAGCGCACCTTCCAGGCGCTGCGGATGGAGGTCAACGACGAGCTCGCGGTCCTGCGGCGGGCGATGCCGGCGTCGATCGACGCGATCAACGTCGGCGGCCGCGTCGTCGTCGAGTCGTACCACTCGCTGGAGGACCGGCTGGTCAAGCAGGCGTTCGTCGCCGCGACCCGCAGCGACGTCCCGGTCGACATGCCGTTCGTGCCGGAGGGGCACGAGCCCGCGCTGCGCCTGGTCACCCGGGGCAGCGAGAAGGCAAGCCCGGAGGAGATCTCCGAGAACCCGCGCGCGGCCTCGGTGCGGCTGCGCGTGATCGAGCGAGTGCGAGACAGGGGAGCGGCATGAGCACACCCGCAATGCAGATCCGGTCGCGGATCCCGCGGTTCGCCGAGGAGGCGATCGACCGGGCCCGGCTCACGGTCGTCCCGCGCCGTCGTACGGCGACCTCGCGCGCGCCGTTCCTCGCGCTGGTCTCGATGGTGCTGCTCGGCGGCGTCGTCGGGCTGCTCCTCTTCAACACCTCGATGCAGCAGGCGTCGTTCGCGACCACCGCTCTCGAGCAGCAGTCCACCCGGCTCGCCGCCCGGGAGCAGAGCCTGTCCATGGACCTCGACCGGCTCCGCGACCCGCAGCGGATCGCCGGCGCCGCGCTCAGGCTCGGCATGGTCCAGGCCTGCAGCCCGGCGTTCCTGAAGCTCGGCACCGGCAAGGTCACCGGGGCCCCGTGCGCGGAGTCCACCCCGCTGCGGATCAACGAGCGGCCACCGGTCAAGCCGGCCTCGCTCGACCCGAAGCCGAACTACGTCCGCGTCCCGGCGGCGAACTCGACCGGCGACACGGCCGCAGGCAACACCGGTCGAGCGGACCGAGACGGTAAAAAGAAGAACCGCTAGTTCACAGCAGCCACACCCGTCCCCGACCGACCCTGACCGAGGAGCAGCCGTTGCCCGCGACCACGTCGCCCCGCGGCACCCGGCGGGGATCGCCGCAGCTGCGGCTGCGCGTCGGCTTCGTGGTGATCGCGATGGTGCTCTCGCTGTTCGGGGCCAGGCTGGTCCAGCTGCAGGGGCTCGACCCGAACTCCTACGCCCAGATGGCCGCGGCCGAGGGTCAGCGCAACATCGTCCTGCCTGCCGACCGCGGTGACATCCTCGACCGCAACGGCGAGCCGCTCGCCGACTCCGTCTCCGGCGTGATGGTGATCGCCGACCCCGAGCTCACCCGGGACCGCGCACCCGAGATCGCGACCTTCCTCTACAAGAAGCTCGGCGTCGACTACGTCTCGACGCTGGCGAGCCTGCGGGCCGACAGCCGGTTCGAGTACATCGCCCGCCGGGTGCCGTCGACGATCGCGACCGAGGTGATGGAGGAGGCCGAGAGCCGCAAGTTCAAGGGCCTGACCACCGAGCGCGACCCGGTGCGGGACTACCCGGCCGGAGACGTCGCGGCCAACATGGTCGGCTTCATCGGCACCGACGAGCCGCTGGCCGGCTTCGAGCGCACCTTCGACAAGCAGCTCTCCGGCACCGACGGGTCCGCTCGCTACGAGGTCGGCGGCGGCAACCGGCTGCCGCTCGGCGAGAGCACCGTGACCGACCCGGTCGACGGCAAGGACCTGAAGACCACCATCGACCTCGAGCTGCAGTGGTACACCCAGCGCGTACTCCGCCAGACCGTCGAGGACGCTCGCGCCGAGTCCGGCTTCGCGATCGTCATGGACACCCGCACCGGCGGCCTGCTGGCGGTCGCCGACGACCCGACGTACGACTCCAACAAGCCGACCGAGGCTCCGAAGGCCGACCTCGGCTCCCGTGCGCTCCAGGACGTCTACGAGCCCGGCTCGGTCGAGAAGGTGCTGACCGTCAGCTCTCTGATCGACCTCGGGCTGGTCACGCCGCGGACCAAGATCGTGGTGCCCCCGGAGCTCGAGCGTGAGGACCGCTCGATCGGCGACTGGTTCCCGCACGGCACGATCCCGCTCACCCTCGCCGGCGTGATCGCGAAGTCCTCCAACATCGGCACCGTCCTCGCCGCCGACAAGTTCAAGCAGGGCCAGCTCGACTCCTACCTCCGCCAGTTCGGCCTCGGCCAGCGCACCGAGATCGGCGTCCGCGGCGAGACCCCCGGCCTGCTGCCGGCCGGCAGCACCTGGACCCACCAGATGCAGGACCGCATCGCCTTCGGCCAGTCGGTCTCGGTCAACGGGGTGCAGATGGCCGCGGCCGTGAACACCATCGCCAACGGCGGCGTGCGGGTCTCGCCGAACGTCATCAAGGGCTCCGCCACCACCGACGAGGGCAAGGTCGTCGGCACCGACCACGCCACCCGCAAGCGGGTGATCAGTGCCAAGGCGGCGCACCAGACGATGCTGATGATGGAGCGCGTGATCGATCCCGACGTCGGGGTCGCGCCGAGCGCCGCGGTGCCCGGCTACCGGGTCGCCGGCAAGACCGGCACCGCCCAGCGGGTCGGCGCCGCGTGCGGTTGCTACGACGGCACCGACACCGTCTCGTTCGCGGGCTTCGCCCCGGCCGACGACCCGCGCTTCACGATCTACGTCGTGATCCAGAACCCCGGCAACGGCGGCGGTGGCGGCTCGGTCGCCGGTCCGGCGTTCTCCAAGGTCATGAGCTACGCGCTGCGGCGCTACGGGATCCCGCCGACCGGCACGCAGCCCTCGCGGCTGCCGGTCGAGTGGTGACGGTCGTCCAGCGATAGGTTCACTTGGTGAGCGACAACGTGGTGGCCGCGACGCGGCCGGCAAAACCTGTGCGCACCCCGCTCGCGACCCTCGTCGCCTGGCTGGGTGCTGACGCACGCGGCACCCTCGACGACATCGGCGTGACCGGCATCTCGCTCTCCTCGCAGCGGATCCGGCCGGGGGACCTGTACGCCGCGCTGCCCGGCGCGCGGGCGCACGGCGTGGACTTCGCGGGTGCCGCGGTGGCGTCCGGCGCGGTCGCGCTGTTGACGGACCCGGCCGGTGCGGAGCGAGCGGACGTCGACGTACCGATCCTGGTCGTCGACAACCCACGCGCCGTCCTCGGCCGCCTCGCCGCGCGCGTGTACGGCGAGCCCGCGACCGCGATGCGGATGATCGGCGTGACCGGCACCCAGGGGAAGACCACCACGACGCGACTGCTCGAGGGCGGCCTGATCCGGGCCGGTGCGACGGCGGCCGTGATCGGCACCGTCGGCACCCGGGTCGACGGCGAGGAGCTCAAGACCGCGCTGACCACGCCCGAGGCCCCGGACCTGCACGGCCTCTTCGCGGTGATGCGCGAGCGCGGCGTCGAGACCTGCGCCATGGAGGTCTCCAGCCACGCACTGGTGATGGGCCGGGTCGACGGGGTCGTCTTTGACGTCGCGGTCTTCCTCAACCTCGGCCGCGACCACCTCGACTTCCACGCCGACGTCGAGGACTACTTCCGCGCCAAGGCTTCGCTGTTCACCCCCGAGCGGGCCCGGCTCGGGCTGGTCAACGTCGACGACGCCCACGGCCGCCGGCTGCTCGAGTTGGCGACGATCCCGCTGCGCACCTGCTCGGTCGACGGCGCCGGGGCCGACTGGCGCGCCTCGGACGTCGAGCTGAGCGCCGAGGGGTCGGCCTTCGTCATCACGACCCCGGACGGGGAGCGCATCAACGCCGGCTGCCCGCTGCCCGGCGACTTCAACGTGGCCAACACCCTGGCCGCGGTCGCGGCCGCCGGCGAGGCCGGTCTCGACCCCGCTGCGGTGGCGGCGGGCATCGCCGACGGCGGCGGCGTCCCGGGCCGCCTCGAGCGGGTCGACGCCGGGCAGGACTTCGTGGTCGTCGTCGACTACGCGCACAAGCCGGACGCCGTCGAGGCGGCGATCGGGACCCTGCGGCCGCTCACCGGCGGCCGGGTCATCGTCGTGCTCGGTGCGGGCGGTGACCGCGACCCGGGCAAGCGGCCGATCATGGCCGAGATCGCCGCCCGGTTGGCCGACGTCTTCGTCATCACCGACGACAACCCGCGCACCGAGGACCCGGCGGCGATCCGGGCCGCGATGCTGGCCGGGATCACCGACCCCGTCGCGGAGGTGGTCGAGATCGGCGACCGACGGGCCGCGATCCGCGAGGCGCTGAGCCGCGCCGAGGCGGGCGACATCGTCCTGGTCGCCGGCAAGGGACACGAGACCGGTCAGGAGATCGACGGCGTGGTGCATCCCTTCGACGACCGCGACGTCGTCCGCGAGGCATTGGCATGATCTTCACCCCACAGAACTGCTCGCTGCGCTCGCACTTCCGCGGGGACCCCGCATGATCCCGATGACGCTGCGAGAGATCGCCACCGCCGTCGGCGGGACGGTCAGCCCGGACGTCGCCGACATCGTGGTCAGCGGCCCGCCGTACGTCGACAACCGGGCGCCGGTGCTCGACGGCCTCTTCGTCGCCGTCGTCGGTGAGCGGGTCGACGGCCACGAGTACGCCGCCGGCGTCCACGCCGTCCTCGGGAGCCGCCCCACCGCCGCGCCCACCGTGGTGGTGGCCGACCCGGTCGTCGCGCTCGGCCGTCTCGCCCGGCACGTGGTCGACCGGATCCCCGACGTGACGGTCCTGGCCCTCACGGGTTCCCAGGGCAAGACCGGCACGAAGGACTACCTGGCCCAGGTGCTCGCCGCGGCCGGTCGGACCGTCGCGACCGCCGGCAACCACAACAACGAGATCGGCGTCCCACTCACCGTGCTCACCGCCGACGCCGAGACCCGCTATCTCGTCGTCGAGATGGGGGCCCGGGGGATCGGGCACATCGCCTACCTGTGCGAGATCGCGCCGCCGCAGGTGGCCGCCGTCATCAACGTGGGTACGGCGCACATCGGCGAGTTCGGCTCTCGCGAGGCGATCGCGCGGGCCAAGGGCGAGATCGTCGAGGCGCTGCCCGGCGACGGCACGGCCGTGCTCAACGCGGCCGACGAGCTGGTCGCCGCCATGGCCGACCGCACCAACGCGCGGGTGCTGACCTTCGGGTCCGGTGGCGACGTGGTGGCGCGCGACGTCGAGTTCGACGACCTGGACCGGCCGTCCTTCGTGCTCGGCTCGGCGGGAGCGTCGCACCCGGTCACGCTGCGGCACACGGGGGCACACCAGGTCGAGAACGCCCTGGCCGCGGCCGCGATGGCCATCGCCGTCGGCGTGCCGACCGAGCAGGTCGCGCAGTCCCTGAGCGAGGCCGCGTCGTCGTCGCCGATGCGGATGGAGCTTCACGAACGCGCCGACGGCCTGCTGGTGATCAACGACTCCTACAACGCCAACCCGGCTTCGACGACCTCGGCGCTGCACGCCCTGTCGGCGATCGGCGAGCGCCGCGGACGGCGTACCGTCGCCGTCCTCGGCGAGATGCGCGAGCTGGGCGACAGCACGCACGCGGGACACGCCGAGGTGGGTGCCGCCGCGGCCACTCTCGGGATCGACGTGGTGGTCGTCGTCGGCGAGCCTGCGGCGGGGATCGCGGACGGCCTGCGGGGCGCCGCCGGCTGGACGGGTGAGGCGATCGTCACGGCGGGGCGCGACGAGGCACTGGCCTGGGTACGGGAGAATGTGGCGGCCGGGGACGTCGTCCTCGTCAAGGCATCCAACGGCGTCGCGCTGTGGGTGATCGCGGAGCAGCTGCTCGCCCAGGACCATGGACCGCACCAGGAGGGAGGGGCCACCAGATGAGAGCCATCCTGTTCGGCGGTGGCCTGGCCCTGCTGATCTCGCTGCTCGGCACCCGGGTCGCGATCAGCTTCTTCACGAAGTGGGGCTACGGCCAGGAGATCCGCGACGACGGACCGACCAGCCACCACACCAAGCGCGGTACGCCGACGATGGGCGGGGTCGTCATCATCCTCGCGACCGTCGTCGGCTACTTCGGGGCGCTGCTCATCACCCGGACCCCCCCCTCGGCGTCGGCGCTACTGCTCCTCTTCCTCTTCGTCGGCATGGGCCTGGTCGGCTTCCTCGACGACTACATCAAGATCTCCAAGCAGCGCAGCCTCGGCCTGCGCAGCAAGGCGAAGATGGTCGGGCAGACCCTGATCGCCGTCGTCTTCGGCGCGCTCGCGCTCTCGCCGTGGCTCGAGGACGAGAACGGCGTCACGCCCGCCTCGGAGAAGATCTCGTTCCTGCGCGACATCAGCTGGCTCGCCCTGCCCACGGTCCTCGCCGTCCTGCTGATCTGGCTGATCATCGTCGGCACCAGCAACGGCGTAAACCTCGCCGACGGGCTCGACGGGCTCGCGACCGGCGCCTGCACGATGGTGTTCGCGGCGTACATGATCGTGAACATCTGGCAGGGCAACCAGTTCTGCGGCTCCGACCCGACACCGCTCTGCTACGACGTACGAGATCCGCTCGACCTTGCCATCGTCTCGGCGGCCCTCACCGGAGCGTGCTTCGGCTTCCTGTGGTGGAACGCGTCGCCCGCGCAGATCTTCATGGGCGACACCGGCTCCCTCTCGCTCGGCGGCGCGCTCGCCGGTCTCGCAATCCTGACCCGCACCGAGCTGCTGCTGGTGATCCTCGGCGGCCTCTTCCTCGTCATCACGCTCTCGGTGATGATCCAGGTCGGCTTCTTCAAGCTGTCGCGGAGATCGGGCCTGGTCCGGAAGGTGTTCCGGGTCGAGGCGGGTCACCGGGTCTTCAAGATGGCGCCGCTCCAGCACCACTTCGAGCTGCTCGGCTGGGAGCAGGTCACGATCGTGATCCGGTTCTGGATCATCACCGGGCTGTGCGTCGCCGGCGGTCTCGGCATCTTCTACGCCGAGTGGGTGGCGAGGCTCTAGTGGAACCGCAAGACCTCGGTCGCCACGACTCCTGGGAGGGGGTTCGCGCGGTCGTCGCCGGGTTCGGCGTGTCCGGCTTCGCCGCGGCCGACAACCTCAACCACCTCGGCGCGAGCGTCATCGCGCTGGACGAGTCCGACGCGGGCGACCGGGCCGAGAAGGCCGAGCTGCTCGAGGTGCTCGGCGCCGACGTACGCCTCGGAGCCGGTGCCACGGCCACGCTGCCCGACGACGTCGACCTCGTGGTGACCTCGCCCGGCTGGCTGCCGACCGCGCCGCTGCTCGCGCAGGCCGCCGCGCGTGGCATCCCCGTGTGGGGCGAGGTCGAGCTGGCCTGGCGGCTGCGCGACCCCAACCACAGCACCCCGTGGCTCTGTGTGACCGGCACCAACGGCAAGACCACGACCGTGCAGATGCTCGACTCGATCCTGCGGGCCGCGGGACTGCGCAGCATCGCGGTCGGCAACGTCGGCCTGCCGATCGTCGAGGCGGTGATGGACCCCGAGCCGTACGACGTCCTCGCCGTGGAGCTCTCCAGCTTCCAGCTGCACTACACGGACTCGATGAGCGCCCAGTCGGCCGCCGTGCTGAACGTCGCCGAGGACCACCTCGACTGGTACGCCGGCCCGACGGGCATGCACGACTACGCCGCCGACAAGGGCCGGATCTACGAGCGGGTCCAGCGCGCCTGCGTCTACAACGTCGCCGACCCCGAGACCGAGCGGCTGGTCCGCGAGGCCGACGTCATCGAGGGCGCCCGGGCGGTCGGGTTCACCCTCGGGATGCCCGCGGTCGGCATGGTCGGCCTGGTCGAGGACATCCTCGCCGACCGCGCCTTCATCGAGCAGCGCGACAGCAACGCCGCGGAGCTGTGCACGATCTCCGACCTCGCACTCAACAATCCGGGAGGGGCGGCGCCTCACATGGTCGCCAACGCCCTGGCGGCGGCCGCGCTGGCGCGCTCGCACGGCGTGTCCCAGGCCGCGGTCCGCGACGGTCTGCGCTCCTTCCGGCCCGACGGTCACCGGATCGCGGTCGTGGGGGAGCGTGCCGGCGTCACCTGGGTCGACGACTCCAAGGCCACCAACCCGCACGCCGCGCAGTCGTCCCTGCTTGCCTACGACCCCGTCGTCTGGGTCGCGGGCGGACTCGCGAAGGGCGCCCGCTTCGACGAGCTGGTGCTGGCCGTTCGGGACCGCCTGCGCGGCGTCGTCCTGCTCGGCCGGGACCGCGCCGTGATCGCCGACGCGCTTTCGCGACACGCCCCGGATGTGCCCGTCATCGTCGTCGGCGACGACGAGACTGGCCCCGTAGATGGTGGACATGCCATGGAGCGCGTCGTGGGTGCCGCAGCCGAGTTGGCCCGACCCGGCGACACGGTCCTGCTGGCTCCCGGATGCGCGTCCATGGACATGTTCACCAACTACGCCGAGCGCGGCGACGCGTTCGCGGACGCCGTACGACGCAGGCTCTGAGGCCGCAGACCGGGAGGGGAGAGCGCGATGACCACCGCGACTCCTCCCGCACCGGCCCCGGAGGCGACCCGGCCGAAGCCCGCCGGTCGCCGTACGTCCGTGCGCAGCTGGTACGCCATCGCCCGCGACGGCCTGGACCGGCCGCTCACGGCGTACTACCTGCTGCTCGGCGCCTCCGCGCTGCTGCTCACCATCGGCCTGATCATGGTCCTCAGCGCGTCGAGCGTGTACTCGTACAAGCACAACGACGGCAACTCCTACGCCGTCGTGACCCGCCAGCTGGTCTGGGTCGCGATCGGTGTCCCGTGCGCCTGGGTCGCGTCCCGGCTGCCGCTGGGCGCGGTGCGACGGTTCGCCTGGCCGTCGCTGCTGGTCGCGATCGTGCTGCTCGCCCTGGTGCGGGTCCCCGGTCTCGGCGTCGAGGTCAACGGCAACAAGAACTGGCTCGGTGTCGGCCCGTTCACGATCCAGCCCGCCGAGATCGCCAAGCTCGCGATCGTGCTGTGGGCGGCGCACATCTACGCCCGCAAGGAGAAGCGGCTCGGGAGCCTGCACGAGCTGATCTTCCCGGTGGTGCTCGGCATCGGCGTGGTGATCATCCTGGTCATGCTCGGCAAGGACCTCGGCACCGCCCTGGTGCTCTTCGCGATCCTGCTCGCGATGCTCTGGGTGGTCGGGGCGCCGGCCCGGCTGTTCACGATGTCGATCCTGGTGACCGGCGTGGTGGCGCTCTACCTCGCGACCACCAGCAAGCACCGCCTCGAACGCCTCGCCACCTTCACCGACCCGTTCAAGGACTTCCACCACACCGGGTGGCAGCCGGCGCACGGCCTGTACGCGCTCGCGTCCGGCGGCTGGTTCGGCCAGGGGATCGGGGCCAGCCAGCAGAAGTGGGGCGACCTGCCCGAGGCCCACACCGACTTCATCTTCGCCGTGCTCGGCGAGGAGCTCGGCCTGGTCGGCACCCTCCTGGTGATCGCGCTCTTCCTGACCATCGCGTACGCCGCGGTCCGGGTCGCCAGCCACACCGCCGACCCGTTCGTGCGCTACATGACCTTCGGGATCGTCGTCTGGCTGCTCGGCCAGATGATCATCAACGTCGGCATGGTGCTCGCGCTGCTCCCCGTCATCGGCATCCCGCTGCCCCTGGTCTCGTACGGCGGTTCCGCGCTGGTGCCGTCCCTGGTCGCGCTCGGTCTGCTGATCGGGTTCGCGCGCCGCGAACCCGAGGCCGCCCGGGCGCTGGCTCAACGCAAGAAGGCCCGCTCGGCCGGCCTCTCGGCCGGGCGAGTGCCTCACTAGAGTTGGCCTGATGCGCGTTCTCCTCGCCGGCGGTGGCACCGCTGGCCACACCTCGCCCCTGCTCGCCACGGCCGACGCGATCCGCCGGCTGGCCCCCGACCTCGGCATCGACGTCGAGATCACCTGTCTCGGCACGCCGCGCGGGCTCGAGAACCGAGTGGTTCCTGAGGCGGGCTACCCGCTCGAGCTGATCCCGCCGGTCCCGCTGCCGCGCAAGCCCAACGCCGACTTCTTCAAGGTGCCGTTCCGGCTGCGGGCGGCCGTCAAGGAGACGCTCGCGGTCTTCGACCGGGTCCGTCCCGACGTGGTCGTGGGCTACGGCGGCTACGTCTCGATGCCCGCCTATCTCGCGGCTCGCCGGCGCAAGCTGCCGCTGCTGGTCCACGAGCAGAACGCCGTACCCGGCCTGGCCAACAAGGCCGGCGCCCGGGTCGCCCAGCGAGTCGCCGTGAGCTTCCCGGACACCCCGCTGCCCAAGGCCGAGTACGTCGGCCTCCCGATCCGGACGATGATCTCGGGCCTCGACCGGGCCGCGCTGCGCGCCGAGGCGCGGGAGTTCTTCGGCCTCGACGCCGACCGGCCGACGCTGCTGGTCACCGGTGGCTCGCAGGGAGCCCGCAAGCTCAACCAGTCCGTCTCGGGTGCCGCGGCCGCGCTGGCCGCGGCGGGCGTGCAGGTGCTGCACGTGGTCGGCCCGCAGGGCGACGCGTCACCGGAGACAGGTGAGATCCCGTACGTGGTCGTCAACTTCGTCGACCGGATGGACCTCGCCTACGCCGCCGCCGACCTGGTCGTGTGCCGCGGGGGAGCCAGCAGCGTGACCGAGGCCGCCGCCGTCGGCCTGCCCGGGATCTTCGTGCCGCTGCCGATCGGCAACGGCGAGCAGGCGCGCAACGCCGCCCCCGTCGTCGACGCCGGTGGTGGCCTGCTGGTCTCGGACGCCGACCTGACCTCCGACTGGATCGCGGCCACGGTCCCGGCACTGGCCACCGACCCCGATCGGCTCGCCGCGATGGGCTCGGCCGCCTCCGCCCTGGTCCCGCGCGACGCCGACGAGAAGCTGGCCCGGATGGTGTTCGAGGCGGCGCGCTCGTGAAGGTCCCCGTCCCGGACGAGATCCTCCCGGTCCACCGGCTCGGCCGGGTGCACTTCGTCGGCATCGGCGGCGCCGGGCTGTCCGGCATCGCCCGCATCATGCTCGCCCGCGGGGTCACCGTCAGCGGCAGCGACGGCACCGACTCCCCGACGCTGCACGCGCTGCGGGAGCTGGGGGCGACCGTGCACCTCGGCCACGCGGCCGAGCAGGTGCGCGACGTCGACACGCTCGTGGTCTCCACCGCCGTGCGCGACGACAACCCGGAGTACGTCGAGGCGGTGCGCCAGGGCCTGCGGATCCTGCCCCGCTCCGCGGCGTTGGCCGCGGTGATGGCCGACCGCCGGGTGATCGCCGTCGCCGGCACCCACGGCAAGACGACGACGACCTCGCTCCTGACGGTCGCACTGCAGACGGCCGGCGCCGACCCGACGTACGCCATCGGTGGCGACCTGGCCGCGACCGGCGTCAACGCGGCGGCGGGCACCGGCGAGCTCTTCGTGGCCGAGGCCGACGAGAGCGACGGCGCCTTCCTGCACTACTCGCCGTACGCCGCGATCGTCACCAACGTCGAGGCCGACCACCTCGACAACTGGGGCACCGAGGCGGCGTACGTCGCGGCCTTCGACGAGTTCGCCGACACGATCGACCCCGAGGGGTTCCTGGTCTGCGTGGTCGACGACCCGGGCGCCGCCGCGCTCGCCGAACGTCACCGCGCCGCCGGCCGCCGGGTCGTGACCGTCTCCGCGCGCGAGCCCGGGGCTCTCGCCGACGTCCGGCTGTGGTCGCCGGGGGAGCACTACCTCGCCGACGCGCTGGCCGCCCTGGCGGCCGCTCGGGAGCTCGGCTTCGCCGAGGACGACCTGGTCCGCGGACTGGTCTCGTACACGGGCACCAAACGCCGGATGGAGCGCAAGGGCGAGGTCGCCGGCGTCCGGGTCTACGACAGCTACGCGCACCACCCGACCGAGATCGCCGGCGACCTGGCGGCCGCGCGCGCCGTCGCGGGCGAGGGGCGGGTCATCGTCGCCTTCCAGCCGCACCTGGTCTCGCGGACCCGCATCTTCGGTGCGGCGATGGGCGTCGCGCTCGGCGCGGCCGACGAGGTCGTCGTGCTCGACGTCTACCTCGCCCGTGAGGACGCCGACCCGGATGTCACCGGTGCGCTCGTCGCGGGCGCGGTGCCGCTCCCGGCGGAGCGGGTTGCGTTCGTGCCGGCGTTCGACGACGTCGCCGGCGAGCTGGTCGCCCGGGCTCGCCCTGGGGACCTCGTGCTGACGCTGGGCGCCGGGACGGTCACGGAGATCGCGCCACGGGTGCTGGAGCTGTTGGCTGATGGCTAGACGGAGCACGGGGCAGGGCGACCCCGACGCCACCCAGGGGTTCGACGCCTTCGCGCCCGAGAGCGTGGCTCCCGACCCCGCGGTGCTGCGCAGCCGCCGGCGGTTCGCGCGTCGCCAGTGGGCGCGACGCTGGCTGGCCTGGAAGCCGGTGCTGGCCGTGGTGCTGCTCATCGCGCTGTTGGTCGGCGGCATCTGGCTGGTCTTCTTCTCCTCCTACCTCGCGGTCTCCGGGGTCCGGGTGGCCGGGGTGGAGCAGATGAAGCCGGCCGAGGTCGAACGGGCCGCCGCCGTACCCGACGGTGAGCCCCTGGCCCGGGTGGACCTCGACCGGGTCCGCACCCGGGTCGAGTCCCTGGCCGCGGTGAAGTCCGCGGACGTGACCCGGCAGTGGCCCGACGAGGTGCTGATCACCGTGGTCGAGCGCCAGCCCGTGGCCGTCGTCGAGATCGGTGGCCAGCTCCGGGGCATGGACTCAGAGGGGGTCGTCTTCCGCAGCTACGCCAAGGCCCCTGCCGGACTGCCACGGGTGCAGACCTCCGCCAGCACCGGCACCGAGGCGCTGCGCGAGGGCGCGCTCGTCGTCGGCTCGCTGCCGGGCGACCTGGCCTCCCAGGTCGACCACGTCGACGTCCAGACCGTCGACGAGATCTCCCTCGAGCTGCGTGACGGCCGCGAGGTCGAGTGGGGGAGCGCGGAGCACTCCGGGCAGAAGGCCGAGGTCCTCGCCGACCTGCTCGCCGCCGTCGATGCGCAGCACTACGACGTCAGTGTGCCTGGGCAGCCGACGACCAAGGGCTGACGCGGCGCGCGGGTTTCCCCGGCCGCCCGGGGAAACCTGCCGACACGCCGTTGCAGCAACGGCGCGTCGGCAGGTTTCGGCCGACAACCCGGCGCCGCGCGGGCGTGTCGCCACGAAAAGGCGCAGCTCGGTGCCTACTGTCGTGACCACGGCGAGGTTGACATAACTATAACCCTCAGGCTGAGGGTCAGAGTTGAGGGACACGCCGGAACAGACTTCCCCAGACCGCACATACGTACCAGCAGCGAGAGGCGAGATCGCCGTGGCAGCAGCACAGAACTACCTGGCCATCATCAAGGTCGTCGGTATCGGTGGTGGTGGTGTCAACGCCGTCAACCGGATGATCGAGGTCGGGCTCAAGGGCGTCGAGTTCATCGCGATCAACACCGACGCGCAGGCCCTCCTGATGAGCGACGCCGACGTCAAGCTCGACATCGGCCGTGAGCTCACCCGCGGCCTCGGTGCCGGCGCCAACCCCGAGGTGGGTGCGCGTGCGGCCGAGGACCACTCCGACGAGATCGAAGAGGTCATCAAGGGCGCCGACATGGTGTTCGTGACCGCGGGCGAGGGCGGCGGCACCGGCACCGGCGGCGCGCCGATCGTGGCCCGGATCGCCCGCTCCCTGGGTGCGCTGACCATCGGCGTCGTGACCCGGCCGTTCGCGTTCGAGGGTCGCCGTCGCGCCAACTCCGCCGAGGAGGGCATCGCGCAGCTGCGCGAGGAGGTCGACACCCTCATCGTCATCCCCAACGACCGGCTGCTCTCGATCAGTGACCGCAACGTCTCCGTGCTGGACGCCTTCAAGCAGGCCGACCAGGTGCTGCTGCAGGGTGTCTCCGGCATCACCGACCTGATCACCACGCCCGGCCTGATCAACCTCGACTTCGCCGACGTCAAGTCGGTCATGGCCAACGCGGGCTCGGCGCTGATGGGCATCGGCTCGGCACGAGGCGACGACCGCTCGGTGGCCGCTGCCGAGATGGCGGTCTCCAGCCCGCTCCTCGAGGCGAGCATCGACGGCGCCCACGGCGTGCTGCTCTCGATCGCCGGCGGCTCCGACCTCGGCCTCTTCGAGATCAACGAGGCCGCCGCGCTGGTGGCCGACGCCGTCCACCCCGAGGCCAACATCATCTTCGGCGCCACCATCGACGACGCCCTCGGTGACGAGGTCCGGGTCACGGTCATCGCGGCCGGGTTCGACGGCGGGATGCCCAAGCGTCGCGACGAGGGCAACGTGCTGCGTCGTACGCCGGCGCAGGAGTCCAAGCCCGCGGAGAAGCCGGCCGCAGAGCGGGCGACCGTGTCGGCCAACGCCGCCCCGTCGACCCCGCCTACCAGTCCCCGGGCCAGTCAGCCGTCGGCACCCCGGCCCGCCCCGACCCAGGTGCAGTTCGACGACGATGACCTGGACATCCCCGACTTCCTGAAGTGACCTTCTTCTTCAGCGAGACCGTGCCGGTAGCCACCGGCACGGTCTCGGTCGCGTTCACGGACCGGAGGCTCGACCTGGGTACGCCCGCCGCTCGCGACGAGGCGCTGGTCGAGCTGGCGGCCGCGACCGGCGCGACGCCGTACCTGATGCACCAGGTGCACGGGGCCACGGTGCATCTCGTCGACCGCTCCGATCCGGGGCTGCCGGACGCCGACGCACTGGTCACCGCCGACGCCGGGGCGGCACTGCTGGCCCGGGCCGCCGACTGCGTGCCGGTCCTGCTGGTCGCCGGGTCGGGCGAGATCGGCGCCGTGCACGCCGGGCGTGAGGGGGTACGCCGGGGCGTGGTGCCGGCCGCCCTCGCGCGCCTGCGCGAGCTCGGCGCCACCGATGTGCGCGCCTGGGTCGGCCCGCACATCTGCGGTGCCTGCTACGAGGTGCCCGACGAGCTGCGCGCCGAGATCGCCGCGGTGGTGCCGGCGACGTACGCGACCACCAGCTGGGGGACCCCGTCGCTCGACCTCGGCGCCGGCGTGCTCGCCCAGCTGGCCGAGGCAGGCGTACCAGCGGTCCAGGTCGGTGGCTGCACTCGCGAGGACGACTCCCTGCACTCCTACCGTCGCGACGGTGCCGCAGCGGGCCGGCTCGCCGGCGTCGTGTGGAGGACTGCCCCGGAGGTCGACGGATGAGCCGCCGCGACGAGCTGGCCGCCAGTCTCGAGGCGGTCCACGGTCGGATCGCGGCGGCGTGCGCCGACGCCGGCCGCGCCGCCGAGGAGGTGCGCCTCGTCGTGGTGACGAAGTTCTTCCCGGCGAGCGACGTCCGGCTGCTTGCGGAGCTCGGGGTCACCGACGTGGGGGAGAACCGCCACCAGGAGGCCGAGGCCAAGGCCGCCGAGTGTGCCGACCTCGGGCTCACCTGGCACTTCATCGGCGGGCTGCAGAGCAACAAGGCGGCGGCCGTCGCGGCGTACGCCGACGTCGTCGAGTCCGTCGACCGCGCCAAGCTGGTGTCGCCTCTGGCCAAGGGCGCCCACCAGCGCTCCCACCAGGTCGACGTGCTGCTGCAGGTCGGCCTGGACCCGCCGGGTCGCGAGGGCCGGGCGGGCGCCGACCCGGGCGACCTGTCCGCGCTGGCGCGGTCGGTCGAGGCCGCCGGGATGCTCCGGCTGCGCGGCCTGATGGCGGTCGCGCCGCTCGGCGAGGACCCCGCGACGGCGTTCGAGCGGCTCGCCACGATCCAGCGTGAGTTCGTCGCCGAGCACCCCGATGCCACCTGGCTCTCGGCCGGGATGAGCGGCGATCTGGAGCAGGCCGTCCACGCCGGCGCGACACACGTGCGTGTCGGCTCGGCGGTCCTCGGTTCGAGGCCGCAGTTCAAGTAGGGTCCCAAACACCAAGAGTGCGTCCCGAGACGGGCGCGGAAGTACCGGAGGGCATCAGTCATGAGCGGCGGAATGCGCAGGATCGGCGAGTACCTCGGCCTGCTCGAGGACACCGGTCGGTACGAGGACGAGTACGGCTCCTACGACGGCGAGTACGACACCCAGGAGACCATGCCGGTCTCCGCGCGGCCGGCCAAGCGAGAGAGTCGTCCGGCGCCGGTCGCCGACCTCTCCGAGCGCCGCCGTACGGCGGGCCCGACCTCCGTGGTCGCGGAGCTGTCGCGCATCACGACGCTGCACCCGCGCACCTACAACGAGGCGCGCACGGTGGGTGAGAACTTCCGGGAGGGCACCCCGGTGATCATGAACCTCTCCGACATGGACGACACTGACGCCAAGCGCTTGGTGGACTTCGCGGCTGGGCTCGTCTTTGCCACCCGTGGCACGATCGAGCGCATCACCAACAAGGTCTTCCTGCTCTCACCGCCGAACGTCTCGGTGGCCGCCGAGGACAAGCAGCGCATCGTCGAGGGCGGATTCTTCAACCAGAGCTAGGACGCGTCGTACGTGGAAGTTGCCGGAGGCCTCATCGAGGGGCTGTTGTGGTTTTTCATCGCGCTCTTGTGGATCCGCTTCGTCGTCGACTGGGTGCAGATCTTCGCGCG
>Ga0190274_10000853_pt1 | contig 17674 bp, 15 predicted proteins | sample Popmic531T_FD_133002 | JGI IMG/M metagenome (GOLD analysis project Ga0190274, IMG submission 133002) | Populus adjacent soil microbial communities from riparian zone of Yellowstone River, Montana, USA - 531 T | ecosystem: Environmental > Terrestrial > Soil > Riparian zone | place: USA: Montana... | reverse complement strand
CCGTCGGCCACGCGTAGTTGAAGTCGGTGCGAATGTGCTTGCTCGACATGACGCAGTAGGCGCCGCCGTAGGCCTTGCGGGTGATCACGGTCACCTTCGGCACCGTTGCTTCCGCGAACGCGAACAGCAGCTTCGCACCGTGGCGGATGATGCCGCCGTACTCCTGCACCGTGCCCGGCAGGAACCCCGGCACGTCCTCGAAGGTGACGAGCGGGATGTTGAAGGCGTCGCAGAAGCGCACGAAGCGCGCCCCTTTTACCGACGCGTCGATGTCGAGCGTGCCGGCGAGCACCGCCGGCTGGTTGGCGACGATGCCTACCGGCCGGCCGTCGAGCCGCGCGAAACCGACAAGGATGTTCCTCGCGAAGTGCTGGTGCACTTCGAGGAAATAGCGCTCGTCCACCACCCCATGGATCACGTCGAGCATGTCGTACGGCTGGTTGGGTGACTCCGGGACGATTCGGTCGAGCGCCTCGTGTGCGGGGTCAGACCCGAACTCCGGGTCTGACCCCGCCCCGAACTCCGGGTCTGACCCCGCGGGCGCGCGGCGCGGCGGATCGTCGAGGTTGTTCCCCGGCATGAACGACAGCAGGTCGCGAATCAGCGCCAGGCACTCGCGATCGTCGTCGGCCATGAAATGCGCCACGCCGCTGGTCGCGTTGTGCGTCGTCGCGCCGCCGAGCTCCTCCTTGGACACTTCCTCGTGCGTGACCGTCTTCAGCACGTCGGGGCCGGTCACGAACATGTAGCTCGTGTCCTTGACCATGACGATGAAGTCGGTGATCGCCGGCGAGTAGACGGCGCCGCCGGCGCACGGCCCCATGATCGCGGAAATCTGCGGCACCACGCCCGATGCGAGCGTGTTGCGCAGGAAGATGTCGGCGTAGCCGCCGAGCGAGAGGACGCCCTCCTGGATGCGCGCGCCGCCCGAGTCGTTCAACCCGACGATCGGTGCGCCGAGCTTCATCGCCAGATCCATGATCTTCACGATCTTCGCGGCGTTGGTCTCGGAGGTCGATCCGCCGAAGACGGTGAAGTCCTGCGCGAAGGCGAAGACTTGCCGCCCATCGACCAGCCCGTGGCCGCTGACGACGCCGTCGCCCGGCACCGCGTGCTGTGCCATCCCAAAGTCCTGGCAACGGTGAGTGACGAGCTTGTCCAGTTCCTCGAAGGTGCCTGGATCGAAGAGCAGCTCGATCCGCTCGCGCGCGGTGAGCTTGCCCGCCGCGTGCTGCCGCTTCTGGCGTTCCTCGCCGCCGCCGAGTTCGGCCCGGCGCTCGAGATCGGCGAGTGTGTGTAGTGGGTCCATGGGCGGTTGCTAGTTGCTGGTGGCTAGTTGCTAGATGTCCGGCGAGAGCGTCTAGCAACTAGCATCCAGCACCCAGCATCTGCTCGCGCATCACGCTTTTACCGTCTGCGACTTTTCCCAGTCCTTGAGGAACTTCTCGAGGCCGATGTTGGTGAGCGGATGGTTGAACATCTGATCGATGACCGCCGGCGGGCAGGTCGCGATGTCGGCGCCCATGCGCGCCGCCTCGATCACGTGAATCGGGTGGCGGCAGCTGGCGACGAGGATCTCGGTGCCGAAGTCGTAATTGTTGTAGATCTCGACGATCTCGCGAATCAGCTCCATGCCATTGGTGCCGACATCGTCCAGGCGGCCGACGAACGGGCTGACGAAGGTCGCGCCGGCCTTGGCGGCGAGCAGCGCCTGCGCCGCGGAGAAGCACAGCGTCACGTTGACGCGGATGCCTTCGCCCGACAGCGTCTTGCACGCCTTGATGCCGTCGCGCGTCAGCGGCACCTTGACGATCATGTAGGAGTCGATCTTCGCGATGTCGCGGCCCTGCGTCAGCATGCCGGCAAAATCGGTTGCCGTCACCTCGCCGCTCACCGGGCCCTTGACGATCTGGCAGATCTTCCTCAGGTTGTCGCGAAAATCGCCCGGTTCCTTCGCCAGCAGCGACGGGTTCGTCGTCACGCCGTCGATGATGCCGAGCGCGGCCAGTGTCTCGATGTCCTTGATGTTGCCGGAGTCGATGAAGATTTTCATAACACCCTCTACTCGTCCTGAACCGGGTTCGTGAGCTCGCCCACACCCTCGACCTTGATCGTCACCGTGTCGCCGTGCTTGACCGGACCGATGCCTTCCGGCGTCCCCGTCGAGATGATGTCGCCCGGCTCGAGCGTCATCACGAAAGTGATGAACTCGATCAGGTGCTCGATCGGAAAAATCAGGTGCCTGGTGCTCGACGCCTGCCGGCGCTCGTCGTTGACCCATCCCTCGACGCCGCGCGGCTCGCCGTTGAGCCCGGTGGCGATCGCCGGGCCGATCGGCGCGAACGTGTCGAAGCCCTTGCAGCGCGTGTACTGCGATTCCTTTTTCTGCAGATCGCGCGCGGTCACGTCGTTGACGCAGGTCAAGCCGAGGACGTAATCCCACGCGTGGGCCGCCTTCACCCGGTGCGCGCGCCGGCCGATGACGATGCCCAGTTCGGCCTCGTGATCGACACGGCCCACGCCCGGCGGGATGCGGATGGCTTCGCCAGGGCCGATGACGGCGCTGGTCGGCTTGATGAACAGGAGCGGCTCGGCCGGCAGCGCCTTGCCGACCTCGCCCGCGTGATCCTTGTAGTTCAGACCGACGCAGACGATCTTCGACGGCCGCACCGGCGCGAGAACACGCACGCCGCCGAGGCCGCCGCGCACCGGCGTGCCGCCCTGATACTCGCCGCCGCCGGAGAACGGATCGCCGCTCGCGCGCCGGAGTTCGCCGTCGCGTTCGACGGCGTAAAAGGTTTGACCATCCTGCTCGACACGGTAGATGCGATCCATCCGGGGCATTTTAGCGCAGTGGCTGTCTGGCATCCGTCGTGTTCGCCTTTTAGGCGGGACCGTCGCGGTCCGCCTGAAGCCGGGCCACTACATTCGTGGTCAGCGCGCGGTCTCGGTCACGCGCGCCGATGCCGGGCTGGTGTTGCCGGCGCGGTCCACGGCCTTCACGGTGTAGACGTACGACACGCCGCGCGGCACTTCGTCCTTGAAGAGCGTTTCCTGGATCGGCGCCGGCGTGAGCGGCTCGAACTGCTCGCTCGGCGGCGGGGCGCGCAGCACGATGTAACCGGCAAGATCTTTCTCGGGGCTCGCCTGCCAGATGAGATTGATCGCGCCCTCGCTCGGAATGCCCTGGACACCTTGCGGCGCCGCCGGCCCGAACGTGTCGGTGAGGACCTCGCAGCGCGGTTCCGGCGCGTCGCTCTCGATCGTGAAGGCGCCGATCGTCTCGACGGTCCGCACCGTGTAGCACCGGTTCTGGCCCCACGTCATCCGGTTGTCGGCAAACGTGGCTTCGGCGATCGGCGAGGCCGTCAGCTTCACCGGCGATGCGGCGTTGGTCGCGTCGTAGACGTTGTAGGCGATGGCCGGCCGCGTGTTGCCGAGTGGCGTCGACGGCAGCACGTCGGCGGCCGGCGGTGGCGCAACCTCGCGAGTCGCGCCGATCGCGGGCCACGTCAGCGTGACCTTGGTTTCGTCGTAGGCGATCGCGGGCGTCGCAGGCGGCGTTGGCGCCGGCACGAGCGGCACTTCGGTTCGCGGCGACAGCGGCCCCTTCCGCCCGCGTGTCGTGGTGCCGTAGGCGACGTAGGTGCGGGTCAGCGCCATCGGCTGCGGCGCGAGCAGCGGGTGCGAGGCGCCGTTGCCATCGAGGTCCGCCGGCTCGTTCTCCTCGTTCGGCACTTCCACTGGCGTCAGCATCACCTCCGTGAGCGGCTCCTGCAGCCGGACGACCGAGCCCTGATCCAACCCCGGACCCTCCGGCGGCTCGACCTCGTCGGCGGGATCGTCGGCGTCCGCCGTGCGGTTGGGATCGCGCGGCGCCTTCACCTCGACCTCGCCGACTTTCGTCCCCAGCTTCAGCAGTTGATCGTCGGTGAGCGGCGTCGCCGTCGGCGGCGCCGTGATCGCGTAGACCTCGGCGCGCGACAGGTTTGCGGGACGCGTGCCGTCGGTATTGGTGGTCGGCACGGTGAACTGCAGATCGACGGTGTTGCCGCGCCGCTCGGCGAGCACCCTCTCGGGGGCCAGCGGCAGCTTGACGAGCGGCGGCAGCGGCGGTCCTTTCTTGCCACAGCCGACCTCCAGCATCACCGCGACGATCACGACGATCAACGTGGAAGCCGCGGAACCCGCAGAAAGAACCTGCCGCTGCGTGCTCCGTCGGTTCTGCGTTGACGGTCGTGAACGCTTCACAGAATGTACCGCGACAGGTCCTCGTTCTTGACGATGTCGGCGAGCATCTTCGTCACGTAGGCTTCGTCAATCGTGACGATCTTGTTCTCGAGATCGGGACCTTCGAAGGAGATCTCGTCCAGCAGCTTCTCGAGCACGGTGTGCAGGCGGCGGGCGCCGATGTTCTCGGTGTGCTCGTTCACGGTCTGCGCGAAGTCGGCGATCTGCCGGATCGCATCGTCGGTGAACGTCAGGTCGATGCCCTCGGTTTCCATCAGGGCGATGTACTGCTTGATCAGGGCGCTCTTCGGCTCGGTGAGGATCCGGACGAACTCGTCCTTGCCGAGCGCCTCGAGCTCGACGCGAATCGGAAACCGTCCCTGCAGCTCGGGGATGAGGTCGGACGGTTTCGAGACGTGGAAGGCGCCGGCGGCGATGAACAGGATGTGATCGGTCCGCACCATTCCGTACTTCGAATTGACGGTCGTGCCTTCGACAATCGGCAGGATGTCGCGCTGCACGCCCTCGCGGCTGACCTCGGGCCCGTGCGATCCTTCCCGGCCGGCGATCTTGTCGATCTCGTCGATGAAGATGATGCCCGCCTGCTCGACCCGCTCGACCGCGGCGCGGGCAACGCTGTCCATATCGATCAGCTTCTGCTCTTCTTCCTGCGTCAGGTACTCGAGCGCCTCGGGCACCTTCAGCCGGCGCTTCTTCGTCTTCCCCTGGAAGAGGCCAGGGAGCATGTCCTTCAGGTTGATGTCGACTTCCTCGACCGAGGAGCCCGCGATGATCTCGAAGGAGGGGAAACTCTTCTCGCGCACTTCGATTTCGACGACCCGGCTGTCGAGACGGCCGGCGCGCAGCTGCTCGCGGAAGCGATCGCGCGTCTGGTTGAGGCCGTCGCGCCCGCTCGGCTCTTCGTCCGGCGCCAGCGGCCGCGCCGGCGGCAGCAGGATGTCGAGCAGCCGATCTTCCGCGTTCTGCGCCGCCTTCCCGCGCACTTCCTCGATCCGCTCGGCGCGCACCATCTCGACACCGAGCTCGACGAGATCGCGCACCATCGACTCGACGTCGCGGCCGACGTAGCCGACCTCGGTGAACTTCGACGCCTCGACCTTCAGGAACGGCGACTGCGCCAGGCGCGCGAGCCGGCGCGCGATCTCGGTCTTGCCGACGCCGGTCGGGCCGATCATGAGGATATTCTTGGGCGCGATTTCCTCGGCGAGCTCGGGCGCGAGCTTCTGCCGCCGCATGCGGTTGCGGAGCGCGATTGCGACGGCCCGCTTGGCCGCCGACTGGCCGACGACATGTTTATCGAGCTCGGCGACGATCTGCCGCGGGGTCAGCGAACTGGAGGAGGTCTGGGTCGTTTCCGGGAGATAAATCGCCACTACAGTTCTTCCACCACGATCTGAGCGTTCGTATAAATGCAGATCTCGCTGGCGATCGCCATCGACTTTTCGGCGATCGCGCGGGCGTCGAGATCGGTGTTGTTGGCCAGGGCCTTGGCCGCGGCCAGCGCAAACGGCCCGCCCGACCCGATCGCCACGATGCCATCGTCGGGCTCGATCAGGTCGCCGTTGCCCGACAGGAGAAACGTGGTCGTCTTGTCGAGCACGATCAGCATCGCCTCGAGCCGCCGCAGGATGCGGTCGGTCCGCCAGTCCTTGGCCAGCTCCACGGCTGATCGTTCGAGGTTACCGCGATACTGCTCCAGTTTCGATTCGAACCGGGAGAACAGCGCGAAGGAATCCGCCGCCGAGCCGGCGAACCCGGCCAGGATGCGGTCGTTGTAGAGCCGCCGGATCTTTTTCGCGCTCTGCTTGACGACGGTCTGGCCAAAGGTCACCTGGCCATCGCCGGCGAGGACCGCGCGGTCGCGGACCCGCACCGCGAGGATGGTTGTGCTATGAAACATTCGATTTTCTGACTGTATCGGCCGGACGATCGGGGTGTCAAGAAAACGGGACGGACGGACTGTGGCGAGGACAGCGCGATGGCGGTAGTACGTGCAAAGAAGTCGTTTTGGGCCGATACTGAACTCGTTGCGCTGGCAGGTCGGTTGCTCTACCGAAGCTCGGGGGTCCTCGTCATGAAATCCACTCTTACAACATTGGCCGGCGGCGCGCTGAGCCTGCTCGTCCCCGCGTGGCTCCTGGTCGTGCCGGTTTCAGCACAGCAGCAACAGCAACAGCAGCAGAGTCAGCCGCGCGGCGAAAGCCGCGGCGGCGGCGAGGGGCGTGCGACGCCCCACTCCGGCCAGGGTCCGAGTGGTGGAGGCGGCGGCGCCACGACTGGCTCCTCGGGCGGTGGCGGTGGCGGTGGCCAGTCCTCCGGCGGCCAGGCCTCGGGCGGTGGTGGCCGGCAGTCCTCTGGCGGAGGCGGCGGCCAGTCCTCGGGCGGCTCGACCGGCGGGTACTCGGGCGGCAGCCGCATGCGCGACTCCGACGGCGGCACCCGTCGTGACTCGGGCGGCAGCGCCGGATACGCGGTACCGCGCAACAGCGGTGGCGGCGACAGCAACAGCGGCGGCCGCGCCAGCGGCGGATCGAACAGCGGATCGACCGGCAGCACGGCGGCCAGCGCTCCGGCGGAGCGCGAGCGCGGCACGCGCAGCGCGGACGGCGGCGAGCGGCGCGACGGCAGCCAGGACGTGCCCTCGTACGCGCGCCCGCGCGAAGGGCGTCCGGCGGTCGGCACCGCGGTCCCGCGCCGCTCGGGCCCGCCGGCGACGGGCGGTGGCGGCGGCACCTACATTCCGGGCGGGTTCTACGGACCGGGCGGGTACTACGGCGGCTATTACGGCGCGGGCTACGGCTACTACGATCCGTGGGCCGGCTACGGCGGTTTCGGCGGGTACTACGGTGGCTACTACGATCCGTGGTACGGCGGCTATCCGGCTTATCAGGAACCGTCAGCGGGCTACGGCTTCGACGAAGGGCGGCTGCGCCTGAAGATCAAGCCGCGCAACGCGGAGGTCTACGTCGACGGTTACTACGCCGGCACGGTCGACGACTTCGACGGGATCTTCCAGCGGCTGCACCTCGAGTCGGGGCCGCATCGCATCGAGATTCGCGCGCTCGGCTACGAGACGCTGAACTTCGACGTGATGATCAGCGTCGATCGGACCACGACCTACGAAGCGGTGATGAAACCCGTTCCGTGACGCGCCGTGCGCACGGTGCACCGCGCACGGTGCTCTCGTGAATCGTCTTCGAACTGTTGCGGCCGTCTCGGGCATCTACGACGCGATTGTCGGCGTCACGATGCTGGCGGGGCGGCCGCTTCTCGCATCGCTCTTCAACGTCGCCCTCCCCGAACCCCCTATCCACGCCGACCTGAACGGCATCTTCCTGCTATCGATTGCCGCCGGCTATCTGATTCCTTATCGCGAGCCCGACTCGGCCGGCGGACGCGGCTATCTGTGGGTGATGGGACCGCTTCTGAAAGGGGCGGGCGCGGCGACGTTCCTGCTCGATCACTTCCTTCGCGGCTCGCCCGTGTCGTTCCTGCTGTTTGCGTTCAGCGACGGCGCCCTCGCGCTGATCACGTTGTGGGCGTTGATGAGCGCGCCGCGAAAAAATCGGTAGGGGATTGCCTTCAGGCCATCCTGGGGCGGCTATTTCGTGAGGAGCTTGCGCTCGATCGGATAGGTGCCGATGAGGACCCACTGAGTTGACGCGTACTTCGCGAACAGCTCCATCTTCGCATCGACGAAGTGGCTGTTCTGCAGCATCTCCTGCCTCGACTGATCGCTGCCCGTGTAGCCGAGCTCGGATCTGATGACGATCGGCGGGGTGGTGGCGCCAGCCGGCAGCCCTTCCGAGCCGACGACGGTCTTGAAGCCGCTGCCCCACTCCTCGTTCTCGGAGACGCGCCGGAACAACGCGTTGACCTGCATCGTGACCAGCTTCTGATCCGACACGTTCTTGAGCGTGAAAGTGGCTGAAGGGACGAGCTTGGTCTGACCGTTGACGATGCCGCGGTCGAACCAGCCGGTATCCTGCACCTCGACCTGCAGCCCCTTGGTCAGGTCGACCGTGGGTCCGCAGGCTGTCGACGAAGCGAACAGGCCGATCAGGAGGAGCCGGACGGGCGCGCGCATGCGCGCCATTCTACATTGCGGATCTCGGATTGCGGAATGCGCCTGCGGATTGCGGATTGCGAATTCCGGATCACCGATTTAGAAGACCTTCACTTCAATTCGCGTCAGCGCCTCTTCGCGCGACAGCTTTCCGGCCAGGAAATCGGCCAGATCCGAGCCCTTGAGCCGGATCATTCGGGTGCGCGCGTCGCTGTCGGCGGGCGCGAGCCGCGGCCGGTCGTCGTTCCCTTTCGCGGCGATCGTCAGCCACTCGGACGGGCCGATTCCGAGCGCGCTGCTATGCGACAACATCGCATCCTTCAGCGCCTGGATCACCTCGGTGCGATAAGCCTCGTTCGGGTCGGCCAGCACCGGATCGATGGTGCCGGCGCTCGCAGTGTCGTTGGTCGACGCCGCCGAGCCGGTGACGGTCCGTGCGCCGGCGACACCGCTGACGCTGCTGCTCGCGAGGCTCGTCTGCGTCGGAAGGCCGAGCGAGGAGGGGTTCACCTGCAGCTCGATGCGCTTCATCGCCTGTTCGAGGTCGGGATCGCCCGACGTCTTCACGTGCGTCTGCAGCGTCCGCAGCGCGCTGTCGAGGCCGAGATCGTTCTGGTCGAGCGTCCGCAGGCTCCACGTCAGCGTCGTCAGGAACGACGGGACGATGACGTCGAAGAAGACGCCGTAGCCCTCGAGCCGGAAGCCGCGCGCGTGCGCGTTGTCACTGACGAGGAGATCGGCGGGGACCTGCGCGAGCGCCTGGACGCGGTCGCGCGTCACCGCCACGCCGTGCTCGATTGCGCCTTCGAGCACACGTTCCATCTGGCCGATTTCATACCGCTGCTGCGTGGCGAGACGCGCGGCCTGCTGTGCCGGCTGTGGCGCCACGGTCTGCTGCGCCGAGGCCGGCGCGGCCGCGACGGCTCCCGCGATGACGATGGTGACTAACCCTCTCACGATTCCCCCTACTGCCTCTGTGATGCGCGATACAGGATGTCGAGCCGTTGCCGGTCTCGCAGCACTTCAACTCCGAGGTTGTTCTGCACGACGCCGAGCGTCCGGTCGATCTTGACGAGATCAGCCTGGCGCTGCGTGGCGACGTCGCGCACCACTTCGGCGACGCGCAGCGCGAGCTCGCGCTGCTGCCGCTTTTCGCTTTCGTCAACGAGCGCGCGCACGCGTTTCACGAGATCGGCATCAGACATCGGCGCCGCAGCGCGCATCGCCGCTGGCGGCTGTGCCGCGGCCGTTCGAACCGAGCGCATTTCCGCTCTGAGCTGCTGCTCGAGCGCGGCCAGTTCCGCACGCCACGGCGTCGCCGCGTCTGTCGACGTCAACGCCGCTGTCCCGCCTCCGGCTGGCGCGCCGCCGATGGGAGCGGCCGCCGGCGTCTGCATCCAGCCGGTGCGAACGTTGAGGCCGCTGGCGTCGTATCGCACGTCGAGGTTCGCAATCGCCGCCGAGACGCCAAGGAACAGGAGCGCCGCTGCGACCTGCGCCCAGGCCGGCACCTGGCGCCACCAGGGCATTGCGGATGCGGATGCGGATGCGGATTGCGGATTGCGGATTGCGGGTGGCGGATTGTGGATGGTGCCGATCGCCGGCTCCGGCGGCGCCCACCGTGCCAGCTGGGAGCGGACGCCGCGCAACGCGGCGAGCTCCTCGCGGCAGCTCGCGCAGGTGAAGAGGTGCGCCTCGAACAGCGCGCGCTCGGGCCCATCGGTCCCATCGTCGTACAAGCACGCAGTCAGTGCATCTTCGCGATCGCCGTCGTATCCACAGAACGATGAATCAGTCATAGCTGTGCTTTTTGGTTCTTAGCCAGTTCACGCCGCAGGACCGTCAGGCCCTGGTACAACCGGGTCTTGACGGTGCTCAGCGGGCAACCGACCAACTCCGCGATTTCCTGAAACGTCAGCCCGTGATATTCCTTCAAAACAATCGCTGTCCGCTGTTCTTCCGGCAGGAGTGCCATCGCGCGCTCGACCAGCCGGCTGAGATCCTTGCGCGCGACAAGGTCTTCGATCGACTCGGACGGCTCGGCCGCCGCCGCCATCTCGATGAGATCGACGTCTTCCGGCGGCTGGACGACCGGCGTGCGCCGTTCGCGCCGCACCCAGTCGCGGCACAGGTTAAGGGCGATCCGGTACAGCCACGACGAGAATTTGGCCTGCCCGCGGAAGCCCGGGAGGGCGCGAAACGCACGGAGGAACGTCTCCTGGCACACGTCTCGCGCATCCTCTTCGCGCCCGATCGTGCGGTACGCGAGAGCGTAGATGGGACGCTCCCATCGGAGTACAAGCTCATTGAAACTGTCGGCGTCGCCGCTGATCGACTTCGCGACGAGTTCTTCGTCCGTCCACGGCATTGCGGGTGCGCGGAGGATCCTTTCTTCTCTTGCGTACTAAGACGGCGAACGGTGTGGGACAGTCGGCCCCTGGAGCCAAGGTTCCTCAATTATAACTGGTAGCGCGCTAAGCACCTGAGCCGAGAAGGGTTATAGTAACGGCCTCGTCACGGTCCGGCTGAGGGCGACAAAGATTCCGACCGATCGATGGCCGTGCAAATCGAGTGATCGCAGTAGAATCGCGGCCTAGTCTTTCGGGGAACCCTATAGAACAGGATGTCCCAAGAACCACGAACCACGCGGTTGACGCGCCCGGCCTCCGGTCCGGATTCGGGCGGTGCCGGCACTGCCCCGCGGCCTCTGACCGCGCTGCTGGCGCACAGTGCGACTCCAAACGATCTGCTGCCGCATCTGCACCAGCACGCGCTGGACCTTACTGGCGGATCCCGCTCGCTCCTGTTCCAGCACAACCCGCGCAACGGGGCGCTGCAGGCGACGTCGGGATTCGGCCTCGAAACACTGCGGACCGACCCGTGGCTGCCAGGGCCGGACGAGGCGACCGTCGTCGGCGACGCGTTCTCGCGAGGGCTGCCGACGTTCATCGCCGACGCGCCCCACCAGTCGCCGGACCTCGCGGCCAGACTCGACGCGCGCGCGGTGCTGCTCCTGCCGCTCGTCCGCGGGACCGAACGCGTCGGGCTCCTGGTCGTCGGCTTCGAGACGCCGCCCACCGCATCGAGCGTCGACGGCGAGGTCGTCCAGGCCGCCGACGTGTTCATGACCGCGCTGGAGCTGTTCAGCCTCCGTCAGGGCTCGGAGCTGCAGCGCGACGTCCGTGCGCTGCTCGAAGAGTTCAGCAACACGCTGTCGGCGACGCTCAGCCTCGCCGCCGGACTCGATATCTTCTGCCACGGCGCGAATCGCCTGTTCGGAGCGGACCGGACCTCGGTGTGGATCCACGAACGGCGCGCGCGGCATCTGGTCCTGCAGGCATCGTCCGACCCTGCCGGCGTCGCGCGCGGCATCCGTGTCGGCACCGACGACGGGTCGGCGCCCGCGGCGATGGCGATGCGCAGCACCCGGGCCGAGATCGTCTCGCTGTCGGACGACGACTTCACCGCGCTCCTGACAGTTCCTCTACGCGGCACCCGGCGCGCCCTCGGCACAGTCGTCTTTGAAGGCGTGCGCGTCGAGACGGGCGGTGAGCTCGATCTGCTCGACCGCGCCGACGAGCTCGGGCGTCAGCTCTCGAGCGCCGTCGAGAACATGCAGTTGATCGACGACGTGATGAGGTCGCGTCGGGAGCTGGAGAACACGTTCGATTCGATCTCGCACCTGGTTGCCGTCGCCGACACGCGCGGCCACATCGTCCACGTGAACCAGGCGTTCGCGACGCGCGTCGGGCAGAAGCGCGACGATCTGCTGAACCGGCCGCTGGCCGACCATCTCGGCCCGGAACTCGCCGAGTGGCTGGCCAGACACAAGGCGCTACCGCCGCGGCCGCCGGGCGAATCGGCGGTGACGTGCGAGATCTTCGACCCGGTCCTGAAGGGGCCGTTCATGGTGACGGTCACCGACCTGCTCAACCAGGATCGCGAGCCGGTCGGCAACGTCATCGTCGCGCGCGACCTGACGCCGCAGACGCGGCTCGAGGCCGAACGGGAAGAGCTGAGGAAGCGGCTCACCCAGAGCGAGAAGCTCGCGGCCCTCGGGCAGTTCGTCGCCGGCATCGCGCACGAGTTGAACAACCCGCTGCAGGGCGTGCTCGGCCATCTCGAGCTCTTGCGGACCACCGGGGCCTTTCCGAAACAGCTCCGCCGTGAGGTGCAGGTAATTTATCGTGAAGCAGACCGCGCCGCGAAAATCGTCCGGAACCTGCTGGTGTTCGCCGGATCCCGCCGTCTGGCGCTGCGTTCGGTCAGCTTGAACGTCGTGCTGCAGAAAGTACTATCGTTGCGCGCTCCAATGCATCGTGCGTCGGGTATTGAAGTCGTGCGACACTATGATGATAGATTGCCGCGCGTGAAGAGCGACCCGCTGCTCCTGCACCAGGTCTTCCTGAACATGGTGATGAATGCGGAGCATGCCATCGCGGCGGCCGGCGAGACTGGGCGCCTCGAAATCTCGACGTCGGTAGCACCCTCCGGCGACCGGATCATCGCGACAGTGCGAGATACCGGCGTCGGCATTCCCGAGGACACGTTGTCACGCATTTTCGAGCCCTTCTACACGACCAAGGAAGTCGGCAAAGGCACAGGCCTGGGCCTGGCCATCGCATACGGCATCGTGCAGGAGCATGGCGGCCAGATTCTCGCCGCCAACCATCGCGACGGTGGCGCGGTATTCACCGTCGAATTGCCAATCGCGCCGTCACCAGGACGCTGACGAGATGATTGACGAAACGTTTCTGACGACGGAGGAAGTCCTGGAGTACCTCCAGGTCAATCTCCGCACGGTGTACCGGCTGATCAAAGCCGGCAAGATTCCCGCGGTTCGCGTCGGGCGCCAGTGGCGCTTCCGCAAGCGGGACATCGATGCCTGGCTCGACAGCCAGCGCCCACGTGGCGGCGGCGCCCGGCCGGCTCCGGCCGCGACGGCGCCGGTGCGCCAGGCCACCGGCGCGACGCGCCCGCGCGTGCTCGTCGTCGACGACGAGGCGAGCATCCGCGATCTGCTGTCGAAGACGCTGGCGCTTGCGGAATACGACGTCGACGTCGCCCCCGACGGGCGATCGGCGCTCGAGCGCATGCGTCTGTATCCCTACGATCTGCTGATCGCCGACTTGAAGATGCCGGGGATGGACGGCCTGACGGTGATTCGCGAGGCGAAGCGCTATAAGGCCGACCTGCCGGTGATCATCATCACCGGCTTCTCCACCGAGTCGAGCGCGATCGACGCCGTCAACCTCGGCGTGGCCGGATACCTCACCAAGCCGTTCCGCGTGCCTCAAGTGCTCGCGGCTGCAGCGAAGGCGCTCGGCGAGTAAACGCAAGCCTGAAGGGGCTGAAGGCTCAAAGGCTCAAGGGCCTTTGGACCTTCCCCTTTCTTCCTCATCGCCGTTCCGCCTTCCAGCCTTGGCGCCTTCGCGCCTTCCGACCTTCCCGCCTTCTACGCTTCCCGCCTTGCTGCTACACTAGATCTCTTTCCCTGTCAGCATGATCCAGCTTTCCGAGCTCACCAAGACCTTCGGCGATCGCGTCCTCTTCGACCATGTGACGTGGCAGATCACGGACCGTGAACGTGTCGGTCTGTGCGGTCCCAACGGCGCCGGCAAGACGACGCTCCTGAAGATGATGGCCGGGTTCGACGAGCCCGACTCGGGGGCGATCCTCAAGCCGACCGCGATGACCGTCGGCTACCTGCCGCAGGACGGGCTGAGCCACGCTGGCCGGACGCTCTTCGACGAAGCGTCGAGCGCATTCGGCGAGCTGCTGGCGATGAAGGCCGAGATGCACGCGCTCGAGGAGCGGCTCGGCGATCCGGCGATCCCCGAGCCGGAGCACGACGGGATGCTGCACCGCTACAGCGACCTGCAGGACCAGTTTCGCCTGCACGACGGTTACAGCATCGAGCTCAAGACGGCGACGGTGCTCCAGGGCCTGGGCTTCAAGACCGCGGACTTCCCGCGGCCGACCGAGACGTTCTCGGGCGGCTGGCAGATGCGCATCGCGCTCGGCAAGCTCCTGCTCTGCCAGCCCGATCTGCTGCTGCTCGACGAGCCGACCAACCATCTCGATCTGGAAGCGCGCAACTGGCTCGAGGAATATCTGAACGCGTATCCGCACGCGGTCATCCTGGTGTCGCACGATCGCTTCTTCCTCGACTCGGTGGTGACCCGGATCGCCGACCTGACGCTGCGAACGCTGACCGACTACCACACCAACTACAGCGGCTACCTCGCCGAGCACCACGAGCGGATCGAGGCGATGCGCAAGGCCAAGCGCGAGCAGGACGAGGAGGTCGCGCGGGTCAAGATGTTCATCGATCGTTTCCGCTACCAGGCGACCAAGGCGGCGCAGGTCCAGAGCCGGATCAAGCAGCTCGAGAAGGTGGTGCCGCTCGAGGTGCCGCCAGAGCGCAAGAAGATCAACTTCAACTTCCCGGCGTGCGCGAAGAGCGGCCGGATGGTGATCGAGCTGAAGCGCGCGAGCAAATCGTATGGCGGCCTGACGGTCTTCAAGGACCTGGACCTGCACATCGAGCGCGGCGATCGCATCGCGCTCGTCGGTCCCAACGGCGCCGGCAAGTCGACGCTGATGCGGATGCTGTCCGGCGAGGAGTCGCCCGACACCGGCGAGCGCGTCCTCGGCCACAACGTAGTGATGCAGTATTTCGCGCAGGACGAAGCGACGCGGATGGACCCGGCGCCGACGGTCTACGAGACGCTCTCGTCCGGATCGCCGATGCAGATGGTGCCGATGATCCGCAACATCCTCGGCGGCTTCCTCTTCTCCGGCGACGACGTCTACAAACACGTGCGCGTGCTGTCTGGCGGCGAGCGGACGCGCCTGGCGGTCGCGCGCATGCTGCTGCGGCCGTCGAACACGCTGCTGCTCGACGAGCCGACCAACCACCTCGATCTCGACTCGAAGGAAGTGCTGCTCGATGCGCTGGTCGACTACGGCGGGACGCTGATGTTCGTCTCCCACGATCGCTACTTCGTCGAGCGGCTGGCGACGAAGATCATCGAGGTCGGCGACGGCACCGCGATCAGCTTCCCGGGAACCTATCGCGAGTTCCTCTATCACAAGGAACACGGCGTCAAGGAAGGGCGCCCTGGACTCGACCGGCAGCCGGAGCGCGGCGCGCGCGACGGCGACCGTGAACCCAAAAAGTCATCGTTGCCTCAGAAAGCTACACCGCCACAATCGCAGACAAAGGGCGCTCCTCCGTCGCGCCCGGCAGAGCGTGGCGCGCCCGACGAGAAACAGCGCCTGCGCGAAGAGAAGAAAAGGGCCGACGCCGAGAGCCGCAAGCGCTCACGCGAGCTGCAGGCGCGGCAGGCGCGGATCGAATCGCTCGAAACTCGGATCGCCGAGACGGAATCGGCCATCCGCGAGGTCGAGCAGCAGATGTCAGCCCCCGGTTTCTACGACGATCGCGCCGCCGCCCAGCCGGTGATCGATCGCCATCAGTCGCTGATGTGGCAGGTCGGCGATCTGATGCACCAGTGGGAAGAGCTCCAATCCCTCACCGACCTCTCCACCGAAGCCTGACGGAATCGTAATTGCATTACAGATCTGTTACAGGTGGGAATGCATTCCCGTCTGTAACCGACTGAATTTGTTCGTCTTTCATGGGGGCGGCGGCTTCAGGAGCCGGGCATACAGTTTGCCCAATAAGCCCATGAGCTCTAGTGTTCACTGCGATGCCCGACACCAATCCGCGACCCGGCGCCCGGTCTCGGCGCCGTCCAGCCGCCGCTGCGGCGCCTTCGGTGATGCCCGAACGGCGCGCGCGTGTGCGGCCGCCCCAAACGGCTGACGATCGGTTTTTCCGGCACCTGGTCAGCAGCATGCGGAACGGCGTCATCGCGTTCAGGCGTGACGGCACGCTGGCGCTGATGAACGACGAGGCGTACCGGATCTTCGGCTTGACGCCGGCGACGGGCGATATCGGACGCCCCTTCGCCGACGTGCTGCGCGAGCGCCCCGAGATCATCCGTTTGATGATGAGCGCGTTCGAATTGAGCTACCTGCCGAACCGCGCCGAGCTCCGGCTGAAGGATCTCGATCGCGTAATCGGCTACACGATTTCGCACGTCAAGGACGAAACCGGCGCCGGACCGATTGGCGCGGTGCTGTTCTTCAAGGATCTGACCCGCGTCGAGCAGCTCGAGGAGCAGGAGCGCCTTCGCGATCGGCTCGCCTCGCTCGGCGAGATGGCCGCCGGGATCGCGCACGAGCTGAAGAACCCGCTCGCCGGGATCGAAGTGATGGCGGGGCTGCTGCGTCGCCAGGTGCCCGACTCGAAGGACGCGCAGTCGCTGCTCGCCGACATCCTGAGCGAAGCGAAGCTCGCCAACGCGATCGTCGTCGAGATGCTCGAGTTCGTGCGGCCGGTGCGGCTGCAGGTGGAGCGCACCGACCTCACCGACGTCCTGCAGCAGTCGGTGACGATGGCGGAATCGAAGGCGCCGCGCGGGAAGGTGGCCGTCGCCACCCATGTCGAAGCGGGGTTGCCGCTGATCGACGGCGATCACCACCAGCTGTCGCAGGTGTTCACAAACCTGATTGCGAACGCGTTCGAGGCGCTCGACGGCAAGGGGCACATCAACATCTCGGCGACGACCAGCACGATCGACGCGGATCCGGCGTTTGCCGGCGTGCACCCGCCGACGCCGGCGGTGGTCGTGGAAGTGGCCGACGACGGGCCAGGGATTTCGGCTGAGCTGACCGATCGCATTTTCAATCCTTTTTTCACGACCAAGGTCACCGGGACAGGTCTTGGACTGGCGATCGTCCGAAAGATTGTAGATGCGCATGATGGACGCATCGACGTCAACAGCTCAGCGGCGGCCGGGACGCGGTTCCGCGTCACGCTGCCGGTGACGAGCGCGTCGAGTTGGTTCAAGTGAGGTAGCGCGAAGGCTTCAGCCGAGCGTCGTTCGGTCGGATCCGGGTACGTCAGTTGAGGAGATAACGATGGGTCGAATTCTTGTCGCCGATGATCATGATGCGTTGCGCCGCGGGCTGGTTCGCGGCCTCACCGAAGCGGGGCACGATGTCGAAGAGGCCTCGAACGGCAACGCCGCGATCGAACGGCTTCACGACAGCTATTTCGATGTGGTCCTGAGCGATCTCAAGATGGGCGGCAGCGACGGCATGGACGTGTTGCGGACGACGCGCGCCATGCATCCGACGACAGCGGTCATCCTGATGACGGCGTTCGGATCGGTCAATACCGCGGTCGAGGCGATGAAGATCGGCGCCTTCGACTACGTGCAGAAGCCGTTCGAGATCGAGGAGATGGAGGTCAAGATCGAGAAGGCGCTCGAAGTGAAGCGCCTG